>Ga0102589_1005298_pt1 | contig 11411 bp, 11 predicted proteins | sample AraplaMF_Col_mLB_FD_76858 | JGI IMG/M metagenome (GOLD analysis project Ga0102589, IMG submission 76858) | Arabidopsis root microbial communities from the University of North Carolina, USA - plate scrape MF_Col_mLB | ecosystem: Host-associated > Plants > Roots > Endosphere | place: USA... | reverse complement strand
TGAGCGATTTCGTACTTCATTTGATCGATTGCAGCTGTTGCACCTGGTACTACTAATTGATTTGAAGAATTTTGGTTTGCCATAGGAATATATCCTCCTTAGAGTTATAAAAATTTTTTTTGGTTGGACTAGCTGGAGTTGAACCAGATTATCGCCCCGTTTGGCGCTAATCCATCGGTAATTAAGTTTGTACTCATAGTATGGATGTTACCTAGAAAGATATACGAAATAATAATTTGTAAATTTTGTAAAAAAATCTTAGTCGTTTCGTAAATTATGAAATAAGAGTAATCGTTGTATTTTTTTGAAAGAAGGCTAAACTAAGAGCGATTTGAAATATGTTTTTTATATCCCGCTACTTTGGGAAAAATCATTAACTTCTTATTTATGACTTATTACACGTATAGTTTTATTTTGAGTAGGAGTGAAACAGAGCGCTCCTATGTACTGATAACGTATGGAGGAATCGTGATGGGAATTTGCCCGCTTTGTAATGCATTAGAATCACAAACATATTCTTGTCAAAATTGCCAAAGTATACTCCAAGATTATGGGAAAACTGTAGATTACATAGACGATTATAGTGCGTATATGGACCAAGAGTTATTAAGTGCAGTAGATGGATTAACAAATAACAATTCAAATGAATACTGTAATCATATTTTTTATTGCGGAGTATGTAATGTGGAAACAGAGGTTGTAGTAAAACTTGTGTAAATGGAAAACTTCCACCTTATGAATGAGGTGGAAGTTTTTGTTTTCGTATTTGTGAGTGAATCATAGGGGACGGGATATGTTCGGTGTTTGATGGAGTTCCGGATTTTATTTGAGACATTTTTTCTTTTGTATCGCGCAAAGAATGTTCAGTTAAGTAGATGGCATATTCGTAAAATAATTGGCGCGTTAGTTCACTTTGTTCTTTTAACTTGGCGTCTTGGAATACAGTTCGCCCAGGTTTAGAGTTCGCTTCAAAGAGCCACGGGTTTTCCTGTGTGTCTAAACCGATATCAAAACCGATTTCTCCAATATTTCCGGTTACTTGTTCATCGAGCGCGTAACTAATTTGTAAGGCGGTATGTTTTAACTTATTTTCAATTTGAACTTGTTTTGTGGAATCTGGAAAAAGTTCTTGTAGTAATTTCGTATCACCACCGCTATTTACATGTGTTGTTAAGCTACCTTTGCCAGCAATTTTTGCGACGATTGCACTGACCATCCATTGGCCGAAATGATTTTTATTTGTATGAATGCGAAAATCAACAGGTTGCCCATCGAAGCGAAGTAAGGAAATACCTTGTTGTACGATAAATTTCTTTAAATCATGTCCTTTTAACACATGATTTAGAAGCGTTTCTAATGATTGATACTTTCTTAGTTTGTTTTCTTCATTTTCGCGATAACGACAGTAGTAGCAATTCTCTGCTTGAGAATAAAATAGTTGATGAATATTTCTCCCGAAGCTGCCGTGAATTGGTTTCATGTAAATCGATTTATACGTACCGAGAAATCGTTCTACTTGTTCGAAGTGTTGAAATGTTTCTGTGTTTGGTAAGAATGGCATGATTGATTCGTCTTTCATAAGAAGTTGATGCACTTCCCATTTATTAAAAAATCCTGGATTAAACCATGGAATCGCATAGTCATACTCTAATTTTCTTTTTGCTCTTACAATCGGTTTATAATTTTCGGCTTTCCGATTGGGTAAGCGGTCATAAATGACGTTTGGGAAAGGCACTTTTTTCTTTATCCATTGTTCCTCTTGAAAGAAATATCCTTCAATTGTTTCATCTTCCCAGTCTATATGTTGCACACCAAAAACGAATACAAACGGTCGCAAAGTGAATGGCGGCGTGAGTAACTCGCCAAGAGAAGTTGAACGGTTTCCTAAAGGATGAGAAGAGTCATCGTTAAAACCAGTTGTGAAAATCCCGATTAATGGTCCAAAAATAATCGTTTCATTTTGCGTGAATGCATGGATAGTAGTGGAGTGAGGAAGCAAAAGTTTCTCTGCAATTTGTTGTCCAATAATGATTTCGCGAGTAAAGGAATAATGAATTTTTACCTCTTCACTGGCAACATGGCGTATACCGAAGGAAAGGGATGTAATGGGTGGTGTAATGGAAAAAATATAAGGTAAAGTAATACTATTTGGATGCTCATCTGAAATATTTAATGTATATATGTGTTCTTTCAAAATGTTGTTACCTCCTTTCATTATGGTGTAAAGCGACTAAACTTTAGTGGTCCGTGATATATTGTTTCGGCTAATGAATCACTATGACGAATGTAATGTTCGTACGGGGGAATCGTGTTGACATACATAAGCCAAATGGCCCCCTTTTGATCCATAATGGTGGAAAGCTCTAGTTCGAATAAAGAAGAATAAGATTGATCTAGTGTTTGAAACACTTCATGTATAATGTCATGTAAAGCGTCCTGTAACAATTGTACACCGGTACTAGATAATACGTATTTAACTTTTGAAAAGGAATGCAGCGAAGAATCATCCGTTACCGAAAATAAAAGTTGATCCGGAAATGAGCTTTTTTGTATAAATTGACCGATAACGTTCCACTTCTGCTCTTTATTTTTTTGTAAAATGGTTCGAATATGAAGCGGGTATGTTAATTGATTTGGTGGTTGCAACATTGTATGGGTGATGTAACGTGCTGAATGTATGTTACGTTTGTACCAAGATATAAATTCATCTGTCCGTTTGATTGGAGCAGAAGTATGATAAGCGGCATTTATCGTATCGATATGAAACGTTTTATTTTTATAAGCGACCCGGTACAGACTTTCATTGGAATGTGTGTTAGTAGGACGTATAATAATATCTTTTGTTTTTAATAACAGTTTGAAAATATTTTGTATCGTCGCTATTTCAAATTTTGGTATATAAGGAGATAATTTTTTATTCGTGAGAAATACATCATGCAGTTCGCTTAAGTCAATGAGTGTGTTATTTAAAAAGGTAGTGGAAGCACGGTTGTGTAATGAGTGAATAATTGACTTTGCTTTTTCAAAGTTTGTGTCCTCGTTAAAAGAAGAACGATCGTATATATAAGAAGGAATAGGGAATGTTTGCTCTTTCCATTTTCCTGTATCAGTATCATAAATCAGACCAGAAATAAGATCTGTTTTAGGATCAATACTAAATGGTGTAAACTGGGCAACGACATTATGATAAAGCCGAGCGCGTTTAGCGATTTCGGTGTAATACGTTTGCTCATAATGAGGCTGAGAAGTTAAAATACCAAGAACCAACGAAATCACTCCTTTACTAACAAAATGTTGGCACAATAGGCGAAGCTATATATTGCAAATACGTTTTTATACCATTATACTTTTGTCCGTATGATGATATGCTATAGTTTTGGAGAAGCGAAAGGTTGATTGTAATGAATATATGGTTAAGTATGTTAACGACGACAGGGCTCGGAGCAATTATTGGGGGATTCACAAATCATTTAGCGATAAAAATGTTATTTCGTCCGCATCGCCCTATTTATATTGGGAAATTTCAAGTTCCATTTACACCAGGGTTAATTCCGAAGCGCCGCGATGAACTTGCGGTTCAATTAGGAAAAATGGTTGTCGAGCATTTGTTAACGCCGGAAGGAATCGGAAAGAAGTTAACAAATGAAGAGTTTCAAAAAGGTTTAATCCACTGGGCGCAAGTGGAAGTGGATAAAGTAATGACGAACGAACAATCACTGCGACAAATGTTAGAAAAATGGGATGTAGCGCATGTAGAAAAAGAAGCAACCGTGAAAATCGAACATGTGATTACAGAAAAGATTGAGGCATTTTTAGAAGAGTACTATACATATACATGGGAACAGGCTTTACCTCATTCTGTTCATGAAAAAATAGAAAATACGATCCCGAACGTTTCGGCATTTATTTTAGGGCGAGCAACTCAATTTTTTGAAAGTGAAGAAGGGAAAGCTCGTCTTTCAAAAATGATTGATGATTTCTTTGCTTCTAGGGGAACGCTGCTTAACTTAGTCGGAATGTTTTTAGGGAATGTAAGTGTAGTGGATCGTGTACAGCCAGAGGTTATTAAGTTTTTAGCGCAAGATGGCACAAAACAGCTTTTAACTGATGTACTGCAAAAAGAGTGGGAAAAGTTAAAAGGAAGAGATGTAAAAGAATTAGAAACATTTGTAGAAAAAGAAATGATTGTAAGCTCTATATTGTCAGCAGTTAAAGTGGAGGAAACAGTAAGTAAGTTTTTAAATCAATCTGTGCAGCAAGTATGTGAGCCAGTTCGAGAAACAATTATGGAAAAGGTAGTTCCAAGTGCAGTAACGAAAGGTTTGAAGTGGGGGACAGAAAACGTAGCGAGTATATTAAACAACCTCCATCTTGCGGAAATTGTCCAGCAAGAAGTATCCACATTTTCAACGGAGAGACTAGAAGATTTAGTGCTGTCCATTACAAAAAATGAACTGAAAATGATTACGTATTTAGGTGCCTTATTAGGCGGAATGATTGGACTCGTACAAGGATTATTACTGCTGTTTCTTAAATAATAAGATAAGTACATAGAAATAAAAGTGAAATTTCTTCACATCTCTTGCATAGTTTGATATGGTAAGAAGAGGTGCGTATGTAAACGTACTTAAAAGGCAGTGCGCATGACAAGTGCTAGCCTTCTAAAGGAGGAAAAATAAAATGACAAAAAACATTCATGATGTTGCATATGAATTACAAAAAGCAATCGCTGAAAACGAAGATTTCCAAACATTAAAAGCAAGCTACGCAGCAGTTCAAGCTGATACTGCTTCAAAGAACTTATTCGATGAGTTCCGTACAATGCAACTTGGCCTACAACAAAAAATGATGCAAGGTCAAGAAATCACTGAAGAAGATAACCAAAAAGCACAAGAAGTTGTAGTTCGCATTCAACAAGATGCTAAAATTACAAAGTTAATGGAAACTGAGCAACGCTTAAACATCGTTATCACTGACGTTAACAAAATTATCATGAAGCCACTAGAAGATTTATATAACGCGCAACAACAAGCGTAATAGTGGAAGACGCCCCTGTATAGAGGCGTCTTTTTTTGTTGGTTATTTGTGGAAATACTCCGTTTCAATATTCTTCTCCTTCAAAAACTTTTCAATTTCTTTTTGTTTCCTACCATTCACTTTCTCAAAGCGTTTTGTAAAAGAGAAATCAGTTTTGAATAAGTTACCATCTTGAGCGAGTTGGTCTAATTCTTGCTCTAGTTCTACTGAAAGTGCTGTAGACGATGAAATGTAATCATGAATTTTCTTCGAAGGCTGTTTGTAATCATCGGGGATCGTATTGTTACTAATAAAATTATGGAAGTTCGCATCATTTTGTTGTGCTAAATCTATTAGTTGTTTTAATTTCTCCCGATCGTATTCCGTGACTTCCTCGTCAGACATGGCTGACGAAAGTGGAACGATGTTTTCATATAACTCTCCGCTATAATCTAAATACGTTTTTATATTTTGTTTCATTTCATCTTCATTAATCGTTTCATTCTTTTTTGAGGAAGTGAATATAGTTTCTGGAATTTTAATCGTTACATCTTTAATAGATTGTACATCGTCTAATTTATCATATCGTGTATCATTTGCTTCATTAGATTGTGTATCGTGTGAACAAGCTGATAGCAATAAAATTATAAGTAACATGAGTGCATATAAAATATACTTTTTCATCTTAATCTCCTTTTGCATTAATATCTTTGTAAAATAGCTACATTCCATTTCAAGTATTTTACTAAAGCTGCGTATAGATGTTTTACCATTTGATAACAGATGACGGATATGAGTAAACCGCTGCAAAAAGCGATGAACACATTATAAACATCGGAATAGCTAATTTGATGAAACCCTTTAAAGAACCCTAGCCCTATTAATAAAATAGGTGAAATGATTAATACTGGAGTGGCAATGATAAGTGCTAGAAGAATCGGTAATAAAAAGAGTAGTACGAAAAAGGCGATAATGATAAAAGTACAGTTTAAAACACTTAAGCTCATAACAGAAAATAGTGCGGTTATCATATTTTTGAAGCTTCGTTTCTTGTCAGCATTGCTTATTGCATAGGAAACAGTAAGTTCTTTCGCGATCGTTTTAGGGTTTCCTAGTTTTCTAGCAATTTCTTCTTCGCATTTCCCATCTTGTTTACCACTGATAAAATGAGTTTCATACTCCGAAATAATATCTTTCTTTTCTACATTGGGTATATTCCGCAGGGAGGAACTAAGTTGTTCCAAAAAGTCACTTTTGTTCATAACAATCACTTTCCTTTATAAAATGATGAATTACAGATGAGAATCTGATTTTTGAAAAGAGAGTTCCAATTAATGGGTATTCCAATATTTACAAATATATCATTTACTAGTGTTCTTTGCAAGGTACTGTTAAGATTTTAATACTGTAACGAGATGAAAATTTCTCTTACATTTTTAGAGAAGTTATAAAAACATTATTTTAGGATAAATAAAGGGTTGTAAGCGCATTCCTTATTAGTTGTCAAAATACTGTCAAATTCATATTCTTGGAAAAATAATGCATTTGTACTATAATGATAAACAATACTTCACCACGTTAATTAACTAGGTGAAATTAAAAATCTTTATTACACACATTATGAAATAAAGGGATGATTAGTTTGACAAGTGTAAAAGCAAACGACGTGAAGACAAAAACAAAAGGAGCAGATCTTGTTGTTGATTGTTTAATTAAACAAGGTGTTACACATGTTTTCGGTATTCCAGGAGCGAAGATTGACTCTGTATTTGATGTATTGCAAGAAAGAGGACCAGAGTTAATCGTTTGTCGTCATGAACAAAACGCAGCATTTATGGCAGCTGCTATTGGTAGATTAACAGGGAAACCGGGTGTGTGTCTTGTGACTTCAGGACCAGGGACATCAAATTTAGCGACAGGTCTTGTTACTGCGAATGCGGAGAGTGATCCCGTTGTTGCTTTAGCTGGTGCAGTTCCACGTACGGATCGATTAAAACGTACCCATCAATCTATGGATAATGCTGCACTATTCGAACCAATCACAAAATATAGCGTAGAAGTAGAGCATCCGGATAACGTACCAGAAGCACTATCAAATGCATTTCGAAGTGCTACCTCCACAAATCCGGGAGCAACTTTAGTAAGTCTTCCGCAAGATGTTATGACTGCGGAAACGACTGTAGAGTCTATCGGTGCGCTTTCTAAGCCACAGCTTGGAATCGCTCCCACATATGATATTACATATGTGGTAGAAAAAATAAAATCAGCGAAATTACCAGTTATTTTACTCGGTATGAGAGCGAGCACAAATGAAGTGACGAAAGCTGTTCGTGAATTAATTGCTGATACAGAACTTCCTGTCGTTGAAACGTATCAAGCAGCTGGTGCAATTTCACGTGAGTTAGAAGATCATTTCTTCGGCCGCGTTGGATTATTCCGTAATCAACCAGGTGATATTTTACTAGAAGAAGCGGATCTCGTTATTTCTATCGGTTATGATCCAATTGAGTACGATCCGAAATTTTGGAATAAACTTGGGGACAGAACGATCATTCATCTTGATGACCATCAAGCAGATATCGATCATGATTACCAACCAGAGCGTGAATTAATTGGCGATATCGCTTTAACTGTAAATAGCATTGCAGAAAAATTACCGAAACTTGTATTAAGCACGGAATCAGAAGCAGTGTTAGAACGATTACGCGCGAAGTTATCAGAGCAAGCAGAAGTTCCAAACCGCGCTTCTGAAGGTGTTACGCATCCGCTTCAAGTCATTCGCACACTTCGTTCTTTAATTAGTGACGATACAACTGTTACGTGTGACATCGGTTCCCATTCTATTTGGATGGCGAGATGTTTCCGTTCTTATGAACCACGTAGACTATTATTTAGTAACGGTATGCAAACGTTAGGTGTTGCACTACCTTGGGCAATTGCCGCTACTTTAGTTGAACCGGGAAAAAAAGTTGTTTCCGTGTCAGGTGATGGTGGTTTCTTATTCTCTTCGATGGAGTTAGAAACAGCGGTACGTTTAAATGCACCAGTTGTACATCTCGTTTGGAGAGACGGTACATATGATATGGTTGCGTTCCAACAAATGATGAAATACGGTAGAACATCAGCTACAGAGTTTGGCGATGTTGATCTTGTGAAATATGCAGAAAGTTTCGGGGCGTTAGGTCTTCGTGTTAACACGCCTGATGAATTAGAAGGGGTATTAAAAGAAGCATTAGCAGCAGATGGTCCTGTCATTATTGATATTCCAATTGACTATCGTGACAACATTAAATTAAGCGAAAAATTATTACCAAACCAATTAAACTAATGGAGGCAGATTTGAGATGACTGTTGCGCAATTAATTGATATTGATGCAAAAAAAACGAAAACGAGTAATGAAGTATATCAAACATCTACAATGCTTGCGCTATTAGATGGTATATATGATGGTGTGATTAGCTTTGAGGAACTAAAAGAACATGGTGATTTTGGCATCGGCACATTTGATCAATTAGATGGTGAAATGATTGCATTTGATAATGAATTTTATCATTTACGTTCAGACGGTTCAGCAGAAAAAGTAGAGCCAGAAGAAACAACGCCATTTGCGACTGTAACGTTTTTTGAAAAAGAAATGAGTTATACGGTAGAGCGTCCGATGAATCGTGAAGAAGTTGAAGCGTTATTACATGAATTAATGCCGAGTAAAAACTTATTCTACGCTATTCGAATGGACGGTACGTTCCGTGAAGTAAGGACGAGAACTGTTCCAAGACAAGAAAAACCGTATACACCGCTCGTTGAAGTGACGAAATCACAACCAATCTTTTCGTTTAAAAATACAGAAGGTACACTAGCTGGATTTTGGACACCAGATTACGCGCAAGGCATTGGTGTAGCTGGGTTCCACTTACATTACATTGATGATGAAATTCGCGGGGGCGGACATGTTTTCGACTATGTTATAGAAAACTGTACGATCCAAATTTGTCAAAAAGCTCATATGCATTTAGCACTTCCAGAAACAGCTGACTTTATGGCGGCTGAATTATCAAGAGAAAACTTAGAAAATGATATTGCGACTGCGGAAGGTGCAGAGTAAGAGGGAAAGACTGTTCCATTTTGGAACAGTCTTCTTTTATTCGTAATGTTATTATTTGTCGATAAATCGATATTTCTTGTCGAACCGTTGATATATTGTAAGTTACGATAGATATATTCGAAAAATCGTTGATATATTGTAAGTTACGATAGATATATTTGAAAAATCGTTGATATCGCTTATTTCTTTGAAACAAACCGATGCCCCTCATAATAAAACCGCCACGGATAATGCACAGCTTCTTCTGCATAGTCGATATTAATACGAGGTCCTGCTGTTATTTTATATTGTGATGACATATGTTCTTCTTCTGGAACGAGTTCAATATGTAACGTATCACTTTGTAATGATACGCCGCGTTCTTCTAAAGTAATTCCGAGTGCACGGCATAGTTTGCCAGGACCGTTTGTTAAATTTTTGTACTGTGCTTTCGTAATGTCTGTTTTGTTGTAGCGCGCTAGTTTTATTTCTTCAATCCCATCTACAGGTTCAAGCGCTCGAATGAGAACGCCTTGCGGGGTGCCAACTGGCGCTGTAATGACGTTAAAACAATGATACATACCGTAAATTAAATATACGTAAGCATGCCCCGGTGCGCCAAACATGACCTCTGTACGATCCGTTCGTCTGCCGCCATAACTATGTGCGGCCTTATCATCTGGGCCTTTATATGCTTCTACTTCCACAATGATGCCGCTTCGTTTTATTCCGTCTACAATATGAACGAGTTTTTGGCCGAGTAATTTCTTTGCGACTTCTAACGTGTCGCCTTCGTAAAAAGAAGGTGGTGCCTGCATTGTACTATCTCCTTTACTGAGTGTATATGTATATAGTAAACCAAATTTTCAGTAGTAATTCTAACTCGTTCTATTTGCTACATTTATTTCATAAATTATGGATAGAGTACAACAGCGAAGAGGGGGAGTGCGACATGATTTATCGCTTACTAGCTCTTAATATAGATGGGACACTACTATACAATAACGGAAAAATCGCAAAAGGATTACGAGAAACAATTGAATTTGTGAAAAGAAAAGATGTATACGTTACATTATTTACGAGCCGTAATTTTCAATCCGCTCATAAAGTAGCAAAGGCGTTAAAATTAGATTCTATATTAGTGACACACGGTGGTGCTTTCGTTTCAGCAACGTTAGATAAGCCTTACGTTCAAAGAAGATTATCTGAAGAGAAGACTTTTAACATTGTGCAAGTGTTAGAGCACTTTGATTGTAATGTACGCATTTCTCATGAGCGGTTTTCAATCGGAAACCGGGAGAGAAATACACCAAACTTAATTGCGCGTACTGTATTATCAAGCGCAGATCCGTTATTTTATCCAGTTCAATTTGTAGATTCGTTAGGCGATGCGCTTCGTGATCATCCGGTAGCGGCACCAAAAATTGATGTTGTTTTCCATAGTAAAGGTGAAAAGGAAAGAGGGCTAATTACGCTAAGAAAAGCATTCCAAGATATAGAGTATGTTGAATGTGACGCAAAACGAATAGAAATTTTGCCGCAAAATGTATCAAAGTTACGCGGATTACAGTTGCTTGGAGAGCATTTAAATATTTCGCTAAATGAAATGGTTGCGATTGGGGATAGCATGGAAGATTTAGAGGTCATTGAAAACGTTGGACTCGGGGTAGCGATGGGGAATGCGCCTGTAGAGTTAAAGCAAGCGGCAGATTGGATTACACGTTCAAATAGTGAGAACGGTGTAGAGTATATGATTAAAGAGCATTTCCGTAAGCAATTCCCACTTCCGTTTTTGAAAAACCATAAAAATACACCGAAACGATGAAAGAAAAACGTAGCTTTGTGGCTACGTTTTTTTGTTGAACTTACTAAAAGGAATGAAAGCGTTTTAGGTTGTGAATTGTGTATGAAATCTATACAATTCACTTGAATCCTTTAGAAAACTAATGTAAAGTGGATGATGTTCCCAAAATAGTTACACCACATGAAATATTCTTCAGATAAATTTTATTGGGCTCCCGTATGTAAAACATTTCCGCATGATAGTGTAGTTCACGTATTATTTCAAAAATGAATTGTAGTAATTTTATTAATTAGTTGTAGCGTTTCTTTGTTTTATTTAAATGGATTATTTTAAGTTAATGTGAGTAAGATCTGGCACATATGAAATGTGTTTCTTTTTATGATTTTAGGAAGTTTAAAAGGGGGAATGAATTTCTTGAGGAAATCATTTAATCAAAAAATTAAAAAGTTAAGTAGTAGTTTAATAGTTGTATTACTAATATGTATGAATTTTTTAATCCATTTACCATT
>Ga0102589_1005292_pt1 | contig 11420 bp, 9 predicted proteins | sample AraplaMF_Col_mLB_FD_76858 | JGI IMG/M metagenome (GOLD analysis project Ga0102589, IMG submission 76858) | Arabidopsis root microbial communities from the University of North Carolina, USA - plate scrape MF_Col_mLB | ecosystem: Host-associated > Plants > Roots > Endosphere | place: USA... | reverse complement strand
AAACTAACCGCACTCTTAATCTCCTCCAACATTTCGCAATCAACTTTTTGTCATTCAACAAATTGCTATCAACTCTTTAATAAGAAAAGTTGGATAACTTCAAATTGATTTCTTTCACAAACATATACATAGACATACTCATTTATAGACAAATTTACTTACGCAAAAATGGAATTTGCTTTTTGGATATCCAGTTCAACTTTAATGCGCATATGCCATATATGAACAAGGCCACACAAAAAGCTAAACCACTATATATTACTGCAATAAGTCTAGAATCTACCACATTTATTAAAGTAGATGTGAAATATAATCCTATACCTACTATACTAGATACTCCAATTACAGCAAAAAATCTTCCCATTCGAATCGAATAAGCCAATTCTTTTCGAATGTATATATAATTTACGATACAAATCATGATATATATGATAAGTGTACTATAAGCCGCACCAGTTATGCCAAATTGACTTACGAGTACTATATTTAATATGACTTTTACAAAACTCGCTCCAACAACTATCCACGCCGCTTGCTTAGAACGGTTAATTCCTTGCAAAATTCCTATTGATAATACCATAAGTGATGTGAAATACGAACTACCAATTAAAATAGCTAACATGCCGCTCCCTTTAGCATCTGTAAACAATCCGACATTTAACGGGACTGTAAGTGCCATGAGCCAGATTGTTATCGGCGTTGTTAAAACATGAGCAAGCTCATTTGTTCGTTCAATTGTTTGTTTTGCTAACGCTGTATTTTTCTTTGTTAATGCAGCAGTTAACAATGGGATTAACGGAAATACCATCGCACTTGCAAATACGACAATTAATTGTGTAAACGCAAAGCCACGACTATATATACCAAATTGTTCTTGAATCGTTGCAGTGGATTCATGTAGCATATGTGGAATCGTTACAGAATCAACTAAATTTAACACCGGCATCGATAATGCCCCAATTGCAATTGGAATCGAAACCTGAAGTATCTTTTTTGCATTACCTTTAAAGTCTTGCAGTGAATATGTATTACTTTTATAACGATATATACTTTTTACATACTTCAATCTCAAATAGATAAGTGACGTAATTACCCCAAGGCAAGAACCAATCATTGCACCGCCTGTTACAACATCACTATCTTTATTCCAAGATACGAATAAGAATGCAATTGCTAACATAAAGAAAACACGAATGAACTGCTCAATTACTTGTGACACCCCGGTAGGAATCATATCTCCAAAACCTTGGAAATACCCTCGATATACCGCCATATATGGTGCGATTAATAAAGCAAACGAAGTGACAATTAATGGGAGTCTCGTATCTTGTCCACCAAGCATATTTGCAAACATACTTGATCCAATCATAATAACGGAAAATCCAAGCACCCCAAATATTACTCCAATAATAGATGCTGACGTAAATAGTTTGGCAATCCCATCTTTATCATTCTTCTCATGAAGTTCAGCGATTAACTGTGATATAGCTAGCGGTACTCCCGCTACTGATAAAGTTAACGCTATCATATATACAGGAAAAACAAGGCGAAAAATCCCAAGCACTTCATCTCCTGCTATATTTTGTAATGGAATTTGAAAAAAACTTCCCAACACTTTCGATAGAAACGTTGTAATCGTTAAAATCGCAGCGCCTTTCACAAACTTATTATTCATCTTCTAGCTCTTTTCTTTCAATATATAATTTCCATACCTATTACATCATAAAATGAGATAACTATATTCTTCTCTTTTTTGAAAAATTTCACTTTATCTCATTTAGCTATCATACCAAATTTATTATACATTGAATACTCTCTTTCTTTACGGCTTTTAAATATATCATATGTAATAACAACTTATTTCTATCCAGTTTTTTCTTCAATTTACTACTTCTACTTATTCCGGATAAACATGTGCTATAATGTAGCTATTGTCAGTAAGAGGAGTGTTTACAACATGCTGAATTCGGTAAAAAAGCTGTTAGGAGATTCTCAAAAGAGAAAACTAAAAAAATATGAACAACTTGTTCAAGAAATTAATAATCTAGAAGAAAAACTATCTGATTTATCTGATGAAGACTTACGTCATAAAACGATCACCTTTAAAAACATGCTAAACGATGGAAAAACAGTGGATGATATAAAAGCAGAGGCGTTCGCTGTTGTACGTGAAGCTGCAAAGCGTGTACTTGGATTACGTCACTATGATGTGCAGTTAATTGGTGGTCTTGTACTATTAGAAGGTAATATCGCAGAGATGCCAACTGGCGAAGGAAAAACATTAGTTTCTTCTCTTCCAACATACGTACGTGCTCTTGAAGGAAAAGGTGTTCACGTTATTACTGTAAACGACTATTTAGCAAAACGAGATAAAGAATTAATTGGCCAAGTTCATGAATTTCTAGGTTTAAAGGTTGGATTGAATATTCCTCAAATCGATCCTTCCGAAAAGAAACTTGCTTACGAAGCTGATATTACATATGGTATTGGAACAGAATTTGGCTTTGACTATCTACGTGATAATATGGCCTCTTCAAAAAATGAGCAGGTACAACGTCCCTATCATTTTGCTATTATCGATGAGATTGATAGCGTTTTAATTGATGAAGCGAAGACGCCTCTTATTATCGCTGGTAAGAAATCAAGCAGCTCTGATTTACACTATTTATGTGCAAAAGTTATTAAGTCATTCCAGGATACCCTTCATTACACGTACGATGCAGAAACGAAATCTGCTAGTTTTACAGAAGACGGTATTACAAAAACAGAAGATTTATTTGATATCGATAACCTATATGATTTAGAACATCAAACTTTATATCATTATATGATTCAAGCATTACGAGCTCATGTCGCTTTCCAATGTGATGTTGACTATATTGTACATGATGAAAAAATTCTACTTGTAGATATTTTCACAGGCCGCGTTATGGATGGTCGCTCTTTAAGTGATGGTTTACACCAAGCTCTTGAAGCAAAAGAAGGTTTAGAAATCACAGAAGAAAACCAAACACAGGCATCGATTACAATTCAAAACTTCTTCCGTATGTATCCAGCATTATCTGGTATGACAGGTACAGCAAAAACGGAAGAGAAAGAATTTAACCGTGTATATAACATGGAAGTTATGCCGATTCCAACAAACCGTCCTATCATTCGTGAAGACAAAAATGACGTCGTGTACGTATCAGCCGATGCTAAATATAAAGCTGTACGTGAAGATGTTTTAAAACACAATAAACAAGGACGCCCGATTTTAATTGGGACAATGTCTATTTTACAATCAGAAACCGTTGCTCGTTACTTAGATGAAGCGAATATTACATATCAATTATTAAATGCAAAAAGTGCAGAGCAAGAGGCCGATTTAATCGCAACAGCTGGACAAAAAGGACAAATTACAATTGCGACGAATATGGCCGGACGAGGTACTGATATTTTACTAGGTGAAGGTGTCCATGAAATTGGTGGATTACATGTAATCGGAACAGAACGCCATGAATCAAGACGCGTTGACAATCAGCTAAAAGGTCGTGCTGGTCGTCAAGGAGATCCCGGTAGCTCTCAATTCTTCCTTTCTTTAGAAGATGAAATGCTAAAACGTTTCGCACAAGAAGAAGTCGAGAAATTAAATAAATCACTGAAAACAGATGAAACAGGACTTATTCTAACTTCTAAAGTCCATGATTTCGTGAACCGTACACAATTAATTTGTGAAGGTAGCCATTTCTCAATGCGTGAGTACAATTTAAAATTAGATGATGTAATAAATGACCAACGTAACGTTATTTATAAATTACGTAATAACTTGTTACAAGAAGATACAAATATGATTGAACTTATTATTCCAATGATTGATCATGCTGTAGAAGCCATTTCTAAGCAATATCTTTTAGAAGGTATGCTTCCGGAAGAATGGGATTTCGCTCGTTTAACAGAAAATATAAACGAAATTCTACCAGTAACAAACATGCCATCACTATCAGCGAATAATGTGCATTCACCGGAAGATTTACAATCCGTTTTGAAAGAAACATTATCTCTTTATAAAGAGCGCGTAAATGAACTAAATAGCCATACTGATTTACAACAGTCGCTACGCTACGTTGCCCTTCATTTCCTAGATCAGAACTGGGTAAATCACTTAGATGCGATGACCCACTTAAAAGAAGGCATCGGGCTAAGACAATATCAACAAGAAGACCCTACTCGTCTTTATCAAAAAGAAGGTTTAGATATCTTTTTATACACATATGGTAATTTCGAAAAAGAAATGTGCCGCTATGTTGCAAGACATTTAGGTGTTCCTGAAAACGTACAATAACGAGGTGAAAGATTATGTTATCATTCCTAAAAAGAGCTAAGAAAAGCGGAAAAGATACGACTGTCTCTAGTAATCAATTATTCGGACAAGAAGAAACAAATACTGAAAATAAAACTGTAAAACCAACGCTTTACTTCCACCCAAGCTGGGGTGCAGTAGCACAAGAACAAAAATACATTTATCAATTTTTACATAAAGAACTAACACCTTTACAAGAATATCAAATTTCTTTATCTGGAATTGAGATTGAAAAACGTGATAATGGTTATGACGTAGCTGTATTTATTCGTAGCACTGTTCCGAAACCAATTTCTTTCGAAGAGGTTACATTAATCCTTCTAAATAAAGAGGAGAAACTATGTGCTCGCAAAACATTTAACCTTTCTGCATTAGGAGATATTCCTGCAAATGTAAATATGCCATTCATCTTTACATTTGAGCAAGAAACAATTACAGATGCTGAATTATCGCAAACAGATTGGGAATTAGCATTTGAACTTGAAAGTAAGCATGCATTAGATTTAGATCCATCTTGGGAAGCTCAGTTACCTGAAGCAAGCAAAGAAGCTTTACGTAATTTCGTAGACAATTTAACACCTCCAAATGATGGTGAAATTAACTTCCTAGGTCTGCAAGCTGCAAGAAAAGAAAACGGTGATTTACATACAACGCTTCTTATTCGTAACGGTTGCAAAGACAACATTCAACTAGAGCAACTTCCTCTTCATATTGAAGATGCTTCAGGTTCAGTTGTTGTGAAAGGTGCTTTCACATTGCCGAATCTTGAAATTAAAGCGAACACTACAAAACCGTGGTCATTTGTCTTCCCTGCTTTATCTATATTAAAAGAAGATATGGATTTATCTTCTTGGAAAGCGTTTGTACCACAAGACTAATAAGAGAGGCTGCTTCCAAAGCAGCCTCTCTTATTCTTTTTCATACAAAAAGCCTGTTCAAAAAGATGGTCATCACACCTCCTTGGACAGGCTTTTTCTTTATGTAAAATTTACTTCGTTACTAATAAACGTTCAATATGATATTCAGCTTCTAACTTGCACATTTCATCTACGTGTTTCACTTTATCTTTCTTTAATTGCTCTACTTGCTCTTCGCTCGGCTCTTCATTAATAAGCTCGTTAATTTTTTCATTCACTTTCACCGCTAACGCTTGATGGAAATCTGGATGTTCTTTCAACTCATCATCTACTTTATTGATCCAAGTTGACTTTGTGTATAAATATTGTTTCCACTGTTCAACAAATTGCTGCATATCAAATTTTTCTTCATTCCATTCAATTTCTTTCATATACTTCTCAAAAGAAACAACAATTGATCGCGTAATCCCGATCTTCACTCCATGTGGTAACTGTTTGTACATCAAATATTCCCTCCAGCTTAAAGCTCTTCCTTCTGAATATAAAGGAATCTCAAAATTCATATACCTTATTATAATAGCACATTGCTAATCTAAGATGTTACTATACTGTGTAGAAAATCAATTGTCAACAAACGTTAAACATCTAGATATACAGATTTCATATATGAAAAACAAAGGATAAATAATAAAAACTTTCACACCCTACAAAGCATTCTGTGTGAAAGTCCTTATTATTACATCGCTTCAGTTTCCGAAAATTGTAATTTCTCTTTTTGCTCATCATTCGCCAACGTCACTATCGTCTTTTCAACATGCGGATGTACATGTTCCAGCGTCACACTCGCGCCCGCTTTATCCGACTGCTCAACAAAGTTTAACAACGCCATAGCTCCTGATACATCCATATAGCGCACATCTTTCATACGTAAAACAACCGGAGACTTTACGTCTTGTAACGCATAAAAAATACGATCCACTGTTAAAAAAGAAAGTGGGCCTTTAATTTTATACGTCGCTCCCTTTTCTTTTACAATAGAAGCTTTACGTTCTTTACATTTCACCATATATATAATGAACGAAAGAATAATACCGAACGCAACAGCAATCATTAAATCAAACTTCACTGTGACAACCATCGTGACAAGCATAACAATGACATCACCTTTTGGTGCTACATGCATTTTCTTCATGCTTTCCCAATCAAACATGCCAATACCAGTTAAAATTAAAATACCTGATAATACAGCAAGTGGGATGTATTGTACGACTGATCCAAGTCCCATAATGAAAATAAATAATATAACACTATGCATACTTGCTGAAAGCGCCGTTTTACCACCGCTTCTTATATTCACGATAGACCTTACAGTCGCACCTGCCCCTGCTAATCCGCCAAACAATCCGCTCACCATGTTACCAATACCTTGTCCGACCAGTTCTTTATTACTTTTATGACGTGTACCCGTCACATTATCCATTACAACCGATGTTAACAACGAGTCAATCGATCCTAATAAAGCAATACTAAGCGCTGGTAAAATAAGTTCTGCGATGCCTGTTCCACTTAAAGATGGAATATGAAGCGTCGGCATCGCTTCTGGAATCGTCCCGATCTTCTCAATCACCTTATTTAATGACAGATTGCCGATAATCGGCAACTTCACTGTAAGCCCTTCTAACGCAGAAGAAAATAAAGGAAGCAAAGCAGTCACACCGACTAATGCAACTAAACTAGATGGAATAGCCTTAATCCATTTTCCAGAAACAATCATTACAATAATCGTTAATACTACGAGTAGAAAACTATTTTGCACATGCTTTATTTCACCTAAAATAATAATTAATGCGATTCCGTTCATAAATCCTGAAACGACAGGATACGGAATGTACCTCACGTAAGAACCAAGCTTACATATACCGAATAAAATTTGAAACAGTCCCGCCATCATAAAGGCTATAAAACTCGCCTCTAATCCGTGCGTCGCAATAACTCCTGTTGCGATAACCGTAATCGGTCCAGTTGGCCCTGTAACCTGACCCGGTGTACCACCGAACAACGCCGCAAATAAACCTGCAAAAATCGCCCCATACAATCCAACTAGTGCTCCCTCAGACGTTCCCGTTGCAGCAATGCCAAATGCAATGGCAAGTGGCAACGCAACAATCGCAACAGTAAAACCAGCTAAACATTCCTTTGCTATTTTTTGAAACATATAAATAACCACCTTCACATTAAGTCCACATTCCATTGTACACCTAAAAGAATATATTCGTTAGCCCACTTTTTACAGTATCGTGACGTAAACGCATTCAATTATAAGCCTCGCCTTACCTTTGGAAACTATTATAACTATGGTATAATGAACAAATTAAATCTTTTATTATATATTTGGAGGCACTATGCTAACTTTTGAAGAAAAATTATCGATTATTGAATCTTTTCCAGAATTAGAAAGAAAGAACGTATCATTAAAACGTGTGAACTTTCACTTTGAAGAAAGTCGTTTAGATAAAAAGAACGTTGTATATCATTTACATCCAAATGGAAACGGATTTGTATATGCAAACTTCATTAAAGGTTATAAAACAGATGATAAAGGTATGATTAACATCCGTGAGTTTTCAGAAGAAGAACTGCGTTCATTAATTGAAAAAGTAATTGAACGTCTATCACAGGAGCCAGAGGAAATTGTAGCACCAATGGAACCTGCTGCTGAAGAAGAATGGAAGAACGAAGACGGTCATATCCTAACTCTTATTCAAGAGGATGATATGTGGAACGTTTACGCTGGTGTAAACTTAGATGGTACATTCAACTCTTATCCAGAAGCTGCGGAATACCTTGATGAAGAAGGATTTTCACGTAAATAATACGATTTAAGGAGGCCACCCCATTTTTTGGGGATGGTCTTTCTTATTAATAAGTAGGCGCTCCCCCCTAAATGTATAGCATCAAAACTTCTTATTCTCGCTATCCCCTATCAAAATTTGCATTTGACAACTATACGTCTCCGCATTAAAAATATCACTAACTAACTCCACTTCAATAAAACTCTCCACTTCTATATTATTTTCTTTTATGTATTTCATTATGGTATTTCGGCGTTCTTCCTCATTTTCTTTACTATACGCTAACGTTATATATTTCCCGCCCGGTAATACTTTTATATTTTGCATCTCTTCCATATGTACATCATCTCGTACTTTATTAAAAACATACTTCGGTTCTACATCCCAATTTGCATTTACATTGTAGAGAATCCCCATCTCCATTTCCATCTTCTCTTCATAATCTTGCACGATTTTCTCTAAATCGGAATAATACAGTAACTCCTGTAAACTCCCTACTTCTTTACAAGGCGCAACAACGACATAACGCTGTTTAAAAGTTTCAATAGAGATTTCATCATTCTTTAATATTTCCTGTGAACTCCCTACTTTCGCATGTAATTCATCAATCGTTTCCATTACCTCTTTCATTTTCTTTATATGCTCTTCCGCTTCTTCTCTCTTCACTTGTAAAAATCGTAGCAATTTAGTCGTATTACATTCCTTAAAAATCTCTTGCAGCTCTACTATGCTCGTGTTCAACTCTCTACAGCTTTTTATAATATCAATGTGAATAAATTGATCTATAGCATAATATCTATATCCCGTTGATTCATCAATATGTTTTGGAATAAGAATCCCCATCTTATGATAGTATCTTAGGGCTTTTATCGTAATATCCTTTATTTTTGCAACTTCTCCGATAGAAAATAACTTTTTCATTTATATCTCTTCCCTTATACTTTTTCGCATGTAACTATTGACCCTCCCCTTAGAGGAGACCTTACTATTTATAATAAGTCATTTACATTAATAAAGGGAGTATACAATTATGAACACAGTAAAATATAGAAGTCTTGTTAAAGAAGACTATGAGCCTATAAAACATTTAATCGGTAAAGCATTTGGATTTAATGAATTCATTACAGATAAAAATTTCTTAAACTCAGTATTAAATTTTTATCTACACAGTTGTATTTTAGGAAGTTCCTTCAGTAAAGTAGCTGAAAAAGACAATAAAGTGATCGGTGTCATTTTAGGCGATTCTGAAAAAGATAAAAACCGTTTAAAGAGATTTCATAATACGATTAGCTTTGCCTTTAACACGCTAAAGCTATTCATAACGAATAAAGAGAATAGAAAATTTCTAAAAGCATTTATACAAGTACAAAAAACATATAAAGAACTCATTCAAGGAAAAGAAGATCAATTTCAAGGCTGTATACAATTATTCATCGTATCCGAAGAATCTAGAGGTCTTGGAGTTGGGAAGTCTTTACTAAACGATTTGTTCCAATATATGAAAAAAGAAGACGTAACATCTTTATATTTATATACAGATAACGAATGTAACTATGAATTTTATGACAGACAAAACTTCCAACGTATACAAGAAAAAGCAGTTAATTTCGGACCAACAGAAGAAGATTTCAACGTGTTTTTGTACCGCTATAACTTTAACTCATAGTAACATGTACCCTTCAATGCTCTTTGCTACTTAGCAAAGAGCATTATTGAGTATGACCAAATAAAAAAACCTTCCGCTATTATTCGTTCCAGTCGATTCAAATAGAGGGAACTCATTATAAAAGGAGCTCATAACATGGAATGGATTCACGAATTATTTCAGCAATATGGGTATTATGTAGTACTTGTCGGTTTACTTTTAGAATATATTGCGCTTCCGTTTCCAGGGGAGCCTACATTAGCCTATGCAGGATTTTTATCACACCAAGGTGATTTGATTCTACCAATTTTAATTATGTTATCTTTTATTGGGACAAGCGCTGGTATGACATTCCAATACTTTTTAGGAAATAAACTAGGCATGCCCTTCATTCAGAAGTACGGGAAATATGTATTTTTAACTCAAAAGAAAATTAATGTAACAAAAATGTGGTTCGATAAATACGGCTACTTTTTAATCTTTATCGCCTTTTTCATCCCAGGTGTCCGTCATTTCACAGGGTACTTTGCAGGAATTATTAACTTACCATTTCGCCGCTTTGCGATGACAATTTATTCAGGTGCTCTATTTTGGGTATCATTCTTCTTGATCGGTGGTTATTGGTTAGGTGAAAATTTAGAAGAGATCTTCCAAATACTAAGGCAACACATATGGAAAATTCTCTTCTGTATAATTATCATTACGCTAATCACCCGATTTCGTAAAAACATAAAGCATATGATTTTAAAACGGATCAATTAAAACAATACTTAATAAGTAAAATTCAGCTTAGCTACGTACGAAAATAATAAAAAGCGGAGACCTATAGTCTCCGCTTTTTTTACATACATTTTGTTTCCAAACGAACTCTTATGTTCATTAGTTTTTCTGACGTCTAAACAACATCGCTCCGACAAGTAATAATAACATACCTACCATAACAGAAGTAGCTTCTGTTGATACGCCACCTGTTTGAGGAAGGAGTTTTGATTTCTTATTATTTTCTTTACTCGGTGATTCTTCAGATTTATTTTGTACTTCTACTTTACTGTGTACCTCTTGCTTGTTTTGTACTTCTACTTTTTCTTGTACACTTTGCTTGTTTAATACTTCTGTTGTTTCTTCTTTAGTTTTCTCTTCTTTTGGTGTTACTAAAATTTCCGGCTGTTCTTTCACCTCTGGCTTCTCTAACACGTTTGGTTCTTTTGTCACCTTTGGCTCTTCCGGGTTTTCTTCTTTTATTTCTTCTGTTGTTTCTTCTTTAATTTGTTCTTCTTTTGGTGTTACTAAAATTTCCGGCTGTTCTTTCACCTCTGGCTTCTCTAACACGTTTGGTTCTTCTGTCACCTTTGGCTCTTCCGGTTTTTCTTCTTTTATTTCTTCTTTTATTTCTTCTTTTATTTCTTCTATTGTTTCTTCTTCAACTTGCTCTTCTTCTGGTTTTACATGAATTTCCGGCTTTTCCGTAACTTCTGGCTTCTCTAGCTCTTTCGGCTCTTCTGTTACTTTTGGTGTTTCCGGTTTTTCTTCTTTTATTTCTTCTGTTGTTCCTTCTTCAACTTGCTCTTCTTCTGGTTTCACATGAATTTCCGGCTTCTCCGTAACTTCTGGCTTCTCTAGCTCTTTCGGCTCTTCTGTTACTTTTGGTGTTTCCGGTTTTTCTTCTTTTATTTCTTCTGTTGTTCCTTCTTCAACTTGCTCTTCTTCTGGTTTCACATGAATTT
>Ga0102589_1005291_pt1 | contig 11420 bp, 8 predicted proteins | sample AraplaMF_Col_mLB_FD_76858 | JGI IMG/M metagenome (GOLD analysis project Ga0102589, IMG submission 76858) | Arabidopsis root microbial communities from the University of North Carolina, USA - plate scrape MF_Col_mLB | ecosystem: Host-associated > Plants > Roots > Endosphere | place: USA... | reverse complement strand
AGTGGTGCAGCGCTTTCTCAGGGCCGCCGTGATGCCTGGGGTCGCCCTGTTCGTCGATATCCAATCCGACTGTCGTGACACGCACCGGACCGTCGACTGGGGATTTGGCGATGCCGCTCGGCACGCCCTTGGGTCCGAATGGCTGGAGTCGGCCTGCCATAACGGTATCGACAACAATCACAACCCTGCCTCCTCCATCCAGCGCGCGAACATCAGTTCGCCCGCACTGGCTACCGTCGCGCCAATTTCAGCAGTGCGGCGGCGGATGGTGCGGGGATCGACGCCCGCCTTGGCGAGTTCGACGGTATGGCCGATCAGCCAGGTCTCGATGTCGCCCGCCTTGACCTCGGGGTGGAACTGCAGCGCCAGCACATGCTTGCCGATGGCGTACGCCTGATTCGGCGTGGCTGCGGTAGAGGCCAGTCGTTCGGCACCCTCCGGCAGGTCGAAGGTATCGCCATGCCAGTGCAGAACTTCCCAGTCGGCATTGGCGAGCAGTGCCAGCGGCGACCTCTTGCCGGCTTCAGTCGGCTGGATCGGCGCCCAGCCGATTTCGCGTGTCCCCGGATAGACCCTGGCGCCCGACGCCGCGGCAATCAGTTGCGCGCCCAGGCAGGCACCGATAATCGGCAAACCCGCTTCCAGACGTTGGCGGATCACGGCAATCTCGGCTTCCAGCCATGGATAGGCTTCGGTTTCATAGACGCCGATCGGGCCGCCCAGTACCACGAGCAGGTCCGCCGGATCGGTCTGCACCAGCGTCAGGTCATCGACGCCCGCCTGGAACAGGCGGATCTCATGGCCGCGATCGCGCGCGACATCGCCAATCACACCTGCATGTTCAAAGGCGACGTGCTGGATCACGTCGGTGCGAGGCTGGCGCCTGGGTTCGGTCATCGGAAGGCACTCCTGCTCGGAAGTTGGTAGGCCCGTCTCCCGGGAACGGGAGAGGCGAAAACCGGATGGTACTGCCAAACTCCGCCCGCCGTCTTATCTAGGGTTTCGGCTTTCCAGGTTGCAGGACCAGCGTGTCGAAACTGTCGCCACCGGGATTGCGCCGATGTCCTCCAATCGTGACAAACTCCACACGCGCCCACTTGTCCGTCCAGTCCCGATAGTGCGGCGACAACGCGTTACCAGACTGCCCCGTCGATGCCATGAAACGAGAATCGGACAAGTCCGCCAGATCGTAGATGGCACGCAGGCTCGCCGCATGGGTGTTTTCGAATGGCGCGTTCTCGTCGCGCAGGCTGTGGCGTCCGACATCGACCGTATAGGTATCGCCACCCGTGCGCACCCGCACGTTGAACAGGCTGTTGAGGTACGGCACCTTGCCGAACGGCTTGTGTTCGGAGCGCGCCGTATGCGCCTTGCCCCAGCGCCACTTGCCTGCATCGTCGCCATAGCGGCGGTCCAGGTCGGCGATGGCGCGCTGCCATGCCACGCCGATCGCATCCGCACAGGTCTCCCGCGTGGTGGTGCGTGTGTTGTCGCACCAGAACGCGCCAAGGCCAGTGGGATCGCGCAGCGCGTTCATCATCGGCTGCTGCACGTTACGCTGCTCCCAGAGCTTGCCGAACAGCGGATCGCCCACCTTGTCCTCGAACAGCACGCGCGACAGTTCACGCAGCCATGCAGTGGCCACCAGCGGCTCTGCGCGGTCGGCGGCCATCGTGGCATCCCACTTGCGCAGGGCGTCGAGCAGATCGCGCTGGCGGGCGGGCAGCGATTTGTCGCTGGCTACTGGTGCGGCCAGCAGCAACGGCAGCGCGTCGCGCACGGCCAGCGACAGTACATCTTTCTGGATCGCGCCGAAGGATTCCGGCGTATGGCGCGGCGTGGCATCGAGCAACGTCTGGATGCGCTGGGCGCGATATGGCACGGTCCATTCGCTAGTAATGAAGTGCGGATAGTTGTCGTCGACAATCTTCTGATTGGCCGTGACGATCATCCCGTTGGGCGGGTTATACCGCTGCGGCAGTTCCTCGAACGGGATGAAGCCCTGCCAGTCGTAGCGCGCGTCCCAGCCCGGTGCCGGCGCCAGCCCCATCAGGTCGTTGTCCGCGCGGCGGATCGGCACCAGCCCTGGCGCGATAAAACCGATGTTGCCATCGACATCGGCATAGACCATGTTCTGCTGCGGCGCGTGGAAGTCGCGCAGCGCGGTGGTGAAGCTCTTCCAGTCCGTCGCCATCCCCATGCGCAGGCTGGCCTGGAAAGTCTTGTCGTCGGGCCGCAGCGCCGTCCACTGGAAGGCGACCACATACCGCTCGCCCAGCGGCTTGGCCGCCGCGCGGATCGGCTCGGCCACATCGGACATGACCGGGCCATGGCGGGTGGTGCGCACCTGCATCGAGACATCCGACTCGCCCTTCACACGTATGGTCTCGGTACGGGTCACAAACTCGGCCCAACCGTCCGGCGTCTGATAGCGCTTGGGATTGGCCGGGTCGATCCGTTCGATGAACAGGTCCTGCACATCGGGTGCCGTGTTCGTGAATCCCCACGCGATGCGTTTGTTGTGGCCCAGCACCACGAGCGGCGCGCCAGGCAACGTGGCGCCGGCCAGTTCGATCCCTGGCGCCTGGAGGTGCGCGAAGTACCAGAGCGCAGGCGCCTGCAGCCCCAGATGGGGATCGTTCGCCAGCAACGGCTTGCCGCTGCGCGTGTGCGCGCCCGATACCACCCAGTTGTTCGACCCCATGCCCTCCACATAGCCGGACGGGGCATGTTCCATCACCTGCGCCATCGCCGTGGCCACCGGGGCCAGGTGCCGATAGAAGTTGGCGTAGTCCATCGTCCGCATGGGCTTGTCGCCAGGGTACGGTGCCAGGAGCTCGGCAATCCGCGAGGTGGGCAACTGCTGGGCCAACCCCATGCGCAACACTTCCTGCGACCAGTTGCCGCCGAGATCCCAGGCCATCATGGTCTGCCAGCCAAGGGTATCCACAGGCTCCCAGTGTTCGGGCTTGGTGCCGAGGATCAGGAATTCGGGGGGCAACGCCGATTTGCGCGTGTCGATGAACGCGTTCACGCCATCGGCGTAAGCCTGCAGCACGGCGCGGGTCTCGGGCGAGGCGCGCGCGTAGACCTCCTCCGCATTGCGCCGCACACCCAGCGTGCGCAGGAACCGGTCATTGTCGAGCGCTTTCGGTCCGAGGATTTCCGCGAGCCGGCCCGCCACGATGCGCTTGTTCATCTGCATCTGCCACAGGCGATCCTGGGCATGGACATAACCCAGCGCGTAATAGGCATCGAGCGCGTTGGCCGCCTGGATATGCGGCACGGCGTTGCGGTCGCGCACCACCACCACGCGGTCCCGCAGGCCGGAGAGTTGCAGCGTGCCAGCCGTATCCGGCTGCGACGCCTGGCGATACCAGATATAGGCGCCGATGCCGCCGGTGACGGTCAGCAACAACACGCACAGCAACAACCAGCCCAGCCTCTTGAACCAGCGCATCGGACCATCTCCCCCTTTGGAAACCCGCAAGCATCGCAGATTTCCGTCGATACAAAAATGCCCGGGCAGGCCGGGCATCGAGATTTCAGATCGGAATTTTCACGGTATCCGCTCGGATGCCGCTCAGGCAGGCTTCTTCAGTTGAAGCGACTTGTATTCGAGGAATTCCTCCAGTCCGAACTTGCCGCCTTCGCGTCCGTTACCCGATTGCTTGAACCCGCCGAACGGCGCGTTCATGTTGAACGGACCGCCGTTGATATCCACCTGTCCGGTACGGATACGACGTGCAACCTTGATGGCCCGCGCCTCGTCGCCGGACCACACGCCGCCGCCCAGGCCATAGACGCTGTCGTTGGCGATGCGGATGGCGTCTTCCTCGGTGTCGTAGCAGATCACCGACAGCACCGGCCCGAAGATTTCCTCCTGCGCCACCGTGGCGCGCGGATCGACATTGCCGAGCACGGTGGGCTTGACGTAGAAGCCACGGTCGAAGCCTTCCGGTGCGTCCGGTCCACCCGCCACCAATTCCGCGCCCTCTTCCAGCCCGCGCCGGATGTAGCTGGTCACGCGACCCTTCTGCACATCGGAAATCAGCGGTCCCAGGCGGGTCGTTTCAGACATCGGATCGCCCAGCGTGAAGCCTTCCACGACCTTGGCCGCAATCGCCTTGACTTCGTCGTAGCGGGTACGCGGCACCAGCATGCGGGTATGGGCCGAGCAGGTCTGGCCCGAGTTCAGGAAGCAGGCGCTGATCGTACCCTTGACGGCCGATTGCAGGTCCGCATCGTCCAGGATGACCGATGCCGACTTGCCGCCCAGTTCCAGCGCCACGCGCTTGACCGATTGCGCGGCCAGTTCGGACACGCGCTTGCCGGCGCGGGTTGAGCCGGTAAACGACACCATGTCCACTTCGGGATGGCTGGCCAGTACCTCCCCCACCACCGGGCCGAAGCCGGTGACAAGGTTGAACACGCCAGGCGGCAGGCCGGCGGCCTCGATGACCTCGGCCAGCACGAATGCATTCAGCGGCGCCACTTCCGATGGCTTGAGCACCACGGTGCAGCCGGCGGCCAGCGCGGGTGCCACTTTCAGCGTGATCTGGTTCAGGGGGTAGTTCCACGGCGTAATCGCCGCCACCACGCCTACCGGTTCACGGACGACCAGCGAATTGCCAACCTGCTCCTCGAACGCAAAATTCTCCAGCAGCGTGGCGGCCTGGCCCCAGTTGTAGACGGGGCCGCCTACTTGAATCGCGCGGGCCAACTTGATCGGCATGCCCACTTCGCCGGCGATCAGCTGCGCCAGTTCCTCGGTGCGGTCCTTCAGGCCCTCTGCGATCTTGCGGATATAACCGGCGCGGACGGCCGGCGAGGTGTTCGACCAGCCATCGAATGCCGCGCGGGCGGCGGCGATGGCGTCTTCGGCATCACGGGCATGGCCTTCGGGGATGGTCCCCATGACAGCCTCGGTGGCCGAATGGATGACTTCGATACTTCCCGTGCCGTGCGGAGCGACCCACTTGCCGTTGATAAACACTTTGTCTCGTTGTTGCATGGCCACAGCCCTCGTTAGGTGAATCGGCGATTGCAATTTTTTTGTTACTTTTATGGTGCCCCACATTGTAGAGCGGTTTCCTGTTATGGAATTCTTGCGGTTCCAACAGTCTCACCGTACAGGTGGCGATAATCGGCCGCGCACCATTCTTCCGAGGGGCCTCGCCGCGGGCGGCCGAATCATAAAAAAGGAGCGAGACATGGTCGACCCGATCTATCAAAAGACGGAAGCAGGTCAGGAGGAAATTCGTACCCGCGCCCGCAAGCTGGACCAGAAGTTGCGCGCGCTGTTGCTGATCGTGAACGGGGAACGCAGCAGATCGGCGCTATTGGCGCAAGTCAGCGGCATGGGCGTGAGCGACGCAGCGCTCGACACCCTGCTCTCCCAGGGACTCATCGTGCCGATCCCGGAACCCGTCAACGCAGCGCCACCGCCTCGCGCCGGTAAGCCTGAACCGGCCCGCACCCGGCCGGAAACCAACCTCTTCGCCGCGTACTCGGGATTCAATTCGGCTGACGGCAAGGGCATCGACGACCGCTTCGACGTCCTTGCCGATACCACCATCGCCCCGGCGATGACTCCCGCACCGCCTGCGCCAGTCGCTCTTGCCGGTGCCGACAACTACCAGCGGCTCTACCACTTCTTCACGGATGTGATCGGCAATCACCTCGGACTGCGCGGGTACGTCATGCAGGTCAAGGTCGAAAAAGCCTCCACCATCGTCGAACTGGCCGCACTGCGGGATGTTTTGGGTACTGCGCTGCAGAAGGCCAAAGGCGACATCACCGCCCACGCGATCATCGACCAGCTCGATGATCTGCTGGCGGAGATGGGGGTGGCTCCGGCACGCTAACGCCGCGCTTTCGCTCACAGAAATGCGAAACTCTTCAAGCCGGTGCCATGGACTGGTATCGGCTTGACGCAGGTCACCGTCGAGGCAATCGCAGCGCTGCTAGGGTCGAGCTCCCTCTTTTTTAGAAGGAGCCAACATGATTCGCTGCACGCTGCTGCTTGGCGACCGGTCCACGGCCGGGGGCCATGTCGTCGAGGGCATACCCCATTGCAGGGTAATGGGGACGGAAATCACGTTCCTGGGCGCCAGAGTCGCCTGTCCTGCATGCAAGTCCACTGGGGTCATCATCGGCGCAGGCCCCCGCCATCCCAACGACTGGATGGGGAAGAGCGAAGCGCTGGATGGAGACATCTGCGCCTGCCGATGCAAACCCGCACCTGTGATGATCGCCTCCCAGAGGCAGATGTTTCATCGCTTCACTGCAGACGAGTTGGCCGCCATGGGCTTCGACGCTCACGGTCGGTCTATCAAACCCCGCGAAAACGTCGCACCCAATCTCGCTTCCTCGTTTACGCAAGCGAGTCCACATGAAGCACGCACCCAGACGATCGAAATCATCGTTAGCGACTCATTAGTCCTCAGGATGGGATCACAGTTTGGGCACAGCGCTTTCTTGATCGATGGGATGGAGTATGGACGTGCACCAAAGGGCTGGGACAGGGACACACGTGAGAACTATCTCCAGCGGCAGCAAGCAAAACTCGGTCGTGATTCCTGGGGATTCGAGATCGCCGTTACGCCCGCTGAGAAAGCGGACATCATGAATGAGATCAAGCAACGCATGACGGCAAATGAACCGTACTCGTTGACGAGCAATAGTTGCTCGTCAACGTTGTCGACGTACTAGCTGCGGTAGGCATTGAGGTACACGACCCTCGCTGGACTTTCATGGAAATCGTCTCCCCCGCGGATCTCATGGCGGGCTTGCGACGCTCAAAACGACTGCTCAGAACCCATGTCTATCCTAAGAAATAGCCTCTGGATGTGCGCGCTTCTACTGCTCGCTGCCTGCTCCGATTACCCCAGTTCAGAACGATGGACCGCTTCGGAAGTGGTGCAAGTTTTCGATGATGTGGAAGGAGATCCGCTGTTTCGGATTCAGCCCGGTGAGCAATGCCGGCCCATTCGGGACAGGATTGGCAAAGTTGATCTATACACACGCGTCGAATGCCCAATGGGAAAAGGCTGGGTACGCAGCGACAGCAAGTTTCAAGTGAACCCATGACTATCCGAACTATCCGAAGAAATAGCCTGCGGATGTCTGCAATCCTGCTGCTTGCCGCTTGCTCCGATTACCCCGACTCTGAGCGATGGACCGCCACTGCAGTGGTGCAGGCGTTCGAAGGCGTAGATGGAAAGCCGCTGTTTCAGATTCAGCCCGGTGAGCAATGCCAACCTATTCGGGACATGGCCGGCAAGGCTGATCTGTTCACGCTGGTGAAGTGCCCGACGGGAAAGGGGTGGGTATGTAGCGACGAGTTTCAAATAAACCAAAACTGACGCCCGCCGCTATGCGCTCCCCTCTCCCGCATCTGCGGGAGAGGGGTCGGGGGAGAGGGCAAGCGGTACAAATTGAGACCGGTCGAAGATTTAACCGTCAGCCCTCCCCCCTGGCCCCTCTCCCGCCTGCGGGAGAGGGGCACTTGTCGCAGGCATCCCCACCGTATACCAATCCACCTTCCGCGTAACCGCCATGATCACCACCAGCGTGACGAAGAGCAGCGCGGTGCCGAGCACCAGCGCGTTGTCCTCGGACACCAGCAGGCCGTAGAGCGCGCCATACAGCACGGTGAGCAGCGTGGCGAAGCCGAGGCCGCGTTGCCAGCTTCGTAGCACGAACGTCAGGTAGAAGCCAAGCAGTCCGATGCAGGCAGCGCTGGCGACGAGATAGGCCACCACGAAGGTAACGTGTTCCGAGAGGCTGACCAGCAGCAGGAAGAACATCGCCAGGGCCAGGCCGGCCAGCAGGTACTGAATCGGATGGATGCGCAGCGTCTTGACCAGTTCGAACAGGTAGAGTCCGGCAAAGGTCAGCAGCACGAACAGCAGGCCGTACTTCACCGCGCGTTCGGCCTGCACGTAGATGTTCACGGGCTCCATCAGCGTGACCGATGCCGACTGCAATTCGGACACGGGGCGCGCCGACGCAAGTTGATCAGATACACGGGTGTTGAACGAGGTGATCGACCAATCGGCGCGGAAGCCGTCCGTGGAAACCGTACGCTGGCGCGGCAGGAAATCGCCGTCGAAGCTGGGGTGCGGCCACGGCGACTGCATGCTGAACTGGTTCAGGCCAGCCACCGGTGTGATGGCCATCGACTGTGCGCCCAGCACCGTCAGCTTCATCGAGAACGGCACGATGCGTGCAGCAGCCGGCTTGCCTGCCATGCCGCTGGCATCGATACGTGCGTTGAGGCCCTGCGGCAGGCTGGACAGTCGGGTGCCCTGCACCATTGGCAGCGAAGTGCCACCGACCTGGATGACGGGGTCCGACACCAGACCGCGCATATCCGTCACGCCCACCACCACATACGGCTGCCCGAGCTCGAAACGCACGTGATTCGTCGATTCCGTCAGGTCAGCGGTCGATTTGGGATCAGGCAGCTCGATCGTGCCGCTCAGCTCGCTGGCTGTTTCATAGACGATGGTCTTGTGGATACCTCTGTAGCGCTCGCTCGGCGTGACGACGGTACGCACCTGAAGGTTCTCCGGGAAGACCAGGAGATTGTGCATCTCCTCGCGATAGGTCGTGGCGGGTGCGAACCGCACGGGCGCCGGGTTGGACGATTGGCTGGACGCTTGTTCGGCGGACGGCGGGACCGCGATGACTTCCTTGTACGGCACCACGATAATCGGGCCGGTCAGTGTCTGCGGGCCGGCATAGCTCTGCCAGATACTGCGCTCGGCTTCATCGCGATAAGAGCCACGCTCGCGCACGATACCGAGCACCATCTGCAGGGCGACCCAAAGCAGCAGGATCACGCCGCCAATCATCAGAATGCGGAAAATCAGGGGTTTGTTCATGAAGGTCTTGAGGTGTCGAGTGGACATGCCGCAAGACTATCCAGCCTCCGTGGGCGCACTGCGGGGCCGGCGTGAATCGTCTGTGAAGTGACGGTGAAGCCCTGTCGCGCCCCTATACGGAAGCGGGCAGTGTCAGGACGGCGCTCGCCCCACCGCCAAGCCGATTGCCCACGGTCACCTCGCCACCATGCAGGTGCGCCACCTCGCGGACCATGCATAGCCCGAGTCCCGTACTGCGATCGCCGCCCGGACGCGGCAGCGAATAGAACCGCTCGAAGAGCCGCCCTGCCGCGTACTCGGGAATGCCAGGACCGCGATCCTCGACCTTGACCACTACCCCATCGTGTTGAGATGTCGATTCCAGTGCGATATCGACGGCCGAGCCCGCCGGTGCAAAATCTAGCGCGTTCTCCAGCAGATTGATAATGGCTTGGCGCAGCAGGAAGGTATCGCCGGTCACGGCGGGCACCGGCTGCGCAGGCGGCTGCCATTGCATTTGCACATTGCGTTGCCGCGCGCGAGGTTCCAGCGACTGCACGATCTGCGCGATGTCGTCGGCCAGCGGCACCGGCTCGCGGTTTTCAAGCCGCTGCCGCTGCTCCACTTCGGCGAGCGCGAGCAACTTGCGGATTAGCTGGTCGAGCCGCTGCGACTGGCTGCGGATATTGCCAAGGAACCGCGCGCGATCGGCGGCAGGCATATCTTCCTGCAGCAGTTCGGCCGCCCCGCCGATGGCGGCCAGGGGACTTTTCATCTCGTGCGTCAGCGTGTGGATGTAGTGCTCCACGTATTGCTTGTCTTCGAGCCGCAAACGCATGGTCTCCACAGCGCGACCCAGCTCGGCCAGTTCGCTCGCGCCGCGCAGCGGCATCTCGGCACGCTCGCCAGCGGCCACCGCGCGCGCGTAGCGCTGCAGCTTGCGCAGGCCGAACACAAGCCACAGGGTGCAGCCCACGCCAATCACAGCCGCGCCGCCAATCAGCAACATCCCATACGTGAGGATCTTGCCCTGGCTGCGCGCGATAAACGGCGCCATGGACTGATTCGGCTTGGCCACGGTCAGCGCGCCGACAATCGCATCGCCATCGCGGATCGGCGCCGCCACGTACATGATGGTGCTGGTCTCGTCGTTTGGGTCGGACCGCGTGCTGCGCGCGCCGTACTTGCCCTGGAGCGTCAGATAGACATCGTTCCAGCGCGAGTAGTCGGCACCGATATCGGTCCCGGTAGAATCAAAGCGGACAATGCCCTGCGCGTCGGTGATGTAGATGCGATAGCCGATGACGTCCTTGTGCAGGCCCCAGACGCTGGCATCGACGGGACTCTCACGCAAGTTCTCCAGCCGCCTGGCGAAGTTGCCGTCGGCAACGTGGCCGCTCTTGAAGTCGTCCGCAGCAAGCACCGCCAGTACGTTGGCGGTATCGACGAGCGTATCTTCCATGGCCTGCCGCACGCCCGGCTTCACCTCCTGCACGAACACGCGCAGCGTCAGGAACGCCGCCAGCCCCACAATCAGGAAGAAGCCAAAGAAGATGCGCAGGCCGATATGCATGGCGGGAAGGTCGGAGTTCGCTCAGGTTTCGAGCGAGTAGCCCATGCCGCGATGGGTGCGGATCGGGTCGGCACCCGGATCGATTTCGCGAAGCTTGGCGCGCAGCGTCTTGACGTGTGTGTCGACGGTGCGATCGACGGTATCGAGCGCATCGTGCCAGACCAGATCCATCAGTTGCGGCCGTGCATAGATGCGGCCGGGGTGCTGCACCAGCACGGCGAGCAGCCGGTATTCGTAACGGGTCAGGTCAAGCCATCGGCCCCGCCATGCCATCCGCGCGCCATCGGAATCGTGATGGAAGCCGTCAGGAAGAACCGGCGCCGCAGCCACGGGCGCTGACGCCACCGCCCCGCGTGCCCGGCGCAGGATCACGCGCACCCGGGCCGCCAGTTCGCGCGGCGAAAATGGCTTGACCACGTAGTCATCGGCACCGATCTCCAGGCCGACGATGCGGTCGATCTCTTCGTGGCGAGCCGTGAGGAAGATGACCGGCACATCCGAGAAGGTGCGCAGTGTGCGGCAGACCTCGAAGCCGTTGATGTCAGGCAGGCCCACATCGAGGATCACGAGGTCGGGTCGTTCGGCACGCAGCCGGTCGAGCGCCTCGCCGCCCAGCACGCAATGCGTGGCCTGCATGCCGTCGGTGCGCAGGGCATACAGAATGGTGTCGGCAATCGCGGATTCGTCTTCGACGACGAGAATGGCTGGCGGCTTCATCGCCGCATTATCCGCCATCGCGCGACGGTTCGGGCACATCAAGCAGATATCGGAGGCGACGCAGAAAGGCGTCGAGGTCAAGCGGACGGCGACGGTGCATGGCAGAACTCCTTTTGAGTTGGAGTTGCCAGTGTCGATGGGGGTGGTGAGGGGATTGTGTGGTGGGGGTGAAGCGGGGGAGACGGTCTCACCCGTTCCCTGTTATCGGCTCCCCTCTCCCGCGCGCGGGAGAGGGGTTGGGGGAGAGGGCCAGCGGTCCA
>Ga0102589_1005290_pt1 | contig 11421 bp, 12 predicted proteins | sample AraplaMF_Col_mLB_FD_76858 | JGI IMG/M metagenome (GOLD analysis project Ga0102589, IMG submission 76858) | Arabidopsis root microbial communities from the University of North Carolina, USA - plate scrape MF_Col_mLB | ecosystem: Host-associated > Plants > Roots > Endosphere | place: USA... | reverse complement strand
CACTCCTATACATTCAAATTTGCAGCAGTTGTACAAGTAGAAGTGTAATGCGTGTTTATTAAGGCATTGTTAATTGATTTTTAAAAAATTTGTAAAGAGGCTGTCCCACGGGGAACAGCCTCTTTCGCCTGACCATTATTGAACGAGCTCGCTTAAGACGCTACCAATGCTATCCGAAATGACTAGGTCCGCCATACGATCCATCGGGGTTGAACTTTTATTAATGAGGATGAACTTGTTGCCCCGATACAACCGGACTAGACCTGCTGCCGGTTGAACGGTCAGCGAAGTGCCGGCAACGATCAGCATATCGGCTTGCTGAATATCATGGGCCGCGCGATCAAGCAGCTCCATATCAAGACTTTCTTGATATAATACGACTTCTGGTTTGATCAGCCCTCCGCATTTCTTACAATAAGGCACAATCCCTTCCGATGCCATCACCGTATCCAGTCCATAACGCGATCCGCAATCCGTGCAACGGTTCCTATGGATCGAACCATGCAATTCAAGCACGTTTTGGCTGCCCGCTTTTTGATGAAGACCGTCAATATTTTGGGTTATAATCGACTTGAGCTGGCCTCTCTGCTCGAGCCTGACCAACGCTTCATGCGCGGTGTTCGGCATCGCATCGGTATAGACCATTTTGGACTTATAGAACGTATAAAAATCCTCTCTCCGTTCCCAGAAGAAGTCCCGGCTTAATATGTCTTCCGGTGCATATTTCTCATTCGTCCCCGTGTTATATAGACCACTCGCCGATCGGAAATCAGGAATTCCGCTTTCTGTCGAGGTCCCTGCGCCGCCGAAAAACACGATGTTCCGGCTCTCGCTGACGAGCTGCTTCCATTCATTCAACTGCATACGACACCTGCTTTACTCTTTTCTTCGATCCTTCTATTGTAACAGACAATATCTTAAATTGCCTGGCCAGCTCTCGAAATTACAGGGAAGTATTAAAGCAAAAAAGCCATGACTGGATTCCAGCCATGACTCTACACACGACAACTACTGGGCAATCTGTTCTTTAATCAATTGCAGAATCTTCTTCTCTAGCCTTGAGACCTGCACTTGGGAAATACCAAGCCGCCCTGCCACCTCAGACTGTGTCTGATCTCGATAATATCGCAGATAGACAATAAGCCTCTCGCGTTCGGACAATCCTTCAATCGCATCGCTCAGCGCAAGCTTATCGAACCACTTCTCTTGCGATTCATCCGCAATCTGATCCATGAGGGTGATTGGATCACCGTCATTCTCGAATACGGTCTCATGAATCGACGTCGGAGGCTTGTTCGCCTCTTGTGCGAAGACCACATCCTCCGGTTCAATGCCAAGCGCTTCAGCAACTTCCTTCACCGTCGGTAGGCGATTCAACGTCTTCGACAGCTCATCCTTCATCTTACGGACTTTATTCGCGAGTTCCTTGAGTGATCGGCTCACCTTGAGGGTACCATCATCACGAAGGAACCGCTGAATTTCGCCGATAATCATCGGCACTGCGTAAGTGGAGAACTTCACATCATACGACAGATCGAACTTGTCGACTGATTTCAGTAGTCCAATACAACCGATTTGAAACAAATCATCCGTCTCATAGCCCCGGTTCATAAATCGCTGTACAACTGACCAGACGAGCCGGATATTGCAATTAACAAGTGTATCTCGTGCGATCGAATCACCGCTTTGGCTCAGCGCGATCAGACGTTTGACTTCCGTATCGTCGAGATAACTTTGCGAAGTTTTCTTCAAATCGACATCCATTCGTCCAACCCCTAATTGTATAGAGCTTTCTTAGATTCAATCCGTTTCTTCATGCGGATCCGTGTGCCTGAGCCGAGCTCACTAATCACTTCGAATTCATCCATGAAATTCTCCATTATGGTGAACCCCATCCCTGACCGTTCAAGCTCAGGCTTCGAGGTATAGAGCGGCTGCTTCGCAAGCTCTAAATCCTCAATGCCATGGCCATTATCTTCAATCGTAATCGAAATCGTCTCATCGATGATTTGCGCGGAGATCTTCACGATCCCGTTCGGATCATTGTCATAACCATGAATGATACAGTTGGTTACGGCTTCCGAGACAACCGTCTTCAAATCCGTTAGCTCGTCCATGGTTGGATCAAGCTGCGTAACAAAGGCTGCTACAGCCACCCTCGCAAATGCTTCGTTCTCCGAACGGCTGGCAAATTGCAGTGTCATGAAGTTTCCGCCGTTTTGTGTTACATCCTCTAGCTTTTCGCTCATGATACGACCTCCAATTCTGTGAGCGCCGAACGCTCGTTTTCGTAGATGGCCAATATTTTGAAAAGCCCAGATAGTTCGAATAGACGGTGAACCGAAGGGTTCACATGACAGACCACCATTTTACCGCCTAAATTCTTAATTACTTTATATCGTCCAAGAATGACACCAAGACCGGAGCTATCCATAAAGGTCAAGTCTTCCAAGCTTAATACTAAATGCTCCACTCTACCCCTCTGTATCGCCTCATCCATACGTGTACGAACCGTCTCTGCGGTATGATGATCCAATTCCCCGCGAAGTCGCACGATGAGCACTTGGCGGCGCTGCTCAAGCTCCAATTGTAGATTCATGTAGCTCATTCTCCTCTCCGATTGCATGGTTGGTTACTCCGCTTACATTTCTACAACGGAAAAACCAATTCCTGCCTCCCGACAAAACTAGAAGAAACGCGCTATTAATCTACAAAAAACAACTTCGCACAGGTCCGCTTGAACAGTGTCCAGTAGCTGGCTTTACTTACGGCTGCAGGTGCTTCAAGAGAGAATTCCTTCACGACCTCATCCCCTTGATAGACGACGAGCTTTCCGATCGGATCTCCCGCTGCTATTGGTGCTTTGAGCTCGTTCGGAACGACCAGTTCATGCCGAATATTATCGGAAGACTGTTTTCCTTTGCGAAGTAGGATACTATATTGCTGCTTTGCAACGATCGAAAGGGACTCTACGTTGCCCTTCTCAATTTTCACAGAGCCAATGGTATCTCCAACTTTGAAAATCGGATGATTCGTATATTGCGAGAACGCGTAATCGAACATTTGCGTCACTTCTTGATTCCGTGTCTTTGTGTTCGGTTCACCCATCACAACTGCGATTATTCGCAGTGAATCACGCTTCGCTGTGCCCGACAAACAGTATTTCGCTTCCGATGTGAAGCCTGTCTTCAAGCCGTCAGCCCCTGAGTAGAAACGAACGAGCTTGTTCGTGTTCACCAGCCAGAACGGCTTGGCTGAATCTTTGCGAAGATAATCCTGGTATACGCCGGTATACTTCGTAATCCCGTTATATTTCAAGAGCGCCTGTGACATTAGAGCGATATCATGAGCTGATGTATAATGATCCGCTACAGGCAATCCGTTGCAATTCTTAAACTGCGTGTCCTTCATGCCGAGCTCTTTCGCTTTTGCATTCATCATTTGAACGAAGGCTTCTTCTGTTCCGGCTATTTTCTCTGCCACGGCCACCGATGCATCATTACCGGATGCCATGGCAATCCCTTTGAGCATCTCATCAACAGTCATTTCTTCACCTTGTTCGAGGAAAATCTGGGATCCTCCCATTGAAGCCGCATATTCACTAGTCTGTACGCGATCTGTCAGCTTCAGCTTCCCTTGATCGATGGCTTCCATCACCAATACCATGGTCATAATCTTTGTTATACTTGCTGGTGGCAAGCGATCGTGACTGTTCTTCTCGAAGATGACTGTACCCGTATCCGAATCCATGAGCACGGCAGATTTTGCGTTGGCTGCTAGCTCTGAAGAAGCAGCGGAAGGCTCTGCTGCAGGTTTCTTCGCAGGTTCTGCATAGACAGACCAAGGTGCCGCAATCGAACTGATCATAAGGATACAGCTCCATATCATTAACCTTTTTCTCACAAGAATTCCCCTCCTAAAATAATATGGCCATAAAAAATATAAGTGCAGTCTTAGACAGACTTGTATGGCCATTTTGCTGCTTCTCCTCAGTGTTGGCTATTTGATTGGAAAATATTCCATTGCAAATGTTCAATTTTTCTGTTAGTCTATATAGATTCACCGCAATAAAATATTTATTTCCTCTAGAAGTTCCTCTGGAAAGTTAGATCACGATGTAACACAAACCCACTTCAGATTTTCGTATCATCTTTTCTCAAAATGAATTTCATGGTTGTATTCGTACTAATTCACACTGGCGCGGTCTTCGGAGCCGCAAGGATGGAAGAGAGGTAGGGCTTTCATTGTTTTAGTTAGGCATGTATTTCAAACAAAGGAACAACAACATACGCAAATAAGAAGAAACGACTTCGGTGTCCTCCAATTGGACGTTAAGCGTATCTTCGAACAAAAAAAAGATCCGATACGCGCAAGGGACACTTGCAACGCTTCGGATCTTGTCTATTATATACATCTTTTTTATGGAATAGGCTCCCATTGATATGGGTTCCCCATGACGCCGAGATGACCACTCACAGCTTCTTCATATACCTCTCGAATCCAATTCAATTCGACCAAGCAATGCTCGTAGGAACTGCGATAGACATAAAGCTGCGACAATGGAGCGGTGGATAACGCCTCGTTATACAACTGCTTCATCTCCTTCATCCGCTGCTCCGTCTGGATCAAGTGCGTCTTAAGCTTCTCTTGAAACTTATCCGAATCGGCATATTCCGAGAAGGTCAATACGCCGCAGATCGGCTTCGAGATGGATATCGGCTTCTCCATTTCTTTATGAATGGATCGCTTCAGTAATTCGATCCCAGAGGCTGTAATCCGATAGATTGTCTTGTCTGGTCGGTTGCAGCCCTTCTGAACCTCACACACCTCGATATGCCCATCCTTACGCAATTGATCAATGGCATAGTATAGAGAACCTTCTTGGATTTTCATGTAATACGCCATGGAACGTTCTTTCATACGTTGTTTGAGCTCATAGGGGTGGCTATCTGACTCCATCAGCAGTCCGAGGATGGCCAGCTTGATCGACATGATTGTCACCTTCTTTGCCGTCCTTGGTCTTGCCTGGTACTTCAAGCCTTGCATTCCCCATCAAGAAGATGAATACCGCCGCGAGTGCTGCAATAACAATAGACCATTGGAATACATAAGCGATCGAATCCGCAAGTCCAGACAACAGCTGATGCAATGCATTCGCAGGAATCATCTCTCTAACTTCCGGTTGCAACAACCCACGGCCATCACCCAATTTCGCCGCAAAAGCGGGATCAATCTTCGATTGAATCGCATCTTGCAGATGACGGGATTGGAGCGTTCCGTAGATCGTAACACCAATCGCTGAACCAATTGTCCGGAAGAACGTATTCAAGGAATTCACCGTACCGCGTTGATGGAACGGAATATTCGTTAAGGCTGCAATCGGAATGGTCGAGAACGACGCCCCGATACCAAGACCCATAATGACCATATAGATCGTAATCATTGATTTGCTTGTGTCAATCGTAATCGTACTCAGCAAAATCACGGATAGAAGTACGAGCGCAACGGATACACTCAAGATGGCACGATACGAAAACTTGTTAATCAATCGGCCGCCTACAATACTACTGATGACATTGGAGAACATCAGCGGCATGAGCACCAACCCCGCACTCGTCGCCGAGCCTTCGAATACCCCTTGAATGAACAACGGAATATACGTTGCACCCGCTATCATCAATGCGCCGTAGAAGAAACCGACTGCCATACAAGATCTGAACAATTTGTTCTTGAATAGCCCCAGTGGAATAATTGGTTCCTTCGCAATCGTCTGCTGCCAGAGGAAGAGTGCTAATAACACGACAAATCCAGCAAACATACCGATGATCGGCCATGAATCCCAACCATAACCATCCTTACCGCCAAGTTCAAGCGCGAACATTAAGCAGAGAATCGTCGCAATCATGAGAATGGTTCCGATCCAATTGATCTGCTGTTTCTTATTATCCTTCGATTCATGATACGCAGACAGGATAATAAAGAATGAAATGACACCGAGCGGTAAGTTGATGTAGAAGATCCACGTCCAATCTACATAATCCGTGAAGAATGAGCCCGCCAGAGGACCCACTACCCCGGAAATACCAAATACGGCACCAAATAACCCTTGCATCTTCCCACGTTTCTCTGGTGGAAAAATATCAAATATTATCGTAAAAATAATCGGCATCAATGCGCCGCCGCCGATCCCTTGTATCGCACGGTAAATGATAAGCTGGTTCATGTCCTGTGCCATACCGCATAATGCGGAGCCTGCCATGAAGACAATCAACCCGAAAATGAAAAACCGCTTCCGCCCGAACATATCAGACAGCTTACCAAAAATCGGCATCCCTGCCACACTCGCGATCATATAGGCTGAGAACACCCATACGAATTTATCCAAACCGCCGAGTTCCTTCACGATCGTCGGCATCGCAGTGGATACAATCGTCTGATCTAGCGCTGCAAGAAGCAGTGCCAGCAACAAGCCAGTTACGATCAGCGTCTGATTCCCCTTTTTAACTTCTGTAGACATCCTTCATTCCTCACTTCTTCTCACAAAATCAACCACTTCATTAGTATACTCAAATTTGAGTAACTTACAAGCAGTTTTTCATGTGATTAGAAGCGCTGAACGCCATCTTTCGTGACTATAGCGTATACTAGCGGCTTCAATTCTCCGCGCTGCTCAGCGATCTGATAAGCTTCACGCACACGTGCGATGGCCGTCTCACGCTGCGCCGCATTTTTGCCATTCACATGCAGTGTTGCAAGCGTCTCACCGACCTTCACGGCATCCCCAATCTTCTTGCGAAGTACGATACCTACGGCGAGGTCAATCTGTGAATCCTTCGTCTCTCGCCCCGCGCCTAACGTCATCGCCGCAAGACCAATTTCCTCTGCCTGAATGGCTGTTACATACCCATCTGCTGTAGCCGTCACATCGACAAGTTCTGCAGCCGTAGGAAGTTTCGATGTATCTTCAATTTGCGAACTATCCCCTTGCTGCGCTTCGACCATTTCTTTCAATTTCGACAATGCTGTACCATCTTGAATCAGCCCTTCGAGCTTCGCTCTTGCTTCCTCAACCGTTGCAGCTTGTCCGCCGAGCATCACCATATACGCTCCCAAGATCAGCGTCAGCTCCTCTAGATCTTTTGGTCCTTCGCCACGAAGCGTCTCCACTGCTTCCTTCACTTCAAGCGCATTCCCGATACCGAAGCCTAATGGTTGGTCCATATCACTAATCAGTGCAATCGTGTTCCGTCCAACTTCCGTACCGATATCAACCATCGCCTGCGCGAGCGCAATCGAATCATCCAGAGACTTCATGAATGCCCCGCTCCCTGTCTTCACATCGAGGACAATCGCATCCGCGCCTGCAGCGATCTTCTTACTCATGACGGAGCTTGCAATGAGAGGAATACTTTCTACTGTCGCTGTCACGTCTCGCAGACCGTAGAGCTTCTTATCCGCTGGCGTAATATTGCCGCTCTGACTGATCACGGCTGCACCAATTCGGTTCACTTGGGCAAAGAACTGTTCACGTGTTAATTCAACGGAGAATTCCGAGATGGATTCGAGCTTATCAATCGTACCGCCCGTATGCCCTAGGCCACGACCTGACATTTTCGCAACGGGAACGCCTGCAGCCGCAACGAGCGGTGCGAGTGCGATGGTCGTCTTATCTCCGACACCGCCTGTGGAGTGCTTGTCTACTTTCACCCCGTGCACTGGGCTTAAGTCAATCACATCGCCGGAATGTGCCATCTCCAGTGTCAAATCTGCTGTCTCACGAGCCGTCATGCCTTTATAAAAGACAGCCATCGCCCACGCAGACATCTGATAATCCGGGACGCTCCCTTCGCTATATCCTTGGATCAGAAATGAAATTTCTTCCCGTGTTAATTCTTCGCCGTCTCTTTTCTTCTGAATGATGTCTACTGCTCGCATTGTTTCAGCCTCCTGAAATGTTATAATGTGACAAAATTGTGAACGATTAAATAAAGGATTATAGCTTCTAGAATCTGGATAAAATGATAAATATCAAATATCTAGGAGTGATACCGATCGAAGCTCATATGAACGCTGATGATGTCATTGACCAGATTCGAAGATTACACCAAAATGGAGAATCTTTGAATAAGAAAAGTATCAAAAAGTCTCATCCCGAGCTGATGCAAAATGCACTCTACTACTACCCGAGTTGGGACCATGCCTTACAGAAAACAGGCATTCAGTAAATTTCGACAGCTATCTAACCCAGCCCAGACGCTTCACATAGGAAGTTGAAAGAACCGGCAGGTCCTGCTTCAAGCGGAACCTGTCGGTTCTTTGTTCTAGACCCGCATGACGGGCGACGTTCACTTCAGCTGTTGCAGGAAGCTCGTGCCATGGTATGGCGGGTTCACATCGAAGTTCTCAGCGATCGTCGCGGCAAGATCAGCGTATGTCGATCTTACACCAAGTGATTCTGGATGCTTAAGCGCTGGACTATAGACCAGAACCGGTACATATTCGCGCGTATGATCTGTTCCCGCATGAATCGGATCATTCCCATGGTCAGCTGTGAGAACGAGCATATCCTCCTCACCAATCCGCTGCATGATTTCAGGCAGCCGCAAATCGAAAGCCTCCAACGCGTGTCCATAACCTTCAGGATCCCTACGATGGCCATATAACGAATCAAAGTCCACCAAATTGGTGAACAGCAGTCCTTGGAAAGGTTGATCCAGCGCATCGATCGTCTTCTGAATACCGTCATCATTGCTCTTCGTTGGATGCGTTGCGGTAACCCCTTCTCCCGTAAAAATATCATTGATCTTGCCAACCGCAATAACATCTCGGCCGGATGCTTGAACCGCATTCATGACTGTCGGCTCCGGCGGCTTCACGGCATAATCATGACGGTTCGGCGTCCGCTTGAAGGAACCAGGCTGCCCTACATAAGGACGTGCGATGACACGACCTACAGAGAATTCAGGCGCCATCGTCAAGCGGCGGGCAATTTCACAAGCACGATACAATTCATCGAGCGGAATAACGTCTTCATGAGCAGCCAATTGGAATACACTATCAGCTGAGGTGTAGACAATCCATGCGCCTGTTCGCATCTGTTCCTCACCAAATTCATCCAGAATCTCTGTACCTGAAGCTGGCTTATTTGCGAGTACTTTGCGCCCTGTCTCTTCCTCAAATTTCGCGATCAACTCGGGGGGAAACCCATTCGGATATGTATTGAATGGCTTATTGATCTTCAGCCCCATGAGCTCCCAGTGTCCAGTCATCGTATCTTTGCCGACAGAGACCTCGGCCATTTTCCCATAATATCCTGTAGGGCTGGCTGCAGGTTTGACTGATCCCAGCGGAGCAATATTTCCTAATCCTAATGCAGCCATGTGCGGCAGCTTAATATTCGGCATCCGCTCAATAATATGACCTAAGGTATGGGAACCACGATCCCCGAATTTATCGGCATCAGGCAGTTCTCCAATCCCGACACTATCGAGCACAATGACACATATTCGCTTGAATGATTTCTTCTGACTCATCGCTGTCCAACTTCCTTTCAGTCTTGTCATCAAGTCAATCGCGCTCTTGGATGCGCATGTTCGTATACATCCTTCATGCTTCGCTTGGACGGCAGCATATACATTTGGGTTGTGGAAATATCTGCGTGCCCGAGCATCTCCTGCACCGAACGCAAATCCGCACCATTCTCAATCAAATGTGCAGCAAAAGAATGCCTCAGCGTATGCGGCGTTATTTCATGTGCAATCTCCGCTTCCTTCGCATACTTCTTAATAATTTTCCAGAACCCTTGCCGTGTGAGCCTTGTCGAGAGCTGATTGACGAACAATGCTTGCTCCTCCCCATTTCCCTTCAATAACTTCTCACGCGCTTCATGAATATACTCTGCTAATTGCACTGCTGCAATTCGCCCGAGTGGAATAATCCGTTCTCGACCATTTCCTGCGGTGCACCGAATAAAGCCGAGGTCCAAATGTACATGATCTAAATCCAGCGAGATCAGCTCAGAGACCCGGATTCCCGTCGCATAGAGAACTTCTAGCATCGCCTTGTCTCGGATGCCTTGCAGTGACCCGCTTGGAGGCGCATTTAACAGTCTCTCAATTTCCTCAACCGTTAATACGTTAGGCGCCTTCTTCTCCAGTCGGGGCGCTTCCATCTCAATCGAAGGATCCATCACAATTCGCTGATTACTTAACAAGTAATGAAAAAAAGACCGTATCGATACAATACTGCGCGACAAAGTCGACGGCGCGCGTCCCAGCTGCTTAAGGTGCATGATGTACTGTGCAACATCCGTCTTCTTAATCGCCCCAATATCGTCAATATGCGGCTTCTGACTCATATAGGAAATAAACTGTGTGAGGTCGCGTTCATAAGATTCAAGCGTATTCCGAGATAATCTTTTCTCCTCCGAGAGAAAATGTATAAAGGCTCGCAGATGTTTGTCCATTCAATCAAGCTCCCTTATCATTATCATCTCTACTTCATTTCAACATCGAGCCTTTAATCTCCTGCACCGGTAGGGGATTCACTCGCCATACCAATAAAAAAGTTTCAATCTTTCCTTCATCGATTCATGTGGGGCTTCAGACATATCCTGATGAAATACCTTCATCGCTTTGCCTTGCGGTTCACGATAACGATCGACTGGCGTAATCCATGCGGACACAATACTCAGAACTTGGACCATGAAATAAGTGAACGCGATGAATAGAATTAAAAAACGGAGCCGCTCCAGCCATTTGCGTACGGAGAAGATCATTTCAATCCACCTGCTTTACGACAGAGTTATTTACCACATCGTATGACAAGTCCTACGGATTTATGATTTTACTCAGACCCTGAGACTAAATGAAGCAGCTCCCACATCTTAAATATTCAGCGGTGCATATGGTTTGCCTACCGCCTCGGCTACGGCACGGTACGTCACTTGACCCTTATATGTGTTCACGCCAAGAGATAATGCAGGATTCCCTTGCAAGGCAGCTACAATCCCTTTGTTCGCGATTTCTAGGGCATAGGGAAACGTTACATTCGTAAGTGCAAATGTTGATGTGCGAGGCACAGCGCCAGGCATGTTCGCAACAGCGTAGTGAATAATGCCGTGTTTCTCATATACAGGATTATCATGGGTCGTAACGCGATCAATGGTCTCAATCGAACCGCCTTGATCCACAGCTACATCCACAATGACAGCGCCTTTCTTCATCGTACGAACCATCGCATCCGTCACAAGCCGAGGGGCACGTGCACCTGGAATCAGGACCGACCCAATTAATAAGTCGGCTGTCTTCACGGCTTCGCTAATATTATGCTGATTCGACATTAACGTTCGTAATCGACCACCAAACAAATCATCCAAATAACGCATTCGATCGGCATTTCGCTCAATAATCGTTACACTCG
>Ga0102589_1005286_pt1 | contig 11425 bp, 6 predicted proteins | sample AraplaMF_Col_mLB_FD_76858 | JGI IMG/M metagenome (GOLD analysis project Ga0102589, IMG submission 76858) | Arabidopsis root microbial communities from the University of North Carolina, USA - plate scrape MF_Col_mLB | ecosystem: Host-associated > Plants > Roots > Endosphere | place: USA... | reverse complement strand
CCTATAATACGAGGGCCGTTGCGTACAACAAGAAAGGTAGGAATCGAAAACAAAAAGATAGTGATATAGTCAGGCGTTTTCGGAAGAAGCCATCCCTTAAGATAAAGCATAGCGTTCACAAGAATGATACCGGAATAAAAGGCAAAATATATCATGTAAATAACAACGAGCGCTTTCCCTACTATTTTTCCAAATAATCGTATAAGAATGTCGTAAAGCGTGTCCTCGGGATACCTTGCAGCTGTTTTCACTATAAAAACACCTGATATTGTGGAGAATACCCAACCGATTAGTATAGCTATCCATCCATCTGTTCCAGCTTTTTCTGCAAGCACTCGTGGGAGAGATAACACTCCAGTGGCCACCTGCATTCCATTGATTAAAAAAATATACTGCATAAGGGTAATGTCATTATAGGTATACTTTTTCATAGTTTCACCTTTTATTATGGTTTTTTCCTTGTCGAATAGATTGAGTGGCTCCCGTACCCTTAGGACGATTTCTCATTGCCCATAGAGGAAAGCGTACAAAAGCATCCTTCATATCTGCAAAGCGAAACGGTGCTAACGGAGTTCCATAAGGAGTTCCTAGCGATTCAAGACTGATAAGATGCGCAATTAATGTCATCCACCCAATGACAAGTCCTACAATTCCAAATAAGGCAGCTGATAGCATCATCGGAAAGCGTAAAAGTCTGACTGCCGCTCCCATGTCGTAATTAGGGATAATAAAAGAAGCGATGGCTGTAACAGCAACAACAATAATCATAATGTTGCTTACAATCCCCGCCTGAACAGCCGCTTGTCCAATAATAATTCCACCTACAATTCCAACCGTCTGGCCGATCGGAGTAGGCAGGCGCAAAGCCCCTTCCCTCATCATTTCCAATGTCATTTCCATAAGCAGCGCTTCCATAACCGGAGAAAATGGTACGCGCGTTCTTGATTCTGCAATAGACAAAAAAAGTTCTACAGGAATGACTTCAAAATTAAAGGAAATAAACGCAACATAACTCGCAGGTAAAAATAGAGCAATCATAAAAGCTAAGAAACGAAGTATACGAATAGACGAGGCAACTAACCAACGTGTCCCGTAATCATCAATTCCTTGAAAAAAAGATATAAAATTTGTCGGAGCAATTAATACACTTGGGGAATGATCCACAACAACCACAAGTCTACCTTGAAGAATATGAGATACAGCCACATCGGGTCTTTCAGTTAATATAAATTGCGGAAACGGTGAGTACGGGTTATCTTCAATAAATTCGATAAGTTCACCAGTATTCTCAACAGCGTCGACCGTAATATCTTGAATCCGTGTTTCTAATTCCTTTAGCACATCGTCAGAAGCTACATCTTTCAAATATAAAATAGAAATCCTCGTTTTGCTTCGTATACCAATTATTATTTCTTTTATCATTAATTCGCGATCAGGAATATATCTTCGAATCATTGCGATATTTTGGCTTCCAGTTTCTACAAATGCTTGATGCGCACCTTTTAGGGCTATTTCGTTATGAGCATCTTCAATATTTCTTTGTGGCCATCCTTTCGTATCCAATTGATGCGCTGTTGTTCGGCCATGGATTAATAAAACACTATCTCCTCCAAAAATAGCATTTTCAATCTGACTCCACGTATTAATAATTTTGATATGCCCTAATGGAATCGGAAGTTCCGTATTCGTATCAAAAACACTATTCATCAAAGGATTTAGAACGTGATTTTGAATCAATTGTTTATCTGTTAATCCAGACAAATGCACTAAAGCTGCTTCTAATCTATCTGCTTTCATTTGAAATCGACGAATCACTAAATCAGGTGCTTGACGAAATACATTTTGAATATCAGCTATGTTTTTCGATAAATCAGCGTCTAAGAGGGAGTCCTCAATATCTTTTTCCCGAAAATGAGTATTGTCTCGTATGGAAAATGACTTAGGATTGCCTCTATATTTTAACCGCTTCAGAAATTTAGCCATGACTCCCTCACTTTCTATGTGCCTTCTATAGTATGTTTAGTATGTATATATTAAGAAAAAATATCCTAATAACTAGAGAGGGGACGCCAGAATTATTACTGCCCGTTAATGCGGGATAAACAAATATACCGATCCTATGCTTATCATCCTTTTTTATAATAATCTTCTATAATTTTTTAGGAATCATACCGCCACCTGTTCCTCACATGACGTGTGTAGCATTTTTGAGTTTAAATATGCCTGTTCGTCTTTTTCTTCAATAACACAAATAGAAAAGCTACTCTCTATCAGCTTCATAAAAACCGATAGAAAGTAGCTTTCATTGTTTCATACATCATGAAAATGCTATAGTCACTTTTCTCGTTCTGGGTATTTGCTTTTCTTAGCTTGATGGCGATGGCGTGCCACCCACATTTTAACGGAAATATCCCTAACTATTTTCTAATGGGTTTGGTTTTGGAGTACAAAACACCAAAAAACAGTGAAAATAGCACAATAAAAAGGAGCTTGTATAATCAAGCTCCTTTTCTTATGAATTTAAATGACATCTTCTTCATAAAGCACCCGTTAGTTTAACAACTCTTTGGACCCCATCTTTTTTATTCAATTTTTAGACGGTCCGTAAGTACAAAGTAAAACAAAGTTTACATCTTTTTATAATTTGTAAAACACACCGTTAAATATCCAAATATAAACCCAGTGATATCATGCACACGTACTGATATCACTGGGTTTTATTATTTTAACATTTTGTATCATTTTTAAAACTCACTAATTATAACTTTGCTCATAAATAATATAAGGACTAAATATCTGAACATTTACAATATTTAGTACAAATAATATCAATTTACTATAATATGCAATTTATGTAAAATCATAATTAAGCTAAACTCTTCTTTAAATTCTTGCCCCTAACAAGGATTTATAGACCATGCTATTTTTAGCTACAAATGCATAAAAAGAAAAAAGCCAAATTCTAGATAGATTTGGCTTTTTTCTTTGGAGTTCATGTAAATAACAACTTGAACCCACTGCTCTTTTTCAAATGTAATTGTATTTTATCATATTTTAAACGTTTTGTTGTTATATTTTTAAAGTTATCAGAAATTTCTAAGTGAGTATTTGGAACAATCTTTAGCCTATGATATCGCCCGTAACAACTTGTATATAATAGAAAGTAAAACTAAGTTCATGACTTTTTATAGTTTGTAAAATTGATCATTAAATTCTTATAGCTAATGTGTACCTAAAGGTGTGTTTTGATTTCGGTATAAACCTAAAATTATTTTCATACATTTTGGCACCATGTTTTCTACTCAAAAACCACCCTACCAAAAGATGTACCTTTTGATACTGTACAAACAAATTAGTAATAAATTTCTCAATATGGGTATTATCACTATTTTTATCTATAATATTCAAAATTAACAGTCAATGTAATATGATAAAAAAGTAATGGTTATCACCCTGTTTTTTCTCCTTATGCCAAAGATAAGACCGAGTTTCTGGTCTTATCTTTTTTATTTATATGTTTTCTTTGGGGATGAATGGGTGAGTGGAATATGTGTAAAATTTGATATACTAAAAGAAAAATTAGGATGATAAGCTTATGCCAACAAAAGAATTTCAAGATACGGTACAACATTTTTCTTCTTTCTTATTAAATAAAGGCCGCAAGCCTTCTACAATAAAACGATATGTTTATGATATTGAAGATTTTGGTCATTGGTTGCAAAACTCTAAAAAACTCCCTACACGTAATATATGGACGACGCTTGGTACAAAGGATTATGAAGCGTATTTCTCTGATTTAAAACAGCAACGACAGTACTCTGATAAAACAATGCATCGTGTCTATGTTGTCTTAAATAGACTATATCAGTATTTACAACTGCCAAGTCCTTTAGAAGAGATGCAATTGAATATTCAACCAAATCGTGCGTTACGTGATGAGGACTTTATCTCAAAAGAGGAAGAAAAAACGTTACAGTATATTTTAACCTCATTGGACGGATTAACGGAGAGACAAAGTGCCGTTCGTCCTATACTTCAGGATCGAAACATTTCTATTGTACATTTCCTTCTGAACTATGGACTATCACTACAAGAGCTTGTGGGATTACAAATGAAGCACGTTCATTTTGAGAATAATACTCTCACAGTTCCAGGAATAACAGGGATAGAAAGAACGATTGTATTAAGTGAAGATGATAAAAGGCGATTATTTAGCTATTATAAAATCATTCCTGAACCTGTTCGTCCCAAATATCATAGTACTGATCCACTATTTGTGGCATTCGATTATACTCGAAATACATTTCGTTGGGTATATGAAAATGATGCACCAAAAGCTTTAACTGAAATTGCTGTTCAAAAGATGATTCGACTTGAAGTTGCTCGAGCAAATTTACGTAAAGGTATTTCAGCGCAACACTTACGGAACACTTTCATCTTAAGACTTATTGAGCATCAAACTTCAGAATACGAAATAATAAAACAGGTAGGTTTTAAGTCTAAACTTTCGTTAAAAAGATATTATGATTACATCAATCAAAAATAACGGGGGAAGACCGTGTGGAAAGAACTAAGAAACAGAAGCTACAGTACATGAGAGTGTACACATTAAGGGATAGAAGTACAAAATCCATTCACGTTGAATCCTAGAGAACGTTTAAAGATGAAATGCGGGTTCTAGGTATAAAGGAATCGGATATTTTTCAAATTCAGTTAATTGAAAAACGAACGTGAATAAATTGAAACGAGTCAATTTTTCTTAGTTAAGAAAGTTGGCTCGTTTTTTGTGCAATTTTTACATAGCAATCGTGCCGAGAATGCAAAATAATTCAAAGAAAATGAAACACTAACTATAGTGCGCCCTTACATTTGCATCAAGTTCAAAAGAAGGGGGACCGCCACATGCCCATCAACTTAAGAACGGAAACAAAATGAACTTTCGTTCAAATAAACTAATAAACTCTTAAAACACTTTTTTTCCTTAAAAATGAGCATGCTAAATAAACCTAGATAGGTATCATTTTTAAAGATTATGCAGCTTTCTTTTGTTTTCTAAGTTCACTATACTCATAGACAACACCCATAATATCAAAGACAGTTTTCTTCTCATATCGATGAGATTTCCGTCCATTCTTCTGTAGGAGGTGGAACAGGCGGATTAAAATCTTTGTTATTTCTTGGGTGTTTTGTTGTATAGCTTGATACAACAGATACAAATGATCTTGAATCATTCCAATCGCTTTATATTCACTTAATTCTCTTTTCTTCTTTTTCAAAAGAAGTTGACGCATTTTAAACATAGTAGAGGAGCATAGGAAAATAGCAATTAGCTTTCCATATAATTGGCACTCTAATCGCTCCTGTTTTACATTACGATAATGGTCTATTTTGAAGAATGATTTCCACGTTTTAAAGATAATCTCTATTTGCCAACGCAAAGTATATAATTCATGTACTTGTTCCATCGGAACCCATTCCCAAGGTGTATTCGTCACGTACACATTTAATCCAGCTACCAATTTACTTTTCTCTGAGTACGTTCTATTTTTAGATTTTTCTTTTTCCGCAATCTTTGCTCGTCGTTTTTGAAGTTGCTCTTCTGTTAATCGATTAAAAATAACACGTGCAAATAGTTGTTGTTTATCACCAATATAAGCATCTTTTAATTCAAATGTTTCTCCAGAATCTAGTTGATTTAAAAGATGTTTCACATCGATTTGTATGTATTCTGATTGTTTTTTAATGGCTCCATTTTTAAAGTATTCTGGGGTTGGATTTTTCACATATACATTCGTATTTAATTTTAAACGAGAAATATAGTATGTACCTCGTTGATCCATTTGATTTAAGTCTTCCAATGAAAAATAACCTAAATCACGAATACATAAATCTCCTGGTCGTAAGGTATCTAAGCACTCTGTACCAAAGGTTTTGTCATTGTTTTTCCCTGGTCCAACTTGAAAGTTAAGAAATTTCCCACTATGTAAATCATATTCTAATTGAATTTTGATTCCGGCTGTTTGGGCACATCCTCCAGAGCCTGGATATATATTCTCTAAGGAATTTGGCACTTGAAATACGGTGGCATCTAGAATACGGATTCGTTGGAAATAAGAAAAGAGATGGTTAGAGATTTGCGTTTGTTCGCATACTTTTTGCTGTAAAAGTAAAGAAAAAATATGTTGGAAAAACAAAACTGCTTTAGCGTTTAAACGTTTATTTAAGCCCTCAGGGCTGAGTAAAGTACCAGTGGCTGCATGAAGCCTACTACATAATCGTACTAATGGATCACTTGCTACTCGTTGACTGATCCAAATACAAATCGTAGCTAAGTCTGAGCCAGAAAACTTACGTTTTCGCTTTATAAATCCGATTTCTCTTGCAAGTTCTTCTAAAAATACAGGTTTAACATATCGTTGTAATTCTTCCGCAAATGGTAGTAGTTCATCTTGAATCGAGAGATTCATAAGAAAACGTCGTCCTTTCTAATTTAGCTTGTTTAAAAAGGATAACGTTTTTTGGTGTTTGAAGGTATGAAAATCTCTTAAGCTGATGGGCATTTATGGTGAGGCCTGATATATGTTTTAATCTTACCGCATCAATGCTTAATGCTTCAGTTATTACAAATAAAAATAATGAAATACTTTTGTAATATTTATGTAAGTCATTTGAAAGGAATATAAAATAATATGAATTTATTGATGCGAATTTTATTTTTACCACTAGAAACTTAAAAATGGAACAGGAGAATGGAAATGACTACAAAAAAGAAAAACATGAAAAAAACCAAAAAAATAGTACAAGCTTTAACACTAGCTACCACTGTTGCTAGTGGATCATTAGTATTTAATTCTTCATCTGCACATGCTGATTCAATTCAAGACATCGGAAAAGGTGCAAAAGTTATAAATAGCATAGACACAACTTATAATGCTAACGAAAACATAAAGAATTCAATAAAAGTTTCATTTATTGATGATCCAAATACTGATAAAAAATATGCTATTATTTCTACAGAAGGAAGTAATATTGGCTCAGGATTTTATCGTACTGGTTCAGATATTTATGGTCGTGTAGAATGGCCATCTGCCTATAAAACAGGATTAGAGATTACAAGTAATGATAGTGCAAAATTTTATAACGTTGCACCTCAAAATGCAATAGAAACAAAAAAAGTATCTTCTACAGTTTCATATAATGTAGGGGGAAGTTTAGATGTTAAAGCAGGGGATCCATCATCAGGTGTAATAAAACCATCAATTGGTGCATCTTGGTCAAATACTGTCACATATGACCAACCAGATTATAAAACATTTTTAGAAAATTCTACGGATAAAAAAGTAGATTGGAAGGTTGAATTTAGTAAGTTTGATAATAGAGGATGGGGATTTTACACTAGAGACTCCTATCATACTATTTATGGTAATGAGCTATTTATGAACTCACGTACTGATCCATTCATTAATGCAAAAGACAATTTTATATCTAATGATGAATTCCCACCTCTGGTAAGATTTGGTTTTCAACCAAGTACATTGGCAGTTGTAACTGCAGACAAAGATGAAACTTCAACTGATTTATCTGTAAAACATGCAAGAGTACAAGATAAATATAATTTATATTCTACCCTTGCAGGTTGGTACGGAACAAATGATAAAGATGTACGCACTAATCAAGCTATAGATAATTACAAAATTGATTGGAAAAATAATAAAATTGTTCATCAGTAAAAGTGAACAATATATTTGTTGATACTGTTGCAAAACCTATAAATATTCAATAATGAGTGTATGAAAAAATTTGCTTTTCTGAAACTAAAAGTTAAACCTAAATCAAAAGTTTATTAGATAAATCAGCAATATAAATGAACTATAGTTTATTTATATTGCTGATTTTTATTTGATGTGTTGTGAAATTTAAGATTGGATGTACTCAAATTTGGAATGTATCACGTGTATTATCTTTTTCTTTTTTGGTAATTCCAATATATCTAAGAGTCATTTATAGCGTACTATGATTGCACATTTCTTACAACATGGCTACGTCTTTTGTTTTCTTATAGAACCAATATCCGAAGGTTTTGCGCATGGTTTGAGTACCAATGGATTCTACACCGGCAAAATCTCCAGCTTTTTGTAATTGGCCATACGCATGGATTTTACTAATGGATTGACCTCCTTTTCGAGAAAGAAATAACCACCTTGTTTAGAAAGAATAACGTTTTTTAGTACTTAAGAGTATTAAAATCTCTTAAGTTGAGGGGCATGTAAGGTGATCCCCGCCTAGATAAATGTATGTCCCGCATTTTCCAATGCTGATTTTGCTTTTTCTACGGAATGCAGTTTAACTAACAAATAATCAGTGTTAAAAGTAGAAATAGCAAAAATGCTTATATTATTATCCGCTAGTGGATTGGCTAAAGAAGATAATATTCCTGTTAATCCAAAATCCAACATACCTTCTACTTTAATGCACTTCCAATCATGCTCAACGTCTTTTAGAACGTTATCAGGAACATTAGATGAAGCACAAACAATCGAAAGTTCTTCATTTGTACGTGTGATAGAAAATAACTCACCTTTGCTCGCCCAAGAAGGTACTTCTTCTGTTTTAGGTAATTTTATAACAGAAAATGTAGTGTCCAATATGGTCAAATTCATAATTCTTCCTCCTCTTAATTAAAGTTTTAAGCTTCATTCATTAATCAATATAAAACAGCAATCACCTTCTGTCCCCATCCAAATGGATTGATTTGAAACCATCCAAATTCTATAATGTGGGCGGTATCCCATCGCTATCAAGCTAAGAAATACAAATACCCTAAAACGAGAAAATTGACATCTTCATGTGAAAATGTACATTTTTTGTTTTGAGGCGTTATAAAATTCTTAAGTTGATGGGCATGGGGGACCGCCAGCATTTCGGAAAAAAACCACGCTAAGAGCATGCAAGATTTTATACAGTTTTTCGGCTAATCCAGTAACAAACGAGAACCTTAAAACCCACGCCAGGATAGGAATGTATAAAAAAATGCATAAATCCATAGAACAAAAAAGGAGGATCCCTTGTAAGATTATCAAGACCTAATTTTAAAAAATATTATTAAATCAATCCCATAACATATTAGACATATATAATATGTTATGGGATGATTAAATTTAATTAATCAAAAAAATCGATTTAATTGTTGCATTAAACTAGAAATTTCACATATAGGGGTCCCGCCACATGGCCATCAAGCTAAAATTTTGAAGTACCCCCCAAATGAAAATTTTCTTTCTCTATAGTTAGTTATTTTGAGAGGTCGGCTGTTTTTTCGTTTTGGGGGGTGTTTACTTTTCTTAAGTTGATGGGTATGGGGTAGTACGCACAAATCTCATCAAATGAGGCATGGACAGGGTTTGGAACAAACGAAGCATCCTGGAAAATGGCAATATTGCTTTTGCTGACAAACAAGGAAAAATTCATTTTGTAAGACGATTTCATGAAAATGGTGAAAAAGCAGTTTCTGTGGTGATGCAATAAAGTGAAACTGTAATCAGTGGGGATTTTCTTCATCCCCCACTGATTATTAGCCCTCATCAATCGGGCTTTTACGGGCAGTTTATCTCCCACCTAACTTCTTAAAGAAAAGTGGAAGTGGCTCGTCCAGAATGTGAGGGGGGAAGAAGCGAAGCCACCGAACATTTTAACCACTGGAACTGGACAATGCCTTAGCCGAATTTTGAGGTTGGGAGGCTTACTGCCCGCAAATAACGTGATAAAATAATGAAATAACTATACCACTTGATTTATCTATTGTTTCTTAAACATCATTTATTGATGTAATAACTAACTAAAGCCATTCCGTTAATTCAAGATGGATTATAGTTCCTCCTCTTTAACACTGATCATTTCGTAATTCCCGAAGAATTTGAAAAATTTGACCTCTATGATGCGATTCATGTTCAATCAAATGGTAAACAACCCACTCAGGTGTGACGTCATAATGTTCAAGTACTCTCGGTTTACGCCAATCGATTAAGTCCATTGAGCGAAAGTGGGAAAGAAATACTTCACGTACCTTATTAAGGCGGTAAAAATGTTCCTCTATACTTTCTCCCTCAAAGTGAGTTAAATTGCCGTCAGTTCGATGTTCTAAAGGAAATAATGCGCTAATTTCAGGATCCCAATCGGTTCCAAGTACTTCTACATATAACCAATCTGCCTCAATCAATGCAATGTGATACAAAAGTGTCCCAATTGATTGTCTTTCGCCTAATTTTTGATCAATTAAGCTTTGGCTGATTCCAGTTAATTCAGTTATAAGAGTACGTCGAACATCCTCTAGACACCATAGCCATCTGCCAATCTCTTCTTCATACTGTGGTAATGAAGATACCAGTAAAGCTCGTCTCTCCAACAACATCAACCTCCTCTTAATTAAAATGTTTACATTCTATTAAAAAGGGATGTTTCCTTCTTTTAAATAAAAATATTCTTCCCGTATTCCGTAATCTGGCCCTTTCATGGAGTAACTCTATTGCTATTCCGAGTATATTATCGAAAGCTCAAGATAAAGGTATCGAGATGAACTAAAGTACATTTCACCTAGAGATGCCAATTTTCTCGTTTTGGGGGCACTTCAAAATGTGAGATTGATAGCGATGTGGTACTATACAAACACATGCCTTAATGAGAAATGTGAGATTTCGTTGATCTTACTCAGATATGCAATATTGCATATGAAAATATATTGCTATAAATGTAAGCGCTTACTATAATAAAATCATAAAGAATAAGTCACATCTTAGCAACAACAAAAGAGGAGGCAATAACATGACAATCGTAATGCCAATTTTAAAATTTGTAGGTGGAGTACTTCCATTCGTTCAAGAGCTTTTAAAAGCATTTATGTAAGTTTACTATTTAGCAATTATTTATAAATAATGATCATACCTTAATACGAGAAAAAAAGGAAGAAGTTGATTTTTTTGAAAATTACAAAAAGAAATAAAGGAATAAAATTTCTAGCATGTTTAGCAGTTAGTTTATGCACTATTAATTATTCATCTATCTCCTTCGCGGAAACAAAAACAGGTACAGCTGATGTAACAAAAAATGCTAGTGGCATTGATACTGGTATAGCAAATCTAAAGTATAATAATCAAGAGGTTTTAGCAGTAAATGGTGATAAAGTAGAGAGTTTTGTTCCGAAAGAAAGTACAAATTCAAATGGTAAATTTGTAGTAGTTGAACGTGAGAAAAAATCACTTACAACTTCACCAGTCGATATTTCGATTATTGATTCTGTGGCTAATCGTACATATCCAGGAGCAGTACAACTTGCAAATAAAGCTTTTGCAGATAATCAACCTAGTTTGTTAGTAGCTAAGAGAAAACCTTTGAATATTAGTATAGACTTACCTGGCATGAGAAAAGACAA
>Ga0102589_1005285_pt1 | contig 11427 bp, 9 predicted proteins | sample AraplaMF_Col_mLB_FD_76858 | JGI IMG/M metagenome (GOLD analysis project Ga0102589, IMG submission 76858) | Arabidopsis root microbial communities from the University of North Carolina, USA - plate scrape MF_Col_mLB | ecosystem: Host-associated > Plants > Roots > Endosphere | place: USA... | reverse complement strand
TGAGCTATTCAGAGCCATTACGGTCCCCCTTGCTTTGGGGCTTAATTCTGAAATTAATGCTGTTAATGAAGATTGACCAAACCCAATTGATGTACTCCATAATACATGTACAATCATTGCAAATATTACATGTTCAGTTAACAAAGTGAAACTAACAACTCCAATTGCTGCAATAATAGTAGCAATTGAAACAACTGCTTTTTTACCGATTTGATCCGCTAATTTACCACCTATGACGTTGCCTATAATACTACCGGCTCCTGCCAAAAAAATTACCATTCCTGTTTTTTCTACACTAAAATCAAAATTCTCTTTGTAGTAAACTCCAATATAAGAAAATATACCTTGTAAACTAACAGTCCATAAGAAAGTAGATAATAATGCAAAGAACACAGATGTATTTGTAAAGGCTGTCTTTATCCCGGAAACCATTGCCGCTGGTGCAGAAACTGGAATTTCATTTGTTGGTGGCGTTTTAGGCAAGATGCCCATTATAATAAAGGCAACCAACATTGCTAAAACCCCTATACCATAAAAAGTCCACTGCCAATTACCAACAGAAGTTAAAAAAGCCCCAATTGGTACACCTAACACGGTAGAACCAACCATAGCCCCCATAATCATTCCCATTGCACTGCCCCGCATGTTATAAGGTATTTTATCACCTATTAACGCAAATATACTTGGCATCACCATAGCCCCTGATAAGCCTGTTAATGCACGAAAAACTAAGATTGTATTAAAATTTTCTGATAGTCCTGTACAAAAAGTTCCAATTGAAAATATAATCATTCCTGTCACAATCATTTGTTTGCGCCCAAATTTATCAGAAATCGGGCCAAAAAATGGAGCAGTTAATCCATAGAATAACGCATAAGAGGTAATTAACCACCCTCCCCTTTCCATTGGTGTTGCAGTAGCTTTAGCAATATCAGGAATTAAAGGTGATACCACTAAAGAATCCATTCCAATAAAAAATGCTACAATTGCTAGTAGAATTAACATAGGTCTCATTCCATTATCACTCACTTAAATCTCTCCCTTAGCTTCTAATTTTATTTCATATATGAAATAAATGCCCGGAAATATATTTCATATATGAAATATTTATGTAAACAAAAATACAACTATTATATTATATAAATCCATTTTGATTTTTCAGCATCTACATTGCTGCTATGCAGAAAAAAAAGAGCCCACACTTGCTTTCTCCCTTTATTTTTACTTCGCATGTGGCAGAACTTCTATGCATGGCCAGATGCTTTCTTCCACCTAAAAAGAATGGTTTTATGGCGTTTTTTTAATTTGGATTTATATAGTTACACTTTTGTTATTTCTTTTCAACGTTTAATAAATGACGTTTATAGTCTTCAAGAATTTCTGATAATGTTATAAATTTTTCTTCATCAAAATAAGAAAAATTTTCTTTAAGAAATGCTTTGTATTGAACATTTACTTTTTCTTTCGTTTCTTTACCTTTTTTAGTTAAATATACGAATGTTTCTCTTTGATCTGCTGGGTTTTTAGTAGTTGTTACAAAGCCATCTCTCTTCATCCGTTGAATCATAGTAGTAACATTACTAGGAGCACAACCAATTTTTTGTTTTAATTGAGACATCGAAGTTTTTTCTGATTCTGATAACACTTGTATAACTCCAAATTGAACTATACTAATATCGAATTGTTTCAATTGATTCTCGAGATTATTTTGTAATTGATGATATACATCTCTAATTAAAGCATATAATTCCCTTGCTGTTATTTGCATATTAAACACCCTTTCTGCAGAGAACAAATTCTACACTAAACAAGTCAAATAGAAATAAATTTATTCCTAATCGTTCATCTGACGTTATACAACTATTTCTATGTATCTTCCTTATTTCTCTAAAAGTTAACAAATATTTCATATATGAATTATATGTTACCAATACATAACTGTCAATAATTCGTTATATTGTAATATAACTCTTTACAAACTTATCTATCTTTAAACTAACTCATATATTAGAATCTAGCAAAAACAAGAACCAGTAGCTTAAAACCTCTTATTTTATGTAAAAAGGTCCTTCATTAAATTGTACATAGACCATAAACCAAACATTAATATAATAAATCCAGAAATACGATTCACAATATTAAAAGGGAAATTTCCCATTCGATTCATCAATATTCCTGTTACACTGCTAAGAAAGAACCACCATAATGCAGAACCTAAAAATACTCCTAATACTACGACCAAGTTAGTTATCGTATCATCATTCGAATTAGATATTCCAAGTCCAGAAAAAATGGCCAAGAAAGACAATATGGTTACTGGATTTGTAATGGTTAAAAAAAAGGTTGAAGCATATGCACTAAAAACATTATTACCATTGGCTTTAGCTGCTATTTTTGACGGTTTCGAAACGAAAATTTTTAATCCTAGATATAATAAAAACACACTACCAATTAAATGAATCCATCCTTGTTGTTCAACTAAAAAATTTGTTATAAATGTTAAACCAAGTCCAGCAATCAGCCCATATAGACCATCAGCTGTCGCTGCACCTAAACCTGACATAAAACCAATAAATTTTCCGTACTCCAATGTGCGTCGTATACATAAAACTCCAATAGGTCCAACAGGAGCAGCGATACTGAGCCCCATGATTAATCCTTTGACAAACAATTCAATTGCCAACTTATTCTCCCTCCGATTTTAATACTATCCTTTTATATGTCTTATTCTCATTACTGTGAAAAGCTATAAAACTGAAAGTAATGAAAGAGACCGTTATCAACGGCCTCTTTCATTGACATTGTACTTCACTCATTAATGCATGTGTATTACCTTCCGTATCTTTAAAGAATGTCATCCATGTTTCTAATTGTCCCATTTTCGCTACAATATGTGGTTCATCGATGAAAATAATTTCCTTACTTAATAGATTTCCGTAAGTTTCTTTCATGTTTTCAACTTGAAAATAAATGACTGAACTAGATTGAGAAAATTCCTCTTTTTCTGGAAGGCTTAAAAAGAGACGTAACCCGTTACATTCAAAGAATGCCATACTATCATTATTAAATAGAAGTGATAACCCAAGCTTGTATTTATAAAAATGAATTGCCCTATCTAAATCTTTAACCGGTACCCCAATTTGTCCGATTTTTTGAATCATAGTAGTTTTCAATGAGAATTCCCCTTTCAAATATCATTTCATTCTCAGAATATACGATTATACTTTGTATTTCTTATCCAAAATCACCTTTTTTCGAAATTCAATAGGAGAAATCCCAACATGTTGTTTGAACATTTTGCTAAAAGATACAGGATTTTGTAATCCTAGTTCAAATGTTATATCAGTCATATTGAAATCTAGTTGTGTTAAAAGCTTTTTCGCTTTCTGAATTCTAAACTCTGATATATGTCGATGAGGTGTTTTATCATATATTTGTGAGTATATTCTTAACAAATGGTTTGGCGATAAACAAGCAACTTGGGCAATTTCATTTAATTTAATCGGTTTGTCATAATAGGCCCTTATATATTCATGTGCAATACTAATCCTTCTATACAATTCTTCTTTTGTCGAATTACGTATTGCACTTAATGATTCAACTTCTTTCCATGCGTCAAAATGTTCAAAGAGAATGATTTGCATTAACTTGTGAAATTGTTCTTCATATCCAACTGGGTCATTCTCAAGAATAGATAATCTCTCTTTAAATTTTATTATTTGAGACCGTAAAGTTTTACTTGTATCATAAGTTTTTTCAAAGAATCCGATATCGCTCATATCCCTAAAAGGATCGCTAAGAAGTCTATTATTTGATTCACTTAGTGAGTTTAAAATCCCCTCTGCAAATCCCTCTCTAAAAAAGATACAGAAAGATTCTACTTCCTTATTCTCATCAATTGAAATTGTATAATCCCCTTCATTAAGAAGTAAATATCTGCTTTCCTCGACAGCAAAAAAACCTTTAGTAGTCTTGTAATGTGCTTTTCCGTTAGAAAATGTTTTAATAGATAATTGGCCATTCCCTTCCCAATAGAACTGCTTACTTTTTTCATGTAAAGCAAAATTAGTAGAATCCATACCATTCATAATACCGTCTCCATTAGCATGTAATTATAACTTTCAGATAATTCAATTATACATAATAATGAAAGTTGAGTATAAATTTTTTTACTTTCCTAATGAATTTTATTAAAACCTATCATAAATAATTACAAAATAAAGTGGAGAGGAGTGATCAAAATGACCACTCCTTTCCACTTTATTTTTTTCAAACTATGATTTTACTTATTTCCAAATTGCATTTACCCATTCCGGATGATCAATAAATGGATTCCGGTTATGCTGATACTTTGTATAAATGATTTCATTACGCTTTCTCTCAATATCATCAACAGGATCTTGTTCATTCCATTTTAATAATACAGATAGTTTTCCCATATACGGAGCTTTGTTATTATTTACTTTATCATTTAGTTCCAAATCTACTTCACCGTTATCCCCTTCATAACGAGTAGCCATGTAAAATAACATTCTAGCAATATCACCTTTTACACTATCACGAGGCTCCCAGGAATCACTATCATATTTACATCCTGTTGCTTCTGAATGATTCACACCACCGTTATCAAAATCCAAATTTCCGCGTGAGCTATTTACAGATACATCTGTGGCTCTTAAATGATGAAGATCTGTTCCAGGTCCTGCAGCCGTCCCAAATTCTCCATGAGATTTTGCCCAAACGTGCTCTCGGTTCCAATTATCGACCCCTGAACCATTTGTAAATTTCCCTTGCGAACGCCCAGTATATAAGAGAAGTACATTATTTTTATTATTTGGATCTTCATCAGTATCTCTTAGCGCTTCCCAAACTGCACTGTATGATATCTTTGTATGATTATCAATAATATTATGAAGTTCCTTTTTTAGCTCTAGGCCTGTTTTCCCCTTCACACTATTATAATATGTATCATCATAATTAGTTGAAGTTATCCCTTGAGTTACTTTTGAAGATGTAGAAGCTCCTTCACCATACACGGTATCTGTAAATGATAAGGATGCAGAACCTAAAATAAAAAATGAAGAAATGGTAAAAATAGCAAGTTTTGTATTTCGGAACATCATATACACCAATCCCCTTTAAAATTTAATTTTCTCTATATATAATAGAAAATCCTATTCCGCCTGTTGAAATTTCCACGCTTTTGGTTTATCCGTTTTCTTTCCTAACACAATCCAGCTCTTTCCATTACCATTTTCTTGATAATTTACCGGGTATCCATCAGTATATAGGAAATATTCAGATGAGTTATCCGGATTTGGATACACTTTAAACTGTGAAGTATTTGTTTTTCGTTTCGCAAGATGTAACCAATTTGTCATATTAGAGTAATTAAGAAATACATAATCATCATAGTTAGATTGCGTCATTTTCAGCAGTACACTCTCTCCCCGATGAACAATTCCGTTATTCTCTTTATCAAAAACAAACTGAACAGGTGTACCATGAACTTTATTATCATCTACGTGATTAGATAATAGTGCGTAGTCATTCGAAGCATATACCTCAAAGGTCAAACCTCTATTTAAAAACTCACTAGGCACAACGTAGTATTTTTTTTGTTCTTGTATTGCTTCTCCATTAGAATCTTTTACCTGTGTAGTTTCAATATCTTCAGCTGCAGTTTTGCCAACATATGTTTTAAACCATAAATGAATAAATCCCGCCGTGTTTCTTTGCGCTTTCTCTAAACTCCTCTGGACAGCTGGCATAACTTCTTGTTGCCAAAGATCTTTGTTTCCTTTATTATATTGAGATTTAATATTATCACTAGTAATATTCATAATTTCTGCTTTTGCGAGTTTCGCTGTTTCATGTATCCACTGCTTCGGATCATCAGAATTGACCAAATTATATGTTCCCTTATCATCCTTCACTTCAAACGGTGTCTGAACTGTCGTTACATAATTTTCAAAAGCGCTATGAAACTTTATTGCACTCATGTCGACAGCTGTAAAATTAGCAGCATGCATTGGCTGAGTAGCATCTGTGAAGTAATGCGTCGCAACACCTAAATAATAGAAAGCTTGTTTCCAATCTTCTTTCTTAAAATAATCTCCTGCTAATTTAAAATATTTATCTCCTTGCGAAAGGGCTGTTGGTTCTTCTTCTCCTTTATAGTTCTTTTTCGTATCAGGATCATAGAAATGAGATTTCCAGCCTCCTTTAATTAGCCCATCAATACCGATTGTACCTGTACCTCCATCGTTAAACTCATCAAGATAATCGGCATCATAAAGCCCTCTTTCAAATAACTCCTTATATTCAGGTATTTTTAAGAATTGTAATTCATTTTCTTGAACCGTCTTATCTTGATTACGGCTCATAATTTGAATCGCATTTCGAGCAATCCATAAGTGCGTGCTTTCATTAGAATGGTGCGGATGCTCCGCAGACCATCTCTTCACACGTTTGTGCTCTTGATCCTCCTGTTTCATTACTTCACCCATTCCGCAAGCAGATGCTACGGTTGGAATCGCAACAACTCCAGAAGATATCGCTGTTACGAGAGCCCATGTACATAATTTCTTTTTCATATTTATTCTCCTATACAAAAGTTTCATCAAAAATGCAAACGACTTCACATTTAAGTGAGAATACTCATCTACATTAAAAATGTAGTTTAATAATAACCTATATTTCTCAATTTATTTATGCAATTATACATATTTAGTTGTTAGTTAAAAACCTTCAGAGAAAACCACACAACAAAACGTATATCATTTAGAACCGAAATAATAAAAACGAGAGTAACTCTCGTTTTTCATGTTATGAGGTGAATTGATGATTAAAGTTTCACTATTATTAACTTTTGTTGGTGAGTCTCTTTTATACGCTAGTTATTCAACAATCGTAGAAAACAAAAAATTACTTAACCTTGAGAACACTTGAAATACAAGAAAAAGACGCTTTCTCTATAAAAGAATAGCGCCCGTTTGTTGAATAAAGAATCTAATCGTACAGTGGATATCTGTATATTTTTTACTCCGATTATTAAAAAGAATTGATAATGTAAGCTGTTATTACAACATATTGCCACTTTCAACTTAGTTGTCATTAGAATGTTGTTCTACAAAATCAAGGATTTTAGCATTAACTTCGTTAGAGAACTCACCATTGATTGCGTGAGATGCATTTTTCCAGTTAACGATATCGATATTTTTAACATGTTTTTTCCCAGTTTCAACTGCTTTTGCTGAATCGTGCATTGTACTTTTTTCAGCCATTAATGCAAGAACTGGAACATTGATATTCTTTAAATCCTCGTTAGTAAATAGATCAGGCGCTGGGGTTTTAAGTTTATAATTACGCATACCCGACTCGATTAATTTAGCAATAGGCTCATCGTCATTTGCTTTTGCTCCTCCAGAAACATAGCTTAACATCTTTTCTCTTATAAACTTAGGTACAACAGGTACAGAAGCTGGAATAGATGCAAGAATCATCTTTATGGACATTTGTGCAAATACAAAGACTGGGTCCAACAAACTAGCCGAAGCAATATGCTCTGGATTATACCTGGCCAAATTCATTGTTGTCCAACCACCAACTGAGACACCCACGATATGCACTTTTTCTAAACCTAATCCTTCAATCGCTTCATTTAACCATTTTGCTTGTTGCTTTTGGTTTTCAATCACCTTCATTTGCACACTCATACCAGGTTCACCAAGTAAATCTATCGTGTAAACTGGTCTTTCCTCCCTTAGTCCTTCTAAATTCGGTCCCCACATTGGAGTAGATGCACCACGGCCAGGGAGTAAGAGTATTGGGTCTTTATGTTTGTTTTCCTCTTTAGTAAAGTAATAAGCACGAACTGTGCCATATTTCGTTTTTATATCTTTCGTTTCGTTAGGCTTTGGAAGAAGTGCCATTGATTCATCGTAAGCAATTTGAAAGTCTTCCTTCCCTTCTTTAGATGTAAAGTGACCAATCTTGTTATCATCTCTCTTCATTTTAACTCCTCCTCTTTTGACAAAAATATTGATAAGCTCTATCAATTAGTTTTAATAATCACCTAAAAGTACAAATTTTTAAAACATTCAAATAAGTTATACCCTTTATATTCTTATTCAATATTAGAGCCTTTTTATTCTTTATATCCTTTAAGTGAATTACATAATAGGCACGTACTGGTTGGGCTATATATTTGTACCTTATTCAACAACGTATTTAACAACGATGACTTTTTCTGGAACAAATTACAATTTAAAGATTGTTCATATAAATTCTTTCCTTATTCAAGAATATGGCACGATTGCTGAATAAGGAAAAATCCTGCACATCAACATAGGATTTTGATCAAACTTTTTTACATATTATCAATCTTTGTTTTAAAACCACACTGAGCATAATAAAAAGCATGACAATTATATATCATGCTTTTTTTACTTTTATGTATTATTTTCTCTTAGCTTCACAATAAGTTTATAGTTATAAATTCTACAATCTTCATTTAATTACACAACGAATGTATTCTTCAATGTACCACTTTGTTTTGAATTGTACTACTTTCTTTTGAATTCACACCTTTATTACACAATAATCAAACCATTCGGACGAAAACGACTCATCATAATTTCATCAACAAATTTACCGTTCGCCTTCAAACTTCCCTTCTTTATACCTTCTTCTCGAAATCCAAATTTTTCGTATAATATTTTCGCACCAGGATTTGTTTCAAGAACACCGAGTTCTACCCTTTCAAGCATGAGCCAATTGTCTGTAAGATCAAGAATTTTTGTGAGTAATACTTTCCCAATTCCTTTTTTATGATATGCACTATCTACACCAATGAATAGATCTCCGGAATGTGATCTTCGGCCTTGCCCTTGTGTTAAACCTACAAATCCAACAACATTCCCATCAAGCTCTGCGACAAATTCAAATTGATTGGGTCCTAAATTGCGAATCCTATTTTCCATAGCATCTACCCGCATACTCGGCAGAAAAACCATATATGGCAAAACAGCACCTTGTATACAAATTCGATGAATTGCACTAGCGTCTTGTATTTGAACGGGACGAATAGTTATTTCCATGACAACATCTCCTTCAATAAAAAATAAAAGTATGTTGGAATATTCTACAAAACGTCCAAAGATTCCTATTTAGTCCTAACGCATTCTTTTTATTTCTTATCAAATTCGACAGATTTTTTCTTTTGAGATGAAGGAACATTATTCATACTGTCGAATATCCAAACGGTTTAAATTGTTTATTAAAACTCAAAAAATCTTGAGAAAAAAACTATTTGAATTTTCAGTATTTTAATATTGAAAACTTAATGTTACTATAAATCTACTCTTTTAAAAATTTTTGTTAGGGGGAAAAGAATGATGAAAAAAAAGAATCTAGCGTTTGTGTTCGCATTGGGAATGGCAGTGACAACACTTGGGGGGACAAGCTCCGCCTTTGCAGATTCAAAAAACGTCCTTTCCACAAAGAAATACAATGAGACTATTCAGTCTCCAGAGTTTGTATCAGGAAACCTAACAAGCGAATCAGGAAAGAAAGCAGAATCTGTTGTATTTGATTATTTAAACGCTGCAAAAAATGATTATAAACTAAGCGAAAAAAATGCAGAAGAATCTTTTAAAGTACAAAAGGTTGTAAAAGATCCTATCGGAGACGCAACAGTTGTCCGCCTACAACAAATGTACGAAGGTGTGCCAGTATGGGGATCTACTCAAGTTGCTCATGTCGGGAAAGATGGTGTATTAAAGGTTGTATCTGGAACAGTTGCAGCTGATTTAGATAAGAAAGCGAAATTAAAAAATAAAAATAAAATTGACGGAAAAGAAGCAATTGCAGCTGCACAAAAAGATTTAGGACTAAATCCAAAATATGAAGTAGAGCCATCGGCGGACTTATTTGTATATCAAAATGGTGCAGACACAACGTACGCATATGTTGTAAAGTTGAACTTTTTAGATCCAGAGCCAGGAAACTATTATTATTTCATTGAAGCTGATAACGGTAAAATACTGAATAAATACAATACAATTCATAATGCTAATACTGAAAATAATGCGCAGGCGAAACCGGTAACTGGAACAAATAAAGTTGGGACAGGTAAAGGGGTATTAGGCGATACAAAATCTATTAATACAACATTATCTAAATCTAGTTATTATTTACAAGATAATACACGCGGTGCAACCATTTACACATATGATGCAAAAAATCGTACGACCCTTCCTGGAACTTTATGGACAGATGCGGATAATATCTTTAATGCTACTCGTGATGGAGCAGCAGTGGATGCACATTACTATGCAGGTGCAACATATGATTACTATAAGAAAACATTTAACCGCAATTCTTATAACGATGCTGGTGCGCCGTTAAAATCCACTGTTCATTATGGGAAAAATTACAACAATGCCTTCTGGAATGGATCACAAATGGTATATGGTGATGGTGATGGATATACATTCATTCCATTTTCTGGAGGGATTGATGTTATCGGACATGAGTTAACGCATGCCGTTACAGAATATAGTTCAAATCTTATTTATCAAAATGAGTCTGGTGCATTAAACGAAGCATTTTCAGATATCTTTGGAACATTAATAGAATACTATGATAACCGTAACCCAGATTGGGAAGTTGGAGAAGATATTTATACACCTGGTACAGCTGGAGATGCACTTCGTTCGATGAGTGATCCAACAAAATATGGTGATCCAGATCATTATTCTAAACGTTATACAGGAACGAGCGACAACGGCGGCGTTCATACAAATAGCGGTATTATCAATAAAGCTGCGTACTTATTGGCAAATGGCGGTACACATTACGGCGTAACCGTAAATGGTATTGGTAAAGATAAAGTAGGCGCAATTTACTATCGTGCTAATTCAGTATACTTAACTGAATCTACAACTTTTAGTCAAGCGCGCGCTGCCTTAGTACAAGCAGCAGCCGATTTATACGGCGCAAATTCAGCTGAAGTAACAGCGGTAAAACAGTCATATGATGCAGTTGGTGTGAAATAGGCTCCTCTCCCCTTTATATAGCGAAAGAGGCTGATCCAAAAGTTTCACTTTTGGATCAGCCTCTTTCATCTCTAGGTACAAATTTAATGATACCAGGATTCTCACTTAATCGAAAATCCACAAGATAAACCTCTTTGCTTGTGTCAGTAATTTAATTTATTCTAATAAAATACAGTTTACTACTCCTTAATATAAAAATACTTTGTTTTTACAAATAATACTCAAACATTTTTGCAACCTTTTCTTTCATTTTTTCTTTTATAGATAATTTATTGACGTCAGAGGATGTTACTCGCTTTGAATTTTGTAAGTCTGTATTAATGACTGGCTTTATTTTCGAAATATAGACAGGGTCATGGATATAACA
>Ga0102589_1005281_pt1 | contig 11430 bp, 12 predicted proteins | sample AraplaMF_Col_mLB_FD_76858 | JGI IMG/M metagenome (GOLD analysis project Ga0102589, IMG submission 76858) | Arabidopsis root microbial communities from the University of North Carolina, USA - plate scrape MF_Col_mLB | ecosystem: Host-associated > Plants > Roots > Endosphere | place: USA... | reverse complement strand
TGTTTATAATAAAATTAATTAAACAAAAGGGGGAGCAATAGAAAGAGTAGAGGATGTAGCTACGATCCAACAAAACTTGAATAATAATGGCCTGCAAACGGGGGCTATTGGGGAAGTGTGCGGGAGTGGTTATCATCAAGTGAATTAGCGGCATAAATGGACGAGCATTAATACGGTTGTGTAAATAAAATAAAAAAATGAATATAACGCTAGCATAAAAATAAGAGGAGCAATCCTCGATGAAAGCTATCATCAGAGAATGGCTCCGCTTTGTAACTATTACTTACCCGCCATCTTTTGTTTACGCCAACTTAAAATTCTTTTTGGATGTAAGTAGATGAGTCCAAGAAGGAATCCTGCTACTAAACCGCCCAAGTGAGCATAGATATTCACATTCGGCTGTAGAAAAGTCATAATAACACTAATCACAATGATTGGTAAAATAAGTTTTCGAAGCATTGGCATTGTACGGCGTGTATAGTAGACAAGTGCTCCGAAGGCACCAAATATTCCAAAAACAGCTCCACTTGCACCAAGACTTGCATAGCTACTATCATATAGTAGATAGGTTGCCATGTCGCCTACAATACCGGACAATAAATAGATTGTAATAAAACGCGCCTTACCAGCAATTTTTTCAAGCTCAGGTCCGAATAAATACAGTGAAAACATATTAAAGAAAACGTGCAAAAAGTTAGCATGTAAAAACATTGCAGAAAAAATACGCCACCATTCACCTGTTTGAATAAGGAAGTTCACTTGGATACCGTAATTCAATACGTGTTCTCCTATTCCAGGTAAAATAGTAATTACATAAACAATTAAATTAACCGCTATTAATGTTGAAACAATCGGATAATACTTTGTATATTGCTTGAAATTTTCTGTTCTACTAAACATAAATCCACCTCAATTTACAATCATTATACATGGCTTTTTAGAAATAGGAAAAGGAGAAGTTCAAATGATTAAAGGAATTGGTCTCGATATTGTAGAAATTGACCGTATTATTAAAGCAATGGGGAGAACAAATAAATTTAAAGACCGCATTTTATCTGAAAGGGAAAGAGTTTTGTTTGATGCACATTCAGAAACTCGTAGGATAGAATTTTTGGCTGGACGATTTGCTGTAAAAGAAGCGTTTTCGAAGGCATTAGGAACTGGTATTGGTGAAGAATGTAAGCTTCATGATGTTGAAGTTTTAAGAGGGGAAGCTGGTAACCCTGTTTTATATTTTAAAGGAGAGCTTGTAAATGGGTTTGTAAGTATAACACACTCTAAGCAATACGCAGCAGCACAAGTAATATTATTACAATAAAAAAATGGTTCACCACCCAAAAAAATGTGGATGACTTTTATTAAACGTCTACTATGTAAATAAGTTGATTGTAGTGGAGACTGGACGACTACTTGGGGATCAGCAATAGAGGAACGAAGGCTAAAACCATCACATCCTGTGATAACGCCTTCGTGACCAACCTCGTGTTGGCGCCGAGACCCTGGAGCGAGCAAATAGGGAACGAAGGCTAAGAGCATCACGTCCTGTGATAACGCCTTCGTGGCCAACATCCTGTTGCCCCAAGCGGCTCATCGGACGCCCCCAGGAAGCTCTGCTCTGCGTGAAAGCGACCAGTCGTAACGGAAATCAACCACACGTTATGGTGATGTGCTATTAAAAATTAAATTAATTTCTGAGTGAAGATAAATATATTGCCCATGTTCAAATGACATAACTGACAAATACGGTTCATATATTGTCGTAGTGGATTTGAAAGAAGGAAAGGGTGAAAGCGTGGGCAACCGAATAGTTAAATGGCTCGTCTTACTTTGTACGATATTACTTCTATCGGCATGTGGTACAGACTCACAGGAAAAAGTGTTGAAGAAAGTTAATGGGAAATGGGCAGAGACCAATGGTTATGAGTTAAATGCTACGATGGAGATTAAATCTGGTGGGGATCCAAAAAAATATGATGTAACTGTTTGGCATACGAAACCTGATTTCTATCGAGTGGAAGTTGTGGAAAGTGGAAAAGATGTTTCACAAATGATAGTGCGAAATGCAGATGGAGTTTTTGTTGTTACACCTACATTAAACAAAATGTATAAATTCCAAAGTGATTGGCCAAAGAAAAATAGTCAGGCCTATTTAATAGGTGCACTAGCAGAAGATTTAGCTCAAGATAAAAATCTAGTCATGAAAGAAGAGGACAAAGCATATATATTTGAAGCGGCTACTAGAAATAGCTATAAAAATAGTATGCCTCATCAAGTTATAACAGTCGATAAGAAAACGATGCTCCCAACTTCCGTAGTAATTATGAATGATGTAAAAGAAGAGCAAATTCGTATCACATTTAAAAATATTAAATTAGGTGTTCAACATGCGGCTAAAGAGTATGCGGTTGAACAATTTACAGAAAAAGATGAACCAAAAGGGGAAAATGCTGCATCGCCAGAAAAAGATAACAAGGAAGAAAAAGATAAGGGCGATAAAGAGAGCAATAATAATCCGAATGGAAATGATGGGGAACAAGCAGTAAGTGCAGAAGCTGAAAATACAAAGTTCCAAACACATTACCCTGTTGTAAGTTTAGGAAATACGAAGATGGTGGATGAGAAAGTCATGCAAGAGGGTGGCATGGAACGTGTTATCTTAACATTCGACGGTGACAAGCCATTTACAGTTATGCAACAACCAGTTACGAAACAGACTGCAATGTTGCCAGTGTCATCGCCTGGTGATCCGGTAGATTTAGGTTTTACAATTGGAGCTATTACAGATACATCTATTAGCTGGGAAAAGGATGGCGTTGAATTCTTTGTAGCATCTAGTAAATTGACTCGTGAAGAAATGGTGCAAGTTGCCACTTCTATGACGATAGGTAGTATGAAATAATTTCTCTAGCTACAGCTTTCTATATGGAAAGCTGTAGCTTATTAAGAAAAATAGTGCAGTTTTGATGAAAATTAACACTGTTTAGAATGTGTTAAGTCATATATGATAAAAGTTATGTAGAAAATTAGTCTAAAATAGAATAACTTTTGGTAAAACTGAAGAGCAAAGGTGAAATACATATTGTTTTAATAAAATATAAAGAGGGTATTCTAATGGAGATACAGCAGTATTTTAGACCAACCAAAGCAATTATAGACTTACAAGCAATTCAACAAAACGTAAAAAATTTGAAAAAGCTACTTCGACCAAATGTTCAAATTATAGCTGTCGTAAAAGCAAATGCATACGGCCATGGAGATATAGCCGTTGCAAAAGCGGCACTCGAGGCAGGGGCAACGATGCTAGCTGTGGCAACGCCCGATGAAGCATTACATATTCGAGCGCATTTTGAAGAACCAGACATACTACTATTAGGCGCCTCTCCAATTTCGTTTGTGCCATATGCTGCCGAGCAGCGCATAATTCTTACGGCGTTTGCAAGTGAATGGGTCCAGCAGGCTGCTCCGTTCATAGCTAATGAAGCAAACCCTTTACGACTACATATAAAAGTAGATAGTGGAATGGGCAGAATTGGCGTTCGTTCAGAACAAGAATTATTGGAACTATATCAAACAATAAAGCATACAGTAAATATAGAGCTTGATGGGATATTCACACATTTTGCGACTGCGGATGACGAAGATACCTCTTACTTCGATAGACAGGTACAATTTTTCGAGAAATGTGTGACAGTATTGCCAGAAAAGCCTAGACTTGTTCATGCATCAAATACAGCTACATCCTTAGTGAAAGATGCACATTTACAATTTGATGCTGTCAGATATGGTATTTCAATGTATGGATTATCACCATCGTCTTATGTAGAAGGTATTTTACCATTTTCGTTACAGCCAGCGTTTTCACTTGAAAGTGAGCTTGTTCATGTGAAACAGTTACGAGCAGGTGATTCAGTAGGTTATGGCGCTACTTTTGCGGCCCCTTCGGATATGTGGATAGGGACGATACCGATAGGCTATGCGGATGGAGTAATTCGTAAATTAGGCGGACAAGAAGTACTGATTGATGGCCAAAGAATGCCGATTGTCGGACGAATTTGTATGGACCAATGTATGGTTGCCTTGCCAAAAGCATATGCTATAGGTGAGAAAGTAACGCTCATTGGTCGTCAAGGACAGGATGTTATTTCAATGAATGAATGGGCAACGAAGCTTGAAACCATTAATTATGAAGTACCATGCATTATTACAGCAAGGGTTCCTAGATTATACATTTGACTTTAAATTAAAATCGCGCGCAATTATGGTCAGGTATAATTGATCTTAGAACAAATGAATACTATATCAGAGCGACTAAACAACTTGGTGAATAACTACTTACTAATCAATATGCTAAATTACCGAGTAGCTGAGCCATTCATAATTTGTGACATTTTGCAAGGTGAATAAATCGGCATATACCTTCGACAACCTACATATTTTTACAACTTGGACTTTAAATTGTCAGATATTTTGTCATTTCGTGTCTTTTCAACGATATCTTTCAATGGTAGAATGGGTAGTAATGAAAAGTGGATGGTTCCGTTGGAGGTGCTTGCTGTGTACGAGAAAAAGTTAAGAGAAGCTACAATTGCTGTTCAGGATAGACTATTTCTACAAACTAAGGAAGTAATTGAGAGTGAATCTTTTGCGCATATTTTGTCGCGCAAAGTTTTAATGCAGGAGCAACCAAATCAAATACGGGAAGCTATGATGAAAGGATATGTTGAAATGTCTCATATAAATCTGAGTATTGCAAGTGAATGCTTGCATGCAGAATATGAAGCACAACATACAGTGGAGCGTCTCGTTAGCGGGGGATGACACTTTGAATGTAAAACGTGGTGACGTTTTTTTTGCAGATTTATCGCCGGTAGTCGGGTCCGAGCAAGGGGGCACTAGGCCGGTGCTGATTATTCAAAATGATATTGGCAATCGATTTAGTCCGACTGTCATCATCGCAGCTATTACTGCACAGATTCAAAAAGCAAAATTACCGACGCACGTTGAAATTAATGCTGAAAAGTATGGTTTTGAACGTGATTCGGTTATTCTGCTCGAGCAAGTGCGGACGATTGATAAGTCAAGATTGACAGATCGTATTACGCAACTTGACCATGCGTTGATGGAGAAAGTTGATGGTGCATTGATGATTAGTTTAGGGCTTGTTAAATTTTGATATACATATGTGTATAGTGGCATCGAGATGAATTTTCATCTCGATGCTTTTTTCTTTATTCGGCAGATGTTTTCTGTGCGACAGCGACAAATTGTTTTTAGAAATTATACCAAGGGAGGTTGATATTGTACTCTCGGATACTGTATTACCGTAAATTGAAATCACTATTCAAAAATGGTATTAATAGATTTAAGAAGATATACTCAAAATTTATACTTAGAATAGATTTTTGAAATAATATCGAGAGGTATAAGAAAATATACTTATTTAAAGGAAATACATCAAGGTAAAATTGATAAGATCATTTAAATTATTTAAAATACTTAGTAAAGTAGGTCAAAAAAAGTGTAAAAGTATAACTCCGACAGGAATTGGGGGGGGCAACAGTGACAATTAAGTCTTCGGTTGAAATTATTACTGAGTGGGACATAGTAGCAGCAAGACAACTGGGGCGTGACGAAGCGAAGGCGCTTGGATTTGACACTGTTGATCAGGCACGAATCACCACAGCTATAAGTGAACTAGCCCGAAATATATATTTATATGCAAGGATAGGTGTCATTGAAATTGAAAAATTCGAGACTGACACTGAGAAGAAAATAATTGTTATTGCAACTGACCAGGGCCCGGGAATAGAAGATATTCGGAAAGTGATGGAGGATGGCTACTCCACTTCAGGAGGGCTCGGTGCAGGTTTACCAGGCGTAAATCGATTGATGGACAATATGGTTATTCAATCGGTTATGGGAGAAGGAACAACGATAAGAGCTGAAAAATGGCTGCGTTAGGATGTGGAATTTTGGAACAATTAGAATTTCAATATAAAAAGATTTTGTCAGATTATATGACCGATCAAACTGAAAAGAATTTGTATATTGCTCAAAATTTCACTCGCCAGTTAATCCAAAAGAATATATCTCCAGAGGATGTTGTAAGCGTTCATAAAAACGCAGTTGAGAAACTATTTCCGCGTAGAATGAGTGAAGAACAGCTTGCATATGATTTTCTTATCGAAGTTATGGTGCATTATGGTATGGCTCATAGGGAGCACCAAAGTTTATTACAAAAACAAGCAGAGTATGAAATGGAAATGAAAATCGCTACAAACATTCAGAAAACATTACTTAAAACAGACGTACCCCAACTTTCAAGTATTGATATAGGAATGATATCTATCCCAATTCGGAAGATGAATGGAGATTATGTACATTTTTTATATAATCGAGAGGATTTTTTAAGTGTAGCTGTGACAGATGTGGTAGGTAAAGGTGTTCCCGCTGCATTATGTATGTCTATGGTGAAATATGGGCTTGAAACATTAGAATACGCATATAAAGATCCTTCATATGTATTAGAGGTCATCAATCGAGTAATTGAAAAGAGTGTAGACGATAGTATGTTCGTTTCTATGTTTTACGGTTGCTTAGATGTGCATAAGAGTATTTTTTCTTATGCTTCTGCAGGTCATGAGCCGGCCCTTCATTATAGCGCTAAACATAATAAATTTTTTCCTTTGGAATCGACAGGATTATTACTAGGGGTGTTGCCAGAAACGAAATATTCGTACAACGAAATTGTTTTAGAAGAAAACGATATTGTAATAATGATGACGGATGGTGTTACGGAATTCAGAGCGCATAATGAAATGAATTCACGAGAGGTCATCTCATCATTAATATTGGAAAATAAACACTTATCAGCTCAACAAATGTGTAATCTTCTTTATAAGCGAGTTGAAGAAATACAGGATTTTAAACTATCAGATGATTTTACAGTTGCGATTATAAAAAATAGGTTTCAATCTGTGTAATTACGGGAATAGAAAAACAGTCTAACAAATATGGTGGAGGTGTGCTGTATGGATATGGCGATACACTTTAAAGAACTTGATAATAAATTATACGGATTTGTTGAGGGCGAAATAGACACTTATACTGCTTCACGTCTTAGAGAAGGATTAGAGGCAGTGAAAATTACTGAAGGATTAGAAATGGTACTTGATCTATCAAAAGTTAATTATATGGACAGTACAGGGTTAGGTGTTTTTGTTGCCTTTTATAAAAGAACGTTACGTGAAAATGGAAAAGTTAAACTTGTCGGTTTATCGAATAGATTACAAAGGTTGTTTGAAATTACTGGTTTAAGCGATTTAATGGATATTGAAACTGTTAAAAAGGTGGAATCACGAAAATGAAGGAATTTGATTATATTGAGATAAGGGTTCCTGCAAAACCGCAATTTGTCAGTGTAATTCGATTGACGGTTTCTGGCTTAGCTAGTCGAGTTGGGTTTAATTATGATGATATTGAAGATTTAAAAATTGCTGCAAGTGAAGCGGTAACGAATGTTGTACATCATGCATATAAGGACGAAGAAGAAGGCGAGATCGTCATTGGCTGCGCTTTGTATGAAAATAAACTAGAAATGATGATTGCAGATTACGGAAATAGTTTTAATTTTGAGGAGGTAAAGTCGAAAATTGGTCCGTATCATCCTGAAGAGAGTATTGCTGGTCTACGCGAAGGCGGTTTAGGACTGTATTTAATGGAAACTTTGATGGATGAGGTGATGATAAATAACGATGGTGGCGTAACTGTTTTCATGACAAAGTATGTTTCTAGAGAGCAGGTGGAAAACAATGTCGAAAGAATCACTACATAAATCTTCGTCCAAGGAAGATATACTCAGGTGGATTGCATTGTACCAATCAACGGAGGATGATGAAGCTCAAACAAAACTAGTGATTCATTATCGATATTTAGTTGAGTCCATCGCACGCAAATATTCGAATGGTAAATCTCATTATGATGATATTACTCAAGTAGGTATGCTAGGGTTGCTAGGTGCAATAAGACGTTTTAATCCGGATGTTAGTCGTAGCTTTGAAGCATTTGCTGTACCAACGATTGTTGGGGAAATAAAGCGCTTTTTACGTGATAAAACTTGGGATGTTCATGTACCAAGACGAATAAAAGAGTTAGGGCCGCGTATTAAAACAACAGTGGAAGCTTTGACAATTGAGTTGCAGCGTTCTCCGTCTATTATGGAAATCGCGGATCAATTAGAAGTGGAAGAAGAAGAAGTTTTAGAGGCTATGGAGATGAGCCGTAGTTATCATGCTCTTTCTATGGATCATACTGTAGAGTCAGATTCTGAAGGCAGCGCAGTAACATTACTTGATATTATGGGTAAAGAAGACGACGGCTTTGAAATGACCAATAAAAGAATGATTGTTTCTGACGCTATGAGCTTTTTAAATGAGAGAGAAAGAGAAATAATTCAGCTTACATATTTAGAACAACTTACTCAAAAAGAAGTTGGGGAGCGATTAGGGATTTCTCAAATGCATGTATCAAGAATACAAAGGAAAGCAATAAAAAAGTTACAGGAATCTATTTTAGTAAGTGATAGTGTTTCGCTCTAAAATTTTTGGGGCGAGGGGCTGTCCTAAAAATTGAATATAGTATGGCTTCAAGATATTTAATGCATTTACGACTAAGTGTGAGTGATAACGGCCTTCTCTTATATTTACAGAAATAGTTTACTCTCTTCTTCAGAGTAGACTATTTTTTTGCAATTTTAGTAAAGTGTAATGGTAAAATGAAAAGAAAAAAGGTAGTGATGATGTGGAACAAAAGCAAATTTTACAGCTCATTGCAAAGGATGTAGCTATTAAGCCAGGTCAAGCTGATGCTGTTATTAAATTATTAGAAGAAGGAAACACCGTGCCATTCATTGCACGTTATCGAAAAGAAGCTACTGGATCCCTTGATGAGGTACAGATTAAAGCTGTAGAGGATCGTTATCACTACATACAGCAGCTTGAACAACGCAAAGAAGAGGTTATACGATTAATTCAGGAACAAGATAAACTAACACCTGAATTAGAACAAGCTATTCAAGCAGCAACTGTTTTACAGCGTGTAGAGGATTTATATCGACCTTATAAACAAAAACGCCGAACTAAGGCGACTATAGCGAAAGAAAAAGGGTTAGAACCTCTTGCGGATCTTCTGTTAGAGTATCGTATCGATGCTTTAGAACAATTAGCAAGGGCTTTCGTAGATGCGGAGAAAGTTGCCAATGTAGAGGATGCGTTAGCTGGGGCTCGAGATATTTTAGCCGAGCGCTTTGCTGATGAAGCGGCAATCCGTGAAAAAATTCGTTCGTATTCTTGGAAAGATGGAGTACTCGTTACTAGTGTCAAGAATGCAGAGGCAGACGAAAAAAACGTTTTCGAAATGTATTACGAATATGAAGAGCCTGTAAATCGTATTGTCCCACACCGTATTTTAGCTGTAAATCGTGGTGAGAAAGAGGAAATCTTAAAAGTAGCAATTCAAGTACCAATAGATCGAGTTTTGATGATTATGTGGAAGGAATGGATTCCTGCTACAGGTTCTTCACCAGCAATTGCCGAAGTAAAGCTAGCGATAGAGGATTCGTACAAGCGTTTAATTCAGCCTTCAATAGAACGAGAGTTACGAAATGAACTTACAGAAAAGGCAGAGACGCAGGCTATCCACATTTTCTCTGAGAATTTACGTAATCTTTTATTACAGCCCCCAATGAAAGGGAAGTATGTATTGGGTGTTGATCCGGCATACCGTACAGGCTGTAAATTAGCTGTTGTAGATGAAACTGGGAAAATGCTAGAGGTTACAGCCATTTATCCACATCCGCCAAAGCCAGATGTAGCAAAATCAAAAGCGGTTGTAAAAGAGATTTTAGCAAAATACCCAATAACTATAATTGCTATTGGTAATGGTACTGCCTCACGCGAAACAGAACAATTTATAGCAGACATATTGAATGAGCTTGAAACTGATACGGCCTATGTTATTGTCAATGAAGCAGGGGCATCTGTGTATTCAGCGTCTGAAATTGCCCGTGCAGAGTTTCCTGATTTACAGGTAGAACAGCGTAGTGCGGTTTCTATTGCGCGTCGTTTGCAAGATCCGTTGTCGGAGTTAGTAAAAATTGAGCCAAAAGCAGTTGGAGTAGGTCAATATCAGCATGATGTCTCTCAAAAGAAATTGACGGAGTCCTTAACATTTATAGTAGAGACAGCCGTTAACCAAGTTGGTGTTGATGTTAATACTGCCTCAGCTTCGCTACTGCAATACGTTTCTGGATTATCTAAAACGGTTGCGGAGAATATTGTGAAGGTACGAGAGGAAACTGGACAATTTACTACACGTGCGCAGCTAAAGAAAATTCCGCGACTTGGTGCTAAAACGTATGAACAAGCAATTGGTTTCTTACGTGTTCCAGGAGCAAAAAATGCATTTGACGCTACGGGCATTCACCCTGAAAGTTATAGTGTAGCCGAACAGGTTTTAGAGGTAGCACAGATTGATAAAAAAGAGCTTGGGACGCAGAAGGCAGAAGAGGCCATTGCAGAACTAGATGTAGAAAAATTAAGTGGAGTTTTAGATATTGGAGTTGTCACAATACAGGATATTGTTGATACATTAATGAAACCAAGTCGCGATCCACGTGATGCATTCCCTCAGCCTCTACTGAAAACAGATGTATTAAAAATGGAAGATTTACAAGTTGGGATGGAATTGCAAGGTACAGTGAGAAACGTAGTTGATTTCGGAGCATTTGTAGATATTGGAGTGAAGCAGGATGGGCTTGTGCACATTTCAAAATTACAAAAAAGACGTATTAAACATCCATTAGAGGTTGTTGCTCTCGGTGACATTGTGACGGTCTGGGTAGAACAAATAGATGTCAATAAAGGGCGCATATCGCTAACAATGCTACCTCCTAAAGATCAAACTATCGAAGGGTGACGTCCGCCAGAGGCTTTATCTTCATTCAGCAGGTGTTTGGACAACTATTGATAAAGAACCACCTCCGTATTCACCTCAAACTTTAGAGGAGAGAGTTTTCAGCTGAAAGAAGATAAAGTGAAACTTTTAATCAGAGGGTTCTTCATCCATCTATTAAATATTAGTCTTCAGCAATAGGGCTTTTACGGACGGTTTATCTCCAACCTAACTTCTGCTTTCGCTGAATTTTAAGTTGGGAGTCGTATAACTGCCGCATCGCTTTCGATATAAACAAGTTACTGCCTGTTAATGCAGGATAAATTAATACCACACTGTCTATACTAAGCAGTGTGGTATTCTTGTTGTTAGAGGTGATATAGATATGAACAATGAGGAACTACAAAATCTCGTTAGTCGAATATCATTAGAAAGTTTTCAGAAGCCATTTATGCATAGAGCATATTTTAATTCAAGGTT
>Ga0102589_1005280_pt1 | contig 11434 bp, 6 predicted proteins | sample AraplaMF_Col_mLB_FD_76858 | JGI IMG/M metagenome (GOLD analysis project Ga0102589, IMG submission 76858) | Arabidopsis root microbial communities from the University of North Carolina, USA - plate scrape MF_Col_mLB | ecosystem: Host-associated > Plants > Roots > Endosphere | place: USA... | reverse complement strand
AGCTTTCCGCCAATCCGCTTGAGTTTCTTTAGAACGAAGGACTTCGTCGCCAGCAGCGCCGCCGCCCTCGTTCAGTGAGTGGGCTTATAATCCTCACACATCGAAACAGTCAACAGGCGTTTTCAGAAAAAATCGTCTTTCTTGTATCCCATTGTTTTTTCAGAGAAGTTTACACGGATCCTCAAACCTCGCTTGTTTTCCGGATTCCGACCGCCTCGGAGAGCCCAGGAAAACGTGACTGTCGTTCGGTTTTCTTGTGGATGATACGATTTTGATCGTCTCCGCCCCGACATCATCACATTCTGCTGGTCAGAGGAGACACGCACGATTCACGCATGCATGCGTACGTAGAGTGGCTATACCGGTGTGATTTGACTTGAGTGCCCAAAATATGCACATCTTTCGCCCCAGCCAGGACGGCCCGCGGATGCCTATAACGACATCGAATGTAAGGATGCGAACTCCACTGCCATGATGACGGAGAAAATGATGATCCGCTCGCTGGGCAGCGAGCCTCCGCTTCTGGCAGACGGGCGACGCGCTCCCGACCGGCGCGAAGTTTCGCTTCGCTGGCTTTCGGGCACGTTCCTCACCGGCATTACATCTTCGATCCTCATGGGTGTCGCGCTTTTCGCCGCTCTCGACGGCCGTCAGCAGTTGGCAATCCCCGCGGAAGCCTATGCGAGCGCCTCTGCCGACACGCATCAGGATACGTCTGTTACCCGCGGCGGCCGTCTGATCGCCCCCGTCATCGCAGCCAAACCATCCGACCGCGCCATCATGGAAGTCTCGACCGTCGTCCACGACGGCGAGAAGGAAGTCGTACGCCGCCAGCCCTTCTCCCATGTGAAGATGATGCTGGCTGCCAATCACGTCGCGACCGAGGACTATCCGGACTTCGATCCGCTGGCGATCTTCTCGGCTGACGAACCCCAGCCGGCACCACAAAGCCGCACCGGTGTAATTTACGGCTCCGATGTCGAATCCGAAGTGGCGTTGAAGACCGTTCCCTTCCCGACCAACAAGTCCGACCTGAACATGGCCCCCGGCCTGTCGCTTGACGAAGTCGAGGAAAATGTTCGCTCCAACGGCTCCGTTCTGACGGACGGAAATGCGCAGCTTGCCGCTCTCTACTATGTCGATCCGCGCCGCTTCTCCACCGAGGACAACGACGTCGATCTGACCGCCGGCCTCGCGGCTCGCGTGCTTGAGCAGAATATGACGGTTTCGGCGCCTGAATCCATCACGCCACAGACCGAGGAATTCGCCGACGACATCCTGCCGGTGCGCCAGGATACGACGATCGCCAAGGCACTCGCCGATTCCGGTTATCCGCAGCCGCAGGCAGACGGCATGTCCGGTTACATTGCCCCGCTGCTCGGAACCGATACGCTTTCGAAGGGCGACGTCCTGCGTATCGGCATCATTCAGAAGGGCGAACAGGCGAAGATCATCCGCGCCAGCATCTATCGCAGCACCCGCCATCTCATCACCGTCGCGCTCGACGACAAGGGCCGTTTCGTTGCCGGCAGCGAGCCGCCGATGCTGGATGCAATAGCCACCGCCTTCGAAGATAATTCCTTCGCTCCGGCCGCCGGCCAGAATCTGCCGCGCGTCTATGACGGCATTTACCGCGCATCCCTTTCCTATGGCATGACCAAGGACATGACAGCGCTGATCATCAAGCTGCTCGCCAGCAATGTCGACTTCCAGGCGCAATTGAAACCGTCGGATTACCTCGAAGCCTTCTTCTCCGTCGCCGACAGCAACGGCCAGGCGACCGAGGATTCCGAGCTTCTCTACGTCAACGCCCGCTTCGGCGATACGCTGACCCGTTTCTATCGCTTCCAGGACCCGGAAGACGGCACGATCGATTACTTCGACCAGGACGGAAAGAGCATCCGCCAGTTCCTGCTGCGCAACCCTGTTCCGAACGGCATCTTCAAGTCCGGCTTCGGCATGCGCCGCCACCCGATCCTCGGCTTCGCGCGCATGCACACCGGCGTCGATTGGGCAGCCCCGCGCGGCACGGCGATCATCGCCGCCGGTAACGGTACGGTCGAAAAGGCCGGCTGGGATTCCGGCGGTTACGGCAACCAGACGATCGTCCGCCATGCCAACGGCTATGAATCCTCCTACAACCACCAGAGCGCCATCGCCAAGGGCATCGTGCCAGGCGCCAAGGTGCGACAGGGCCAGGTCATCGGCTGGGTAGGAACGACAGGCGAATCCACAGGCCCGCACCTTCACTACGAACTGATCGTCAACGGCACCAAGGTCGACCCGCTGCGCATCCGCCTGCCAGGCGGCAAATCGCTGCAGGGTGATGCGCTCGCCAAGTTCGAGGACGAACGCAAGCGCATCGACACGCTGCTGAACAACCAGCCGGCCTCGGATCAGGTCGCAAGCAAATAGCTCTCGCTTATCGCAGAAACAAAAATGGCGGCCCGAGAGCCGCCGTTTTCAATTCTCGTCTGTGCAGCCTTACGCTGCTTCGCTGACCGATTGTTTCGTCCGGAACAACAACCGGTCCGAACCATCGGTGATCTTCACCAGCGATCCATCCGGCACCTGACCCGACAGGATCTGTTCGGCAAGCGGATCCTGGACGAACTTCTGGATCACCCGCTTCAGCGGACGGGCACCATAGACCGGATCATAGCCCTTGTTGGCCAGCCAGTTGCGGGCTTCCTCGTCAAGATCGAGCGTGATCTTGCGTTCGGACAGCAGCGACAACAGCCGCTTGAGCTGAATATCGACGATAGCACCCATTTCCTCGCGCTTCAGGCGGTGGAAGAGGATGATCTCGTCGATACGGTTCAGGAATTCCGGCCGGAAATGACCACGAACCACATCCATCACCTGCTCTCGAACCATCTCGCTGTCGTCGCCCTCACGCAATTGCGTAAGGTATTCGGCACCAAGGTTCGACGTCATGATGATCATCGTGTTACGGAAGTCGACCGTCCTGCCCTGGCCGTCGGTCAGGCGACCGTCGTCCAGCACCTGCAACAGGATGTTGAAGACATCGGGATGCGCCTTCTCGATCTCATCGAACAGCACGACCTGATAGGGCCGGCGGCGAACGGCTTCCGTCAGCGCACCACCTTCATCGTAACCGACATAACCGGGAGGGGCACCGATCATCCGGGCCACGGAGTGCTTCTCCATGTACTCCGACATGTCCATACGCACCATCGCCGTCTCGTCATCGAAAAGGAAGCGGGCGAGCGCCTTGGTGAGCTCCGTCTTGCCGACACCGGTCGGGCCGAGGAAGATGAACGAGCCGATCGGCCGGTTCGGATCCTGAAGACCGGCACGCGCACGGCGCACGGCGCGGGATACGGCCTGAACAGCATCGCCCTGGCCGATCACTGACTTCGCCAGCTCGTCTTCCATCCGGAGCAGCTTGTCGCGTTCGCCTTCCAGCATCTTGTCAACGGGAATGCCGGTCCAGCGGGAGACGACATGGGCGATATTGTCGGGGGTCACGACCTCCTGCACCATCGCATTTCGGCTGTTGTCTTCCTTGCTTTCGGCGTCGGCCAGCTGCTTTTCGAGACCCGGGATCACGCCATAGGCGAGCTCGCCGGCGCGCTGAAATTCACCCTTGCGCTGGGCGATCGCCAGTTCGTTGCGGGCGTCGTCAAGCTGCTTCTTGAGGTCAGCCGCAAGGCCGAGCTTCTGCTTTTCCGCCTGCCAGCGGGCCGTCAGCGCATCAGCCTCTTCCTCGAAAGAAGCGAGCTCACCTTCCAACCGCTTTAGCCGGTCGGCAGATGCCACGTCGGTTTCCTTCTTCAGTGCCTCACGTTCGATTTTCAGCTGGATGATGCGGCGGTCGAGCTCGTCGAGCTCTTCCGGCTTCGAGTCCACCTGCATGCGCAGGCGGGCAGCTGCCTCATCCATCAGGTCGATTGCCTTATCCGGCAGGAAGCGGTCGGTGATGTAACGGTTCGAAAGCGTTGCAGCGGCAACCAGCGCGGCATCGGCGATGCGCACCTTGTGATGCTGCTCGTACTTTTCCTTCAGACCGCGCAGGATCGAGATCGTATCCTCGACCGTCGGTTCCTCAACCATGACCGGCTGGAAGCGGCGGGCAAGGGCCGGATCCTTTTCGACATGCTTGCGGTACTCGTCGAGCGTCGTCGCGCCGACGCAGTGCAACTCGCCACGGGCAAGGGCAGGCTTCAGCAGGTTGGAGGCGTCCATTGCCCCATCCGCCTTGCCGGCGCCGACCAGCGTATGCATTTCATCGATGAAGAGGATGATCTCGCCGTTTTCGGACTGAACTTCGTTCAGCACGGCCTTCAGGCGCTCTTCGAATTCGCCACGAAACTTCGCGCCGGCAATCAAGGCACCCATGTCGAGCGCCATCAGCTTCTTGTCCTTCAGGCTTTCCGGCACGTCGCCATTGACGATGCGCAGCGCTAGGCCTTCGACGATCGCCGTCTTGCCCACACCCGGCTCACCGATCAGAACGGGATTGTTCTTGGTGCGGCGTGAGAGAACCTGGATCGTCCGGCGAATTTCGTCGTCGCGGCCGATGACCGGGTCGAGCTTGCCTTCGCGGGCATCACTCGTCAGGTCGCGCGCATATTTCTTCAGGCTGTCGAAGCCCTGCTCGGCACTTGCCGTATCGGCCGTGCGGCCCTTGCGGATTTCGTTGATGACCTGATTGAGCGCCTGCGCGGTCACACCGGCATTCTTCAACGACTGATGGGTCGAGGCAGAGGTTTCGATCGCCAGCGCCTGCAACAGACGCTCGACCGTTACAAAACTATCGCCAGCCTTCTTTGCAGCCTCTTCGGCAGTGGAGAAGACCTTGGCAAGCGGCTGGGCGAGATAGATGTTGCCGTTACCGCCGGAAATCTTCGGCAGCTTGGCAAGAGCGGCATCATTGGCAAACCGCGCAGCCTTGGCGTCACCTCCGGCGCGCTCGATCAACGAAGCAGCCATGCCCTGATCGTCGTCGAGCAGGACCTTGAGAACATGTTCCGCGGTGAACTGCTGGTGCCCCTGCGCCAGCGCATAGGTCTGGGCAGACTGAACGAAACCGCGCACTCGCTCGGAGTATTTTTCGATATTCATACGTCACCTCCATGAATCGCCCTGCCCTTCATAAGGCACAGACCGATGATTGAGATTGAGCTCCCTCAAAAGGCAAGCCCTGTTTGTCGCCATTGAGATTTGCGGCAAACCAAACTGAGCAGGATATGGTGGAGAATCCCAGGAGTTTAAAGGGGTAAGACACGCGAAAACTGTCGCCCGCGCCTCATCCTTCGCAGCCGCTATTTGCCCATCAACACAACGTCCCGCAACACCCACTTCTTGTCGAAGAAATCCTTGGTCGGATCGCAGGCGCGAAACATCAATTCGAACTTCCGCTTGGGGTCCGTCGATACCCAGTTGGCTTCCTCGCCCCTGGGTGCTTTCGGTCCGGAGAGGTCGATGGAGCCGTCTCGCAGTCGGCCGACGGGACGTCACAAACGGAAAAGGCCGCCTGATGGGGGCGGCCTTTCAAATCACGCATTCGAAGACGTGCTTATTCGGAAGCGGCTTCTGCCAGAACCGGCGCTTCAGCGGAAGCACCTTCCTCACCGGCTGCCTCGCCTTCGGCGCCGCGACGCGGACGGCGCGGGCGACTGCCGGCGTTGCGGCGGCGGGGCTGACGCTCGCGCTGCGGCGCAGCTGAGCCTTCGTCTTCCATCGCGACTTCAGCCGGAATACCTTCGATTTCCGGCTGCGGGCCGGTTCCGTCGATTGCTTCCGCCTGCTGCACGGACGCTGCCGGAGCGGCCTGCTGCTGTTCGCGCTGCTGCTGGTGAGGCGGCTGAACGATGACGACGTCGTCATTGTCTGCCGTATCCAGTTCGTCACCATCGCGGTCCGCATTGTCACGATCATTGTAATCGCTGCGGTCGTCGCGCTGGAAGCGTTCCTGCATCTGCGCCTGTGCGGCGGCAATGATGCGGTTGTAGTGTTCGGCGTGCTGCAGATAATTCTCAGCAATGACGCGGTCACCGGAGCTCTGTGCGTCACGGGCGAGCTGCGCATATTTTTCAGCTATGTGCTGGGCAGTGCCGCGGATTTTCACATCGGGGCCGGAACTGTCGTAGGTCCGGGTCAGCGGGTTTCCGCCCTTGCGGTTGAAATTGTTGTTATTGTTATTTCCACCGCCGCCATTGTTATTGTTATTGCCACGCCCTCGACCGCGCTTGTTCTGCTGTCCTGGCCTCATCGATCGTTCACCTGAATTCTTCTGTTTGTGATTGGATACATGGCACCAATCGCCAAGACCGGTTCATCCGGATCAGGGCCTTCGTGCCGCAAGCATAGTGCGCCTTCGCGCCGACCTGCCGCTTGTCTTCAAGTCAGTTTGACTGATTCACGCATTGGGTCGTGTTCAACCTTTGAAACTCTCGTCTAAAAGAGCAGACCCCCGAGGCTGAGCAAGTACCGAACGAATCTCGTTCATTCCTATGCGCCCAACGCGTAGGGGCAACCTATATTGCTTCCTCGGGAAATCCAAGCCTTTTCTTCGCAATAGCAATAATGTCCAGTTCGATGCTGCAATTTGTCGCCGGTCATGCCGGCGAGAACACGAGCACTCTGTCATTCTGACCATAATCTCTCACGGATTTGAGGCACTTGAAGCCTTGCGCTTCAAAGATCGCCGTCACATCGTTTCGCTGATCGTAGCCGATTTCCAGTCCGACGACTCCATTTGGCCGTACGAACCTCGCCGCATCCTTTGCTATGGCTTTGTAAGCGTCAAGCCCATCCGAGCCACCGTCCAGAGCTGCAGCCGGATCAAATTTCGTCACTTCGGGAGCGAGATCGTGAATGATATTGGAAGCAATATAGGGCGGATTTGAGACAATCGCATGAAACGTCCCGCGGATGTTCTCGAACCAGCTCGATCGAATGGTCGTGAATCGATCCTGCAATCCGTTTCTTTCTGCGTTTGATCTTGCCGTCTCAAGTGCATCGGTCGAAATGTCGCTGCCGATGCCCGATGCTTCCGGACATTCACTGAGGAGCGCAAGGCAAATCGCTCCAGTCCCGGTTCCTACATCGAGGATATGGAGATTGCTCTCCGTCTTTGCAAGATCACGCAGATAAGGAATGATCGTATCGACGAGAATTTCCGTATCTGGCCGCGGCTCGAGCGTGCCGGCGGAAAGCCAAAGCGGCAGGCCGTAGAATTCCCGCTCTCCAAGAATGCGGTGCACCGGTTCGTGCTTCAATCGCCTTTCGATGGCCCGGCCGATACTGCCTGCCTGTTCTTCCGAAACCGGCTCGCGGCCGGCTGTCAGCATCTCGGTCGGCGAAAGCTTCAGCAGTCCCGAAATCAGCAGCCGCGCATCGGTCTGTGGATCGTCGACGCCCGCTTCCGTGAAGCGACGCCGGGCCTCGGCAAAGATCTCTGAAACCGTTGGCCCGGATGCGATCATTGCTGTTCGCCAAGCTGCGCGAGCTGGCTCGCCTGATAGTCGGCAAGCAGTGCATCCACCACTTCGTCGATCTCGCCGACCATCATTCGGTCGAGCTTGTAGAGTGTCAGGTTGATGCGGTGGTCGGTTACGCGCCCCTGCGGAAAGTTATAGGTGCGGATGCGCTCGGAGCGGTCGCCCGAGCCGACCTGGCTCTTGCGGTCGGCAGAACGTTCGCTATCGGCCCTCTGCCGCTCGGCATCGTAAAGTCGCGAACGCAGCACCTGCATGGCCTTGGCGCGGTTCTGGTGCTGCGACTTTTCCGAGCTGGTCACGACGATACCCGTCGGCAGGTGGGTGATGCGCACCGCCGAGTCCGTCGTATTGACGTGCTGGCCGCCCGCACCCGAGGAGCGCATCGTATCGATGCGGATATCCTCTGGCCGTATTTCGATATCGATCTCCTCGGCTTCCGGCAGAACGGCAACGGTCGCCGCCGAGGTATGGATACGCCCGCCCGCTTCCGTCTCCGGCACACGCTGCACGCGGTGCACGCCGGATTCGAACTTCAACTTGGCGAAGACGCCCTTGCCGGTGATCGTCGCGATGATTTCCTTGTAGCCTCCGGCTTCCCCATCGCTCGCCGACAACACTTCGACCTTCCAGCCATGTGCAGCCGCATAACGCTCATACATGCGGAAGAGGTCGCCGGCAAAAAGGGCCGCCTCATTGCCGCCGGTGCCGGCGCGGATTTCCAGGATCGCACTTTTCTCGTCGGCCGCATCCTTCGGCAGCAGCAGGATCTGGATTTCATTCTCCAGTGCCTCGATCTGTTCTTTCACGTCAGGCAGTTCGAGCTCGGCAAGGTCGCGCATTTCGCGGTCGACGGACTTGTCCTCGAGCAGGATCTCCAGATCGGCAAGCTCGTCCACAGCCTTTTGATAGGCGCGAATCTTGGTTACCACCGGCTGCAGTTCGGAATATTCGGATGCGAGCTTTACATAGACATCGGCCGACGGCCCGGCCGACATGCGCGCTTCGATCTCGCCGAAGCGGCGCTCAAGCTCGCGCATCTTTTCAATGGGAAGCTTCGCCACCCCTTGCTCCAGTTCTTCTAATATATGTCTAAAGGGGAATATTGTGGCTCTCGGCGAAGCGGGCAAGCACTTCGCGCATCGGCGTCGTTGCATGCCGGTCGTCCAGCGCCTCATTGACCACCGCCGCCAGCGCCCCGACATCAAGCCCAAGAAGCATCGCCTTGACCGGTCCGATCGAGGCCGGCGACATGGAGATGGAGCGGAAACCGACACCGAGCAACGCCATAGCAGAGAGCGGCTTGCCGGCCAGCTCACCGCATAGCGTTACCGGCGTCTTGTTGCGGTCCGCACCACGCACGATGTCACGCAGAATGCGCAGGAACGGCCGCTCCAGCGGATCGAAGCGCTCGGAAACCCGCGCATTGCCGCGGTCGACCGCCATCGCGAACTGGAAGAGGTCGTTGGATCCGACAGAGACGAAGTCGACCGCATCCATCAGCTCGTCGAGCTGCCAGAGCAGAGCCGGCACTTCCAGCATCGCGCCGAACTGCAACTTGCGCGGAAGGCCGTGGCCGAAGCGCGACAAATGCTGCACTTCCTTCTGCAGCAGTTCACGTACTTGTCGGAGTTCCGAAACCTCCGTCACCATCGGTACCATCAGCTTCAGCTCGGCGCCGGCAGCTGCCTTCAGCAAAGCGCGCAACTGCGTGCGCAAGAGCCCCGGCCGGTCGAGCGAAAGGCGGATTGCCCGCCAGCCGAGTGCCGGGTTTTCCTCCTCGTGACCGCGGAAATAAGGCACCACCTTGTCGCCGCCGATATCGAGCGTACGGAAGGTCACGACGCGACCGCCGGCCTGCTTCAGCACATTGCGGTAGAACATTTCCTGCTCTTCCGCTTTCGGCATGGTGGAAGCGATCATGAATTGCAGCTCGGTGCGGAAAAGCCCGATGCCCTCGGCTCCCGATTCTGCCAGTTGCGGCAGGTCGACCAGCAGACCTGCATTCATCTGAAGCTGTATGCGCTGCCCATCCCGGGTGACCGGTTCGACGGACCGCAAAGCCCGGAACTGCTCCTGCCGCCTTGCGCGGAAGCGAACCTTCTCTTCATAGGAGCGCTGATGCTCCGGCATCGGCCGGATATGCACATGGCCTTCGTCGCCATCGATGATGACGGCATCGCCGTTTTCCGCCAGCGCCACGACACCCGCTGCCTGGCCGATGACCGGAATGCCCATAGCGCGCGCGACGATCACCACATGGCTCGTCACCGCCCCCTCTTCCAGCACCAGACCGCGAACATTGGCACGCGGGTAGTCGAGGAGCTCCGCCGCGCCCATGGCGCGCGCCAGGATGATTGCATCGTTCGGAAAGCCCTCCGCGGTCGTGCGGCCGGTATAGCCGGTCAGCACGCGCAGCAGCCGGTTCGCCAGATCCTCGAAATCATGCATCCGCTCGCGCAGATAAGGGTCCGTCAGGCGCATCATGCGCGCCTTGGTGTCGCTCTGGACCTTCTCGACCGCCGCTTCCGCCGTCAGGCCGTTGCGGATCGCCTCTTCCAGCTTGCGCACCCAGCCCTGATCGTGGGCGAACATGCGGTAGGTTTCCAGCACCTCGCGATGCTCGCCTTCCATGGAAACGTCACGCCGCGACAGCATGTCGTCGATGGAGATCCTGAGCGAACCCATGGCTTCCGCCAGCCGCCGGATTTCTTTCTCCGCATCCTCGTTCAGCAGATTGGTGACGACGATACGCGGCTCGTGCAGCACGACGTAGCCGAGGCCGATCCCGTCATTATAGGTATCGCCGTCGACCGTGACCGAACGGGTGAGGTCGAGTTCGAGGCCCGGCTTGGCGATCTTCTTGAGTTCGCCGGTGGCGATCATCTCGGCGAGAACCATCGCCGTCGTCTCGAGCGCTTCCAGCTCCTCGTCACGATAATTGCGGCTCGCCTTGTTCTGCACGACGAGAACGCCGAGCGAGCGTCCTGTCCGCAGGATCGGAACGCCTAGGAAGGAATGGTAGATCTCTTCGCCTGTTTCCGGCAGGTAGCGGAAGGCCGGATGCGACTGCGCATCGGAAAGATTGAGCGGCTGGGCCGATGCGGCAATCGTTCCGACGAGGCCCTGTCCCATCTTCAGCTGCGAAAGGTGGACGGCCTCTTTATTGAGACCTTCGGTGGCATAAAGCTCGAGAACGCCATCGGCGCGCAACACGTATACGGAGCAGACCTCCGCCACCATATTGCTGGCGATCTGGCGAACGATCCGGTCGAGTCGCTCCTGCGGCTCCAGCGGCTCCGCCATCAACTCGCGCAGCCGCTTGAGCAGCACGCGCGGACCGCCGGAAAGGTCTCTCATTGCGTCTCAAGCTCCCCGAAACAAAAGCCTAATGCGGTCAGAAGGACCGGCCGCATCTTCAACCTGGAGGGGCAGACCGCCCGCTGGGAATCAATTCTTATCCAGACCGTAGCAGGAATGCAAAGTTCTGACAGCGAGTTCTGCATAGGGACCATCGATCAGGATCGAAATCTTGATTTCCGAGGTCGTGATCGCCTTGATGTTGATGCCCTTTTCGGCAAGTGCCCGGAAGGCAGTCGCTGCAACGCCCGCATGACTGCGCATGCCGATGCCGATGACGGAAACCTTCACCAGCCCCGATTCGCTCTGCGCGACATCATAGCCGATCTTGTCCTTATTATCGGAAAGGACCTTGATGGCCTTCTCGACATCACCAGAGGGAACGGTAAAGGTCATGTCCGTCTTCGAACCATCCTCAGAGATGTTCTGGACAATCATGTCGACGTTGATGTGGCTTTCGGCAAGCGGCCCGAAGATCGCGGCGGAAACGCCAGGCCGGTCGGCAAGACGGCGAAGCGAGATCTGAGCCTCATCCTTGGCATAGGCGATGCCGGTGACTACTTCCTGTTCCACGATTTCATCCTCGTCACAAATCAGCGTTCCGGGCG
>Ga0102589_1005279_pt1 | contig 11434 bp, 10 predicted proteins | sample AraplaMF_Col_mLB_FD_76858 | JGI IMG/M metagenome (GOLD analysis project Ga0102589, IMG submission 76858) | Arabidopsis root microbial communities from the University of North Carolina, USA - plate scrape MF_Col_mLB | ecosystem: Host-associated > Plants > Roots > Endosphere | place: USA... | reverse complement strand
GCAATGGTAAAGCTCAACAAGATCTACACCAGAACTGGCGATGACGGCACGACGGCGCTGGTCTCCGGCCCGCGCCGCGCCAAGCACGACCTGCGTGTCGAAGCCTACGGCACCATCGACGAAACCAATTCGGCGATCGGCGTCGCAAGATTGCATACGACGGAACTAGCCGAACTCGACGCCATGCTGGCGCTGATCCAGAATGATCTCTTCGATCTCGGCGCAGATCTCGCCACGCCTGAAACCGGTGAGCCGCCGGCCTACGAGCCGCTGCGCATCGTAGAAAGCCAGGTCACCCGCCTGGAGCAGGATATCGACAGGCTGAACGCCGATCTTGAACCACTGAAATCCTTCGTTCTTCCGGGCGGCAGCGCCGCGGCCGCCCATCTGCACCTTGCCCGCACGATTGCGCGCCGCGCCGAACGGCTGATTGTGGCACTTGCCCGCAGCGAAGGAGAAACGGTCAGTGCCGCCACGCTGAAATATGCCAATCGCCTCTCCGACTTCCTGTTCGTTGCCGCCCGCCATGCAAATGATGGCGGGAAAGCAGATATGCTTTGGGTTCCCGGAAAAAACAGGTAGGTTCGCAGCCATCACGATCGCCCGGGGCAGGCTTTCATGTTCATACCGTTGCACGATGCCAATACGCTGAAGCACATCAGGGTTCAGTGGGTCACACTCGGCCTGATGGCGGCAAATATTGCCGCCTGGATCTTCACGACTATCGAAAGCGAGCAAGTTGCGCAGGCCGCGACCATCGGTCTCGGCTATATCCCGGCCATTGTCTTTGGCCATGCGGCGCTGGCGCCGGGTCTGGAAATCGTGCCGGAAACGGCAACCTACATCACCTACTCCTTCATCCATACGAGCTTCTGGCATCTTGCCGGCAACATGATCTTCCTCTGGGTCTTCGGCGACAATGTCGAGGATGCGATGGGCCACCTGCGCTTCCTCGCCTTTTACCTCCTCTGCGCTGCAGCCGGCGCCCTTTGCCACGGCCTGCTATCGACGACATCGGAAGCGCCGCTCGTCGGTGCATCGGGTGCGATTTCAGGCGTGATCGCTGCCTATCTCATGCTGCATCCGCGCGTGCGGGTCTGGGTCCTGGTCTTCTTCCGCGTGCCGTTGCCGCTGCCGGCTTTCATTCCGCTCCTGCTCTGGGTCGGCCAGCAGTTTTTCATGCTGCTGATCGATCCCAACGGCAATATCTCCTGGGGCGCGCATGTCGGCGGCATCATCGCCGGCGCCCTGCTCGTGCTTGTGCTGCGCCGGCCCGGCGTTCCGCTCTTCGACTGTCAGATCATCACGCCGCGTGCCGTCCGCGACCAGCCGATCCCCGTCCGCGTCACCGCCTCAGGCATGCCCGTGCCGCCGCGCCTGCCCTGGGGGCGGAACAAGCTTTAATATTGATGTGAACGTAAACGTTAATATATTGCCATTCAAATCGACCGGCCGCGTCACGGAAGCGTTGTATTTGGAGGAAAAACGCGTATCCATGTCGCCATTCGACAATCGGAGCGGCGTCCAAGCGCGCATTTTCCCAGAAGTCTCTGTTGAAGGCCCATCTCTGTTCGAAGGAAGGACCCCATGAAAATTCTCGTCCCAGTCAAACGCGTTGTCGATTACAACGTGAAGATCCGCGTCAAGCCGGATGGATCGGGCGTCGACCTTGCCAATGTCAAGATGTCGATGAACCCGTTCGACGAGATTTCGGTCGAGGAGGCCCTTCGCCTGAAGGAAGCCGGCAAGGCCGAGGAAGTGGTCGTCGTCTCGATCGGCCCCGCCAAGGCAGAAGAAACCCTGCGTACTGCGCTCGCCATGGGTGCCGATCGCGCCATCCTCGTCGAGACCGATGACGCCGTCGAGCCGCTCGCAGTCGCAAAGATCCTCAAGGGTGTTGCAGACGCTGAAAAGCCGGGCCTGATCATCGTCGGCAAGCAGGCGATCGACGATGATTCCAACCAGACCGGTCAGATGCTCGCGGCCCTCCTCGGCTCCGCCCAGGCGACTTTCGCATCCAAGGTCGAAATTGATGGCGACAGCGCCACCGTCACCCGCGAAATCGACGGCGGCCTGCAGACGATCAAGGTCAAGCTTCCGGCCGTCGTGACGACCGACCTGCGTTTGAACGAGCCGCGCTACGCAACGCTGCCGAACATCATGAAGGCGAAGAAGAAGCCGCTGGACAAGAAAAGCCCGGCCGATTTCGGTGTTTCCACCACCCCGCGCCTCAAGGTTTTGAAGACGGAAGAGCCCTCCGGCCGCAAGGCAGGCGTGAAGGTGAAGTCGATCGCCGAGCTTGTCGATAAGCTCAAGAACGAAGCCGGCGTCCTCTAAGGTTCGAGAAAGGAATACGACCATGGCCATTCTTCTTCTGGCTGACCACGACAACAACAGCCTTTCCGACCAGACCGCCAAGGCCCTGACGGCAGCAACGCAGATTGGCGGCGACATCCATGTACTCGTCGCCGGTAAGGGCGCCAAGGCCGCCGCCGATGCCGCTGCCAAGCTTTCCGGCGTCTCCAAGGTACTGCTCGCAGAAAGTAACGAGCTCGCCAACAACCTTGCCGAACCGCTTGGCGATCTGATCATCTCGCTGGCCGGCAGCTATGACACGATCGTCGCCGCTGCCACCTCAACCGGCAAGAACGTTATGCCGCGCGTTGCGGCTATGCTCGATGTCGCCCAGGTCTCCGAAATCATCGAAGTGGTTTCGCCCGACACCTTCAAGCGCCCGATCTACGCCGGCAATGCAATCCAGACGGTGCAGGCAACCGACGCCAAGAAGGTCATCACCGTGCGCACCGCCTCCTTCGCCTCGGCGGCCGAAGGCGGTTCGGCTGCCGTCGACGCGATCCCGGCCGTCTCCGATCCCGGCCTTTCGAACTTCGTGTCCGACGCGCTGTCGGCCTCCGAGCGTCCGGAACTGACCTCCGCCAAGATCATCATTTCCGGCGGCCGCGCGCTCGGCTCCGCCGAGAAGTTCAAGGAAGTCATCCTGCCGGTCGCCGACAAGCTCGGTGCTGCCGTCGGCGCCTCGCGCGCCGCTGTTGATGCCGGTTACGCCCCGAACGACTGGCAGGTCGGCCAGACCGGCAAGGTCGTCGCCCCGCAGCTCTATATCGCCTGCGGCATCTCCGGCGCCATCCAGCATCTCGCCGGCATGAAGGACTCCAAGGTCATCGTCGCCATCAACAAGGACGAGGAAGCTCCGATCTTCCAGATTGCCGACTATGGACTTGTCGCCGATCTCTTCGATGTCCTGCCGGAGCTCGAAAAAGCCCTCTGATCGGGCAGGTTGCCTTCTTTTCGCACTTGCGAATGACTGGAAAATTGTCTTCTATCGGTCTACTACTTTTGCCGGGCGATCTTTCGTCCGGCAATTTCATATAAAAATACCGGCAGCGCGGGGGTGGTGCCGGGCGGGGGTTGGAGATGAGTGCGGTGTTGAAGAATATTGGTATCATCGGTGCGGGTCAGATGGGCTGCGGCATCGCGCATGTTTCGGCCGCCGCAGGATATAAGGTTCACATCTACGATCTCTCTCAGGACCGCATTGAATCCGGCCTTGCCACCATCAACGGCAATTTTGCGCGCCAGGTAACGAACGGCAAGATGACTGACGAAGAGCGCAGCGCAGCGCTTTCGCGCATCACCGGCTCCGCGGATGTCAACGACCTCGCCCCCTCCGATCTCGTCATCGAGGCGGCGACCGAGGATGAAAGCGTCAAGCGCAAGATCTACACGCAGGTCTGTCCGGTGCTGAAGCCGGAAGCGATCCTTGCCACCAATACATCTTCACTGTCGATCACCCGGCTCGCGGCGGCGACCGATCGCCCCGAACGCTTCATGGGCATCCATTTCATGAACCCGGTGCCGGTCATGAAGCTGGTGGAACTGGTGCGCGGCATTGCAACGGAAGAGACGACCTTTTCCGCCGCCCGGGAATTCGTCGCGTCGCTGGAAAAGACCGTCACGGTCGCCGAGGATTTCCCGGCCTTTATCGTCAATCGTATCCTGCTGCCGATGATCAATGAAGCGATCTATACGCTTTACGAGGGCGTCGGCACTGTCGATGCCATCGATACCGCCATGAAGCTCGGCGCCAACCATCCGATGGGTCCGCTGCAGCTTGCCGATTTCATCGGCCTCGATACCTGCCTGTCGATCATGCAGGTGCTGCATGACGGCCTCGCCGACAGCAAGTATCGCCCCTGCCCGCTGCTGGTGAAGTATGTCGAGGCTGGCTGGCTCGGCCGCAAGTCCGGCCGTGGCTTCTACGATTATCGTGGCGAAACGCCAGTTCCAACCCGCTGACCGGATCAACGCCTGAAAAGGCGAATGGAACAAACGTGCGAGACATGCTTTCCTTGCCGTGAACGGAAGGAAAATACCATGTCGAGCGAATTGCCGATGTTCCTGCTGCAATGCTGCGTCCTGATCGGACTCGCAGGTGTCTTTCTCATTCGCGGCGCAGGCGACCCTTAATCGTCATCCTTACGACCCAACCGCCCCCTTGATCAGCGCCTTGGCATCCTCGCTGTCCCAGGCAGCCGGACCGTTCATGGCCGAGATCAAGCAGCCCTTGTCATCGAGCAGCAGCGTTACCGGAAGGCCGAAGGCCAGGCCTTCCTTCTTCAGGCTGTTGAAAACGCCGATCGTGTTGTCACGGTAGAGCTGTAAGGCATCCACACCGATTTCGCTGAGAAATGCCTTCGGCTTCTCATCGTCGCCAGTGTCGATATTAACAGGCACGACCTGGAACTTGTCACTGCCCATCTCCTTCTCCAGCGCATTCAGCGCCGGCATCTCCTCGCGGCAGGGCACGCACCATGTGGCCCAGAGATTGAGAAGCACCGTCTTGCCGGCGAAATGATCGAGCGTCATTGTCTTGCCGTCGGGACCGTTGAAGGCGACGGTCTCAAGCTTCTTCGGCTGGTTGGCAGCGACCATCGCGGCGACCTGACCCTTCATGAGCGGCGTCAGGTTGGCGGCGCGCTCCTTCGTCAGCGGGCATTCGGCCGAAGCCGTATCGCCGATGCCATTGCCAATGCCCGTCTCCTTCACGTATACCGCTGCCGCACCGGCAACAATGCCTGCAACGGCAGCGATTGCGATCAGTTTCACGGACGGCAGGCCGAAGGGTTTTTTCGTCGTCATTTCATTCTCCAGGACGGGCATCTTCCATGGCCGAGGACAACACGGACACCAAATCCTCCAACCAGATGTGGGGCGGACGTTTCGCCTCCGGCCCCGATGCGATCATGGAGGAGATAAATGCCTCGATCGGTTTCGACAAGAAGCTGTTTGCCCAGGATATCCGCGGATCGATCGCCCACGCCACGATGCTCGCCCATCAGGGCATCATTTCTGCCGACGATAAGGACAAGATCGTTCACGGGCTAAACACGATCCTGTCAGAAATCGAAAGCGGCAATTTCGAGTTCTCTCGTCAGCTCGAAGACATCCATATGAATGTCGAGGCCCGGCTTGCGACCCTGATCGGCCCGGCCGCCGGCCGCCTGCACACGGCCCGCTCACGCAACGACCAGGTGGCGCTCGATTTCCGCCTCTGGGTGAAGGAGGAACTGCAGAAGACGGAAGCCATGCTGACGAACCTGATCGCAGCCTTCCTTCACCGTGCCGAGGAACATGCCGAAAGCGTTATGCCCGGTTTCACCCATCTGCAGACCGCCCAGCCGGTCACTTTCGGCCACCACTGCATGGCCTATGTCGAAATGTTCGGCCGCGACCGTTCGCGCGTGCGCCACGCCATCGAGCATCTCGATGAAAGCCCGATCGGCGCGGCAGCGCTTGCCGGCACTGGCTACCCGATCGACCGCCACATGACGGCCAAGGCTCTCGGCTTCCGCGAGCCAACCCGCAACTCGATCGACACGGTTTCCGATCGTGACTTCGCCATCGAATTCCTGGCGATTGCCGCTATCTGCTCCGTGCATCTGTCGCGCCTTGCCGAGGAGATCGTCATCTGGTCGACGCCGCAATTCGGCTTCGTGCGCCTCTCCGACGCCTTCTCCACCGGCTCCTCCATCATGCCGCAGAAGAAGAACCCCGATGCCGCCGAACTGGTGCGCGCCAAAACCGGTCGCATCAACGGCTCGCTGATCGCCCTGCTGACGATCATGAAGGGCCTGCCGCTCGCCTATTCCAAGGATATGCAGGAAGACAAGGAACAGGTCTTCGACGCCGCAGAAAGCCTGGAACTGGCGATTGCCGCTATGACCGGCATGGTGCGCGACATGACGATCAACACGATCAGAATGAAGGCGGCAGCCGGCTCCGGTTATTCGACTGCCACCGATCTGGCCGACTGGCTGGTGCGGGAGGCAGGCCTTCCGTTCCGTGATGCCCATCATGTCACCGGCCGCGCTGTGGCGCTCGCCGAAAGCAAGGGCTGCGATCTCTCGGAGCTTCCGCTCGCCGATCTGCAGGCAATCAATCCCGCCATCACCGACAAGGTCTATGACGTTCTGACAGTCGAAGCTTCGGTCGCCAGCCGTAAAAGCTTCGGCGGCACAGCACCTTCGGAAGTCAGGAAGCAGATCGCCTATTGGCGCGCTCGCAATTAAGGCATTTCCGAGCGAAATGGAGGCCGGTTCGCCGCCCGGAAATGCGCACAGGCCGAAGCTTCAACAATCGGGGTGCACAAGGCAGATAAACTTCGCTATGAAGATGCCAGCCAGTGCCCCGTGCCCGATATGAGGATATTCATGCAGATGAGCTTGCCGCATTTCATCCGCCTTACGGTGGTTTTTGCCGTCATCGGCCTTGCCGTTGCCGGATGCGGCCGCAAGGGTGACCTCGATCCGCCGAGCGCCAATGCAACGAAGGGCGGCGATGTTTCCAAACCCACGAAACAGCCAGGCTCCGTCGACAAGCCCTTTATTCTCGATCCCCTTCTCTAAGGCCGGCTCCCGTGAACCATTTCGAGTACCGCGACGGCATTCTCTACGCCGAGAACGTTCCTGTTCCCGAGATCGCCAAGGCGGTCGGCACGCCTTTCTATGTCTATTCGACAGCGACGCTCGAGCGCCATTACCGGGTCTTCTCCGAGGCTTTCGGCGATGTCGATTCCATGGTCTGTTATGCGATGAAGGCCAATTCGAACCAAGCCGTGCTGAAGACGCTCGGCCGGCTCGGTGCCGGCATCGATGTGGTGTCCGAAGGCGAGTTGCGTCGCGCGCTTGCTGCCGGAATTCCTGCCAATCGCATCATGTTCTCCGGCGTCGGCAAGACACCGAATGAGATGGATTACGCACTCGAAGCCGGCATCTACTGCTTCAATGTCGAATCCGAACCGGAACTCGAAATCCTCAACCAGCGCGCCGTGCGTGCCGGCAAGAAAGCCCCTGTTTCCTTCCGCATCAATCCCGATGTCGATGCCCGCACCCATGCGAAGATTTCGACCGGCAAGAAGGAAAACAAGTTCGGCATCTCCTGGGAGCGCGCCCGCACCATCTATGCCCGCGCAGCAAGCCTGCCCGGCATCGCGGTAACCGGCATCGATATGCATATCGGCAGCCAGATCACCGAGCTGCAGCCTTTCGACGATGCCTTCAAGCTGCTGCATGATCTGGTCGGCACGCTGCGCGCCGACGGTCATGATATCCACCATGTCGATATCGGCGGCGGCCTCGGCATTCCCTACAAGGACGACAACAATCCGCCGCCCCTGCCGGACGCCTATGCCGCAATCGTCAAGAACCAGCTTCGCTCTCTGAACTGCAAGATCATCACCGAGCCCGGCCGCCTGATCGTCGGCAATGCCGGCATCCTTGTCACCGAAGTCATCTATGTGAAGGACGGCGGCGAAAAGACCTTCGTGATCGTCGATGGCGCGATGAACGACCTCATCCGCCCGACCCTCTACGAGGCCTATCACGAGATCCGGCCCGTGGTGATTTCGGCTGCCAACGCGCCGCGAATCCGCGCCGATGTCGTCGGCCCCGTCTGCGAAACTGGCGATTACCTCGCCCTCGACCGGGAAATGGCGACCCCGAAGCCAGGCGATCTCCTCGCCGTCGGCACGGCCGGCGCCTATGGCGCGGTCCAGGCGGGCACCTATAACAGCCGCCTCCTGGTGCCTGAAGTGCTGGTCAAGGGCGACGAATTCCACGTGATTCGCCCGCGCCGCACCTATTCGGAACTGATCGGTCTCGATTCGGTTCCGGCCTGGCTGGACTAAAAGTCGCAATCACTTTTTGGCGACCGCATACGAAAAACTGGTATTCACACGCCCTCGCCCTCGCCTTCGCCATAAAGAGTGCTATCCTTTTCTTTCGCGAGCGTATTGCCCAGCAATCGCCGGAAGCGCCCTCTGTTTCCTGAACGCCAGATCGCGGAGACCGGATTGATGACAAGCCCCGCAAGGCAGAAGAAGAAAGGCGCATTCGCGCTTCAACCCTCTCTGGCGCGGCTGGTGGCGGCAAAACGTTTCCTGGCCCGGATCGTGCTTTTCGCCGAACAGATCCTTCCGCTGCTGATGCCGGCTGTCTGCGTCATCGCGATCTATCTTTCCGTCTCCTGGTTCGGCTTTTTCCGCATTGTGCCGGACTGGCTGCGCATCCTTCTCCTGACTGCCTTTGCTGTTGGCTTCCTCGCTTCACTGCTGCCGGCGCGTTTTCTTCGCTGGCCACGGGTGAGCGAGGCTGACCGTATGCTCGAAGAGCGCAACGGCCTGCCGCATCAGCCCGTCATGGTGCAGGAGGACGAGCCGGCTTTCGATACGCCCTTCTCCCGCGCCTTGTGGCGCGAACATCAGATACGCATGGCGCAGAAGATCGCAACGCTGGACGCCGGCCTGCCGCGGCCCGATATCGCCCGGTACGACCGCTTCGCGCTGCGTGCCGTTCCGGCGTTGCTGGTCGTCACGGCCTTCGGCTACTCGCTGTCGATCAACGGCGGCTCCGTCGCCGACGCATTTCAGCCTGCGCCCGCGCAGGTAACGAGCAATCCGGCCGTGCGTATCGACGCGTGGGTGACCCCGCCCGCCTATACCGGCCGGCCGCCGATCTACCTGACGGCAGATGGCAGCGAACAGGCGCCGATCGGCATTCCACAGTTTTCCAACCTGACGGTGCGTGTCAGCGGCGGCCAGTCGACCGAGAAGGTCATCTTCAGGAAGGCCAACGGCGAAAGCCAGGAAATCGCCGTTCAGGAAGACACCCGGCCACAGCAGCCGACTGCGCGCGTCAATGAAGAACAGGCCTCAGGTGCAGCCACAGCACCCCAGCTGATGGCGCAGACGCATATCATGAAGCTCGAGGAGAATGGCGCGCTGCAGGCGAACGGCCGCACCTGGAGTTTCGACGTGCTGCCCGACAAGGCGCCGGAAATCGCCTTTGACGGCATGCCGCGCCGCGCCGTCAACGGTGCGCTGGAAATCGGCTTCACGGTGAAGGACGATTACGGCGTGCAGGAAGCCCGTGCCGAGATCGTGCCGGTCGAATCCGATCCGGCCGCAACGCCGCTCTATCCGCTGCCGGAATTCCGGCTGGACATTCCCCGCCGCAATGCGCGGGACGGCAAAGGCCTGACGAGCAAGAACCTGACCGAACATCCGCTCGCCGGCAAACGCGTGCGTATCACCCTCGTCGCCAAGGACGCCGCCGGGCAGACGGGTCGCAGCCCGCCCTATGAGATGGTCATGCCCTCGCGGCCCTTCAGCGAGCCGCTCGCTGCCGCCGTTGCCGAAGAACGCCAGACCTTTGCCCTCGACACCCGCAAGATGTCGGAAGCGATCGCGCTGAACGAAGCTCTGACGATCCGGCCCGAGGAGACAATCCCGAACACGACCCACTATCTGCTGATCGAATCAGCACTTGCGCGCATGAAGCTCGCCAAGGGTGACGAGCAGCTCAAGGATACGGCCCAATATCTCTGGGACATCGCTCTCGGCATCGAGGAAGGCGACCTTTCGCTTGCCGAACGGCGGCTGCGCGACGCCCAGCAGAACCTTGCCGATGCGCTGAACCGCAATGCGCCTGACGCCGAGATCAAGAAGCTGATGGACGAGCTTCGCAAGGCGATGCAGGATTATATGAACGAGCTGGCCCAGCGCCTGCAGAACATGCCGATGCAGCCCAACCAGAATGCCCAGAATTTTCTGCGCCAGCAGGATCTGCAGCGCATGATGGACCAGATCGAAAACCTGGCCCGGTCAGGCAATCGAGATGCTGCCCAGCAGATGCTCTCCGACCTGCAGCGGCTGATGAACAACCTGCAGACGGCCCGCCCGCAGCGCGGCCAGCAGCAAGAAAACAGCCAGCTGACGCAGCAGATGGACAAACTCGGCCAGATCCTGCGCGACCAGCAGAAGCTGATGGAGCAAACTTTCCGCCTCGACCAGCAGCTCCGCGACCGCATGCAGCGTGGCGATCCCAACATGGACGACATGATGCCGGGCGAGGAAGACCAGCAGCAACAGCAGCAGGGCCAACAGGAACAGCAGGGCCAGCAGCCCGGCGACCAGATGACGGCGGAGCAACTGCGCGAAGCGTTAAAGCAGCTCCGCGCCCAGCAGGATGCGCTCGGTAAACGGTTGCAGGAACTGCAGAAGAGCCTTGGCGATATGGGCATGAAGCCGGGCGAAGGTTTCGGTCAGGCGCAGCGCGAGATGGAAGGCGCCGGCCGCGACCTCGGCCAGGGCAATGGCAGCAGCGCCCTGGAAGGGCAGGGCCGGGCTCTCGAAGCCTTGCGCAAGGGCGCTCGTGACATGATGAGCCAGATGATGCAGGCACAGCAGGGTCAGCAAGGACAGCAGGGTCCGAACGGTCAGCTTGGCCAGGGCAACCAGAACGGCCGCGATCCGCTCGGTCGCCCGCGGCAGACCGATCTCGGGCCGGATATGAACAACGATGTGAAGATACCCGACGAGATCGATGTTCAGCGCGCCCGCGAGATTCTGGACGCTATCCGCGAAAAACTCGGCAACAATCCGACCCAGGCGATCGAGCGTCAATATCTCGAACGGCTGCTGGATATTCAGTGATGCTGGGAGAATGCGCGGCTGTTGGCGTGCCCTAAGGCACGCCCACGTCACAAAATGTCAGGCCACCAGCGCCCGCGCGACGGCCTTGCGGATGTCAGGCAGGGCGAAGGGTTTCGGCACGACATCGACGATCTTTTCGGCGAGGTCGTCGGCCCGTTCGCGCTGTTCGGCATAGCCGGTCATCAGCAGGATTTTCAACGCCGGAAAGGCGTCCTTCGCTTGATGCGCAAGTTCGATGCCGTCCATGACCGGCATACGGATATCGGAAAGCAGCAGATCGTAGCTGCCGCCCTTCAGCTTTTCCAGCCCTTCTGCCCCATCGGCGGCTTCATCGGTCTCATGACCGTCAAGGCGTAGTGCCCGGGCTACGAAAGTACGAAGGGAATCCTCGTCTTCCGTGATCAGAATTTTTGCCATCTGTGC
>Ga0102589_1005278_pt1 | contig 11434 bp, 10 predicted proteins | sample AraplaMF_Col_mLB_FD_76858 | JGI IMG/M metagenome (GOLD analysis project Ga0102589, IMG submission 76858) | Arabidopsis root microbial communities from the University of North Carolina, USA - plate scrape MF_Col_mLB | ecosystem: Host-associated > Plants > Roots > Endosphere | place: USA... | reverse complement strand
AATAGCCTACGTAAGGAAGTGAAAAGATGATCCTATCGAAAAAGAGATGGCAGGTAGAGCGCCCAGACGCTAAGCTTGTCCAAACATTACAAAATGACCTACAACTTTCTGCAATTGCAGCGAAAATTTTAGCAGCACGAGGCTGCGAAACAACAGCTGACGCAGAGAGCTTATTAAATATGACAGAAGCAAGTATTCATGACCCGTTTTTAATGCATGGTATGGCAGAAGCTGTAGCACGTATTGAGCAAGCGCTTGAAAAAGGAGAGAAAATCCTAGTATATGGCGATTACGACGCTGATGGTGTCACTAGTACGACAGTAATGCTTAATGTGTTGCTTGATCTCGGTGCCGATGTATCATTTAAAATACCGAATCGTTTTATTCACGGCTATGGACCGCATGAAGCGCTATTTCGTGAAGCGCATGAAGAGGGTGTTCAGCTAATTATTACAGTTGATAATGGTATTTCAGGCATGGAACCGATTCGTGTCGCGAAGGAACTAGGTATGGATGTTATCGTTACAGATCACCATGAACCTGGCGATGAATTACCACCTGCCGATATTATTTTACATCCTCGTATACCGGAAGGACATTATCCATTTGGCGAGCTTGCAGGTGTGGGTGTAGCCTTTAAGTTAGCACATGCTCTATATGGGGAACTACCAACGCATTTAATTGAATATGTCGCTGTTGGAACAGTAGCGGATTTAGTACCATTAGTTGATGAAAACCGCTACCTAGTAAAACGAGGAATAGAAGAAATGCGCCGTTCACTTAGTCCTTGGGTACAAGCAATGTGTGAAGTGGCTAGTGCAGAGCAAGCTAAAATTAACGAAGAAACAATCGGTTTTTACTTTGGACCGCGCTTAAATGCAGTTGGCCGTCTAGGAGAAGCAGCGCCAGGTGTAGAGCTATTAATGGCTGAAGATAATGCTAAGGCAATAGCATTAGCGAAACAGCTTAATACGTGCAATAGCGAACGCAAAGATATTGTAAAGAGTATTACAGATGAGGCGATTGCTCTAATTGAATCAGATAAAAAGGTCGGAGAGTCACTCGTTTTAGTTATTGCTGGAGAAGGCTGGAATGCTGGAGTAGTAGGAATTGTTGCATCTCGTCTTGTAGAGCTTTATTATCGTCCAACAATTGTTCTTTCATTAGACCATGAAAAAGGAACAGCTAAAGGCTCAGCTCGTAGTATTGAAGGCTTCCATTTGTATAATGAATTAGCGAAGAATCGAGATATATTACCCCATTTTGGTGGGCATCCTATGGCAGCGGGGATGACATTACCCATTGAGAATGTGGATGAATTAAGATCACGCTTAGATGCTCAAGCAAAAGCATGTTTATCAGAAGAACAATTGACACCTGTACTCAATATTGATATACCACTAAAAATGGATGAAATTTCAGCAGATGCCATTGAGGAAATTTCTACGCTTGGTCCGTATGGTACAGATTTTCCGAAGCCGGTGTATGTGCTTGAAGATGTAGAGATAGCATCCATGCGTAAAATTGGAGCAGCAGAAAATCATATAAAAATGGAATTGACGGATGGCTATGAAAAATTGGATAGTGTCGGATTCAATAAAGGACATTTACACGACGAGCTAACATATGGAATAAAAGTATCATTTACAGGGGATTTACAAATTAACGAATGGCAGGGACGTAAAAAAGCACAATTTATGATAGAGGATGTCCAAACAACTGAATGGCAATTATTTGATATTCGTGGTATTCGCCAAACATCCCGCTGGTTAAATACGGTTCCAAAAGAAGAGGCAACATTTATAGCCTTCTGTTCAGAGACGATTACCTATTACCAGTCACTAATTGGTGTACCAATCCTAGCAGTGGATCCTACACTTTCAAATGTAGAACAAAGCAATTATATCGTGCTTCTGGATTTGCCACAAAATGTTCAAATGTTAGAAAGTGTCTTGCGAAAAACAGCGCCTTCCCGTATATATGCACATTTTTACATGCCTGATTCTCAGTACTTCAATGGATTGCCAACACGTGAGCAATTCTCTTGGTATTATAAGTTTTTGAAAAATCGTCCTGCTTTTCCATTAAATATGCATTTGGCTGAATTAGCTAAGCATACAGGTTGGCCATTAGATGCATTAAAATTTATGACACAGGTGTTTTTTGAGCTTGGTTTTGTTAAAATGGAGAGTGGACTGACGACTGTCAACGTGAATGCACCAAAACAGGCACTTACAGAGGCACCGTCTTACAAACAGCGTTCAGAACAGATTGAAATGGAGCAGAAGCTAGTATATGCCCCTTATATAGAATTAAAACAATGGTTTGATGAACGATTAAATTAATATACGAATAAGTTTCGTAGGAGGAACAATAACATGGATTTAAAGCAATACGTAACAACGGTTGAAAACTGGCCGAAAGAGGGCATTAGCTTCAAAGATATTACAACAATTATGGATAACGGTCCTGCATACAAATATGCAACAGACCAAATAGTAAGTTACGCAAAAGAATTAGGTGCAGAAATTGTGGTAGGTCCTGAGGCTCGTGGCTTCATTATCGGATGTCCAGTTGCTTATGCACTTGAAATTGGTTTTGCGCCTGTTCGTAAGCCAGGAAAACTACCACGTGAAGTGATAAGTGCTGACTACGGTCTTGAGTACGGTAAAGATACGCTAACAATGCACAAAGATGCGATTAAACCAGGTCAAAAAGTATTAATCTGTGATGATTTACTGGCGACAGGTGGTACAGTTGAAGCGACTGTACGTTTAATTGAAGAATTAGGTGGTCAAGTTGTTGGCTGTGCATTCCTTATCGAGTTAACAGAGCTAAACGGACGTGCAAAACTTGGCGACATTAATATAAAAACACTTATTGAATATTAATAAAGATGAGTTTCTTTTTATAAAGATTGCAAAAAAGCGTCACATTTTTGTGGCGTTTTTTATTTTGTAAAGGCTCTTTTCCAAAAGATTGATACTGTTAAAACAAAAAGGTAGATTTAATATACAAACGTGTAGAAAGTGATTGAACTTAAGCACTTTATTAGTCTAAGTATAATTCTTCAAAAAGTTCGTTTCTTCCAACAAGAATTAAAGGTAATATAACTTATCAAAATTATGAAGAAAAGTAATGTTTCAAGATTAATTAGAAAATTATTGGCTTTTGCCTTTGAAAAGAACTTAATTCGCTTTACTAAACTTATATCCAGTACTATAAATAAATAATAAAAAATTAGTAAACTGAATAAAAACATAATACTTGCCATTAATATTTCTCCACTATTCCAGAAAGCAATTCCTAAAAATAATGCCCAAATACTTTTGAAAACATTTGCCAATCCTTCGAAAGGATTAGATAATGTTGCCATCATATAGTCTCCTTGTTTATCTGTAATTGATTTATTACCATTATGTTTTACTATATATGTAATATGACCTGTTTGAAGTGTCATTGTAATCACTAGCATAATTAAATAAACTAAGCCAAATATTGTCCCCACTTGTAGAAGTTCCGAATTTAATAATTGGTACAAAGCCAAAGGTAAAGGAAACCACATTGCATACATCAATGCCATTAAATTATGGATAAAAGCAAACTCGTTATTCTTAATCAATTTTTGAAATGTAAAAACAATAATTAAAAATATCAATATTCCTATCCAACCTAAAATTATTGTAGAAATTGACATAAGTTCCCCCTAGAGTTACTTGAATATTTTTGTAAACTTGCTTTTTTAATATGTCGAAATGATATATTCCAATTTTAAATAAATTTTACATTTGGAACAAACAAAAATCCATTTTTCATGTTAACTAACTTGCTCCGTTAGTTGAATAGCAATAATCTTTCCGAAACTTCACGGCATTATTAGACAGTTGTACTATTGAAGATAATAGTACATATTTTATGAAAGCCGGCACACGTATGCGTTAAATCCTAATTTTAAAGCACTTGCTGAATATACTATGATTAATAAAGTGGGGGGCGTTCATGCATTAACGCTCGACACAAAAGAAGGGATAGCAGAGAGTAGAAACTTTTGCCCACTCTACGGTATTGATGAGGAAGCTGCAACAGGTACATCAAACGGGGCATTAACTTATTATCTTTTTCAAAACCACATTCTAAATGAAATTAATCAAAAGTACTTGTTCCTTCAAGGGCATAGGATGGGTAGACCTTCTAACATTGTAACAAATAATAAATAAAAATAATCCAAGAGTGATGGTAGGTGGGAAAGCAGTGATCTTGTCAAAAGGGGAACTATACTAGGGTGACTTCTCATCATATAATCGAACAGAATCGATTTATAATATCGTAAAAGATGTATGCTATATGAATAAGTTGATTGGAGTGGAGACTGGGCGACTCCTTGGGGATTAGCGTTAGAGGAACGAAGGCTAAAACCATCACATCTGTGATAACGCCTTCGTGACCAACTTCGTGCTGCTGACGCTTCGTTAGCACTACGCTTTCACGCAAAAGACATCTGTTGGCCCGAGACCCTGCAGCGTAGCGAAGCGGCTCATCGGACGCCCCCAGGAAGCTCTGCTCTGCGCGAAAGCGAAGCGACAGCGGCAATGTTTTAACTGTGCGAAAGCGACAACAAAGCGCCCAGTCGGAACGGAAAACAACCTCACGTTTTGCCGAAGAGCTATACTTAATGAACATCAACAACACGAAGAATCCATTTTGAACAAACATTTTCAAAATGGATTCTTTTGTTTAGGTCTATTTATTTATTCTTCACCATAAGATTGAATTATTTTTTGAATAGTTTTCAATGTTTCATAAAAATCATTGTATTTTTCTAAGCCAATATCATTGATTATTCTTTCTTGAATATCTTGCCAAATTGGAGCAGCCTCTTTTAATTTTTCAGCCCCTTTATCAGTTAGTGTAATGACCTTTGTTCGAGCATCTTGCGGATCTCTATTTAAATCAACATAGCCATTTTGCTTTAACAAGTTAATATTGCGTGTAATGGTTGTTTGATCGAGCAGCAAAATTTCTCCTAGTCGACTTATGGAAACTGATTGTTGATGATCGATATGTGCTAGCATTGAGTATTGTGTAACTTTTAAGCCAGTAGGCTGTAGTAATTTATCATACAATTGTGTCACGACTCGTGTTTTTTTACGAAGGTTTGCACATACGCAAATTTGTGTGTAATCTATATTCTTCATTGCTCCGTACTCCTTTTCGAGTTGGTTCAATATAATAGTAGCCTTATTGATTAATTTTGTTAAGGTGGAAAATGTTTCTTGACAGTAATAAAAGTGATTACTAAGATTATATATGTATATACATGTTTTTTGAAAGGGATTTGCTCCAGTGATGTATGCATATACATATATTAGGCTGTAATCTTTTTCATTAAATAGTATTTAAAAAATCAATTAAGAAATGAAGGTGTTCAGATGAAGCGTATTCATTATAGCTGGTTTATTTTAGTCGTAACCTTTTTCTCAATTATTGTTGCAGGGATTACAATGTCATCATCAGGGGTATTTATAGACTCCTTTGAAAAAGAATTTAATTGGGATCGATCTTTAATAGCTTTAGCTTTTGCAGTGAGTCTATTTTTATATGGTTTTTCAGGTCCATTTATGGCGGCATTACTAGAAGTAGTTGGTTTAAAGAAAATGATGCTTGGAGCGATGGCTACATTATTCATAGGCATGTTTCTTACGCTTTTTATGACACAATCATGGCAATTAATCATTATATGGGGCTGTATTATTGGATTAGGAGCAAGTCTCTTTTTAACGGTGTTAAGTCCTTATGTAGCCAATCATTGGTTTGTGAAAAGTAGAGGGTTGGCAGTAGGGATTTTAACTGCAAGTACTGCAACAGGGCAGTTAATTCTCCTTCCTATATTGGCAATTATTATTGAGCATTATTCTTGGCGATGGGCGATTGGATTAATTCTCATTTTAAGTATGGTTATGTTCATCACTATTTCTATATTTATTAAAAATAAACCACAGGATATTGGAATTCTTCCTTATGGAATGGAAGAAAATCTAGAAATGCAACAGGAGAATCATAAGAAAAATCCGATTAGTATTGCGTTTAATGGTTTATTTGAAGCTATAAAGAAGAAAGAGTTTTGGTTATTAGCGGGAAGTTTTTTCATTTGTGGACTTTCAACTAGTGGGTTAATTGGTACTCATTTTGTATCTTATTGTATTAGCTTTGGTATCCCTTTAGTAACTGCTGCATCCTTTCTTTCTTTTATGGGAGTGTTTAATCTCGTAGGCACTACTTTATCAGGGTGGCTGTCTGATCGTTTTGATAATCGATGGTTATTGTTTTGGTATTACCTTTTAAGAGGAACGTCTCTGCTTATACTCCCATATGCATTAATGCAAGGGTCGCTCACTTTACTGACAATCTTTACAATTTTTTATGGATTAGATTGGATTGCAACAGTGCCTCCAACGATAAGTATTTCTAGACAAATTTTTGGAACAAATAAAAGTGGCATTATTTATGGGTGGATTTTCGCATCACATCAAGCAGGGGCAGCAGTTGCAGCTTATGGTGGAGGCCTTATCTATAAGTTTTTCAATTCATATACTTGGGCCTTTTTCCTTGCAGGGGTGTTCTGTGCATTGGCAAGTTTATTTGTTATCATCGTGAAAAAACAAACACCTCATCATGCCAATACTTGATAATAGGCTACTCGATTTTCCTTTGGGATTCTAGCTTTCGTCGGTTCTCGAAATTTTATTAGCGATCGGTATTTAGCAGCATCGAGCCGCCGTTCCTCCGATTTATTTCCGTTGTCGCTTCGCTTTCGCACAGAAAATATTTTCAACCCCACTGTATGCCGAAAAGCCATACTTATATTTAAAAAGACATCAAATTTATTGAATCAATAGTTATAACAACATGTAGTTGAAGCCAATATTATATCGGCTTCAACTTTTTCTATAAAAATTTTTTGACATCATCCAAACAAAAGTTTATAATGTAAACAAATATAATAAAAGGTGATGCTATGAATGAAAGAGAACAGGCGGTCCTTGCATTAATTCGCCAGAATCCGTTTATGTCTCAACAAGAGATGGCCGATAAAATGAATCTGTCTCGACCAGTCCTTGCTAATTTAGTGTCGAGCTTAACGAAACAAGGGAAAATTGTAGGTCGTGCGTATATTTTGCCTGAGGAAAATGAAATTATTTGTATCGGTGGAGCTAATCTTGACCGAAAATTTCATGTGAAGGGGAATGTCCAGTTCGGTACATCCAATCCTGCAAGCTCTTCATTTAGTGTAGGTGGTGTTGGACGAAACATTGCTGAAAACTTAGGCAGATTAAATCATCAAGTAACATTGCTAACTACTGCCGGCAAAGATGCTGATTGGCAAGTTATCCAAGAAGCTTCAGAGCCATTTATGAATTTACGTTATGTAGAACAGCTACCTGACGCTTCGACTGGTTCCTATACTGCGGTTATGGATGAGCAGGGCGAGCTAGCATTAGCGGTAGCAAATATGGAAGTATATGATCTTTTATTGCCAAGTTTGCTAAAAAAACATGAGGCAATGCTGATGAATGCAGGCTGCTTTATTATGGACTTAAACTGTCCAAAGGAAACAGTGGCTTACATACAGCAGGTTGCAATTGCTCGTGACATTCCTTTTGTCATCGTACCGGTATCTTCACCAAAAATGAATCGATTACCCGATACGTTGCAAGGTGTAACATGGTTTATTTGTAACACAGATGAAGCAGAGACGATTGTTGGTCATAAAATCGAAAACTCTAAGCATTATGAAAAGGCTTTACAGCAACTTCTTAAATTAGGTGCTGAACAGGTAATTATTACTGCGGGTAGCAAAGGTGTGTATGCAGCTTCCACTACAACGAAGCCAAGTCATTACGCAGCTAAAGCTATAGAAAAAATTGAAGATGTAACAGGTGCAGGAGACGCCTTTGTCAGTGCTGTAATACATAGCTGGCTTACTGGGCAATCCTTTGCAACATGTATTGATGCAGGCTTAACGAATGCCAAAAATACACTTGCATCCCCATATACAGTAAGGCCTGAGCTATCAGTTGATTTGTTAAACAGTGAAATGGAGGAATAACAACATGAAAGAATTCATCGTATTATCAGAAGAAGTAAAAGCAGGACAAGCGAAAGGTTTACCAATCGTAGCATTAGAATCAACAATTATTTCTCACGGAATGCCATATCCACAAAATGTACAAACAGCACGTGAAGTTGAACAAATTATTCGTGATAATGGTGCAGTACCAGCAACTATTGCATTAATCGATGGTAAAATTAAAATTGGTTTATCAGATGAAGAACTTGAAATGTTCGGTAATGCACAAGGTGTAGCAAAAGCGTCTCGTCGTGACTTAGGCTATCTTTTAGCAACAAAAAAATTAGGAGCGACAACTGTAGCTGCAACAATGATCTGTGCGGAGCTAGCTGATATTGAAATTTTTGTAACTGGCGGTATCGGTGGCGTACACCGTGGTGCTGAAACAACAATGGATATTTCAGCAGATTTAGAAGAATTAGCTCAAACAAATGTTGCTGTAATTTGTGCGGGTGCTAAGTCAATTTTAGATATTGGTTTAACTTTAGAATATCTTGAAACAAAAGGTGTACCAGTTGTTGGATATGGTACAGATGAGCTACCAGCATTCTATACACGTCAAAGCGGTTTTGATGTTAACTTCAAAATTGATACTCCAGAGGAAGTGGCAGAAATGCTACGTGCAAAATGGCAATTGGGCTTAAAAGGTGGAGCTGTCATCGCTAACCCAATCCCAGAGTCTGAAGCGCTTGAGAATTCATTCATTACTGAAATCATTGAAAAAGCTTTAGTAGAAGCAGAAGAAAACGGTATTCAAGGTAAAAACGTTACACCATTCTTACTTGGAAAAGTTAAAGAATTAACAGAAGGTAAAAGCCTTGATGCCAATATTGCATTAGTGAAAAATAATGCAGTAGTTGGGTCGAAAATTGCTGTAGCGTATAATAAATTAAGCTAAACAACTATAAAAATAGATAGAGACTCTTTGCGAATATTTCATTCGCAAAGGGTCTTTTTATTCATTATCATGAATATTTTTCCCATTTTTCACATTGTTCACGAGAATAACTAAACAAAATGACACAGTTACTTTACAATAGCCCATTAAATTTTATACAATTAAGTTTATATCTAATCTGAAAAATTTGACGAGCAAGGTGGACATGTTATGGCGAAAGAGCAAATTTTGACTCCCGAGGACGTTTTTGAGTTAGTCAAATCCTACATGAATGATGAAAATGTCGCATTCGTGAAAAAAGCATATGAATTAGCAAGGGATGCCCATATTGAGCAATTCCGAAGCTCAGGTGAACCGTATATTATTCACCCAGTACAAGTAGCTGGTATTCTAGCTGAATTACAAATGGATCCTGAAACAGTTGCGGCTGGTTTTTTACATGATGTTGTCGAGGATACGGATTTTACGCGCGATGATTTGGTTCGTGAATTCGGCGAAGAGGTAGCGATACTTGTAGACGGTGTAACAAAGCTTGGGAAAATTAAATATCTATCTAAAGAAGCGCAACAAGCAGAAAATCATCGGAAAATGTTTGTAGCGATGGCGCAGGATATTCGTGTCATTTTAATTAAACTGGCAGACCGTTTACATAATATGCGCACGTTAAAGCATTTACCTGCAGAAAAACAACGCCGTATTTCTAAAGAAACACTTGAAATTTTTGCACCACTTGCGCATCGTCTTGGGATTTCGACTGTTAAATGGGAGCTTGAGGATACAGCACTTCGTTATTTAAACCCCCAACAATATTATCGCATTGTCAGTCTTATGAAGAAAAAACGTGATGAGCGTGAAGCATATTTAGACAATGTCATGACTGAGATGAAATCACAGCTTACAGAGGTTGAAATTGAAGCGGATATTTATGGTCGCCCAAAACATATTTACAGTATTTATCGTAAAATGGTGTTACAAAAGAAACAATTCAACGAGATTTATGATTTATTAGCCATTCGTGTACTTGTCGATAGTATTAAAGATTGCTATGCCGTACTTGGTATTGTTCATACATTATGGAAGCCGATGCCTGGCCGTTTTAAAGATTATATTGCGATGCCAAAACAAAACCTATATCAATCATTGCATACGACAGTAATTGGTCCTTATGGGGATCCATTAGAAGTACAAATTCGTACGAAGGAAATGCATAAAATTGCAGAGTACGGGATTGCAGCGCATTGGGCATATAAAGAAGGTAAAAAAGTTGATAATGAAAAACAAAATGTCGACCAAAAATTAACGTGGTTCCGAGAAATTTTAGAATTCCAAAACGAATCATCAAATGCTGAAGAATTTATGGAATCTTTAAAATTTGATTTATTCTCTGATATGGTCTATGTGTTCACACCTGAAGGAGATGTCATTGAATTACCAGCAGGCTCTGTACCTATCGACTTCGCATATCGTGTGCATTCAGAAGTTGGAAATCGTACAATTGGCGCGAAAATCAATGGTAAAATGGTACCGCTTGATACACCGTTAAAAACGGGAGATATTATTGAAATTTTAACTTCAAAGCAATCATTTGGTCCGAGCCGTGATTGGCTGAAAATAGCCCAATCCTCACAAGCCAAAAATAAAATAAAACAGTTCTTCAAACGTCATCTTCGTGAGGAAAATATCATCAAGGGCAAAGAGATGATAGAAAAGGAAATCCGAGCACAAGATTTTGACGTAAAAGAAACAATGTCAGCGGAAAATTTGAAGCGTGTATGCGAAAAATTTAACTATACAAATGAAGAAGATTTATATGCTGCTGTCGGCGTGAATGGAATTACAGCTCAGCAAGTTGCTAATCGTCTAGCAGAAAAGCGCCGCAAAGAGCGTGAACAAGAGGAAGCTCTTGAAAAAATTGAACAAAAAATGAAAAACCCTATTCCACAAAAACGGACGGAATCAGGTGTTATCGTAAAAAATATTGACAATATGCTTATTCGACTTTCTCGTTGTTGTACGCCAGTTCCTGGAGATGAAATTGTAGGCTTCATTACAAAAGGTAGAGGTGTTTCAGTACACCGTGCAGACTGTCCAAATATTCAAGTAGATGATGAGCAGGAGCGTTTAATAGAAGTAGAGTGGGAACACGGACTTACTCCAGAGAGAAAAGAATACCCTGTCGATATTGAAGTTTCAGCTTTCGATCGACCAGGCATTTTAAATGAAATTATGCAAATTGTTAGCGAAACGAAAACGAATATTTTAGCAGTGAGTGGTCGTGCAGATCGCGATAAAATGGCGACGATTCATTTAACAATATCGATTTCAAATATTTCGCATTTGCATAAAGTAGTGGAACGTATTAAGCAAACACCTGATATATATTCAGTACAGCGTGTTATTAACTAATT
>Ga0102589_1005277_pt1 | contig 11434 bp, 10 predicted proteins | sample AraplaMF_Col_mLB_FD_76858 | JGI IMG/M metagenome (GOLD analysis project Ga0102589, IMG submission 76858) | Arabidopsis root microbial communities from the University of North Carolina, USA - plate scrape MF_Col_mLB | ecosystem: Host-associated > Plants > Roots > Endosphere | place: USA... | reverse complement strand
TACGATTTGCTACTCGGACGTCTTGCGGGATCTTGCTCGCCGCCATCTCCATCCCTTTGTTGAGAGTCAGCAAGAATCGTACTAATGATTCTTTGGTCTCCGGGTTTCTCCAGCCTCTCGCATCGGTAAATATTTTGCCAAGTAGTATCGCAAACCTATCTTCTCTACGGATTCGATAATATTTACACAAAAAAGCCTATTCCATCTGCTGGAATAAGCCTTTTAAGTATCAATCTAGTGCGTTCATCTAATTCACATAAAAAAACTCCAAGCAGATCAATAGATCATCTTTAATACTTGTTCCTTAACACTTTTGTCAAACTTAGCCCCGTCCACATTCACTCCCTTCCAAACTACATTGTCAAGTTTGGCGCCTGTAAAATCAACTCCTGTAAAAATTCCATTACAAAGTATAGCTCCTGTTAAGTCTACACTTGCAAAGTTAGCATTTTTAGCATCTACTTTAGATAAATTAGCATTTCTAAAATCTGTCCCTTCAAAGTTACCATCTGTGATATTAGCACTACTTAAATCAGCATTAGAGCAACTTGCTTGTTAGCATTGATCCCAGATAAATTTGCATTACGAAAGGTAGCATTAATTAAAGTTGATCCTATTAGTTCTCCATGGGATAAATCGACTTCGTCAAGACAAGTTTCTAAGCACATACTTATATTCATTTTTGCATATTTCATATTTGCTTTTTGGAAGTTTGCCCTACTAAGGACACAGTCTGCAATGTCGATACCCTCTAAATTACAACTTCTGAAGTCAGCTGATTCAAAATCACAATCTAGAAACGACGCTCTAAGTAACGAGGACGCTCTTAACATGACTCGTTTTGCAATGATACCATCTGCCACAACTTTTGACAGGTCTAAAAAAGTGAGATCCATATCACTCATATCCAATCCATCGATAACCTCATCATTGAATTTGGATCTATTTAATACTCCTATAACTCTTGTTCTACTATTACTATTCTCATCCATTATTAATTTCACTTCCTTGCATATTTATTCGTCTTTTAAGAAATCCTTCCAAGCGGCATTAGGGCAGAACGATACGCCCATCCGATCCTCATCAAAACTTGGTATAGCCATTACTTGAGCGGATTCCAAATATTTCATTACACTCAACCAACTATCAAGTAACGTGTCATTATCAGTTTCTAATGGTCGATTCAAAATATCGATACAAATACCACCCCAGTTAAGTTCTGATACAACTCCTGGACTATTTAGCAACAACCCTTCACCAAACATTTCCAAAACGTGACTACTAAAGTATGTCCTCGCCCCTATCCCCAAGGGGCCATTTGGAAGATATCTAACTGGCACAGGATAAGAACATATATCCATCCACATATGCAGGCGTTCACGCTTAGTATTCCAAGGATATGATGAAGGCCAAAAAATATGTGTCACTCCATAACATGGTTTTACAATTTCTGCGATCCGATCAGATAACTCAAAAAAAGCTGACCACATTGTTGGGGGCATAGATTTATGAAAATCAAACTTCAAAAATGAACGTGGACTCCAGTTGACTTCAAAGCTCCCTGTGTATTTCACAGTTTTATCACGATGAAGATAAATTTCAGATACCTTATGCTCTGGAGTTACTTTTTCAAGAATTTCATTACGATTATATTCGACCCTTACCATTTCACTGTTGCCCCAATGGGTAGGAGCAAATTTTTCGTTTGACTCAAAGACATCCAAAATATGACCTAGTATATCTTCTTTGTTTAAAGATACCGTAGGATACATTGTAATTGAAAATAAATCAGGTTTCATATCATATCCTCCTTACTGCTACAAGAATAAAATTATATAATAATGATTATTCCATAGCTTTTTCCATCTACCTCCACCAGGTAAACGTGGATTAGGTTCCCATTTGTGAGTCACTTTTCCGCTATTCGGATCGGTATAGTAAATATCACTTTTGTCTCCTAAAGGCCCGCTTGGTCTTGGCTTAGGAGGAATAGCATGTAAATCAGGTTTGTCACTTGATATTGTTACAACATGGAGACCGTTTTTATCTCTAAGCATTTCTCTTTCAGCTCTAATTTGACTGTCGTTATGAACAATTTGGTCTTCACCTGCTTTGTGTTTGTGGTCATGAACTAAGCCTCTCGCATTGGTAAATACTTTGCCAAGCATTATCGCTAACCTATCTACTGTACAGATTCGATAATATTTTTACACAAAAAAAGCCTATTCCATCTCCTCTGTTCAAGTTGGAATAAGCCTTTGAAAGTTTATCAAGTGTGTTTATCAAGTTGTCTAGTGTTTGGTTTGTTGGTTGTATTGTACGATCTTGTTGTTAGGATTGTAAACCCTAGTAAGTTAGTCCTTAGGGTTCTTATAGCACCAATCTGGGTCATATGGTAACGATTTTAATTTTTGCATATCCTCCCAACTATAGACCCAGTCATAATCTGCAATCCAAAAGTAATCGTCGGGGTTTAGCTTGAGGTATTCGTATATAAAATTGAATATCAACTCTTGATTATCATAGATATCCTCAATATGACCGACTTGGCATAACAATAAATTTGTATCTAAACCTAAATCTTCGTGATAGTAAAAATCAATACTTGGACTATTAATACTATGAATATAAAAGATCAATGAACATTTGTTGTTCTCTGTAAAAGATTTATTATTAATATTCAGCGTTGTATACGAAAACTCCCCTTCATCTGAGTAATTTTTGTTGTTGTAGAAATAGAGAGATGCGTCCGAATGGTAGGCTGCAACTATAGTATCTGCTAACAGCTGCTCCGGAGAATATCTATCTTTTTTTGTTAAAATAACAGATGGAGTCCCCATTTTTTATTTTAATACCCCCTTGAGTTCATCTATAGAGTTTACAATAGTAACACCTTTAGATTTAATAATCTCCAATTTTTTCAAATCGTTATGATGTAAATTAGTCAATGGCTTATCAATATATAAAATGACTTTCTTATGGTCATGATTAAGGTAACTTTCATGATTTACTTTAACGTATTTATCAAACTGTTCAACATCTGTGACAGCTTTTAATGATTTCTTAACTTCAATAATTTCACTCTTAGTTACTACGTCAAGATCACCCGCCGGGTTACCATCAGCCCTTTGTATTTTCTGACCAAATGCTGTTACCTCCTTATTTTCTCTAACAGCGGCAGCTACTTTCGCCTCAGTAGATTTTCCTGGGTCTTTACTGTTTATTAGATTATCAATATCACGATTAATATTTTTCGGATGCTGATCATCCCAAATCAATTCGTTTCCTGCTGGGTTCGTATATTTCGTTTTATTTCCATCCTTAACTACATTTCCAACATTCGAAGCTTTTGGCGTCCCCTCACCGCTTGAATTCTTATTTTTTCCAGACGCAGATCCCGATGCTGAATTCTCCGGTTCGGTCCCAGGATAGTATTTCCGCACCTCAATCTGATTCTTCGTCGGCTCAAGAGGTTTCTGCGTAGACGGTTTATAGTTCGAACTTGGCCCATCGTACGCCAGCTTATTCTTAGGCAATTGCCCAACAGACTTTTGTAAAGCTTCAAATCTATCATTGATAAACGTCTTCGCTTGACCCCAGTTTACCTTAATTCCCTTAATATTGCTTCCTTTCGATATTCCTTGCGGCTTGATTGGCGGTTGTGAATTACGACTGCGGACAGCTCTAGCGCCAATAGCACCAGCTAGTGCGTCAACCCCTTCGCTCGTATGCTCCACGACATAGAAATAGTTCTGAGTCGCTATATCTGTGTCATCCTTGAATCTTTCATATATGAGCTTCGCGATTTCATTTTTCTGCTCTGGTGTTAAATGCTGATCTTCCCATGCATTATATTGTTTTATATCAATTATTTGATGGTCAAATAAGACTGGATCAATATCTTGAACTCGAAAACGATTAGGCAAATCCCATCTATCGATGGAACTGTAGAAATCCAGTGCCTTCGATAAATTACGATTTGCTACTCGGACGTCTTGCGGGATCTTGCTCGCCGCCATCTCCATCCCTTTGTTGAGAGTCAGCAAGAATCGTACTAATGATTCTTTGGTCTCCGGGTTTCTCCAGCCTCTCGCATCGGTGAATACTTTGCCAAGGAGTATCTGTGCGGATTCAATAATATTTTTATAAAAAAAGCCTATTCCTTCTCTTCTTTGTTCGAGTTGGAATAAGCCTTCTAAGATTATTAAGTATGTTTGTCTTTAATGGTGGTTTGTTGGTTGTAATGTAAAATTTCACAACAAATTTGCAAACCTAATATTTAACAGTTCTTTTATTAAGCAGTTGAACTACTCACTCTTAATAGCGCTTCTCCCAGATCCAAAATACTCTTGAAAAAAACCGAAGTCAAACAATTTCCCCTGAAATTTCATTTGTTCATAATCTACTTTTTTTAACTTAGCTTGTTCTATGCTGCTGCTATTCATGAAATCAAATGGAACAGTCTCTGCTATATCAAATTTTAATGTTATTTTAGGCTTACATTCAGTTACAATCATTAAGGATATGTAACAATTATCAAGAAAAGACAGCTTCCCACCGCATTTACATACAATATCACCTTTATCAATTGTATATGGCCAACTATGATACTGCTCACGACCCTCGAGGAGATTACCTTCAATTATTTTGAAATCTGCACCCTTCACCCCTTCAATTTCAACCCTCATTTTCCCAAACACAAAAAGTGAATCATCTTCTATATTAAGGCCCTGATTTTGTATTTGATCTTTAAAATCATAAATATTAATAACAGTATTAATAAGCTCAAATTCATATATTCCTCTGATATCACTCGGAAAATTCAAAAAAATTGTCGGTGTAAATTCTCCATCACCATCCACAATTGCATCAAATTCTTCATTACTTATGTCTAGAGTAAGAACCATTCACTATAACCTCACTTTTTTATAAAGGTATACTGATCTAACATTGGCGATTTAATATTTTCACCATCTGTAGTTAAATAACTACCATCATTGGGTATTTCACGTCTTTCACCCTTTATTTTCAACCCTTTATCGTCTAATGTTCGCACCAGTTTATTCATATTAGAGCGCGACCCAGTAATAATAATTTCCCCATTTCTTGATAAAACCCTTGTTACTTCAGTATTCAATGGATCATAGCCATATGGGTTCTCTATAATGATTTTACTCTGGCTCCCTGTCTTAATATTAGTTAATTTTGTTGCATCTCCGTAATGCACACCAGAAGCCTTAGGGTCTATATCAATATTGTATGCGCCTTCTGTAGGTTTGCCTCGTGCCCCAATATTTAGTGTTCCATTTTCATCAGCGGGTTTTTGCAAATATTGGTTTGAGCTTTTACTCGTCCCCTCACCGGTTGAATTCTTATTTTTTCCCGATGCAGATCCCGACGCTGAATTCTCCGGCTCGGTCCCAGGATAGTATTTCCGCACCTCGATCTGATTCTTGGTCGGTTCAAGAGGCTTCTGCGTAGACGATTTATAGTTCACATTTGGCCCATCGTACGCCAGCTTATTCTTAGGCAATTGCCCAACGGACTTTTGTAAAGCTTCAAATCTATCATTGATAAACGTCTTTGCTTGACCCCAGTTTACCTTAATTCCCTTAATATTGCTTCCTTTCGATATTCCTTGCGGCTTGATTGGCGGTTGTGTATTACGACTACGGACAGCTCTAGCGCCAATAGCACCAGCTAGTGCGTCAACCCCTTCACTGGTATGCTCCACGACAAAGAAGTAGTTCTGAGTCGCTAAATCTGTGTCATCCTTGAATCTTTCATATATGAGCTTCGCGATTTCATTTTTCTGCTCTGGTGTTAAATGCTGATCTTCCCATGCATTATATTGTTTTATATCAATTATTTGATGGTCGAATAAGACGGGATCAATATCTTGAACTCGAAAACGATTAGGCAAATCCCATCTGTCGATGGAACTGTAGAAATCCAGCGCCTTTGATAAATTACTATTTGCTACTTGGACATCTTGCGGGATCTTGCTCGCCGCCATCTCCATCCCTTTGTTGAGAGTCAGCAAGAATCGTACTAGCGATTCCTTGGTTTCCGGATTCCTCCAGCCTCTCGCATCAGTAAATACTTTACCAAGCAGTATCGCAAACTCCCTTTGCATTTCCAGCTGAATCATTTCTTCTTTACTGAGCGGGCCTGTTGCCGTCCCCCCTCCTCCGCCTGAAGGCAACCCGATTCGGAAACCGCTGGAAGAGGACATCATGCCGAGAACACTTAGTGCCGAGCCTACTAGCGAGCCAACCACTCCCGCTACCGGAATCATGCCCAGCAGACTGAGCGCCGCACCTGCCAGCAACCCGATTTGAGCCCCAGTAACGCCTTGCGATTCGGCCGCCGTCTTCGCAGCTTGCCCGGCCTCATATGCTTCCACCGTCATCAGCGGCGGCTCCGGCACTGGTGTAAGCGGGGTCACATGCACCGGCGACCTCGCAGTGCCTTCCTGATGCAGAAGATCTGAGCGAATATCCGACTCGCCGTCCAAAATGAGACTGCTCTCGCCTCCGCGCAAATAGAGCGATTGCCCTGCTCTCATACTTACTTGCTGGCCTGCCTTGACCATAATGTCCCGGCCGCTTATTGCAAGACTATTCGTGCTATGAATATGTACGCCGTTGCCTGCATTCAAGCGGATATTCAAGCCGCCGCCCGCTTCCAGCTTCAGTTCAGTGCTTCCCATGCTGATCCGCTTGCCGCGCTTGCTGCTCCATACTTTCTCATCGGGTTTATCAACGTAAGCATGCTGACGCAGTGAGCCCCGCACTACGGCTTCTGCCTCATGCATCGAAGGCAAATACAACTGCGCTCGATCTCCCGGCTCCGGCATCCAATACAAGCCACTGTTTCCCTCAGCTGCGTAGCTTGTTACATACGGGAACCAACAGCCATCCGAAACAGCATCTTCGCCATCCATATCCAAACGCAGCCTTACCCGATCCCGCTGCACCCCGATAACAATCCCGCTGAGCACAGCGCCTGTCGCCTGCCAATTCTCTGTACGTTGACAGATAACATCTTCCTCTGCACAAAGTTGATAGGTGTGCAATAGAAGCCCGCTCTTCATCTCGCTTACGATTTCGGTTACAACCGTCTTTATGCCGCTTGGCAGGCTGACGCGATCACCCAGAACGAAGCATCTTCCGCTCTCTAGCGAATACACGGTTGCGGACGACGAACCGAACCCATTTCCGAATAGCAACTTCTGCTCTTCACGCCCCAGCAAAGAACGAAAGCTCTTTCGAACCCGATACGGCTCTTGTTCATCCAGCCTCCAATGCTTTCCTGTCGGCAAGCCGAAGAACAGCTTCGGAGATTCTGCGGTAATTTCCGGCACTAACACCGTGCCAAGCCGTGAGGCCATCCGCTTCAAAAACGACCAGTCCGTCTCCTCATATTGTAGGGTAAAAGATCCCAATGTGCTACCTTCGCTTGCAGTATCGATTGAATCCGAACGCGTATAGTCTGTCAGTACTCGTTCCAGTACGTCCTCATAAGTCGTATTCTCCGGCTGGAATGAACGGGTTTTTGGCCGAATATCCAGCTCGTAGCTCCATGAAATCGCTTCTAGAGTCAAGACATATACACTGCGAACCGCCTGTATGGTACGAGTCATCACCTGACCACAGAACAACGTTCGGACTACGGAACCGTCATCTCCCAGCTGTTCTACCTTTACAGACTTGCCATAATCATACGCCTCAATATCCCGATCGCCACGCTCCTCCGCCAGCAGGGCGCGCATATGCAGCCGGGCATGCTCATTCACTCGCTTCTCGATTCGCAGCTCATGGATTCGCTGTATATCATGCGCCCACACCACACGGATATGACCGTAGCCTGCCGCATTTTCTGCGCTTTGCATGCTCTTCTCCAACTTCTCCCCTCCTTGCATGATTTGATTACTGGTAACGGAAATGTACTGTCGTCTATGCGCGTATTCCGATCAATCCAGTTCCTGTCCGTCATCCTCGATGCGAATGACACCGCCATAAAGGCATTGGTGCGTACAACTACTAAGCAAAGCGGGTTGTCCCGCCACATGCACATCATGTTTGCCGTTCAACCAAGGAATGGTCATAACCGGAATGCAGGGAGCTTTCTTCACCCCATAAATATCAACCAAATTACTGCTCTGTACGGCCGGATTCATCGAACAAGAACAATTGCCAAAAGAAGAGATGTTCACGCCCGGCACGAAATCCCCAACGTTCATCTGAGCCTTGCCCTTCACGTATGTACCGTGGCATTCCGGCATTGTGAGCCGGGTCGGCTGAGTGCCGAAGCTGCAGCTAAGAATAGCACCGGCGACAACATAGCTGCCTTTGCGCCCTTTTCCCGGTTGAACGCGGATATCCTCCTGTTGCTTCCCCAATCGCTCTAATCCCCTTTCTTTCATTCTGAGATCATGCTCAAGCAGAGTCGTTTCCTACACCGCTTAAACGCACTCTCACTCTTGATCCAAATCAACCTCAGCAAAATGAACCCCGTATACATCCCGCCGCAGCAGACTCTCGGCCAGCGCCAGATTGACGATCCACACTCTCTCGCGGATTCCGTCGACCTGAAGCAGTGGCCGATAGCTGTGCTTTCCTTCCAGCACAAGCCGCTTCAAGCCCCCATCCTTGTGGAATTCGCTATCAGGAGAGAGACAGCTTAGGCGAGGCAGCGACGTCATCCAATAGACTTCCTGCCGTTCCCTTTTCATATCAGTCAAAATAACAGGACGCCAACGCAATTCAGACATGTACAGCTCTATCAACCGCTTAACGCGATCCGATAACAAGGGCATGGGCCGATCCATATAATCGAGATATTCGACGGCATTCCGTTCTCGTATCGGGAAGACGAGCGGCTGCTCTTCCACGCCGGCTTCATCCTCTAGTTGACGTATGGTTCCGGGCGTCATCATATTCGGCTCTGCCCGATTCGCAATCCGTTCATCCGCAACAAGTCTGAATAACCGATTCATGGCCGTCCCCCCATTTCCCGCGATAGCAGGCGGTGATCCTCATCATCCCAATGCGCATCATTCCAGTTGATCTCCGTTATATCCGCGTCTTGAAAATCAGCTCCCGTCAAATCCGCCTTATCGAAGCGCGCCCCCTTGAGATTTGCTCCGCGGAAGACGGCATTCTTCAGCGTGGCTCCAGTGAACACTGCGCCAGGGAGGTTGGCTCGGGTAAAATCAGCACCGGTCAAGTTGGATCCCTCAAATCGAACCCCATCAAATATGGGTGGAAATCCGTCGAATAGCAGCATCCCCCACTTGCCCTGAACGCCCCGAAACACCGCCGACGGCATGAAGCATCCGCTAAAGTTTGCACCGCTAATAAGACTGTAGGCAAAGTTGGCGCCATCCAACCGGCAGTCCTGCCACAGCGTGCCGATCAGAACGCCATCAAGAAAACGGCTGTTCGACAAGCAGCAGTCTCGAAATGCGCTGTACCGAAGATCAATCCCCGCCCAATCTCCCTCCGACAAATCCATAGCGTGAAAAGCTTCATATGCGTAATCCTCTTCATTTCCCTCCCGCAGCCATGACCGCACTTCCTCTGCATCGCGCTTGGTCAAGTCCAGACGGAACACGCACTCGCTATGATCCAAATATTCTCCTACCCGAACCTCGAATACTTCTGCCTTCTTCACGGCTCGGAACTCTGGCGATTGGGAAGCTTCCAGCATCGCCAGCCGAATCAGGCTGACCACGACGCGGTGTATGTGAACGGCCTCACGCAGACGAATGCGCTCCAGATGTGCGGAATGAACGGCCCCCTTATATTCGCGGCTGGCTAGCTTCAATCTGTCTGCCAGCAAATCCAAGTAGCGATAAGCCCACGAGCCGTCATAGTAGCCATCAACCGGATTGGCATCGAACAGCCACGAGCTATCGGATGCTTGTACGAGATAGCGCGCTCGTCTCTGCGCAATGTCCGTTCTCAGCATGGAGTAGGTGATGAATCCAAGGCTCCCTTTTTTTCCGGCGAGCTGCTGTTCACGAATGACCTTGCACCATTGCCGGAAGCCATCGACAAATTCTTGCACCCATTCTTTCTTGGCTTCATCCCATTCTTGAGCGATTGCAGCAATCATCTCGTTCCTCTCGCGAGGTACTGCTTCTTGAATGAAATGGACTAACGCTGCTTCGCTATTCATGACAACCCCCCCTCTTCCGCATGCTCAGTTCGACTTCACTTTACTGCCCGTTAAGCGCGCCTGACGTCCCAAATGAAGCTGGCTGCCCTTGCAGCTCATATTCATTTCACTGCCTGCAGACAGCACCATCTTGCGTCCGGCATTCATGGAGATATCCCCATCCGCAGTGATGCTGACTCCTTTGCTGCTGGCAATGTGAATGCCCTCATCATCGTTCAGTTGAATATAAATGGCGCCATCCTTCCCGGTAATGACGATTTCATCTGGAGCAAGCCTGATTTCTTTGCCGGATGGCGTACGGAATATTTTCACATCGGGATTGCTTAGCTTATTGCGCCCGCTCGGTTCAGCATTCTGGCGTACTGCACCGCCAGCGATGCCCTCCTCTTCCTTCTTTCCAGGGAAATAAACGGCTACTGGATCGCCTATCTCCGGCATGACGTACCATCCGGTGCTGCCTTCCGCCGAATAAGCGGTTGAATATCGGAACCAGCGCGCTTCCTCTTTCTTTTGCTCATGATCACATTCAAAGTGAACTTTCACCTTGTCCCCTGCCACATCAATCACTTTTCCGCGAATGGATGCACCGATCAAGCGCTCATGGCTATACTCCTTCTGCCGCAATCCTTTGTGAGAGCAGAGCACATACCGATGCTTCAGCATGCCGCCTTGCATCGTCGTCTGCGCTTCACGCACAAAGAGACTTTCTCCTTGAAATTGAATATGACTGCCTAAGTCGAATACTTCATCCGTTTCGATGTCATAGGTAATAAAGTCGTTTTCACCGACAGGTGCGGCTTCATTTTCTACGAAATATCTGAACGGCGCCATTCGCTTGCTAACGGTATAATTCATTTGCTCCAACCGAATCACTCTTGAACCATCTGGAATACCGAAATAGAATTTGGGTTCATGGAATTGAGCTGCCGGAACTAGACTGGTATGGTATCGAGAGGCCATTCTCCGTAAAAACGCCCAATCCGTCTCCTCATACTGCAAAGCTATTCGCTGCAGCTTAGCCCCAGCAGTTGCTTCATCCATCACGTCAAGTCCCGGGTATTCCTTGCCTATATGTTCAAGAAGCTGAGGGATCGTCATCTTTACATTCTGGAAAGACCTCGTCTTCGTCTTCACATCCATGACGTAGGTATGGGATATCGCCTCCACTTCCAAATAGTGAACGCCCTGCACGACTTGGATTTCGATAGAAAGTGCGATTCCCCGGAACAGTGGTTTGCTCCCACCGTCC
>Ga0102589_1005275_pt1 | contig 11438 bp, 11 predicted proteins | sample AraplaMF_Col_mLB_FD_76858 | JGI IMG/M metagenome (GOLD analysis project Ga0102589, IMG submission 76858) | Arabidopsis root microbial communities from the University of North Carolina, USA - plate scrape MF_Col_mLB | ecosystem: Host-associated > Plants > Roots > Endosphere | place: USA... | reverse complement strand
CAGGAGATCGACCTTGGCGACACTAAGCCGCGTCAGCCGCTCCTCGACGCCGCGACGCACGACCTCAGCCGACATCGGTCCCGGCTCCGGGCACCATTTGGTAAAGGCGGCCGGCCGCTGACCAATCTGATAGCGCGACAGCAGTCGCCCGGCGATGAGCTCGGCCGAACCGTAGTGGTCTGCCATGTCGAACGTGTCAAAGCCGTCGCGCGCATAGGCCTGCAATATGTCGGCGCCTCTCTCCGGGTCTATCACTGTGCCGTTCTTTTCGATGTCGGCCACCTGCCAGAGACCGCAGACGATGCGGCTGATGGAAAGGTCCTTGGTGAGGGCAATGCGTGGGGGCTTGGTGGACATGTTGTTATTCCCTAGAGATCTGGTGGCGCTTGCCCTTGAGCGAGGCCAGCGCGTTGGCGCCGAGAATGCCGCGGGGGCGCAGGAGAAGGATGAGGCAAAGCCCGACGCCGATCATGACGATCTGCAGCGATGACGCACGCGCCTGCTGTTCGGGCGGCACGAAGGCTGAGACGCCGGCTGCCGACAACGCCCATAAACCCCAGACCACCACCGCACCAAGGATGGCGCCGCGATTGTTGCCGGAGCCACCGACGATCAGCATGGCCCAGACCTGGAAGGTCAGGATCGGGAGATAGTTGTCGGGCGCGATGAAGCCGATGAAATGTCCCTGCGCGGCACCCGCCAACCCCATGATGGCCCCGCCGATGGTAAAGGCCTGCAGGCGAAAGTGGGTCGGTCGTTTGCCAAGTGCTTGTGCTGCGCTTTCATCTTCGCGGATGGCGCGCAAAACACGACCCCAGGGGCTGTTGGCAAGATGCTGAAGGCCAATATAGAGCCCGAGCACCACGGCCGCCATCAGCGCGAGATTGGAAAGCGAAAATGCTAGCGGACTGCCGGCGAGGCCTGCGAAGGGACGCGGAATGAAGCCGATGCCGAAAGCGCCGCCGGTCAGCGGCTCCAGGTTAAGAACGCAAAGCTGCACGGTGACCGCAACGCCGAAGGTGGCAATGGCGAGATAATCGGATCGCAACCGTATGGTCAAAGCGCCGACCAGCCAAGCGGCCATTCCCGCAAACAGAGCGCCGCCAAGCCAGCCGATGGCGATAGGGAGGCCGAAGCCGCCGAAGCGGCCGGGTGCATCCGGGGTTGTCAAAAGTGCCGAAACGTAGGCGCCGATCGCGACGAAAGCGGCGACACCGACGTTGAAGAGGCCGGTCTGGCCCCACTGCACGTTGAGCCCAAGGCACATGATGGCATAGGTCAGTGCCATGGTGAGGAAGAAGGCGGCGTAGGAGATCAGATCAAGGCTCATGCCGCCCTCCCGAATAGGCCCCGCGGGCGAAGAAGCAGAACCGCCACCAGAATGACGAAAGAGACGGCGGCTCGCCACTCTGCGCCGACGATCAGCACGGCCGCTGCCTCTGACAGGCCGACGATCATCCCAGCGATCATCGCGCCGGGGACGCTGCCGATGCCGCCAAGGATCGCCGCAGCAAAGAGCGGCAGCAGCAGGTCGTGGCCGAGATAGGGGCGGATTTGCACCAAGAGGCCGGTCATGATGCCGGCAATGCAGGCAAGGGCGGCACCGACGAACCAGACGACGCGGATCACGCGCCTGACGTCGACGCCGGCGATGCCCGCCAAGGCCGGGTTTTCGCTGACGGCGCGCATCGAGCGGCCGATATCGGTCCGTGTCATCAGCAGGTGGACGGCGACAACCGCCACCGCCGAAAGGGCGAGCGACAAGAGCTGATCAGGTGTCGCCCGCAGCCCGGCGCCGATTTTCACGGCGATCTGCAGCGTTTTGGTGTAATAGGCGGGTTTGGACGTGAAGATGAATTCGAGGAGGCTTCGCAGCGCAAGTGAGGCGCCGAAACTCGCCATCACCAGGATGATGATTGCACCGCCGCGCGCGCGCAGGCGCCCGAACAGCGCTCTATCCACTCCGAGCGCCAGCAACCCGGTCAGCAGGATCGCGACGGCGGCTGCGATCGGCAGCGACCAGCCGAAGGAGAAGGGTCCGATTGGCTTCGTCAATGACGTCGACACGAGCCCGAGGCCGCCGCTGACGGCGAGGGCCAGGTAGGCGCCCCAGGACAGCATTTCGCCATGCGCAAAGTTGGCAAAGCGCAGGATTGAATAGGTCAGCGTCACGCCAATGGCGCCAAGGCCGATCATGGCGCCGGCAATCAGGCCATCCATCAGAAATTGCGGGTTCATGATGCTTTTGGCGCCTCGTTGGTGGTGCCGAGATAGAGCTTTGCGATCAGCGGGTCGCCGAGCAGCATAGAGGCCTCGCCCTCGTGCCTGATCCTGCCTTCGACAAGAATGACGGCGCGGCCGGCTATCGCCAGCGCCGCCTTGACGTTCTGCTCAACGAGGATGACGGTAACGCCGCTGGCGTTGATCTTCTTCAGCATCGAGAACACCTCGCCGACAATCTTCGGCGAAAGACCGGCGGACGGTTCATCGAGGATGAGCACGGAGGGATCGACGATCAGCGCGCGGGCAACCGCCAGCATCTGCCGCTGTCCGCCAGACAACGTCCCGGCGAGGCGCGACGGCTTGCTGGCGAGATCGGGAAAGCGACCATAGAGTGCCGCTATCCTGTCGGCTCGCTCCTTTTTTGGCAGGACGGCTGCGGCAAGCTGCAGGTTCTCGTGAATGGTCATCGTCGCGAAAATGTTTTCTGTCTGCGGCACGAAGGCCAGGCCTTCGCCGATCTTGCGGTGGGGCGCGACGTTGGTGATGTCCCGCTCTCCGAGTGTGACGCTTCCCGAGTGGATGGGAACCACGCCAGCGACCGCCTTGACGAAGGTCGACTTGCCGGCTCCGTTTGGCCCGAGCAGCACCAGCAGTTCTCCCGGCGCCACCGAGAGATCGACGCCGCGCACGATCGGCAGGTCAGGCTCGTACCCGGCGATGAGGGCACGGGTTTGAAGTGCTGGTGCGGTCATGCCGCCGCTCCGAGATAGGCTTCGATGACATCGGGGTTGGAGGCGACGGCGGCAGGTGTGCCCTCGGCAAGCAGCTTCCCGAGCGCCATGGCGACGACACGCGAACACAGCCGCGATACCATATCCATATTGTGCTCGATCAGCAGGATCGACTTGCCTTGCGCATTGAGCTCCAGCACGCGTTCGATGATCGTTTCCAGGAGTGCCGGGTTGACGCCGGCGGCCGGTTCATCGAGCAGGATCGCCTGCGGATCGGCCATCAGGATGCGCGCGAGTTCGAGCAGCTTGCGCTGTCCGCCCGACAGCACCTTGGCCGGCTGTTTTTCGAGACCCGACAAGGTGACGAACTCCAAGAGCGCGCGCGCCTTGTCGACCGCCTGACGTTCCTGCCGCCTGACATGACCAAAGCGCAGGAAGTTGGCAAACAGCCGTTCGCCGTCCTGCGCCTGTGCGCCGACGAGCACATTCTCCAGCACGGTCATCTCGGGAAAGGGTTTCGGAATCTGGAAGGTGCGGCCGACGCCGCGGCCGATCCTCTGTTCCGGGTTTTCCTGCGAAACCTCGCGGCCGCCGATCCAGATTTCGCCCGATGTCGGCCTCAGGCTGCCGGCAATCAGATTGAAGAGCGTGGTCTTGCCGGCTCCATTCGGGCCGATAAGCCCGAGCATCTCGCCTTCAGCCAGCCTAAGCGACATGCCGGAGACGGCGACGTTGCCCTGGAACGACTTGATCAGAGCGCGCGCGTCAATCACCGCTTCAGCGGATTTTGCCATTTTCGATCGAGCGTCTGGCACTGGCAAAGGCATGGAAGTAAGAAGTCTCTTGATTTGATTGGTGATGTTTGATCAAACTTTACTGCATGATGAAAAGCAACCCAAAAAAGCGCAGTCTTCTGGAGCAGGCGGGATGGTAGTCTCATCTGCGCGGGTCCAAGCCGGCCGGTCAACCGATGGTGGCCATGATCGCGACGATCAGTTGTCGCCCGTTGGACGCGAGACGCTCCATGACAGGGTCTACGCACAATTGCGCAATTCGCTGATCAACGGCATGTTCGATGCAGGCGATGTTCTGCGCATCGTCGATCTGGCCGAACGCCTGCAGACCAGCACAATGCCGGTGCGCGAGGCGCTTGGCCGGCTGGTGTCCGAGCAGGCGCTGGAATCGCTTCCGAACCGATCGGTACGGGTGCCGCTGATCACGCGCGAGCGTCTTGATGATCTTGCCCGCGCCCGGATCCTGATCGAGGGCCAGATGGTTGCGCTGGCACTGCCCAGGTTGACGGATAACGATTTTGCCGTCCTGAGGCAGATCAATGTCGATTGCGATCTAGCTTTCGAGGAGCACGGCAAGGATATCGGCCATGTGACCTCGGCGCTGAACCAGCGGTTTCATTTCCATATCTATCATGCGGCGCGCTCGCAGGTGCTGATCCCAATCGTTGAAAGCCTTTGGCTGCAATCGGGTGCGATCATCCGCAAGGCCGCCCATATTCACGACGAACAGGGCGGACTTGCCGCTACCAATCATCATTGGGCGCTGATCGAGGCGCTTGAAAAACGCGACACCGAGGGGGCGATGCGGTCGCTGTCGAACGACATCGGCCGTTCCTTCGATCTCATTCGTGGGCGCCTGGATGGCGACCCTGAAGGCACCGCGTCGGGAGACATCGATGGCTGAGCTCAAAGACGACGGCTTCGACCTCTTTGATCTCAGGGTCGACGTGATCATTCCGGAGGGCGGCGCCGTCTATTGCGGCGCCAAGCCCGGCGATCATTTCGAGCTCAGGGGCGAGATGCTGCACCTGCCGGACGGGCAGGGGATATCGATCTACTCGCTCTCTTCGGTGCTGCCGCTGCTCGCGGCCAAGCAGCGTGCGACGGATCGCAACGACTGGATGACGACGGACGCCGACATCGCTTGCCCTGATCCCAACTGCTCGACACGGCTCAGGATCACCCGCACGGGTTTGCGCCATTTCAGCCATGCCGCCACCACGGCGGTTCCCTTGACCGACGAATAGGCACAACGACATGCAGCGCATCGCCATCGCCCCCGATTATGAAATCTCCCGCGTCATTCGCGGCGGCTGGCAGCTGGCGGGCGGGCATGGCGCAATCGATGGCGACAGTGCCGTCGAGGACATGATCGCCTTTGCCGATGCCGGCATCACCACGTTCGACTGCGCCGACATCTATACCGGCGTCGAAGAGCTGATCGGCCGCTTCCGCGTTAGCTATGGGAACCTGCGCGGGCAAGAGGCACTGTCGCGTATTCGCGTCCACACCAAGTTCGTGCCGGATCTTGCCGTGCTGCCAAGGATCAGCAAGGCTTATGTCGAGGGCGTCATCGACACCTCGCGCAAACGGCTCAACCTCGATTGCCTCGACCTCGTTCAGTTCCACTGGTGGGCCTATGATATCGAGGGCTGGTTGCAAACAGCAGGCTGGCTGAAGGAACTGCACGAGGCCGGCAAGATCGGCCAGCTCAGCGGCACGAACTTCGACACCGAACACGTTCAGGCGATCATTGGCTCTGGCGTGCCCTTCACCTCGCTTCAGTTGCAATACTCGCTGCTCGACCGGCGCCCGGAAAAGCGCATGGTGGCTCTTTCTCAGGAGAAGAGTTTCGCCCTGCTTTGCTATGGCACGGTGGCCGGCGGCTTCCTCGGTGATCGATGGCTCGGCCAAAGCGAGCCGGAGCACCCGCTCGAAAACCGATCGCTCACGAAATACAAGCTTATCATCGATGATTTCGGGGGATGGGATTTGTTCCAGGCCCTGCTTTCAACGTTGCGCCGCATTGCCGACCGGCACGGCACCGATATCGCGACCATCGCGAGCGCCGCCATGCTGACCAAGCCCGGGGTCGCGGCCGTGATCGTCGGCGCTCGCAACAGGGATCACTTGCGTTCAAATCTCGCCATAGCCGATACCGCGCTCAGCCAAGGCGATATGGCCGAAATCGATGCGATCCTCGCGCAATCAAAGCCGATCGAGGGCGACGTCTATGCATTGGAGCGGGACAGGGAAGGCCGCCACGGCAGCATCATGAAGTACAATCTCAACAAAGGGGAACAAAAATGAGAACGACAGTCCTGCTTTCCGCCATGGTCGCGGCGCTTGCTGCGTCCACGATGCCGACATTTGCCGCCGACTGCGACATTACCGTCGGCCTGGTCATGGAGCTGACCGGTCCGGCCGGTGAATATGGCCAGGCGGGTGCAAAGTCCGTCGAGATGGCTTTCCGTGACTTCAACGATGCCGGTGGCATCAATGGCTGTAAGGTTGTAGCGGACACCCGCGACAGCCAGAGCCAGGGCAACGTTGCCGTTGATCAAGCCACACAGCTCGTCAATATCAAGAAGGTTCCCGTCATCATCGGTGGCATCATCTCCTCGGTCTCGATTCCAATCCTGACATCGGTGACGGCGCCGGCCGGCGTCGTGCAAGTATCGCCCGCATCCTCGTCACCGACGCTGACCGAGCTCGGCCGTAGCGGCAAGACAAACGGCGTGTTTTTCCGGACCATCACCTCGGATGCTCTGCAAGGTACGGCGGCCGCAAAGTTTGCCATGGATCAGGGCTTGAAGAAGATCGCGATCATCAACGTCAACAACGATTTCGGCGTAAACATGGTCAAGGAGTTTGCCACGGCCTATCAAAAGCTCGGTGGCACGATAACCTCGACTACGCCCTATAACGAGAAGCAATCGAGCTACACCTCGGAAGCCAGCGCTGCCATGGCCGGCGACCCCGACGCACTCTATCTCGTCAGTACGCCGGTGGATGGAGCCACCATTGCTCGCGCATGGATTTCAGGCGGCGGCAAGCAGACATTCCTGCTAAACGACGGCATGAACTCCAAGGACTTCATCGAGAGCGTCGGCGCTCAGTATCTGGAAAACGCCTATGGCACCTCCTCCGGCACCAGTCCGACGGCGTCCACGGAATATTTCAACGGCAACTATGAAGCCTTCTCCGGCGGCATCTCGCCGTCTGCTCCGGCTGCCGACCGCTCCTACGATGCCGGTGCGATCGTCGCACTCGCCATTGCCAAGGCGGGCAAAGCGGATGCCGCCGCCATCAAGGCTGCGATGCCGGAAGTGGTGGCCGATGGCGGTACGCCGATCCATGCGGGAAAGGAAGAATTTGCCAAGGCCCTGCAGCTCATCAAGGATGGCAAACCTGTGAAGTATGAGGGGGTCATCGGTCCGGTCAGCTTCGACCAGTACGGTGATATCACCGGTCCTTTTCGTCTCTGGAAGATCAGCAATGGTGAAGTGACGACCGTCGGCGAGCTGAGCGCCGAAGAGGTCAACAAGATCAAGACTGCGAAATAGGCGAAAGGGCTCGGGACCCAAACCCGAGCCTTGCTACCTGTTGCTGGGTTCGCAGCCTTTCGCTTGACGCCCGGATACTCGTGAGCCTGGAAGGTCAAAGCTGCGTTGCAAAACAGCGTCCTACTCTAGGACTGGATCGTTCCGCCATCCATCGTCCAGGCAGGCCGGCAGCTTCCACGATCGCTCCAGGCGGACCGAATGACGGGCTTCACAGGACCTAGACGCCCGGCTCTCCATAACGAATATTGTGACGGAGGGCGCTGGCGCTGCCATCGGGGTAGCCGGCCGCAATCGCTTGCGCTGTTAGTAGACCAGTCTCGTCCGTATTGTTCCTGGTATCGCGCGCAGCGCATGGAGGATCTCGTCCGCCGTCTTGGAAGCGCCTTCGGCTTCGATGACGACATAGCCGGTATCGCCGTGGGTTTGCAGAAACTCGGCGACGATGTTCAACCCGCGCGAGGCAAAGATCTCATTCAGCTGGATGAGGATCCCGGGGCGATTTTCGTGAACGTGCATGAAGCGGGTGCCATTTGGGCGCTCGGGAAGCTGAACCTGCGGGAAGTTTACAGCACCCATGGTCGAACCGATATCGGAATACTCGACCAGCTTCCTCGACACTTCGCCGCCGATGCGCTCCTGGGCCTCCTCGGTCGAGCCGCCGATATGCGGCGTGAGAATGACATTACTGAGACCCTGCAGGGGTGTTTCGAAACGCTCACTGTTGGATGCCGGCTCCCTGGGAAAAACGTCGATGGCGGCACCCGCAAGATGACCGTCCTTGAGAACCCTTGCGAGTGCCTCGAGATCGACCACGGTTCCCCGCGAGTTATTGATGAAGATTGCGCCTTTCTTCATGCGACGCAGTTCCGGTTCGGAAATCATGTTGTTGGTCGATGCGGTCTCAGGGACATGCATCGTCACATAGTCAGAGATCTCAAGCAGTTCGCCGAGTGAAGCCATCGATTCCGAGTTTCCGCGACGCAGCCGGTCTGAAAGGTCGAAATAGCGTACGACCATTCCCATGCTCTCGGCCAGGGCGCTCAGCTGCGAACCAATGTTGCCGTAGCCGACGATGCCGAGGGTCTTTCCACGGACCTCGCGGCTGCCGACAGCCGACTTCTCCCAGCCGCCCTGATGCGCGGACGCTGAACGCGGGAAGATCTGCCGGGTCAACATGATGATTTCGCCAATGACGAGCTCTGCGACCGAGCGGGTATTTGAATAGGGCGCGTTGAATACCGGGATCCCGCGCCGGCGAGCAGCGTCAAGATCGACCTGGTTGGTACCGACAGAAAAGCAGCCAACGGCGATGAGCTTCTTGGCGGCGTCAAAGATCTCCTCGGTCAGCTGCGTGCGAGACCGGATGCCGATGATGTGGGCCTCGGCGATATGTCTTTTGAGCTCGGCATCGTCGAGTGCCTTGGGCAAATGAACAAGGTTCGTGTAGCCGCTGGTCGAAAAATAATCCACGGCGCTATGGCTGATGCCCTCAAGGAGAAGGACGGAGATTCGGTCGCGCGGAAGGGAAAGGTGTGGTGTCATGTGGGTTTCACTTTGTTAGCCAGGCCGGGTCGAAATCCAGTCCCATCATGGGCTTTCCAGCACAGACGTTATCTGTATCACCTGAACTTGTTTTATGCATCTGCCCGGTGTTTGCTGTATCGAGCTGTCATCGGGCTTCAAATTCGGTACCAAATTTTGACGAATGACGAGATAGACGTCGAATAATATCGATTCCGGCATACCACGCAGCACCCATGTCGTCCTCCGACGTCCTCCCGCTAATCGAGCGGCAGACCGACTAAAATCTTATGAAGCGCCCAGAGCATGGGTCCCTCTCGTCGACGGTCTCTGCTTAGTGTGTAACTGATCAGGTCCTTCGTCTTAAGCCGGGACCATGATTTCTCGTCGCATGGCTCGATGAATAGCTTGCGCGGTCCTGTCTGCTACGCCGGCCTGTTCGGCGAAGGTTGGCCACCTTTCGACCTGCATATACATCTCGCGGATAATCTCTTCGGATTTTTTGGGCTTGAGGTCACAGAAGACGCCGAACTGGATAAGATCGGAGAGCTCGAAATGATCGCGCTTACCGTTCAGGCTCATCTGGTGCTGATGAGTCCAACTTCCTTCAGGATTGTGAGCGTAGCTGACGTCGAACGCCGGTGACAGCCGCCACTCGCCCTTTCGATTCATGAGGAAGGCGATGTTCTTGACGTGGTCATCCTGGTTTCGGACGAGAATGTTGAAGACCGCTCGGCGAAACTGCTGCTCGATGTCGTAAGCGGGCAAGCCGAGGAGCCGGATCGTCTCGACCGCCTGTTCGTAGGAATAGGCTCCCGCCGCGTTGAAATCATAGTGGCGCAAAGCAGCGAGCGACTGCATGTGGAGCTTCTGACCGCTGGCGGTGCGATCGAAGCGTTGCGTCATGAAATGCGATCGGCCGCCTTCATGGTGTATGCGGCATTCGGTCATGTCGATACCGGCGGCGCGGGCTAGGAGAAAGAAGCCATATTCAATAAGACCAAAGCCCTGCGGATCGGCCAGCTCCTTGTCACGATTGTTGGAGATGCCGTCGAACTTCATGAGCCAATAGGTAAAGCCATCACCGGCTTTGACCTGACCGGATCGGAATTCGCCTGACCTCTCGTTCCATGCAAGGATAGCTTTGGCGCGCGCACCGCCCGCGGATGTCCCGACGCGCAGGATCTCCTGCAAGGTTTCGTGGTCGTCATCGCCCTTGAGGACGCCCGCGAGGTTCGCGCGATTGTTGAGGACCTCGTTGGCAAGTTTGGTCAGCGCATCAATTTCGAGGCGCTGGGATTTGCGCGGCCCTTTGGTGATTGTGGGATGGAACTCGAGTGCGCCCATGCCGCGCGTACCAATATAGCAAAGGCGCTCGACCGGATTAAAGCTGTCGGCTGATCGCCCCTGCGTCGCGAGCCACGTATCGATCAGGGCGTTGCCGAATTTGTCGGGGAGGGAGTCGGCGAGCATTCCGGGCAGGCGCTTGAAGGCCTCACGCGGCAGACCGGGGAATTCGTATGGGTCTGGCCGTAGCGGCATCATGATCGGCGCCAACTCGATGGTGCTTTGGACGAACTCGGGCATGTATTGGAATACGCCGATTGCTCGCTCGTCGAGCCAACTAACGGCACCGATATCTCTACCCCATAGGCGGACGGTCGCATCCGTCATTGCTCATCGTCCTCGCCCCACGCCCAGTCGCTGGCTTTTGGAGCTTGCCTCTGAGTTCGTGCGCGACGCCGCTCGCGGCCTTCATGTTGGACTCTCTCGACCGGTCGAACATCTGGGTTGGGGAGAATATCGAGAATGCGGTCCCCCAAATTGAGAGCTCTCAGTACGCGCAGAAGAGTATCGAGCGAGCTGTTCCGGCCGGCCTCCAGCCGCTTGATGCTCGGAAGCGAGGCTCCAGCCTCCTGCGCCAATCTTGCCTGGGTTAGGTTGCGACTGAGGCGCACCCGGGCCAGTCTTGTGCCCAGGTCGCGCATGGTTGCCTCGACGTTACCCGACAAAAATGTTTTATTAGGAATCATATTTGATCCTTTATAGCTATTAATTCCGGCCAATCATATCACATATGAACCGTTATGAATAGATCCGAGAATTTGGCATATAGGGTCAAAAATGATCTCTAATCGAAAATTATAAGCGTAAAGAATCATATATGATTCGTTACTCCGCCTCGAAAACAATTATTTCGAGCAGGCGGTGAGAATGGATCCGAGTATTTTCGTTAAACCCGGTCCCGGCCGGCACTCGTGTGGTCGTTCACGACCAAATTCCGGGCAGGCCATTATAACGCCGTCGGCCATCCCGATTTTTTTGACGCGAAGCGTTCCACCACGTCAAGTGTGCCGCCGCCCTCTAGATCGGGACTGGAAATTAGTGAGAATTCCATAAGGCCGCATATTTCAACGTCAACGCCTTCGGGAGCACTGTGACGTATTGCCTCCAGAAGCGACCTGGTGCTCGAATTCCTGCGATGGCTCCCGCATAGCGCACAGACACGCTGTGATCTTGAGGACCTCTCAGAGGCCTAAATGATACCGCAGATTCGCGCCACTGCAGAGGACGCGACCGTCGGGCTCAAGCTTGGAAAAGAC
>Ga0102589_1005269_pt1 | contig 11447 bp, 12 predicted proteins | sample AraplaMF_Col_mLB_FD_76858 | JGI IMG/M metagenome (GOLD analysis project Ga0102589, IMG submission 76858) | Arabidopsis root microbial communities from the University of North Carolina, USA - plate scrape MF_Col_mLB | ecosystem: Host-associated > Plants > Roots > Endosphere | place: USA... | reverse complement strand
ATACCTGATGTAAAACCAATTGTTACAGGGCGCGGGATAAATTTAATTAAAGATCCTAGTTTAAAAATTCCCATAAGGCATAAGATAATTCCTGCTAATAAACCGGCCAGTAGTAAATTTTCATACCCATAGGTAATTACAATCCCTAAAAGAATTGGAACAAAAGCACCTGTAGGCCCTCCAATTTGATACTTTGAACCACCAAATAACGAAATGAGTATCCCGGCAATACATGTTGTATAGATTCCATACTCCGGCTTAACACCAGAAGCTATAGCAAAAGACATAGCAAGTGGAATCGCGACGACTCCGACAATCATTCCAGAAAGAAGATCTTTTTGAAAATGTCCTAATGAATATCCTTCAAACCTTCCTGTAAATAACCCTTTCATTACAAAACCTTCTTTTCTATTTTTAATAAATCTTGCTTCTTTTCTCCTGAAAGAATATTTTCTTGTGATAAATTTGTATTACAAATACATTTAAAAGCTCTCTACCCCGTTACAAAAGAGTATCATCCTAATATTGGTTATACGTTTTGCTTAAATGCCGTTCTAATTTGCCTATATCTCCGCCTTCTTGTACGTAGGATTCTAATCTTTCTGCTAAAAGTAATCCATTTCGACTCTCTAGCTTTTTCATATCTATAAACGATGTAATTCTTACTGTATCTGGTGTAATATCCCTACGAAACATTTGTCCTGGAATTTCACTCCAAAAACGATTCCATTCATCTAGTAATCCTATTTGGTCAAACAAAAAGCACTGAATTCCGCATAACCAGGCTGTACAAGCTGTATTTCTTTTTTGACATCCAACTCCATCTTGTAAATGTTGACATGAAAAACAACAAGAGTTTCCACTTTTAATACAAATGCTACAAACGTGATAAGCTCCTATTGAGCGAAATATCTCCATTCCATGTTGAATGATATCTTCTTTCTTAACTTCAATGCTCAACCTAGCCCTCCTTACCGATCGATTCACGCTCTGTTACATCTAGTTCCTCTAACATTGAAATTGTATCGATTAAATGGTTGTTAAAAATCCGCTTTGCAACTACCAGTAAATCCACAATCATAGGATCTCGTAAAGAATATAAAACTCGTTTCCCATCTTTGGTACCAACAACAATATTCTTTGAACGTAGTACGCTTAATTGTTGAGAAACAGCTGAACCCTCCTTATTAAGAATAGCTTGAATTTCATTTACACTTTTTTCACCCTCTGACAATAATTCTAAAATACCTATTCGCAAAGGATGTGCTAAGGCTTTAAAGAAGTCCGCTTTAAATTGTTGCATTTCGTTTCCCATTCAAATACCTCCATTACTTACCCTTAATTTGAAAAAGTACCATATTACATCTTCAAATATTTGAATATGTAATATGGTACTCCTAAAACCTCAAATTTTCAATACAATTTTTGAAAGATTAAACTAGAATCAAAAACGACGGAATTTGAACAGTGCTCATTCACACATCCACAAACAAAGCCTTGCGAATCTTTTACTCAGCTAAAAAATGAAATTAAGAGATATATGACATACTACAATCATTATCGATATCAATTGAATATAAAGAAGATGACTTCTGTTGATACAGAACTCACCTTTTTTCAAACTTATCTAAGTTGGTCACTCCGCTCATTTTGGCTTTATACACTCGTTCAACACGAAATTAGCGAGAAAAAACAACCAGAATACAGAAAAGGTAGAATTTTCTAAAAAATATATGTTTACAAAGTAATTTTTTCACATTAGAATACGAACTACAAGGATTCGACATTATGCGACAAAACGAATTTATTTTTCTGAATTTTTAAACAAAAGGAGATGAGGAAACTATATGAATCTATTTCGAAAAAAATCCATTTCAGCATTATTAGCGCAGTCAGAACAAAAAGGAGCATCGTTAAAGAAGGAGCTCGGCGCATTTGACCTTACTATGCTTGGGGTCGGCGCTATTATCGGAACTGGGATTTTTGTTCTTACCGGCGTTGCCGCAGCAGAACATGCGGGACCAGCACTTATTTTATCGTTTATTTTTTCCGGTTTAGCCTGTGTATTTGCAGCATTATGTTATTCTGAATTTGCATCAACTGTACCGGTATCTGGTAGTGCATACACTTATAGCTATGCGACATTTGGAGAGTTAATCGCTTGGATTTTAGGATGGGATTTAATTTTAGAATACGGATTGGCTTCGTCAGCTGTTGCATCAGGCTGGTCGGGTTATTTCCAAGGGCTATTGAGCGGATTCGGGATTACATTACCTACCGCTTTAACAAGCGCATATAATCCTGAAGCGGGAACATATGTAGATTTACCTGCAATCTGTATCATCTTTCTTATGACATTGTTATTAACAAGAGGAGCCAAAAAATCAGCTCGTTTTAATGCTATCATGGTAGCTATCAAACTCTTTGTTGTTTTACTCTTTATCGGTGTTGGCGCCTTCTATGTAAAACCTGAAAACTGGACGCCATTTATGCCGTTCGGCTTCTCTGGCGTAACAACTGGAGCTGCAACTGTATTCTTTGCTTACATCGGATTTGACGCTGTATCAACAGCTGCTGAAGAAGTCAAAAATCCACAGCGTAACATGCCAATCGGTATTATTGCTTCTTTAACAATCTGTACAATTTTATATATCGTTGTTTCATTAATTCTAACTGGAATTGTGCCTTACGATCAGTTAGGTGTGAAAAACCCTGTTGCATTTGCACTACAATACATTCAACAAGATTGGGTTGCTGGTTTCATTTCTTTAGGAGCCATTACTGGCATTACAACTGTATTACTCGTTATGTTATATGGACAAACACGTTTATTTTACGCAATTAGTCGCGATGGCTTACTACCAAAAGCACTTTCTCGCGTGAACAAAAAAACAAAAACACCCGTTATCAATAGTTGGATCACTGCAACTATGGTTGCTTTCTTCGCTGGTTTCGTTCCTTTAAATAAACTAGCAGAATTAACGAATATCGGTACACTATTCGCATTCATCGTTGTATCGATTGGAGTAATCATCTTACGCAAAAAACAACCAGATCTACCTCGCGCTTTTAAAGTGCCATTCGTACCATGGATCCCTGCTTTAGCCGTTTTATTCTGTGGATATTTAGCATTGCAACTCCCAATAACAACATGGATCGGCTTTGTTATCTGGCTTGTAATCGGGCTTGTTGTCTATTTCAGTTACGGTTATAAAAATAGCACTCTTCGAAATGAACAAAAAGAAGATGTTGCTTAAAAAAGAAGCTGTTGTCCTAATTAGGATGACAGCTTCTTTTCTTCTTTCGGAAAGATAACATATGAAAATGTAATGATCGTATCCGCTAAAAATACAACGCTCCATACTTGACTCACCCGACTTGCCGCCTCATTTAACACAATGCCTTTTTCAAGCCAATCTCCCCACTGTTCAATCGGCACGAACCCATACATAAAGAAAAATACAATGTGAATAGCGATAAATAAAAGAAGATGTAAACTCCATTGTCCAATCTCCCGCTTTGTATAAGCCCAGCCTGTTAGCTCTAACGGTTCTTCTATATGCGAAAGTGGTTCATTCCGCCATTTCGCAACAAGTTTCTGCATACGTATATCTAGTTTCTTTAAATCTTTTTTTCCATAAAAGAGTGCATATAGTAGTATCACTACCGTAATGATTTGAAAGTTAGAAAACTTACCTGTTTGATAATAATCAATGGCACCTAGAGCTAAAATAAATACTTCATTAAGCAACAATACAATCCCGACAATGAAACTGGCTTTCTTGAATCGCAATCCGTAACGTAGTAAAAAAAATCCAATAGCTGATACCCAAAATACAATTTCTGCACCGATTAAGAAATACCAACGATATTCTGTAAGTATACTCATTTCCTACGCTCCCTCTCATCATATATACGAAAAGCCTCATCCATATACGCTAGAAGCTCCTCTTCAATTGGATACATATTCATCTTTTGTGAATCTTCTTTTGATTTTCTTACTTCCCACAATTTATCTAGAAATGCCTCATCACCGTTTGCCATCTCTATACATTTCCCCATTAACCTTTTTGTAGCCTCTTGTACTTCATCATGAGATGTATCTTTACCTTCTGTCATAAAGCTACGTAACTGCTTCAATATATCCACCCATTCTCGAACATTCTCATCTTCCTCGCTCATATTTGGCAAATTACGAAGAAGTTTTTGCTCCTCATCTGAAAATATTTGTTTTTGAAACATTTCGCGTATACGAGGAGACTGCTGTGAAAGTTGAATAAGTTCAAACATAATTTTCCAGTTTAATTCTCCTTCAAGTTCCGCTGAATACACAACCGCCTGTAAAATCCGTTCCATCCGAGTGAATTTTTTCTTCTCTTCCTGCACAAACTTAAGCTGCTTTTCTAATGATTCTTTTAAGCTGAATCCACCTGTCACTAACATATTCGTAATCTCTTTCAATGAGAAACCTATTTCTTTTAGAAATAAAATTTGCTGTAAGCGAATAACGTCCGTTTCACTATATAAACGGTGTCCCCCTTCCGTTTTTCCGCTCGGCCTTAGCAAATCAATTTGATCATAATAACGAAGCGTTCTTACTGTAACTCCCGTTTCCTTTGTAAGCTCTTGAATCGAAATCATTTCCATCACCCTTTCCTCTTTCATTGTAAAAGATGACGTAACGTAACTTTCAAGTGTTTTTGTAAAAAAATTCAAAAAAGCTGTGTACATTCTTCATGTACACAGCTTTTACAGAAATAATATTTTATAAAAAGGAAACATATGAACTATATCTCCTTCTGTTACATTACATAAACCCTAACGCATATACAAGAATATAACCAAGAATCGATAGGCAAACAGATCCTATCAACCCAGCTACAAATGCTTTACTTCCTAATTTACGGAACGTCGTAAATTCTACATTTAAACCAAGCCCCGCCATTGCCATCGCAATAAGCATGTACGCGAGGACAACAATATAACCTGCAACAAACTCCGGTATAATTCCTAACGAATGAACCGCGCTCATTGCTAAAAAACCAAAAATAAACCACGGGATTGGGAGGTCACGCAATGAACTCTTTTGTCCTTTTCCTTCGCTGCGATTAAACCATAAGCCAATTAAGATGGCCACTGGTACCAGCATAGCAACACGTGTTAACTTCACAATTACCGCAATATCAACAGACGTACTTCCGCCTGGCGCAGCCGCGGCGATGACATGCGCAATTTCATGCAACGTCGCCCCAGAGAATACACCATAGCCATAAGGAGATAAGCCCAGAACCGGATACAATATAGTATAAATGAGTGTGAAAATCGTACCTAAAATAGCAATAATAGCCGCACCGACTGCTGTTTCATCATCCTTTGCTTTCACTTGCGGTGCAATTGCCACGACTGCAGCCGCGCCGCAAATCGCTGTCCCGCACGCTGTTAAAATCCCAAGTTTCTTATCGACTTTAAAAACACGTGTTAGCGTATATACAACAACAATTGTAAAGGCAATGACAATCCCCGCAATAACTAGCACTTTTGGCCCCGCCTTTGCAATATCAACTAAATTCAAACGCATCCCTAGTAAAATGATCCCGAACCGAAGTAACTTCTTACTAGCAAAATTCGTTCCTGCTACCGCTTCATAGGGTATGCTAATAGTTGCTCTCCAAATCATACCGAGCAGAATAGCAATAACCAATTGGCCCATAATATTTAAAAATGGAAGCTCTGCTAAAAATTTCGCAGCAATCGCAATTAACAGCGTAATCCCAATCCCTTGTGAAAAACCGAGACGCTTCTTTTTTTGCATAACCAGTGTTTGTTCCACTTTGTACCACTCCAATAATCGTATTGAAACATGCATGTTCGTTATATTTACATTATAGAAGATTTTCAATGATAAGTTTAATACCAATATCCAATCTCAATCATTAAGAAAACTTATGATAAACTAAAAATGCGGAAGCGGCTCGCTCAGAATGTGAGGGGGATGGAGCTTCTGACAGAGAGGCGCTTTTTGACTCGCAGGAAGATGCGAAGCCACCGACCATTCTTGCCGCTATAGCTAGACATAACCAACATACACAGTACAGTCGAATTCAAAGTAAAGGAGTAAACACAATGAATGTTGATATTTTAAAAATATTTGTGACTGTTGTAGAACAAAAGCATTTCTCTCGTGCCGCAGAACTACTTAACCTTTCACAACCTGGCGTCAGCATGCATATTCGTAATTTAGAAAACGAATTTGGTACGACGCTTATTCAGCGTTCCCCAAAACATGTCCAAGTGACAGAAGCTGGTAACATTTTATACATTCACGCAAAGCAAATGTTATCTCTTTATGAAGAGGCAAAACAAGAAATTAACGAACTACATAACGTTGTCACAGGAACGCTGCGCATCGGTGCAAGTTTTACAATCGGTGAATACTTACTTCCAAAAATATTGGCGCGTTACGCCAATGAAAATCCACGCGTGGAAGTACATACATTCATCTCCAATACAGAAGAAGTTCTCCAAAGTATTCGTTCCAATCAAATTGATATAGGCTTAGTAGAGGGACAAGTCATATACACCGATATCAATGTAGAGACCTTTATGGAAGATGAAATGAAACTTGTTGTTCCGCCTAATCATTCTCTTCTAAATACCAGAATAATAAATGAAGATTCCTTACAAGACCAAGTATGGGTACTTAGAGAAAGTGGATCTGGAACACGCGCCTATAGCGATCGCTTTATCCATCAGCACCATTTAAAAATGAAACGCTTCTTTACATTCAGCAGCATTCAAAGTGTAAAAGAAGCCGTTGCCGCGGGGCTTGGCATCGCAATTCTTTCCGACTGGACTGTGAGAAAAGAATTACAAGCAGGAGAACTTTGTCCAATCGAAGTTCCAAATAAAAAACTCATCCGCCCTTTCTCTATCGTGCGTGGCAAATACTTTATCCCCTCTAAAGCGATTCAAGTCTTCTTAGACCATGTTCAATCATTTGCAAAAAAACAGAGTTGACCTTCACATTAGTGTGAAGGTTTACAATCTGTATGAAAAGAGTAAAAAACATTGCAGATTGGAGAATTATCAAAACAAACATATACCAGGGAACGTTCACTTAGACATTATGAAGAAAAAGGATGATTACCTTCTAAACGACTTCCGAATAGTTATCGTGACTTTGATCAGAGTGCTATCCAAAAGGTTGAACTCATTCAAATGCAATTACAGTTTGACTTAAATTTAGAAGGGACTACAAGAATGCTACGCTGCTTAGAAATCGAGCCGCAACTGTACGAAACTCCAGAAGGAAGCACTCTAATGTCTTCCCTATATATCGACGAGGCCTTTGCCATTTCCCAAGAAATATCGATGATTCGACATGCTAGGGTGCCCTAAATATATCAGAGTTTCTACAATATAAGACATTTGTAAACACAAAAAAGCCGTGCAATGAGCACGACTTCTTTCTTTATATGCTATATACGGACAGCAGTTCCACTTACTGCAACCATTAGCATCCCTTCACGAACTACTTCATAATCCACGTCAATACCTACAATCGCATTTGCACCTTTTTGCTTCGCAAGAGATTTCATCTCTTCCATCGCAATGTCACGTGCTTCTTTTAGTTTACTTTCGTATGCACCAGAACGGCCACCGACAACGTCACGAACAGAAGCAAATAAGTCGCGGACGATATTTGCACCCATAATTGCTTCACCATTAACAATGTCAATATACTCAATAATTTCTTTCCCTTGAATAGTAGAAGTTGTTGTTACGATCATAATATATCTCCTCCTATGTATATAAGTTTATCAATGTTACATAAGCCTTAACTTGCGCAATGCTTTCCGTTAATATAATACGCTGACTCTGTGAAAACCGTAAACACAACCTCTACTTCAGGAAGTCCAAAACCCATTAAATATGTAGTAATGGCATTGGCAAATCGATTACGAATTTCCTGTCCACGCTCGAACCATTTTACTTCAATAAGAGGGAATGCCTCTATTTCTTCCCCATTGTATACAAATGTAGAACTTGGTAGTTCCAACGTAAAATTATCCGTACCACACTCACAAATCTCTGCGAGCTCTTCTACTAATGGTTTGCTTATACTCTTTAATTGCTCAGTAGTAATTCCACGAAATACAATATGTGGCAAAAAAACCCCTCCGTTACATGGCTTTATTCTATATTTCTCCATATCATAGCACAATGTATTTCGTTGTACCAGAAATCTATCGGCTCTCCTAATTTCCCCAACTCTTCCGTCTTAATTCCTACAATTGCAGGTTTTTATCCCGCCATTCATGGGCAGTACGATTCCCACTGACGGAAGTTTCACTTTATTTCTTTCTCATTACGCCAACTTCAAAATAACTACACTACATTGTATTAATGATTTCATTCTCTTCTTTTGATTTTCTATAATCTTCATCTTAAAATAATTTAAAAGATTTATTCTTACTTTCTTACACATACTTAAAAGTAGGAGACTTCTTTCGAATTATGTTAAAATCTTCTGTGATAGTATTTATACATTGATAAAGGTGAGGGTACCCAGTGAACAAGAATGACAATACACACTGCACGATGGTTATATTTGGAGCAACAGGCGATTTAGCAAAGAGGAAATTATTCCCTTCTATATATAGCCTATATAAAAAAGGACATCTCTCTAAAAATTTCGCTGTTGTTGGTGTGGCGAGACGTGAATGGAGCAATGATGTATTTCGTGAAAATGTATTTTCCTCTATTCAAGAATCAAAAATTAAACCAGGGGATGATTTAGAAGAATTTTTAACTCATTTCCACTACTTAGCGTTTGATGTTACGAATACTGCTTCATACCAAGATTTAAACACGTTACTTATTAACCTAGAAGAACAATTCAATATTCCAGGAAACAGAATGTTTTATATGGCGATGGCTCCTGAATTTTTCGGAACAATCGCTTCTTACTTGAAATCAGAAGGTGTGACAAACTCAAACGGTTGGAATCGATTGATTATTGAAAAGCCTTTTGGAAATGACTTTTCATCTGCACAAATATTAAACGACAAACTTCGTCAAGCATTTACGGAAGACGAGATTTATCGTATTGACCATTATCTAGGAAAAGAAATGGTTCAAAATATTGGTGTCATTCGTTTTGCAAATGCAATATTTGAATCACTATGGAACAATAAGTACATCTCTAATATTCAAGTTACATCCAGTGAATCTTTAGGTGTAGAGGACCGCGGAGGTTATTATGACCATTCTGGTGCTTTAAGAGATATGGTACAAAACCATATGTTACAAATGGTTGCGTTACTGGCGATGGAACCACCAATTCGCTTAACAACAGAAGAAATCCGAAGCGAAAAAATTAAAGTATTGCGTGCACTTCGACCGATAACAGTAGAAGAAGTTGATCAATATTTTGTAAGAAGTCAGTATGGACCAGGAACAATCAATGGAAAAGAAGTTCCTGGGTACAGAAGCGAAAGTAAAGTGGATCCAAACTCAAGAACAGAAACATTTGTAGCAGGTAAATTATTAATAGATAATTTCCGCTGGGCAGGTGTGCCGTTCTACATTCGTACAGGGAAACGCATGCAAGAAAAATCAACAAAAATTGTCATTCAGTTTAAAGAATTGCCAATGAATTTATATTCTAAATCAGAAAACAACGTTCAGCCAAACCTGCTTATTATTCATATTCAGCCGGATGAAGGGATTTCTCTTGTTTTAAATGGTAAAAAAATTGGTACTTCTGAAAGAACAACACCATTTAAGCTTGATTACTGCAATGACTGCATAGACGGAGTAAATACACCGGAAGCTTACGAGAAACTTCTATATGATGCAATTCAAGGCGATTCAACAAACTTCACTCACTGGGATGAAGTAGCATTGTCATGGAAATTTGTTGATGTTATTTCTAAAGCATGGCAACAGGATGTATCAACAGATTTACTTACTTACGAATCAGGCTCAATGGGACCACAAGCTTCTGATGATTTACTTGCGGAAAATAGCTTCCAATGGTGGCCTATTTCAGATGATAGTGACTACTCAATCTAAGCAAAGGGGAATTCTTATGAAAAAAGTATATGATATTACAGTACCTATTTACGAAGGAATGCCTGTATATAAAAATAAACCAGAGAAACAGCCTCAACTTTCCAAAGTTACAAACGGTCATGTAACAGAATCCACATTAAAAATGGATGCTCATACAGGAACGCATATTGATGCGCCTTTGCACATGATAAATGACGGGGATACGTTTGAAACACTTGATATTGAAAAATTAGTAGGCGAAGCAAAGGTTTTTGACTTAACTCATGTTGATAGTGGCATTACTGCTGAAGACCTGAAAGACTTCGATATTCAAAAAGGGGATTTTGTTTTATTTAAAACAAAGAACTCCTTTGATGAAGGATTTAACTTCGAATTTATTTATTTAGCTGAAAGCGGCGCGAAACTGCTTGCTGAAAAAGGGATTCGCGGTGTGGGCATTGATGCATTAGGTGTTGAACGTGCCCAAGAAGGTCACCCAACCCATAAAACACTATTTGCACACGATATTATTGTAATCGAAGGATTAACATTTAAAGAAGTAGAAGCGGGAACATACTTTATGGTTGCAGCTCCATTAAAACTAATGGGTACAGATGCATCACCAGCGCGTGTGCTATTATTCCAATAAAAAATGGACCAAGATATCAATCTTGGTCCATTTTTTACCGCTATTCGCGGGCAGTAATACTCCCACCTCAAAATTCAGCAAAAGCATTGTCCAGCTCTAGCGGCTAGAATCTCCGGTCGTTTCGCCCCTCGGACGAGGCAAAAAGCGCCTCTCTGTCGGGGCGTGGGCGTCCTGCGATTCTGAGCGAGCCGCTTCCGCTTTTCTTTATTGTCCAGTTCCAGTGGCTAGAATATTCGGTGGCTTCGCTTCTTCCTGCGAGGTAAAAAACACCTCTACGTCAGAAGCTCCATCCCCCTCACATTCTGGACGAGCCACTTCCACTTTATTTTATATCCATTTTGTATGGAATGTACCTTCTTTATCTACTCGTTTATACGTATGTGCTCCAAAATAATCGCGCTGTGCTTGTAACAAGTTTGCAGGTAGTGTTGCAGTACGATAGCTGTCATAATACGAAATTGCCGCTGAAAATGCAGGAACTGGAATACCTTGTTGTACAGCCACTGCGATAATTTGACGTAATCCGCCTTGGTATGACTCCACAATTTCTTTAAAGTATGGGTCAAGTAAAAGGTTTGGTAAGTCAGCGTTTGTCTCATAAGCCTCTTTAATGTTTTGTAAAAAGGTTGCACGAATAATACATCCGCCTCTCCAAAGCATAGAAATGCTGCCAAAATCAAGGTTCCAATCATATTCCTCAGAAGCTGCCTTCAATTGCGTGAATCCTTGTGCATAAGAACAA
>Ga0102589_1005268_pt1 | contig 11448 bp, 6 predicted proteins | sample AraplaMF_Col_mLB_FD_76858 | JGI IMG/M metagenome (GOLD analysis project Ga0102589, IMG submission 76858) | Arabidopsis root microbial communities from the University of North Carolina, USA - plate scrape MF_Col_mLB | ecosystem: Host-associated > Plants > Roots > Endosphere | place: USA... | reverse complement strand
CTTTAATACTTCCGCTAATGTATCAAGGGAACTCTTTTGTGGATCAAAACTTTCCGTAGCATCATTATGCACCGAAAACTCTTCCATCAATTCAGGATATTTATTTTTTACATACGATAATAAATGTGATTTCCCATCTCCGACGCTACCACACAAGAAAATTAATTGACTTGTATTTTGCCCAGCTGCTGCTGTTAGAGCAGACATCATATCGTTCTGTATCGTTCTTTCAACATGTAAATAATCCTTAAACGAACTAAACTCATTAGGATTTTCGATAGCCTCTTGAGATGATTCTTTCAGCTTCGAGAGTTCTGCTAGTAAATAACTCTCTCCTTCTCCTAAAATAAAATCATCATACACAAAATTGTTATCTATTTCTTCCTCATTATCTACAGTTTGTTTATCTTCAACTTCTAGTCCTACTGCAATCTCAGCGTTATTTATTTCTGTTAATTCCACAGTTTGATTTGATGTATTTTGTTTACTTGCAATCTCAATTAGTATTTTTAACTTTTCTTCTAAACTAGCAGATATCTTTTCTTCTAATTTCTCCACAATATGTACACTACTCTTCGGCTGTGGGTGTCTATATTTCGGGGCAACAAACTCATAACTCCCGTATACTTCCATAAACCACACTGCGATTTGGAATAGATTTTTATGCATTTTAAAAGCACTCTCTAATCCACTTTCAATATGTTCATGTGCCGCTTTATTTCCTAAATAGCGAACTGTATCAAATGAACGTGAAATTTCTTTTGATAAAATATCTTCTCTTTCTAATTTTTGGATACGCTCTACTTGCTTTAAATATTGTACGTCGTACAGTTCATGCTCTTCCGCAATGCGTTTTAATAATAGCTCTGCAAATATTCTTCCCTTAATTAAAACCGATTGGGGATCTTGATAAAAAATATTTTCAATATCCCTCCCCATCTCCGCTAACTCAGGGAATATCTCTTGTAGAAAATCAAATGTATATTTCTCCAATGATGTAACACCTCTTAATCTAAAAATACGTTTCGAATATATTCCATATTATACAATATCTATAGAAGAATTGTTGGTATTAAGGCACTATGAAATAATTACAATATTTTCTTAAATTTAGTCCTATTTTCCAAATGGTAACAAACCCCTTTTTTGATTCATCATCTATAAAATCCATAATATGATTTTTATTGGACAACTTAATTCTAAATAACCAAAAGAAGCCTAACTCTGTTTCTGTTAGGCTTCTTTAAAACTTAAATACTAAATAAATTTTTTATATCTTCCGCATCATCAAATGTTACCGATTCTAAAGTATTTCCTTCAATAGCATCTTCCATAATCCTTTGTTTCTCTTTCAATCTCCAATAAACTTTTTCATCAATTGGATTGCGCCTCTCTTGCTGCCCTTCTAACATTAAATAATAGTACTGTGTATATTGTCCATCTGGTAATCCTAAACGATGAATACGGTCTCTGGACTGCAACATGTGTGTCAGATTAAAGGAGTACTCCAAGTAAATTGCATCATGACATGTTTTATGAAGCGAAACAGATTCAGCTAAAGTATGCGGATTCGTAATTAATACATCTATTTTTTTCTCTTTGAATAGCTTTATAATAGCGTCTCTTTCCTGTTGAGGTGTCGCGCCATAAATAACTTGTGCTTTTATACCTCGATTGCTCAAATCATTCATTACTTTATTAATTGTATCTACAAACATGCACCAAATAATTGATTGCTTATCTTTTTCGTATAACTGCACCGCAATTTCAATTGCTTTTCGATATTTCAAGGTAGATGAAACTGACCGAATTAGCGCTTTTTCCTCTTCACTAAACATAATTTTATCCGGCTCAATCATTTGCCAAGCTTCTTCATTTTCTACATCAAATAATTCACTATTCTCAATAGACTTTAATAATAAACTAGGGTTAGATGCTGCTTGTATTAAGCGAATATATAATAAAAAGATTTTATCCCCATATTTTCGATACAACAAGTCTATAATTTTTTGTTCATCCATATTCGCTTCACACCGAACTAATTTATCATCATTAACCTCCGGTACAGACAATTGTTTCTTTGTTGTACGCCAAAAGAAAGGGAATAATTTTTCATTAATTTTATCCATCTCTATCGGTGTTGGCTTTTTTAAACTTAACAAATCAAAATTAAAGAATAACTTATACTCTTCTTGATATAATACATTTAAAAAATTATATATATCTTCATAACTATTAGGGATAGGTGTTCCAGTTAAAACATATTTATAAATTGGTTTTTTTGAAATTCTTTTTGCAATTTTTGCCCGTACACTGGAAATCCCCTTAATTTTATGAACCTCATCGAATACTAGAATAGTCTTTTCATTAATAATATCCATTAAAACTTCTTCGTATTTTCCAAGTGATTCATAATTAATTAAAATTAAATTCTTATCAGCGCTATTTAATCTTAGCTGAGTCTCTGCCTCATGTTCTTCATGAATATCTAGTACTTTTAGTTCTTTCATATCACCGAAATTCTCATAGAACTCTAGCTTCCACGACAGGAATGAATTTTTCGGTCCAACCATAACTATTTTGTCTACTTTATTAATCTCAAAGGCATTTAAAAATGCATATGCACCGTAAATCATAGAAGTTTTTCCCGATCCAGGAACCGAAAAATTTGCACATTTTTTCATTTGCATCATATAAAAAGCACTCCAAAGTTGTTGTTCTCTTAGAGAACGATGCATTTCTTGGCCTAAAACATGCTTAAATTTTTCAAAATCTGATTTAATTAAGGGGTCTTTAGTCTTTATCATTAATGCATACTTTGCTCTATCCTCAATCCTAAAATTATGGTTTGCAATATAGGTTTGAAGTTTTTCACTCACAACAAAATTAAAAGCTTTTTTTTCAGCATATTTCTCTAAAATTTGAATAACTTTCTGCATATCAATATAGGTTAAATCATCTCTAAAGTTTGGGTACTCCTGATTTAAATAATACTTCAACTTTTTAGAGAGCAAATAATCTTTTGGATTCACTTGATTACTTTCAAGCTGATTATATAATACTAGCTTTTCATTTTCTATCGTTAAAACAAGTACATCTTTCTTTAATGATTCGACATCCAATACGAGACGCCCCCTATCAAAACTCAGTATTCTTTTTTTTACAACATCATCTACCTCAGCGACATAGATATCTTTTACTTCATTGTTCCAAATTTTCTCGAATTTTTCTTGTGCATACTCTATTTTAGACCTATCAAAATCTGAGACTAGCCAACTTGCCGAGACATCAAATGATTCATAATTTGCCATAATGGCTGCTTGAGTTTCATTATTAGAACCTGTAAAATATATTACGTTTCCATAAGAATCATAACAAAGACCATATTTCGCGTGAAAAAGACCACATTTTTTAAATGCTATTCTAACCTCTACATATCCCGAAGAGATTAAATTTGCTAAATTAAATAGTTGCATTTCTTCAACTAATGACAGATTTTCATCCATCCTATCCAACAATACTCGTTGCAACTTTTTCTTATTTTCATACCCACGTTTTATGAGCAAAAAATCTTCTTCACTAATTTCGTGAGAAATAACTAATCTAAATTCCCCGTGGTTCCTTACTAACCCTTGTAGACCTTTCCCATATGCCGCGAGTGCTTTCGCACTAAAATAACCACTTACTCTATCATAACGTATAGCATTCTTTAAAACCGGGTTATAAAATTCATCAGCAATATTCGATTCATCTGTATAATAGCTAGGTTTTAAATACAATGTCTTAAACATTAAAGATTACTCTCTAGTAAATCTAATTTAGAATTCATACTCTCTAATAACTTCTTGAATTCTTCCTTATTTTCATAACTCATTTTTGAAACAGCCACTAATTCAATACTATCTAGAGTAGTAAATGCTTTTGTTAATAAATCAATAGGTTTATTACGTGCATTACTAAGCTTATTCTTCTCTATATAATTTTCTACAAGTGTTTGACTTTTTATTACCGCTGGTTCTTCTTTTATAGCTTCTTTAATTTGAACAACTGAATTTTGATTATCTTCATGCAATCTCTCATAAATTTCTTCTACTGCTTCTTCATGCTCCTCAATAAATTGAGCAACATTATCTGTTTTTATAATACTATTTCCAATGTCACGAATGTGTCGGGTCAAATCTCCCTGCTTCGAAGTTAATAAATTTGTAAATAATGTATCCTTAACTGCATCTGCTTCTTCACCTTCAGGCAATTTATTTAAAATCAACATAATTTCTTGTAAAGGACCATCTAAATTTAATTCACGTGCAATATAATATTTACCTTTAGCATTAATAAACTCTAAGAATTCCACCATCAATTTAGCTTTCTTAATTAACTTAGTAACCTCACTTTTTGTCTTGGAGGTTTGGTTACAATACTCGGCTTCGGTAAAAGTTTCTTCTTCTATAATATCACGATATACATCTACCAAATTATCAATTGGATTATAATCAACCGGTTTTTCCTCAGCATGTTGTAAATTTAATTCTAATCGTTTAATATCTTTACTCGTAAGGCCATTCGTTGTATTTAAAATAACCGCTTCAAAATAACAATCTCTACCATCCTCATGTTTTAACTCTCGTAAGCATGTAAAACGACGGTTTCCATCGATAATTCTACCATCCTGTAAAACTACTCCTGCCACCCTTTGACCAAAAGCTTTAATATTATTCTTTGTTTTTGTCAAGGCAACTGGATTAGATTTATAAATAAATCCATGAAGAACCTCATTATATTTCTTTACATCATACTCAGGGTTTAATGGTTCCACCTCTGAAGTATATTGACTAATCCACGTTGCAATTCGACCGTTACGATCATTATAATATAATAATTCTAAAGGGATTTTATAGACTGTATAGTTTTCAGTCTCTGCTTTAATCGTTAATTTTCTCGCTCCCGATGTTTTTGTTATCTCTTTTCCAATCAAATCAAATAAATTAATATTCATAATAACTACCTCCTCAAAAAGTTTGTATATCCAAATATATTTTGTGGAATCTCCCTAATAAAACTCTATTGATCGATAAATATGTAGACTCTAAAAAATGGCATTAAAATTTAGAGCCCACACTAATCCTTTTCTATACACTAACTCCTATTAATTCACAAAAAACACCCAAGAATTCCCCTCTATATTATTCAATATAATTATAGAATTTTTCACTATCAATAAATAGCCTTTCAAGGTCTTCCGAATAATATAACTGACTTTGATTAGCGTAGTGAATAATACTTCTCCGATTAATAAAGGCATCAAAAAATTGAACAAACTTATCCTCCAACTCATTTAATGAAATAGAATGTTCGGTTTCCATTACAAATTGAAAAAGCTCCGTAACATTAAACTCTTCTACCGTCTTCATAAAAAATGTTGTCTGATCAATTTTCATATATTTAAAAGCTCCCGGTCTTTTCAACAAACTCTCATAAAAAACATCCTGGAATCCAAGCTCTACCAATTTATGATGAAACCCTTCTTTTTCAAGCGAAGTCCAAGTGAAGACACAACTATCACCGATAAATTTTTCCACTTCACCTTTAAAATCAATTAAATCTTTTTTATAGATTCCTGCTTCATTTAATTTATTTATCGTAATATACTCATTTTCTTCAATCTTTACCACATCATAGCTATTTTCTAAATTAACCAACTTTCGCATAAACTGGACACTATCGTAAATAGGATCGACTATTTTTATAAAATAATCTTGTTTAAATATTTGCTGTTCAAAATATTCCTCCGGTTTAGCGATTTCCTTTACCAATACAAAATTCGGATGTATATTATATCCTAGCTCAGAAATATTTATTTCGTTAAAATATTCTTCCTCAAAATTTTCTTTCTCTTTATTTACAATGACATTAAATTCTTCAAAAGTATAAATTGGCTTTATCAATTTATTTTTTACTTTTTCAATACTATCACTATCTAGAATTTTAATTTTATTATCATATATTTGATGCCTTTGAATTTTCGGCATCTCTTTAATAACCTTGGCTATGTAATTCGCATTTAACCAAAAAGCTTGTTTGGTGATATATTCCCCATTAGGTAACAATACTCTATCCGATGAATCACTAGCTTTTGGTCTCACATGTGCAACATTATTAAATTGAAGTCCAGGTAAATTGTTTTTTTGAACAGTTCTCTTCCCTCGCTTTACTTCTTCAATTTCCAAACCACCTTGTACAAGATTCTTTGTTTTTTCCCATACACTCTTCACTTCATTATCTAAAGTAGCTAAAGGCATCTTCCATATGTACATACCTCTAAAATATAAATTTTCGTCTGAGACCTCTTTCTCCTCATATTGAAAAACTACAAATAGAAGGGTTGTAGATATAAATTTCATTCTTAATTTACTTGTTTCCCATACCTCTCTAGTCAATTCATTAAATTTTATTTGCTCAAAAGACATAGATTCTTTTGGCTTATCATCATACTTCAAACGGACGGTTTTTAAAGAAATGGATTCAATATGTTTACCTAGTAGCTCATTTTCATTAAAATTCTCAAATTCCTTTAATTTATTTACTAATTTAACTGTGGATAGCTTAGATTTTAATGTGTCTGGATTAATACCAATAGTTCTTGCTAATTTCGGGAAAGAAAACCCTATATATTTGTTGAATTTTTCATTTAATTGTTCTTGTACCTTTTTTATACATTGTTGTTCATACATTTAATTCACCTACGTTTCAATTAAATTCTCTAAGAATAACAACTTATCTTTCAATAAATCCATAATACATTAAATTTTCTAGTTGATTAAATTTAAAATTGATCGAAAATTCTAACTTTAATGATCGACCATTATATATTTTTTTACACCTTTAATATTTCTAATGTATATATTGTTTTATCCTAAGTATTCACTTCTTGAACACAAAGTTAATTTTACCGAATAAGTATATATTTGTATATTCCCTTTATATTTTTAATCCTTACTACTTAAAAAAGCTATGTTTCAAACATTAATTTATTTCTTAGGCTCTAGTAAATAAGTCATACCATGCAACATATATCTCTAATTCTCAATTCGAAAAAAAGTTATTCATGAAATCTTAATTAATACTACTAAGTTCAATAAATTTCAGAAAATAAATTTAAAGCAACCTACTTTCTATATATATATATAGAAAGTAGGTTGCTTTAATATGAGTTATATTCTTTTATACATTATCCTTTGAGGCCCAAGCTCAGCTGTACAGAACTTTCCATCTCTTCTTCTTGTGTCATAATCTCCACAATTCTTTCACTCATTCGTTTCACTAAATCAACCACTAAAGCATTTCCCATACAAAAATACCTATTTCTTTGTGGCATCCCTGTATTTGTCCAGTTCATTGGAAAACCATTTAATAGTTCACATTCAACAGGTGTTAAATATCTTAACCTTTTTGTGTAAGGATCTTCAATTACATGAGAACTTCTATTACATGTTCCTTCACTAGTTAACATGGTACGTCCAGGCTTATCTAAATCATCCGGGAAAGCCATCCCTCCCTCTGAGTAGAAATATTTATGCCCTGTCGCCTTCGATACTCTTTCTTCTTTCTTAGGGCCTTTGAGGTACTTAAGTTCCTCGAATTCCGTTCTTCCCTTTTTATTAATTTTATCCATTTTCAAATAATAAGATTCATCCGCAGGTCCAAAGTTATCGTATACTTTCTTAACTATCTCACCTAACGTCTTGGGATTCTCAGTTACTGGCACTACTTCCTCATTATATACTTGTCCTTTTATCATCACACCAGAATTATAATATTCTGCTTTAAATGTATCAGAAACCTCCACGATATCATTTGGCAACCTAAACTGACCTCTTTTTTTGTTTTCTTTAGGTGCCTCAAGCACTTTAAATACCGGAGCAAAAAATCCATTCTCACACAGTACCTCTAATGGCTCCACTTTACTTTGAATATTAGCAAAACCAGACTCATCTAGATATGCAAATATAAATACTCTCCGTCTTCTTTGTGAATATCCATAATCCGCAGCGTTAATAACTCTCCATTCCACTACATATCCTGCATCTCTAAAGCTCGCCAGCATAATAGAAAAGTCACGACCTCTTTGTTTTGCTGGTGACTTCAATAATCTATCTACATTCTCTAACAAAACAAATCTTGGCTTGCGAGAATTAACTATGTTCATTATCTCCCAAAAAAGAACACCTTTTTTCCCTTGTATTCCTTTTTCATTTGATAAAGTACGTGCTACAGAATAGTCTTGGCAAGGGAATCCACCTACTAATAAATCATGCTCAGGTATTTCCGGCCAAGCTTCTGCTATATCTCTATTTACATGTATTCCTTTATTTTCAAAGCGAGTTGCATAACAATTAAATGCGTGTTGTGCTTTAGTTGAGGGCTCCCACTGGTTCCCCCAAAGAACTTCAAAGTTTTCGTTTGCTTCTAGTCCTAATCTAAAACCTCCTACTCCCGCGAAAAGTTCTACTACTTTCACCATAAATACACGAACATCCTTTCGGTATTTTATTTATCTATGCTTCATTATAATAAAAAGTAAGGAAAAGATCAACTATAACATTTTAGGAATCATACTTTTTCACTTGCAATCGTAAAAAAACAATTCATTACTATATCAATAGTATAAACGAAACCAATCGCCTTGAATAGATCCAATATACCTGTTATTTAATAGAACAAACTGACTTTTCCTTCTTATAAATTTCACTAATATAAATTTGAAACAGCTTTTTATTATAGCATAACTTTAATATGTATTGTCTAAAATCATACAACGCAGCACTGGATACAGAAAGGAGTTTATTATGGACTATACTATAATAGAAGAACTAATGAAAAAAGCACATGAAGCTGAAGGAAAAACATTTGGTGAAATTGATTCCACTAACCGACTTGCAAACGCTAAATCAAAAGGTGGACTAGGGCAAGTAATCGAGGAAAGTTTTTTTGGATATGAAGTCAATTCAAACGCAGAAGCTGACTTTAAACACCTTGGTATTGAACTTAAAGTAACTGCATTTAAACAAAATAAAAACGGTTCACTATCTGCCAAAGAGCGACTAGTCTTAAATATTATCAACTATATGGAAGAAGTTCATACACACTTTGAAACATCAAGCTTTTGGAAGAAAAATAAAAAACTACTATTAATGTTCTATGAATGGGTACCTGGTGTAGATCGTAAAGATTTTCACATTACAAAAAGCCTTTTATTCACCTATCCCGAAGCTGATTTAGAAATAATTAGACAAGACTGGGAAACCATCGTAAATAAAATTCGTGCCGGTAAAGCACATGAATTATCCGAAGGTGATACAAACTATTTAGGAGCTTGTACAAAAGGTTCCAATAAAAATTCACTTCGCTCACAACCGCGTTCTGAAATTCCAGCAATGCAAAGAGCTTTTTCATTAAAGCCGTCTTATCTGACGGCACTAGTTCGCAGATATATTCAAAATAAAGAACTAGTAAGTTTTGTAACAGCTGATGAACTAAAAAAACAATCTTTAGAAGAAATTATTCACTCTAAATTCGAATCATACATAGGATTAACTGATGAAGAGATTGCTCAGAATTTATCAGTAGACTACAAGCCTAGAAATAAAAGTTTTGTTCCAAACTTAGTAAGTTCCTTATTAGGGATTAAAGGAACCCGTCTTGATGATATCGAAGAATTTGCTAAAGCAAATATACAATTTAAAACAATTCGTTTAGAACCAAATGGGATACCTAAAGAAAGTATGTCATTTGAAACAATTAATTTTAATCAATGGTTGAATGAAACTTGGGAAGAAAGCTATTTACGCGAACGTTTTTATGAGACAAAGTTTTTATTTGTTATATTTGAATTTAGGCAAACAATAAAAGAAAATCCAAACCGTAAACTTTATTTGAAAGGCATTAAACTTTGGAATATGCCTGTTCATACAATCGAAATTGAAATTAAACATTTATGGGAAGAAGTTAACAAGATAATACGAGAAGGAATTCAAATCCAATATAAAAAACGTGGTAATAATGAAATCGAAACAAATAATCTACCAAAAACTAAATTTAATGGCGTTGCCCACATACGACCCAAAGGACACGATGGAAAAGATAAGATCCTACTACCTGATGGACAAAAAATCACGAAGCAGTGCTATTGGCTGAATAATTCCTATATAGCTACTATTATTGATGATAATTTTAACCAATAATTAGCAGTATTTAGAATCCGAAGTATTTAAAACAAAAATATAAACAAATCCCTTTTAAACTGATATGTTAGTTTAAAAGGGATTTTTCATTTAAAGAAAAATCATACGCCATACCGTATGATCTACTAATTCCTATTATTCCCCACTAGCTCCTTATACTCCTCACTACTCTCCTCCAAAAACCCCCTAGTCTCCCCACTATCCTTATAATAAGAATTCCACCCTCTCTCCCTCAAAATCCCCTTCCAACTCTCACTCTCCACCATCCTCTTAATAACACCATCCCAATAAGCAACCTCTTCCTCCGTCATATCTTTTGGGCCCATAATTCCTTTCCAGTGCTGGAAGATGACGTTGATTCCTTGTTCTTTCCATGTTGGGATTTCTGGTAGTCGGTCTAGTCGTTTTGGTGCGGATACGGCTAGTATTTTTATTTTGCCAGCTTTGTATTGTTTTTCGGCTTCGGATAGGGTCATGGTTGCGGCGCTGATTTGTTTGTTCGTTAGGGCGTTTATGATTTTTTCTTTGTTTTCGTAGACGAAGAATTGTAGTTCGGCTGGGTTTATGCCGAATGCTTTGCTTACTTGTACGAAGGATAGGTGATCGTCGTTTCCTAGGCCGGGGGCAACGCCGATTTTGAAGTTTTTCTTGTTTTGTTTTAGTTGTTTCATTAGTTCGTTTGCGTTTTCTATGTTTGAGTCTTTTGATACGACAACAACTTCCCAGTCCGATGCTAACGTTGCGAGCGGGGTGAAGTCTTTATATGTTAGTTTACTGTGGCCTAGTAGGTTGTTCGTTATGAGTAAGCTTGAGTTAATCGCCAGTACGTGACCACCTTTTTGTTTCGTATATTTCCATCCGACATCACCGCTGCCACCTACTTTGTTTGTGACAGTGATTGGTTTTGTGAAGATTTTTTCTTCTGTTAATGTTTTTTGCATCGCCCGTGCTGTTAAGTCCCATCCAGCTCCTTGAACGTTCGGCGCAACGATTTCTACTTTGTCGATGTTCACTTTATTCATATGGGATTTTTCCGAGGAACAACCTGCTATTACTCCTATCATGATCCATATACATAGTAATAATCGTTTTTTCATAGTCCTCTTCCTATTCGGTACTTTCGTTCTGGTCGTCCGATAATGCCGTATGTGTATTCTACTGTGCATTCGTTTGTCGCTACTAAGTATTCTAAATATCTTCTTGCGGT
>Ga0102589_1005265_pt1 | contig 11451 bp, 11 predicted proteins | sample AraplaMF_Col_mLB_FD_76858 | JGI IMG/M metagenome (GOLD analysis project Ga0102589, IMG submission 76858) | Arabidopsis root microbial communities from the University of North Carolina, USA - plate scrape MF_Col_mLB | ecosystem: Host-associated > Plants > Roots > Endosphere | place: USA... | reverse complement strand
AGGCCAAGTCCACCGACACCGACAAGGTGATCGCCGCCATGGCCGGCCAGACCTTCAACGCGCCTTCCGGCATCGTGAGCAAGATGGACGAGAAGAACCACCACCTGCACAAGTCGGTGTTTATCGGCGAGATCAAGGCCGATGGCCAGTTCAATGTGGTGTGGAAGACGCCTGGCCCTGTGAAGGCCAAGCCATGGAGCCCGTACATCGAAGGCAACGCATCGAAGCCTGACGAGCCTGTCAAGAAGTAAGAAGCTACTGCGCGAGCCGATCTGGGCTCTGCGGTGCTCACCGTACGGGTGTACGGTTCCGCGCCGCAGAACCCACCTTGGCCCGCTCGCTACGCTTCTTCCCATCTTGACACCCTTGGGTGTCATCGGCCCGGTTCTTGCTCGTGAGTCGCAAGAGCCGGCGCCCACAAGGAAGTTGCAGTCTGGGCGCCCCACCGATAAGCTGGTGTGCGCCCAACCTACAGGTTCTTTCCACATGCTGCTACGCCACCTTTTTGCCCTCTCCCTCACGCTCCTTTTAGCAGCCCACGCCCATGCCTTGACCGCTGAGGAGGTCAAGGGCATGGCCATTGGCGAGACGGAGGCGCGGGTGGATGCGCTTGCCAAGGCCGCGGCTGTGGCGGATGACAAGACGGCGGCTTTTATCCAGGCGCTGTCTGACGACGCGGTCAAGACCAAGGGCGAGAAAGTCTTCGTCGTGAAAGACGACAAGGCCTATGACCCGGTCACCGGCGCCGAGGTGCCGCTGCCGGCCGATGCCGAGGATGTGATCAACCCCAATTTGATGCGCAGCGAAATCGACAACGCGCTGGCGGCGCTGAAACTGTTCTCCAAGGACGAGAAGCAGCGGCGCGACGCGATCAAGACCCTGGGCGGGGACAACGACGAAGCCCGTCTGCCTTTGATTGAAAAAGCCTACGCGGCCGAGACGGTGCCTGAGCTGAAAAACCAGCTGGAACTGATGCGCTCGGCGATCCTGCTGGGCAGCAGCGATAAGGCCAAGCGCCTGGCGGCGGCCGCGCAGCTGGCCGGCAGCAAAAACCCCAATACCAAGACCGTGCTGATTGAGCGCCTGGGCACCGAGGCCGATGCCGACGTGAAGGTGGCTTTGCAGGCGGCGCTGGCCAAGGTCGAGGCTTCGCTCGAATGGGGCAACAAGCTGGGCGCGATTTTCAGCGGCATCAGCCTGGGCAGCATTTTGCTGCTGGTGGCGCTGGGCCTGGCGATTACCTACGGCCTGATGGGCGTGATCAACATGGCCCATGGCGAGCTCATGATGATCGGCGCCTATGCCACCTATGTGGTGCAGGGCGTGTTCCAGAAATACTTCCCGGGCCTGTTTGACTGGTATCTGCTGGCGGCCGTGCCCGTGGCCTTTATGGCTTCGGCGCTGATGGGCGCGGCGCTGGAGCGCGGGGTGATCCGCTTCCTCTACGGCCGGCCGCTGGAGACCCTGCTGGCCACCTGGGGTATCAGCCTGATGCTGCAGCAGCTGGTGCGCTCCATCTTCGGCGCGCAAAACGTCGGTGTGGAAAACCCGGTGTGGATGAGCGGCGGCGTGCAGGTGCTGGGCAATCTCTCGCTGCCTTACAACCGGCTCATCATCATTGTGTTTGCCATCGCGGTACTGCTGGGCGTGGCCTGGCTGATCAGCCGCACGCGCCTGGGCCTGTTTGTGCGCGGCGTCACGCAGAACCGGCCGATTGCCTCGTGCATGGGCGTGAACACCGCGCGGGTCGATACCTATGCCTTCGCGCTGGGCTCCGGCATCGCGGGCCTGGCCGGCTGCGCGCTGAGCCAGGTGGGCAATGTGGGCCCCGACCTGGGCCAGGGTTATATCGTCGATTCCTTCATGGTGGTGGTGCTGGGCGGCGTGGGCCAGCTGGCCGGCACCGTGTATGCCGCGCTGGGCCTGGGCATCCTGAACAAATTCCTCGAAGGCTGGACGGGCGCCGTACTGGCCAAGATCGCCGTGCTGGTGTTCATCATCATCTTCATCCAGAAGCGGCCGCAGGGCATCTTCGCGATGAAGGGCCGCAGCGCGGAAGCCTGATCATGAGCACCCCTATCGCTTCCCCCATGGCTACCCCGAATACCGCGGCCTCCCGCGTGCAACTCCCGGCCAAAGGCCCGCTGCTGACGCGCGGCGGCTGGAGCGCCTTCATGATGGCGCTGATCGCCGTGTGCGCGATTGCGCCCGTGCTCAACCTCTGGGTGCCCGAGGGCAGCATGTTCCACATGAGCACCTATGCGGTGGCGCTGCTGGGCAAGATCATGTGCTACGCGATTTGTGCGCTGGCCATGGATCTGATCTGGGGCTACACCGGCATCCTGTCGCTGGGCCACGGCGTGTTCTTTGCGCTGGGCGGCTACACCATGGGCATGTATTTGATGCGCCAGATCGGCCGCGACGGCAATTACAAAAGCGATTTGCCGGACTTTATGGTCTTCCTGGACTGGAAGGCGCTGCCCTGGCATTGGGCCTTGAGCGACAGCTTTGTGGCGACCTTGATTTTGATTGTGGCGGTGCCCGGGCTTGTGGCCTTTGTGTTTGGCTTTTTTGCGTTCCGCTCGCGCATCAAGGGCGTGTATTTCTCCATCATCACCCAGGCCATGACTTTTGCGGCCATGCTGCTGTTCTTTCGCAATGAGACGGGGTTTGGCGGCAACAACGGCTTTACCGACTTCAAGCGCATCCTGAACATCCCGCTGGCCACGCCTTCGATGCGCATGACGCTGTTTGTGATGACGGGGCTGACGCTGCTGGGCTTCTTCCTGTTCGCCAAATGGCTGGTGGGCAGCAAGTTCGGCCGGGTGCTGCAGGCCATACGCGATGCGGAGACGCGGGTGATGTTCTCAGGCTACAACCCGCTGGGTTACAAGCTCACGATCTGGGTGATCTCTGCCGTGATGTGCGGCGTGGCCGGCGCACTCTATGTGCCGCAGGTCGGCATCATCAACCCGAGTGAGATGAGCCCGGCCAACTCGATAGAAATCGCGATCTGGGCGGCCGTGGGCGGCCGTGCGAGCCTCATTGGCCCCATCGTCGGCGCCTTTATCGTCAACGGCGCCAAGAGCTGGCTGACCGTGGCCTACCCCGAGTTCTGGCTGTACTTTCTGGGCCTGCTGTTTATCAGCGTCACGCTGTTCCTGCCCGATGGGGTGGTGGGCCTGGTGAAGAAGCTGCGCAAGGGAGGTGAGAAATGACCCCCGATCTGTTGGAGCAGGGCGCACGCCGTGTGGAGGAGCGCCGCGCCGCGCTGGAAGCCGGCAAGGCCAACACCGAATCGGGCGGGCGCAACGCCAGCGGCAGCCGCGTGGCCCACCCCACGGGCGAGGTGGACGTCACCCACGGCCGCATCCTGTACCTGGAAGACGTGAGCGTGAGCTTTGACGGCTTCAAGGCCATCAACAAGCTGAGCCTGGACATCGCGCCCGGCGAGCTGCGCTGCATCATAGGCCCCAATGGCGCCGGCAAGACGACGATGATGGACATCATCACCGGCAAGACGAGGCCCGATGAGGGTACGGTGTTTTTCGGCAGCACGATTGATTTGCTGCGCCACAAGGAAGCCGAAATCGCCCAGCTGGGCATAGGCCGCAAGTTCCAGAAGCCCACGGTGTTCGAGCAGCTCACCGTCTTTGAAAACCTGGAACTGGCCTTGAAGACCAACAAGGGCGTGAAGCACTCGATGTTCTTCAAGCTGGACTCCGCCCAAAGCGACCGCCTGGCCGAAGTGCTGGTAACGATTCACCTGGCCGACAGCGTGGGGCGCCTGGCCGGCAATTTAAGCCACGGGCAAAAGCAGTGGCTGGAGATCGGCATGCTGCTGATGCAGGACCCCAAGCTGCTGCTGCTGGATGAGCCGGTCGCCGGCATGACCGATGAGGAAACCGCGCGGACGGCTGAGCTGTTCTTGACGCTCAAGGGCCAGCATTCCTTGATGGTGGTGGAGCACGATATGAGTTTTATCAAGACGATTTCTGAAATCGTGACGGTGCTGTGTGATGGGTCTGTTTTGGCACAGGGCACCTTGGATCAAGTGCAGGCGGATGAGCGGGTTATAGAGGTGTATCTTGGGAGGTGAAATCTTTTTGCCGGGTCTTGCGCTGGCTTGCGCGCCCGCTCCCCTTGCTGGGAGTTGCTGGCCGGGGTTGCCCGGCGGCAACTCACTTTCTTTTGCTTCGCCAAAAGAAAGTAAGCAAAGAAAAGGCGACCCTACTTGCTGCGTCCCTCCGCTGCGCTACGGGCAACCTGCGGTGCTCGGTCCAGCCGGGGTCTCGCTAAACTCGCTTCGCTCAAACAACGCGATCCCTGATCCGTCTGGCCCTGCGCTCCTCGGCGCATCCAGAAGGGGTGGGGAAGGAATACCAATACCTGAAGAAACAAGGACTCGCCAAGGCGAGTCCTTGTTTGTCTTTGTCCCCGTTCCCGATTGCCCCGTCCTGGCTGGGCCGAGGAGCGCAGAGACAAGCGGATCAGGGCCGGCGTTGTCTGAGCGAAGCGAGTTTAGCCGGACCCCGCTTGGCTCGAGCACCGCAGGTTGCCCCGCAGCGAAGCGGAGGGGACCCAGACTGCGGGTCGCCTTTCTTTTGGGTACTTTTCTTTGGCGAAGCAAAGAAAAGTGCCTCGCCTGCCGGGGCGAGACCCGGCCAGCAGCTCTCAGCAGAGCAAGGGGACTCGCATGCTCACAGTAAAAAACATCAACCAATACTACGGTGGTTCCCACATCCTCAGAGATGTGAGCCTCGAATCCCACCTGGGCAAGGTCACGGTTCTGCTAGGCCGCAACGGCGTAGGCAAAACAACGTTGCTCAAGTCATTGATGGGCCTGGTCCCCGTCAAGACCGGCACGATTGAGTTCAACGGCAAACAAATTCAATCCAGCACACCGTATGAACGGGCAAGAGCAGGCATAGGCTTCGTGCCGCAAGGAAGAGAAATCTTCGCCCGCCTGACGGTAGAAGAAAACCTGCGCATGGGCCTGGCTTACAAGAGTGCTTCGACGCCCATCCCGGCCGAGCTGTATGAGCTGTTCCCTGTCCTCAAGCAGATGCTGAACCGCCGTGGCGGCGACCTCTCGGGCGGGCAGCAGCAGCAGCTGGCGATTGCGCGCGCGCTGGCGGCCAAGCCCAAGCTCTTGATCCTGGACGAGCCGACGGAGGGCATACAGCCGAGCATCATCAAGGACATTGGCCGGGTGATACGCATGCTGGCCGACCGGGGCGACATGGCCATCCTGCTGGTGGAGCAGTACTACGACTTCGCGCAGGAGCTGGCCGACGACTACCTGGTGATGGAGCGCGGCGAGTTCATTGCGCGCGGGTTGGGCAAGGACATGGAAGCCAACGGCGTGCGGCAGCTGGTGGCGATTTAGCCCTTCGGCCGGGCTTTTTTGTGCCTGTGGGTGCGGGGAAATTTATCCGCAGATTACGCAGATTTGCACAGATTTAAAAACACCCATTTGTATTCGCGGTTTCAGTCGTCCCGCCGTGGAGCCCACGACTCTTCATAGCTTTTGAAGGTTTTATCTGCGTAAATCTGCGTAATCTGCGGATATCAATGTCTTCCTCGCCGCGAACGTAGAATCTCAGCGCTTGCCAAATCGGCCGCAATGAGGGATTCGAAGTGCCAGCGCGCAACAAGCTGGCCATGGGAATCCATCCATAAACAGATAAGCAAAAAGGTACACGCCAATGGCTTTGCTCACCCTGGACAACTGGCTGATTCGCGAGAAATCGCATGAGGGCCTGTCGGGGTTTCGCCGCTTTCTGGTGGAGTTCGGCTGCTTTGGCTTGAAAGAGGCGAGGGCTTGCCTCTTTGCCGGGCTGTTCTTTGCGGCGGTGTTCCTGGTGCCGCGGGGCGGTGTGGCGGGCATCCCGCGCTATGACCTGCTGCTGGTGATTGCGCTGCTGATTCAAGGCTGGATGGTGGCGGCCAGGCTGGAAACGCTGGATGAACTGAAAGCCATCTGCCTCTTTCACGTGGTGGGTTTTGCGCTGGAGGTGTTCAAGACCTCCGGCGCCATCCAGTCGTGGAGCTATCCGGACTTTGCCTATACCAAGGTGTTTGGCGTGCCGCTGTTTTCGGGGTTTATGTATGCGGCCGTGGGCAGCTACATCATCCAGGCCTGGCGTTTGTTTGACCTGCGCATTCGCCACCACCCGCCGTACTGGATGGCCGTGGTGATTGCGCTGCTGATTTACGCCAACTTCTTCACCCACCACTATCTGGGTGACTACCGCTGGTACATCGCGGCCTGCCTGGGCGGTTTGTATGCCCGGTCCACGGTGATCTTCCGGCCCTATGACCGGGACCGCAGCATGCCTTTGCTGCTGGGCTTTTTGCTGATCGGCTTTTTTATCTGGGTGGCTGAGAACATCAGCACCTTCTTCAGCCTCTGGCACTACCCCAACCAGCTTGGTGCCTGGTCGGCGGTGCATGTGGGTAAATGGAGTTCCTGGTCGCTGCTGGTGGTGATGACCTTCACTATCGTCGCCAACCTCAAGCATGTGAAGGCGCGCATCCATGTGCCTGACTGAGGCTGCATGAGCCTTCGTTTTGACTGCGAGGCGGCGCTGTGGGCCGTGCTGATTTTTATTGTGGAAGTGCTCATTGCGACCGTGTGGTCGCACCACCCCTGGCTGCGCGGTTTCGTCGGTGACGTGCTGGCGGTGGTGTGGGTGTACTTTTTGCTCAAGACGGTGATCAAGGCCGACACCACCCGCCTTGCGCTGGCCGCGTTTGCGGTGGGCTGCCTGGTTGAGCTGGCCCAGTATGTAGCGGCCGCGAACGGCTGGCATGTCGAGAACCGGGTGCTGCGGATTGTGTTGGGCTCGGTGGCCGACTGGATGGATGTGCTGGCTTATGCGGTCGGGTTTCTGCTGGTGCTGGGGCTTGAATCGTTTCTTGCGCGGCTGCGGTTTTTCTTTACTCCCTCTCCCTCTCCTTCTCCCTCTGGGAGAGGGAATTAATGCAGATATTCGGGTAGGATGGCGCTGGGCCGGCCCCATTGCCGGCCACGTCGCTCGGACGGTTCCGGGCGCTTACGTGAAAGTTCTTCCTATGTCCGCTTCCCCAGGCAAGCGCCGCTTCGCGCGCATTGACCGCCTTCCCCCCTACGTCTTCAACATCACGGCCGAACTCAGGGCCGCGGCGCGCAGGCGCGGCGAGGACATCATCGACATGAGCATGGGCAACCCCGATGGGGCCACGCCCGCGCACATCGTGGCCAAGCTCACCGAAGTCGCGCAGCGGCCCGACACCCACGGTTACTCGGCCAGCAAGGGCATTCCGCGGCTGCGGCGCGCCATCGCGCACTGGTACCAGAGCCGCTACCAGGTGGCCATAGACCCGGACAGCGAAGCCATCGTGACCATAGGCTCCAAGGAAGGCCTGGCCCATTTGATGCTGGCCACGCTGGATCGCGGCGACACCGTGCTGGTGCCGGACCCGAGCTACCCCATCCATATTTACGGCGCGGTGATCGCCGGGGCCGACATACGTTCGGTGCCGCTGACGCCGGACACGGATTTTTTTGCGGAGCTTGAAAAAGCCATACGCGGCAGCTACCCCAAGCCCAAGATGATGGTGCTGGGTTTTCCGTCCAACCCGACGGCGCAGTGCGTGGAGCTGGAATTCTTCGAGAAGGTGATTGCACTCGCACGCAAGCACGATATTTTTGTGGTGCATGACCTGGCCTATGCCGACATCGTGTTCGACGGCTGGAAAGCGCCTTCCATCATGCAGGTGCCGGGCGCCAAGGACATCGCGGTCGAATTCTTCACCCTGTCCAAGAGCTACAACATGGCCGGCTGGCGCGTGGGCTTTATGGTCGGCAACCCCGACCTGGTGGCCGCGCTGGCACGCATCAAGAGTTACCACGACTACGGCACGTTTACCCCGCTGCAAGTGGCCGCGATCGCCGCCCTCGAAGGCGACCAGCAATGCGTGAAAGACATCGCCGCGCAATACCAGGCCCGGCGCGACGTGCTCTACAAAGGCCTGACCGAAGCCGGCTGGGCCGTGGACTGCCCCAGAGCCTCGATGTACATCTGGGCCCGCATCCCCGAGCATTACCGCAAGCTCGGCTCGCTGGAGTTCGCCAAGCAACTGCTTGAAAAGGCCAAGGTGTGTGTGTCGCCCGGCATTGGCTTTGGCGACCATGGGGATGATTTTGTACGGTTTGCCTTGATTGAGAATGAGGCGCGGATTCGGCAGGCGGTGAGGGGGATTAAATTGATGTTTAAGGCTGATGGAGTGAGGTAGGGGGGCGGGGTTTGGCCCCTTTCACCCCGTTTGCCTTGCCGGTCTTGCGCCGGCTTGCGCACTTGCCTCCTCCTTGCCCTCTTCCTGGTTTTGCTGGCCGGGCAACCCCCGGCCAACAACCCTCATCAGAGAAAGCCGAGACAGGTAGGGGCAGAGAGATGGGAGAGGGGGAATAGCGCGCAAGGACGAACGGAAGCCGCACTGCCGGTGGGGAGTCGGCAACTCCCCCATTCATCAAATCCCCGGCGGTTTTTTCAGCGACAGCATGCGGTCCTGGCCGCGCAGCACGATGGTCTTGATCTCGGCGCCCTGCAGTACCGTGAGCCGGATTTCGGCGTCGGGCGCGGCGTGGTCCCAGAGTTTTTTGTAGAACGCCTCCAGCGTCGCGACTTTCGCGTCGTCCACCGCCAGCACAACGTCACCTGCGGACAGCCCGGCCAGTTCCGCCGGGCTTTCCTTGCTGACGCGCAGTATCTGTATGCGCCCGCCCTGGTCGTTGGAGGTGAGGCCCAGCCACGGCCTGCGGCTCCCGGCGCTGGAGCCCGAGCGTTGCAGCTCCGAGAGTATGGGGCGCAGCAGGTCGACCGGCACAAACATATTGCCCGGCAACCGGCGGTTCTCGCCCGTTGCATCGGACACGAACAGCGAGCCTATGCCCATCAGCTCGCCGCGTTGGTTGAAGAGCGGCGCGCCGCTGTGGTTGCCGCCGCTGGACAGCACCGGCGGGCTGGTGAACAGCGCCGATTCGATGTGGTATTCCCAACTGCCCGAGAACGCGCGCCGGCTGACCAGCCGCGTCATGCTCACGTCACCGTCGTCGTCGGGCTGCGGGCCGGTCACGGCCATCAGCGGCTCGCCCGGCTGCAGGTCCCGGCTGCTGCCCAGCCTGGCCACCGCCACATTGCGCAGCGGCAGCAGCGGGCGCAGCAGGCCGAAACCCGTGGCCAGGTCGTAGGCCACGGCGCGCGCCGGCAGCGTCCTGTTGTCCTGGGTCACGACCTCGATCTGTTCGGCCTCCAGCATCAGGTAGCCAATCGTCAGGATCAGCCCGTCCTGGCCGATCAGCACGCCCGAGCCCGCGCGCCGCAGGCCCAGGGTTTCGGCGGAGCGCGCGTCCTCCATCGCCGTGACCTTGACGCCCACCACCGCCGCCGTGGCCCGGTTCAGCGCATCGATCATGGCCTGTGCCGCAGGTGGCGGTGCCGTGGCGGCCTGGGCCGTGCCCAGCAGCAAAGTGCTTGAGAGAAGGAGACAGAGCCAATGACGCAAGCTGCACATGACGGACTCCAGACGCGGCGAGAGGGCTGCGGACACACAAAAGAAAGGGGCCGGCCGCGATTGAAGAATGCGCCTTATTAAATGGCGTTGCAAGCGGGAGGGGCAAAAATCCGGCGGCAAAAAATAACAGCCTGTGGTGTTGCCCGCCGCCATGGAGAAAAACAAAAAAGCCGTCCATGAACGAGGGTCATGAGACGGCTTTCGGGATGTGGTGCCCGGGGCCGGAATCGAACCGGCACGCCTTGCGGCGGGGGATTTTGAGTCCCCTGCGTCTACCAATTTCACCACCCGGGCTGGAATGAGCGAAGCCTCAAATTATGGCACAGTGTGGGCATGAACTATCCCACCATTGAAGACGCGATTGGCAAGACGCCTCTGGTCGCGCTGCAACGTATTTACGCCGCCGAGAACGCCGCACGCGGCAATGTGATCCTCGGCAAGCTTGAAGGCAACAATCCCGCCGGGTCGGTGAAAGACCGGCCGGCGCTCTCGATGATCAAGCGCGCCGAGGAACGCGGCGACATCAAGCCCGGCGATACGCTGATCGAAGCCACTTCGGGCAATACGGGTATTGCCCTGGCCATGGCGGCGGCGATCAAGGGTTACAAGATGGTCTTGATCATGCCGGAGGACCTGAGTATTGAGCGCGCCCAGACCATGAAGGCCTTTGGGGCTGAACTGATCCTGACGCCCAAGAGCGCGGGCATTGAATACTCGCGCGACCTGGCCGACCAGATGCAGAAAGAGGGCAAGGGCCGGGTGCTGGACCAGTTCGCAAATGCCGACAATCCGCGCATCCACTACGAGACGACCGGCCCCGAAATATGGACAGATACGTCAGGCAAGGTGACACATTTTGTCAGTGCCATGGGTACGACGGGCACGATTACCGGGGTTTCGCGCTATCTCAAGGAAAAAAATCCGGCCATCAAGGTCATCGGCGCCCAGCCCAGCGAGGGTTCGCGCATTCCCGGTATCCGCAAATGGCCGCAGGAATACCTGCCCAAGATTTACGACCCCCGCCAGGTGGATGAGCTGGTGCTGGTCAGCCAGGCCGATGCCGAGGACATGTGCCGGCGGCTGGCGCGCGAGGAGGGTATTTTTGCGGGGATTTCGGCCGCCGGCGCCTGCTGGGTGGCGCAGGAAATCGCCAAAACCGTAAAAAACGCGGTGATTGTGTTTGTGGTCTGCGACCGGGGCGACCGCTACCTGTCTACCGGCGTGTTTCCGGCTTGACGCCCCAGTGACGCGGGCTTGCTGCTATTGAAAAAATAGCGGCGACAGCGTTTTCTTTCTTTTATTTTCCCTTCTGATCGCCTGCCATGACCCATGAATTCCGGTTTTGCCCGAACTGCGCGACGCCGCTGGCCATGGTGACGCAGATGGAAGACGGCGGTGAAAAGGCCAGGTTGCGCTGCCCGGCCTGCGGCTTCACCCACTGGAACAACCCTACGCCGGTACTGGCCGCGGTGATCGAATACCACGGCCAGGTGCTGCTGGCTCGCAACGCGGCCTGGCCGGGCAAGATGTATGCGTTGATCACGGGGTTTATGGAGGCGGGCGAGACGCCGCAGGGCGGCATCACCCGTGAAATCAAGGAAGAAACCAACCTGGAGACTTCCTCGCTGGACCTGATCGGTGTTTACGACTTCCAGCGCATGAACCAGATCATCATTGCCTATCACGCGGTCTGTACAGGGGACGTAAGCCTCTCGCCCGAGCTGGTGGACTACCGGCTTTACGACCTGGACAAGCTCAAATGCTGGCCGGCGGGCACGGGCTATGCGCTGGCCGACTGGCTGCGCACGCGCGGGCATGAGCCTGAATTTGTGGAGTGGGCCAAGCGCACCGAATAGCTTGCCGGCTGGGGTAAAGCCCGGTTCAGGGCCTTTG
>Ga0102589_1005264_pt1 | contig 11452 bp, 9 predicted proteins | sample AraplaMF_Col_mLB_FD_76858 | JGI IMG/M metagenome (GOLD analysis project Ga0102589, IMG submission 76858) | Arabidopsis root microbial communities from the University of North Carolina, USA - plate scrape MF_Col_mLB | ecosystem: Host-associated > Plants > Roots > Endosphere | place: USA... | reverse complement strand
TGTGGCGGTCGCTCTTCATCGAGTAGGGGGCGGCACGCTGCTCGGCGAAATGAATGACGGCGTCCGGACGGTTCTCGGCGAGCCACTTCTTGAGGAGCTCGTAATCCTTGGCGAGGTCGATCAGGTTGAAATGGATGCGTCGACCAGTTTCCGCGTGCCAGATGCGCGTGCGCTCCTGGATCGAGTCCATCGGCGTCAGCGACTGGACCCCGAGTTCGGTGTCGATCCACCGTCGCGAGAGGTTGTCGAGAATATGGATCTCGTGCCCCGCGTCGGAGAGATGCAATGATGTCGGCCAACCGATGAATCCGTCTCCGCCCATCACTGCAATCTTCATCGCGTCGTCTCCTGCTTGATTGTTTCTGTCAAAAATTACTTAGGAAGCGTGACAATTGTTCAATGCTTGCAAGGCGGAAAGTCTTCCGCCAAAGAGGGCGCGTGACTTTGGAGAAAATTATGGCGGACAACGGTTTTTCGATTTCGGGTGAACTCACGGAAACGGGTCACCGGCTCCTGCAACGAGTTTATTACGAGGACACCGATTTTTCCGGCCTCGTCTACCACGCCCGCTATCTGCACTTCCTCGAGCGCGGTCGCACCGACTATTTGCGGTGCCTCGGCGTCGAGCAGCGAGAGCTTATCAATGCGGACGAGGAGGGACTTGTCTTCGTCGTCCACCGCATGGAGATCGACTTCAAGCAGCCTGCGCGGATGGATGACATCCTGACCGTGCTGACGCACACCGAAAAAGCAGGTGGCGCCAAGATGGTCCTCAATCAGGAGATCCGGCGCGGCGAAACGCTGCTGATCGCCGCCAAGGTGATCATCGCCGTCATCAATGCTAATGCCAGGCCGCGACGCCTGCCGGAAACGCTTGCCGAGAAATTTCTCGAAGGCAGCAAGCCGCTCCGCGGGCCCTGAGCCCTTGCCGCCACCCTTTGTGTGCGGCGATTCGCCTGGGTTGATCGCGAACGCTGAAAAGACGCGGGATTCCGGCCTTGCATAAACATGAGTTTTGTGTGAAGGAATTCGCGCGCTGGAAGATAAGCGCTGTTGTGATCATCGACCTAGATCTGACCAAGTAATCCAAGGGATAAATCTTTCGCCGATAGTTTCGCTGTCATGATCCGGCGCTAACGAACTGTTAACCATAATAGTGTCTTACTCGGATTGTCAGAGTTTGTGCGGTGCACGCCTTCCTTTGACCAAATTTGACGGCAAGGAAGGCGGATAAGAGCTTGGAAGCTTGACCAGGGCTTTGGGCGGCGGCCGCCAGACACTTCTTGCGAGATCACTTTGTGCCGCCCGGTCAAGTGCCGGGCGTTTGGATTCGGGGATTTTGGATCAATGGAACAAGTAGGATTGGCAGCAGCAACGGCCGACGTCAGCCTCTGGTCGCTGTTTATGCAGGCAGGTCTCGTCGTAAAGCTGGTCATGCTCGGGCTCATCGCAGCCTCGGTCTGGACCTGGGCGATCGTCATCGACAAGTATCTGGCGTATGGTCGCGCACGGCGCCAGTTCGAGAAGTTCGAGCAGGTGTTCTGGTCGGGCCAGTCGCTGGAAGAGCTCTATCGCACATTATCGGAGCGCAACAACACGGGCCTTGCCGCGATCTTCGTTGCGGCGATGCGCGAATGGAAGAAGTCGTTCGAGCGCGGTGCGCGCTCCCCGATCGGTCTGCAGATGCGTATCGACCGCGCCATGGACGTTACGCTGGCGCGTGAATCCGAATTTCTCTCCGCCCGTCTCGGCTCGCTGGCAACGATCGGTTCGGCCGGCCCGTTCATCGGCCTCTTCGGTACGGTCGTCGGTATCATGACCTCGTTCCAGGCAATCGCCGGCTCGAAGTCGACGAACCTCGCGGTCGTTGCTCCCGGTATCGCCGAAGCGCTGCTTGCAACCGCAATTGGCCTTGTTGCCGCTATCCCGGCCGTTATCGCCTACAACAAGTTCACTGCCGACGCCGGCAAGCTTTCGGGCCGTATGGAAGGCTTCGCGGATGAATTCTCCGCCATCCTTTCGCGCCAGATCGACGAAAAACTGCAGCCGCGCCAGGCCGCGCAGTAATCGACGGGAACGGAGTCAACGATATGGGTATGGGTGCTCCAAGCGGTGGCGGTAGCGGCGGTGGTCGCGGTGGTCGTCGTCGCGGTGGCCACAGAGGTGGTGCCATCTCCGAAATCAACGTGACGCCGCTCGTCGACGTCATGCTGGTGCTTTTGATCATCTTCATGGTGGCAGCACCGATGATGACGGTCGGCGTGCCCGTCGACTTGCCGGAAACACAGGCCAAGGCGCTGAATTCCGAAACGCAGCCGATCACGATCTCGGTGAAGAACGACGGCCAGGTGTTCCTGCAGGAAACACCGATCCCGGTCGAAGAGATTGCCGCGAAGCTCGAGGCGATCGCAACGACGGGCTACAATGAACGCATCTTCGTTCGCGGCGACGCGACCGCGCCCTATGGCGTGATCGCCGACGTCATGGCTCGCATCCAGGGTGCTGGCTACAAGAACATCGGCCTCGTGACGCAGCAGAAGAAGGACCAATAGCGAACGCTATGAAGGCCAGTATCGTCACATCTGCGGCTCTGCACTGTGCACTGCTTGCCTGGGCGCTGATCTCGATCGGCTCCCCGGAGCAGTTCAAGGTCGAGGATTTCGAGGCGATGCCCGTCGACCTCGTGCCCGTCGAAGAAATGACGCAGATGCAGCAGGGCGACAAGACGGCCAAGCCGAGTGAAAAGCCGGCGCCGAAGCCGACGGCCAAGCCGACCAATGTCGAAAACGCCGAGAACATGGGCGAGAACAAGGTCGACCTCAAGGCGCCGCCGGTCCCGAACGCCAAGCCCAGCAATAACGAGAGCGCTGCTGCCCCTAAGGCCGTCGAAAAGCCTCTTCCTCAGAATGATCCCGTCCCCAACGAGGTGAAGGAGATAATGAAGGAGGAGACGGACGTCGAGCCGAAGCAGGTCGCGTCCATTACGCCGCCGAAGCCGGAAATCACCCCGCCGACGCCGCCAAAGCCAGAGGAAACGCCACAGGAACAGCCGGAGCCACCGAAGCCGGACGCCGAGGCGCTGCCGGACAAGGTTCCGACTCCGGTCGTGAAGCCGCAAGCCAAGCCGCCGGAACAGAAGCCGGCCGAAAAGCCCCCGGAGAAAAAGACCGAGGATCAGGCGAAGGCGGACGAAAAGCCGACGGACAAGAAGAAGGCCGACAAGAAGCAGGAGAAAGCGAAGTCCGCCTCCTCTAAGCAGAGCGACTTCAACGCCGACGATATCGCGGCGCTGCTGAACAAGCAGGACCCGTCGAATGGCGGAGCCAAAAGTTCGACCGAGGTTGCTTCGCTCGGTGCCAAGAAGGCCACCGGTGGCTCCAAGCTCTCGATGAGCGAGATGGATGCGCTGCGTAGCGCGATCGCCGGCAACTGGTCGGTTATCCCGGGGATGGAAGGTGCTAGCGACGTTCGCATCAAGGTCCACATGAAGCTGGACCCTGACGGTAACATCATCGGCTCACCCGAGGTCGAAGCGGTTGGCGGCACCAACGAGGCGACGCGCATGGCGTTGGCAAGCGGTGCCAAGCGTGCCGTGATGAAGTCGTCGCCCTTCACCAATCTCCCGAAAGACAAATATGACGCCTGGGGCGAAGTTATCGTCAACTTCGATCCCAGCGATCTAGCACTTTAAAATGCTGAAAGGCTTGTCCTCCATGACCAAGTGTTCCCTCATTCGCGCCTTGATGGTCGCCGTCGGCATGATAACCACTGCGGTTGTCGCCACGCCGGCCAACGCGCTTGTCGAAATCAACATCAACAAGGGCAATGTCGAGCCACTGCCGATCGCGATCACCGATTTCCTGCAAGGCGACATGGGCGCCCAGGTGTCGCAAGTGGTTGCCGCCGACCTTCAGCGCTCCGGCCTCTTTGCGCCGATCAACAAGAACGCCTTCATCGAGAAGATCTCCAACCCGGATGCCGCTCCGCGCTTCGAAGATTGGAAGGTCATCAATGCGCAGGCCCTCGTTACCGGTCGCGTGACGCAGGAAAGCGACGGGCGCCTGCGCGCCGAGTTCCGCCTTTGGGATACATTTGCCGGCACGCAGATGACGGGCCAGCAGTTCTACACCCAGCCTGAGAACTGGCGTCGCGTTGCCCATATTATCGCCGATGCGATCTACAAGCAGATCACCGGCGAAGAGGGCTACTTCGATACGCGCGTCGTCTTCGTATCCGAGTCCGGCACGAAGCAGGAGCGCAAGCGCCAGCTCGCCATCATGGACCAGGACGGCTACAACGTGCGCATGCTGACGAACGGCAGCGATCTCGTGCTGACGCCGCGCTTCTCGCCGAACCGCCAGGAAGTCACCTACATGTCCTTCGCCAACCAGCAGCCGCGGGTTTACCTGCTGCAACTGGAAACTGGACAGCGCGAAGTGGTCGGCAACTTTCCGGGCATGACCTTCTCGCCGCGCTTCTCGCCTGACGGACAGAAAGTCGTCATGAGCCTTCAGCAGGAAGGCAACGCAAACATCTACACGATGGATCTGCGTTCGCGCACCACGACGCGCCTGACGTCCACTGCTGCGATCGATACCTCGCCGTCCTATTCGCCTGATGGCAACCGCATCGTCTTCGAAAGCGACCGTGGCGGCCACCAGCAGATCTACGTGATGAATGCCGATGGCTCCGGCCAAACCCGTATCTCCTTCGGAGACGGCAACTACTCGACGCCGGTCTGGTCTCCGCGCGGCGATCTGATCGCCTTCACCAAGCAGTCGGGCGGCAAGTTCTCGATCGGCGTCATGAAGCCTGATGGTTCGGGTGAACGCATCCTGACGACGGGCTTCCACAACGAGGGCCCGACCTGGGCGCCGAACGGCCGCGTTATCATGTTCTTCCGCCAGGCAGCTGGTGCCGGCGGTCCGCAGCTCTACTCGATCGATCTGACGGGCTACAACGAGCAGCTCATCAAGACGCCGAACTTCGCTTCGGACCCGGCCTGGTCGCCGCTTCTCGAGTAGGAAAGCCTGTGGATGTGCCTTTTTGTCGCCGCAAAAATCCCTGATTGGGGCGACTGAGGGACAAATCAACCATCTGTTAACCATAATTCTTGAATGCCGATTAACCCAACGAGGTTACAGTCCGGCAACCTTAATCAAGTCGCAAGGAGACCGGCCATGAGCCGAATTCACACCCCGGCAATGAGCCGCATGCAGAATTTCGCCCGTAACCCCGTCATGATCGCGCTTGTCGCCGGTCTTGCCTTGGCCGGTTGCGCCAACAAGAAGAACATGGCGAACAGCGCTGGTGACCTGGGCCTCGGTGCCGGCGCCGCAACGCCCGGTTCTGCACAGGACTTCACCGTCAACGTCGGCGACCGCATCTTCTTCGACACCGACTCCACCTCGATCCGCGCGGACGCTTCCCAGACCCTCGACCGCCAGGCTCAGTGGCTTGCCCGCTATCCGAAGTACGCGATCACCATCGAAGGCCACGCCGACGAACGCGGCACGCGCGAATACAACCTTGCTCTCGGCGCTCGCCGTGCAGCGGCCACCAAGGATTACCTTGCTTCGCGCGGCGTTCCGGCACAGCGCATGAAGACGATCTCCTACGGCAAGGAACGCCCGGTTGCCGTCTGCGACGATATTTCCTGCTGGTCGCAGAACCGCCGGGCCGTTACAGTTCTCGGTGGCGCCGGCATGTAATTGCTGGGAAATATTACAATTTCGAAAGGCGGCTCCAACGCGGGCCGCCTTTTCTTTTTGAACACACTTTGGCCAGTTTCCGTTGCTTTTTGAAAGCAATTGGAAAAATCTCCTGTTCGTGCCAATGGGTGCGAAGAATCACAGGGACAGGACAAACCATATGAAGAAATTTGTCGTTGCGGGCATGCTGTGCCTCGCGGCCGTGGCCGGGGCGGGCCAATCGGCGAATGCGACGTCGCTTTTCGGGTGGCAGATCGGCGGCAAGGCTGCCAATCGGCAACCGCAGGCACCGGTTGTAAACGTGCAGGCGGGCGGCCCTGAGGTTCGCATCCAGCAGCTGGAAGAACAGCTGCGCCAGCTGAACGGCCGCATCGAAGAGATGAGCTTCCAGCTCCTGCAGATGCAGGAAACGATCCGCAAGGCGCAGGAAGACAACGAATTCCGCTTCCAGGAGCTGGAAAAGGGCGGCGGCAGTAGTGCCGGCAGCAGCTCCAAGACGATGAAAAAGAGCGAAGCCGATGTGCCTCCTCCGGCGCAGGGCCGGAGCGGTGGTGACGATGTCGCCCGCGTAATCCAAGCACCGCAGGGAGCCGAAACGGCTCCCTCGACCGACGTTCCGGCAAATGATGGTCTCGGCCAGCCGCCGAAGCAGCTCGGTTCGATGCAGTTCGACCAGAGCGGCAATCCGGTCGGAGGCTCGGTCAACGAGAATGCCACGGTCGGATCCGGCCCGGTTCCTGGCGTCGATTCCGGCCGTTCGTCGCAGACGGCCTCGCTCGGCAGCGAAGCCGACCAGTACAAGGCCGCCTACGGCCACGTGCTTTCCGGGGACTATTCGACGGCCGAGCAGGAGTTCACCCAGTACATCGCTCAATACCCGAGCAGCGCACGCGCGGCGGATGCCAATTTCTGGCTTGGCGAAGCGCTCTACTCGCAGGGCAAGTACAATGAGGCCGCCAAGACGTTCCTCGATGCTCACAAGAAGTATGGCAGCTCCGAAAAGGCGCCGGAAATGCTTCTCAAGCTGGGCATGTCGCTTGCGGCGCTCGACAATACGGAAACCGCATGCGCCACGCTGCGGGAAGTCTCGAAGCGTTACCCCAAGGCTTCGCGTGCCGTGATAACCAAGGTTGCCAGCGAGCAAAAGCGTCTCGCCTGCTAGGGCCTTCCGGTTTTGCGCCCGGATGGCCCCCTTCTACCTGAGACGGCAGCGCGCCGTTTCCTTGACTCGCTGATCGGGCCCTCGCGCATCCTTGTTGCGACTTCGGGCGGAAGCGATTCAACAGGCCTGCTTTTGGCTCTTGTCGAAGCGAGCAAGGCTGTACCCAACTCGAAAATCTCTCTTTGCGCTGTTACAGTGGATCATGCACTGCGGACAGAATCGGCCGAAGAGGCGCGCCAGGTTGCTGCCCTCTGCGGGTCGCTCGATATCCCGCACGTCGTTAAAGTCTGGCAGGGCGAAAAGCCCAAGGCCGGCCTCATGGCGGCTGCGCGCGACGCCCGCTACGCGCTGCTTGCCGAAGCCGCCGAGAACTTCAACGCCGACATCGTTGTAACCGCGCATACGGCAGACGATCAGCGCGAGACGCTCGCCATGCGGTGGGAGCGCTCAGAACAGCCAAGCACCGGCATCGCCGATCTCGTGCTCTTTGATCGCCGTATTTGGGTTGCCCGACCGCTGCTTAGCTGTCGGCGAGAGGCGATCCGCGAATATCTTCGCACAAGACATGTCGGCTGGATCGACGACCCAAGCAATGATGACCCGAACTATGAACGTGTGCGGATGCGATCCCGCCTCGCCGAAGAGGCGGATGCCGTCCCGGATGCGGGCGAGGCCGGTGACTTGCGCACGAGCGTCGCCGCTTCGGCGGCTAGATGGCTGGATCAGCATTTCGTTCTGCATTCTCCCTTGGTCGGCCAGGTACTCCCGGCCGGACTCACCGCGGAGAGGGGCATTCTTGATTATGCCATTGCGCGCCTTGCTGCGGTTTTCGGCGGGCAGGCGTTCCCGCTCGGACGCAAGCAGACGGACGATGTTCTGGCGCTTATCAAAAGCGATCAGCCAAATCGGATGACCGCGGGCAGGGTAGTGTTTGACCTTCGGCGCGACGGGCTTTTTCTCGTTCGTGAAAACCGTGGGATCCTGCCGTTGACGCTTGCGCCGGGCGCGCGCGGCGTCTGGGACAGGCGGTTCCTCGTTGAAAATGCAGCCCCGACGGATATCGGCGTCGTTGCCGGCGGAGCTGAGATGCAGAGCGACCGGCTACCGAGGGGCGTGCTCAGGCAGGCCCGGTCAGCGGCGCCATGCGTCGTCGACGCTGCTGGGTCCGAAGTTCCCTCTCGTGTTGCCGAGAAAGTCAGGATCAGTCCCTATTTCTCGCCGTTCGACCGTTTTTTGACACGATTTGACTTCATCTTTGCCGACAGGCTTGCGGCTGCCTTTGGAACGCGCCCCTATCCAAAACCGCCATTAGGTCTTATTGACGGAAAATCTATCTAACAGTCCAGTTTTCCTTGGCATTCACCCAAGGCAATCCTATGTTAGAGACCAAATAAGACGGTCGCCATGAGGTGGCTGTTCCAGTGCTGGGGAGTTCGATGAACCCTAACTTACGTAATTTCGCCTTGTGGGCAATCATTGCGCTTCTGCTGATTGCCCTGTTCAGCATGTTCCAGACGTCGCCGGCGCAGACCAGCTCCCGCGAGATCCCTTACTCGCAGTTCCTGCGGGAAGTGGATGCGGGCCGCGTCAAGGAAGTCGTCGTCACGGGCAACCGCGTCACCGGCACCTATGTTGAAAACGGCACCACCTTCCAGACCTATACGCCTGTTGTTGACGGCAGCCTGCTCGATCGCCTCCAGCAGAAGAATGTCCTCGTTTCGGCGCGCCCGGAAACCGATGGCTCTTCGGGCTTCCTGAGCTATATCGGTACGCTGTTGCCGATGCTGTTGATACTGGGCGTCTGGCTCTTCTTCATGCGGCAGATGCAGGGAGGCTCACGCGGTGCGATGGGCTTCGGCAAATCCAAGGCCAAGCTTCTGACCGAAGCGCACGGCCGGGTGACCTTCGATGACGTCGCAGGCGTCGACGAGGCCAAGCAAGACCTTGAGGAAATTGTCGAATTCCTGCGTGATCCGCAGAAATTCCAGCGCCTCGGCGGCAAGATTCCGCGTGGCGTTCTGTTGGTTGGCCCTCCGGGCACCGGCAAGACGCTGCTCGCCCGCTCTGTTGCAGGCGAGGCCAATGTGCCGTTCTTCACGATCTCGGGCTCCGACTTCGTCGAAATGTTCGTCGGCGTCGGCGCAAGCCGTGTCCGCGACATGTTCGAACAGGCCAAGAAGAATGCGCCCTGCATCATCTTCATCGACGAAATCGACGCTGTCGGTCGCCATCGCGGCGCCGGTCTCGGCGGCGGTAACGATGAACGTGAGCAGACGCTGAACCAGTTGCTGGTCGAGATGGATGGCTTCGAAGCAAACGAGGGCATCATCCTGATCGCGGCGACGAACCGCCCTGATGTTCTCGATCCCGCACTTCTGCGTCCGGGCCGCTTCGACCGCCAAGTGGTCGTGCCGAACCCCGACATCGTCGGTCGCGAGCGTATCCTGAAGGTTCATGCCCGCAACGTTCCGCTGGCACCGAACGTCGATCTCAAGGTTCTGGCTCGCGGTACGCCCGGCTTCTCCGGCGCGGATCTGATGAACCTCGTTAACGAAGCTGCCTTGATGGCTGCGCGCCGCAACAAGCGCGTCGTGACCATGCAGGAATTCGAGGACGCCAAGGACAAGATCATGATGGGCGCCGAGCGCCGCTCTTCGGCGATGACCGAGGCTGAAAAGAAGCTCACGGCCTATCACGAAGCCGGTCATGCGATCACCGCACTCAATGTGGCGGTCGCCGATCCGCTGCACAAGGCAACCATCATCCCCCGCGGCCGTGCGCTTGGCATGGTCATGCAGCTCCCCGAGGGCGACCGCTACTCGATGAGCTACAAGTGGATGGTCTCGCGCCTCTGCATCATGATGGGCGGCCGCGTTGCTGAGGAACTGACTTTCGGCAAGGAGAACATCACATCGGGTGCATCCTCAGACATCGAGCAAGCCACCAAGCTTGCTCGTGCGATGGTCACCCAATGGGGCTTCTCCGACGAGCTCGGCCAGGTGGCCTACGGCGAGAACCAGCAGGAGGTCTTCCTCGGCCACTCTGTTTCGCAGTCGAAGAACGTCTCCGAGGCCACCGCCCAGAAGATCGACAACGAAGTTCGCCGCCTGATCGACGAGGCCTATACCCAGGCCCGCGATATCCTCACCGACAAGCATGACGAGTTCGTCGCGCTGGCCGAAGGATTGCTCGAATACGAGACGTTGACGGGCGAGGAAATCAAGGCGCTGATTCGCGGCGAAAAGCCTTCGCGCGATCTCGGCGACGACGCGCCGCCCAGCCGCGGCTCGGCCGTTCCGAAGACCGGTAGCCGACCGGTGGCTAAGGGTGACGAGCCTGAAGCCGGCCTAGAGCCGCAGCCGCATTGATTTATCTTGAGAATGCCTGAAAGGCCGGGGTCCAGTCTGGACTCCGGCCTTTCGCGTCGGTAACGCGATGTAATGGGTTTTCTCGCGAATTTACGTGATGGTGACAGCGATTTATGTCATGCCGGTGACATAGGGAGGCTTCACTCGAAGCTCTTGTAACGACATTCGCCCGTGGCGACGTGATTTTTGCAAGTAATAATGCGCAGCCAGAAGGCGCGCTAAGGCACAGGGGTGCATATGAAAAGACGCTATTTCGGTACAGACGGTATTCGCGGTCAATCCAATGTGTTCCCAATGACACCCGACCTTGCGATGCGGGTCGGGATTGCAGTCGGAACGATCTTTCGCCGAGGCAACCACCGTCATCGCGTTGTCATAGGCAAGGACACCCGCCTTTCTGGTTATATGCTCGAAAACGCGATGGTCGCAGGCTTCACTGCTGCGGGCGTCGATGCCTTTGTTCTCGGTCCTATCCCGACGCCAGCCGTGGCGATGCTGACGCGGTCCTTGCGCGCCGACATCGGCGTCATGATCTCGGCGTCCCACAATCCCTACCAGGACAACGGCATCAAGCTATTCGGGCCAGATGGCTATAAGCTGTCGGACGATCTGGAATCGCAGATCGAGGATCTGCTTGAAAAGGATCTCTCGACGCAGCTTGCCAAAGCCGACGACATCGGCCGCGCCAAGCGTGTTGACGGCGTGCACGACCGCTATATCGAGCATGCCAAGCGCACGCTGCCGCGTGACGTCACGCTACAAGGCTTAAGGATCGCGATCGACTGCGCAAACGGAGCCGCCTACAAGGTGGCGCCCGCTGTTCTCTGGGAACTCGGCGCCGACGTCGTGACCATCGGCAACGAGCCGAACGGCACGAACATCAATCTCAATTGCGGCTCGACCAGCCCGGTTGCTCTGCAGAAGAAGGTCGATGAAGTCCGTGCCGATATCGGCATTGCGCTCGACGGCGACGCCGATCGCGTGATCATCATCGATGAGAACGGCGCTGTTGTCGACGGCGACCAGCTGATGGCTGTCATTGCCGAGAGCTTTGCCGAAAGCCAGCAGCTTCGCGGCGGCGGTATCGTTGCGACGGTGATGTCGAATCTCGGGCTGGAGCGCTTCCTCGAGGATAAGGGCCTCGGTCTCGTACGCACGATGGTCGGTGACCGCTATGTCGTCGAGCACATGCGCCAGCACAGCTACAACGT
>Ga0102589_1005263_pt1 | contig 11453 bp, 6 predicted proteins | sample AraplaMF_Col_mLB_FD_76858 | JGI IMG/M metagenome (GOLD analysis project Ga0102589, IMG submission 76858) | Arabidopsis root microbial communities from the University of North Carolina, USA - plate scrape MF_Col_mLB | ecosystem: Host-associated > Plants > Roots > Endosphere | place: USA... | reverse complement strand
AAGGGTTGCCGCGATCCGGCCGGACACCTCGCTCATCGGCACGAAATCGACCTCGCCGCCGACCAGCGCCTCGTTGGCCTCGCGGGCGGACATTGCCTGCTCCGGGAACGACTCGTAGCGGAAGCTGAGCCGCTGCAGCTCCTTGATGTTCTTGGCGACGAAGTAGTCGTGCATCTCCTGCGCGACCTGGCGCAGCGTGTAATCGCGGTAGCGCGCTTCGTTGCGCTGGTACAGGCCGGGCACGACTTCGGCCAGCGGGCTGTCGGCCTCGTAGTGGTCGCGGAAGCGCTCGAGCGTCGCCAGCAACATCGCCATCTTGCCCTCGCCCACCGCAGGGGTCATGAGGAAGAGGATGCTGTAGAGATCGTTCTTCTCCGGGATGACGTTGTTCTCGCGCAGGAAGTTGGCGAGGATCGTGGCCGGGATGCCGGTCTTGGCGTAGTTGCCGGTGGCGGCATCTATGCCGGCCGTGGTCAGCATCAGCTTGGTCGGGTCGACCATCGCCGCGTCCTCGCCGAGGTTGCGGAAGCCGTGCCAGGTCGCGCCCGGCGCCAGCTGCCAGTAGGCCTGCTCGCGCGCCAGCACGGCAGTCGGGACGTCCTCCCAGGGCACAGTCCGACCTTCATACTCGACCTGGTCCGGGACGAACGGATTGAGGAAGCCCGCGAAGCGCTTTCGCACGGCCTTGCGCCCCTCGATGCCGAGCTTGACCATGTCGTCCCACAGCACCCGCCCGGCTTTGTCGGCATGCATCTGCGCGTTGACGTCGAGGCTGGAAAACAGGGGATAGAACGGCGACGTCGATGCCTGCAGCATGAACATCTCGTTGAAGCGCTTGTGGTTGACCCGGAACGGCTTGTCGCGGATGTGGGCATCGCGCACATGGATCTGCGAGGCTTGCGAGAACCCGGCCAGCTGCTTGTGCGTCGACTGGGTGGCGATCACGCCCGGGGAATCCTCATCGAGCTTGAGCCCCATGCTGAAGTGATCCTTCATCAGGGGATGGAACGCGCCGAACCCGGCCCAGGCCTCGTCGAAGTGGATGTACTGGCACAGGTGGCCGATCTTCTCCAGCACCTTGCGGGCGTTGTAGACGGTGCCGTCATAGGTGCACTGCTCGATGATCGCCACCCGGATCGGACGCTCGCGCTTCCACGCGTCGGTTCCGGCCAGGCGCGGGTGATGCTTGAGCTTGTCGCGGATGGACGCCTCGTCGAACGCCGACCAGTCGATCGGACCGACCATGCCGAAGCCGTTGCGGTCGGTCTCCAGATAGATCGGAATCGCGCCGGCCATCAATAGCGCGCCGTGGTGGTTGGATTTGTGGTTGTTGCGGTCGAACAGCACGATGTCCTTGCTGCGCAGCAACGACGTGTTGACTACCTTGTTCGACGACGACGTGCCGTTGAGGACGAAATAGGTGCGATCGGACTGGAATACCTTGGACGCGCCACGCTGCGCCGCCAGCGCCGGTCCTTCGTGGATAAGCAGGTCGCCCAGCCCGACCATCGCGTTCCAGATATCGTCGCGGAACACGTTCTCGCCCATGTGCTCGTAGAACACCCGGCCGACCGGATGGCGCATGAACATCTGCCCACCCAGGTGTCCCGGGCAAGCCCAGGTGCGGTTGGCGGCATAGTCGTACTTCATCAGCTCGCCGAAGAACGGCGTGCGCAGGCTCTGCGCGTAGTGCTCGATCGAGGCGACCAGCCGCTTCTCGTAGAACTCACGCGTCTCCAGGTCGGCGATCAGCACGCCGTCCAACGCTTTCAGGAACGGCTCGTCCAGCGCTTCGTCATCGCGGCCGCTGATCATGAAGATCGGCATGCGCAAGCCGCGCTCGTCGCGTGCATCCACAACGGCCTGGGCACCTTCACGGGCAACAATGATCGCGCCCAGATCGGCGCCGCCGCGGATGGCTTGCGGGATGTGTTCCAGGTCGATCGATGTCACCGGGAAGTGCAGCTCCTCCTCGATGACCTGCGCGACTACGCCTGTGTGTTCGCCGACGACCAGGATGCGAAAGAAGCGTTCGAGGGGAATGCTCATTGGGAGTCCTCTTCCTGGCGGTCACGGCCTTGCCTGAGGCCCGCAGATGCTGGCAGCGAACCATGTCACTTGCGACCGTTTCGACTGCGTGAAGGCATCCGTCCGCCGGCCCCGCGTGGCGGGGGGTCGTGGTTTCACGCGGACATTACAAGCGCTATGAAAATCTCGCGGCGATCTCCAGATGAACCGGGGGAAGCATTGCCGATGGACAGGCACTGCCGGGTTCGAATCATCGCCTCCGATTCGCGCGCATCCGACTGTGCGCGCAACCGCTTTCCTGGCCGCCAGCGCGGCCCGGCACCAGCACGTCTCTTACCAGCACGTCACGTACCAGCACGTACCAGCACGACTTGCAGCGCCTGAAGTTCCGACCCACCCAACGGAGCCTGTCATGAGCGAGTCCCAGTCCCATCAGAAAATGAATGTGTTCCAGCTGACCGTGATCACGCTGGTCAACATGATGGGCTCGGGCATCATCCTGCTGCCCAGCAAGCTGGCCGAGATCGGCACCATCACGATCTTCTCCTGGCTCTTCACTGCCGGCGGCTCGCTTGCCCTTGCCTACGTCTTCGCCCGCTGCGGCATGCTCAGCAAGAAACCCGGCGGCATGGGTGGCTATGCCGAGTACGCCTTCGGCAAGGGCGGCAATTACATGGCGAACTACACGTACGGTTTGTCGCTGGTGATCGGCAACGTCGCCATCGGCGTTACCGCAGTGGGTTACGCCACGGTGCTGTTCGGCGCGACCCTGAGCCCGATGCAGACCTGCTTCTGGACCATCGTGCTGCTGTGGATCACGACGTTCGCCAACTTCGGCGGCGCCAGCATCACCGGCAAGATCGGTTCGGTCACGGTGTGGGGCGTCATCCTGCCGGTGGTGCTGATCTGCCTGATCGGCTGGTTCTGGTTCAGCCCGAGCACCTGGTCGGCCGCCTGGAATCCGCATGAGATGGGCTTCTGGTCCGCTGTCGGCAGTTCGATCTCGGTGACCCTGTGGGCGTTCCTCGGGCTTGAGTCGGCCTGCGCGAATGCCGACGCCGTCGAGAATCCCGAGAAGAACGTGCCCATCGCGGTGCTGGTCGCGACCATCGGCGCCGCCGCTGTCTACATCATCTCGACCAACGTCATCGCCGGCATGATCCCCAACGCCGAACTGGCCAAGTCCAGCGCGCCGTTCGGGCTCGCGTACGAGCACATGTTCAGCCCGATCGTCGGCCAGACCGTCACCGCGTTGATGGTCATCGCCTGCATCGGTTCGCTGCTGGGCTGGCAGTTCACCGTCGCCCAGGTCTTCAAGAGCTCGGCCGACGTCGGCTACTTCGTCTCGGTCTTCAGCAAGGTCACCAAAATCGGCACGCCGATCACTGGCATGCTGATCCTGCTGGCCGTACAGACGGGCCTTGCCCTGATGACGGCGAGCCCGGAACTGAGCGAAACGTTCGGCAAGGTGGTCAACCTGGCAGTGGTGACCAACCTCGTTCCCTACGTGATGTCGATGGCCGCCATCGTCACCATCCAGAACGTGGCGGGCATTCCCAAGGTCAAGGCAAGGATGACCAACGTCATCGCCCTGATCGCGACGCTCTACAGCTTCTATGCCCTCTACAGCTCCGGCACCGAAGCAATCGTGCTGGGCGGCATCTGCATCTTCCTCGGCTGGACCCTGTTCGGATTCTTCGCCGCCAACCGCTTCTACCGCATGGAGCAGGAAGCGCACATCCCGAACCCGGGCAAGTCGTTCCAGACCTGATCCAAACGAACGCAATCAGCCAGTCCCCGGTCCGAAAGGGCCGGGGATTTTTCTATGCGCGATCAGCGCAGAGCAACGTCCATGGGTTCCCGCCTACGCGGGAACGACGGCTTGGGACGAAGACAGGGCAACAACTCGCCGGAGCGCCGTTCGACGGGTCGGGGATTGATCCGCAGCGGGACATGGATGTCCCGCGCCCCTCATCGGACAGGACGTCCGACTAAGGGGCGGAGCAATCCCCGGCACGGCGGACGGCGCCGTACCGCAGACGAAGCCCAGAGAGCTGCAGACGCAAAAACCCGCCTCAGGACAGCTTTGCCCCCACCTTCACCGCCCTGCGTCCAACCAGCGCATAGAACGGAATGCTCAGCACCAGCACGACGAACGCATTGCGATCCAGCTCGGCCGACTGCCCCAGGATCACCCCGCCGCAGTACACACAGGCCAGCAACCCCACCACCCCCAACAACCAGCGACGCGACGCAGTCAGGTCCAGCGTCATGTTGAGGCGCCACATCGCCACGACCGAATAGACATACGGAATCACCATCAACACCACCGTCGCACTGGTGATGCGCGTGAACTGGTCCGCCACCGTCGGCGACACCGTCAGCACCAGCAACCCCGTCATCAGCACCCCGGTGATGATCAGGTTGCGCGCCGGCATCCCCCGCGCATTCTTCTCCGCGAACACCCGCGCGAACATCCCGTCCTCGGCCGCCGCCTGCGCCGACTGCGCCACGATCAGGATCCAGCCCGTCAGCGCGCCCGTCGCCTTGGCAATCGCCGCCAGCGAAATGATGATCGCCCCCCACGGCCCCAGCATCACCCGCGCCGCATCCGCGAACGGCGCATGCGAGGCCTTCAGCTCGGCGTTGCTCAGCAACCCCATGATCACCGTGCAGCACACCACATAGATCACCGTCGACACCACCAGCCCGATGATCGTCGCCAGCGGCACGTTGCGCTTCGGGTTCTCTATGACGCCCGCCGACACCGCCGCGCTCTCCACGCCGAGGAAGGCCCACAGCGCGATCGACGCGCTGTGCATGATCGCCGTCGATTCGGGGACGGAGCCGGGGTTCCAGCCCGCCATGAACACCTCGGGGCGGAACCAGAACCACCCCAGCAGGCCGATTACCGCGATCGGCAGGATGCCGGCGATCGTGGTGATTGCAGCAAAGTGTCCGACCGCGTTGGCGCCGCGCAGGTTGAGCCAGATGAACACCCAGATCACCACCGCCGTGCAGACACAGGAAAGCCACGGGTTCGCCAGCACCGGGAAGAACACGCCCAGGTAACCGGTCACCGACACCGCGATGGCGATGTTGCCGATGACGTTCGCAACCCAGTAAAGGAAATTGGTCTGGAACGCCGCGAACGGTCCCAGGTGATCACGCGCATACGCGTACGGCCCGCCCGCCTTGGGATCGACCATGCCCAGGTGCGCGAACACCAGGCCCAGCGCGGACGCCCCTATCGCGGCCGCGATCCAGCCGAAGATCGAGATGCTGCCGATCGACGCCAGGCTGGCCGGCAACAGGAAAATCCCGGTGCCGACCATGTTCGCCACCACCAGCGAGGAGGCGCCGAGCAACCCCATCTTGCCGTTGCCGCCACCATGCATGATCGTCGCCTCAGCCTGTCGTCAGGCACTGCACGTAGTACTCGCCGTCCTCTACCTCGACGCCGTGCGTGTCGTGCCCGAAGCCCGGGAATGCCGCGTCCCAGCCCTGCAGCGACTTGAGGTAGCCGATATACGGCCCGTTGGCCGCACCCGCGGACTCGCCGGGCATGAGCATCGGGATGCCGGGCGGATACGGCACGATGCTGGTCGCCACGGTGCGTCCGGCCAGCTTGGGCAGGGGCACGCGTTCGACCTTGCCCAGGATCAGGTCCTGGTAGGCATCGGCCGGCGACAGCTTGATGTCCGGCAGGTTGGAATAGGCCTTCTGCAGATGCGCGGTCTGCCCGCCCTTGCGCAGCTCGGCGAACATCTGGTCGCCCATGTCGCGCAGGCCCATGCCTTCGTAGCGCTCCGGGTAATCCCTCACCAGGTTCGGCATCACGCGGCTCAGCGACTGGTTGATGTCGTAGTCGCGCTTGAAGTCGAGCATCGCCGCCAGCAGCGTGCTCCACTTGGCCTTGGTGATGCCGATGGAGAACAGGAACAGCACGGCGAAGTCGCTGGTCTTCTCCACTTCGATGCCGCGCGAGTCGAGGTAGGCCGTCAGCAGCGAGGCCGGGAAGCCGTCCTTCTGCAGCACGCCATCGTCGCCCATGCCCGGCGTCAGCACCGACACCTTGATCGGGTCGAGCATGCAGTAGTCGTCTTCGAGCTTGTCGAAGCCGTGCCAGCCGTCGCCCGGGTGCAGCACCCAGCACGACGAATCGGTGGCCAGCACTTCCGGAGGTGCATCCTCGAAGTTCACGCGCTTGCCGCCGATCTTGACCTTGTCCGGGTTCCACGTGCGGAAGAACCATTCCTTCTTCTTGGCGAAGCCGGCGTTGATGCGGCCGACGGTCTGGCGGAAGCTGATCGCCTCGTCGATGCTCTCGCGCGTCAGCGCCAGGCCACCGGCGCCATCCATCATCGAGGCTGCGATCTCGTTGGAGGCGATGATCGGATAGAACGGCGACGTCGAGCCGTGCATCATGAACGACTCGTTGAAGCGCGCATGCGGAATCGGGTCGCGCCCGTCGCGCATGTGGATGTACGAGGCCTGCGAGAACGCAGCAAGCAGCTTGTGGGTCGAGTGCGTCGTGAAGACCGTCGGCCCCTTGCGATCGTGGTCGGCCGCATTGCCGTGCATGCCCAGGCGCCCGGCATACAGCGGGTTGAAACGCGCGTAGCCGAACCAGGCTTCGTCGAAATGGACGCGGTCGACCCACGTGCCCAGCTGCTCGAGCACGCGCTTGACGTTGTAGCAAAGGCCGTCATAGGTCGAATTGGTGACCACGGCGAACACCGGCTGCTTGTCCTTGAGCCCCTTGCTGATGGGCGTGGCAGCGATGGACTTGGTCAGGTAGGCCTTGGCCAGCCGCTCCGGATAGATCGGCCCGATCAGGCCGTAGCGGTTGCGCGACGGCACCAGGTATTGCGGCACGCCACCGGTCATGGTCAGGCCGTGTTCGATCGACTTGTGGCAGTTGCGATCGCACAGCACCACCTTGTCGCGCGGCACGCAGGCCATGAAGATGATGCGGTTCGACGTCGAGGAACCATTGGTGACCGTGTAGCTGCGGTCCGACCCGAACACGGTGGAAATGTACTTCTCGCTGGCGCCGATCGGCCCGGTGTGGTCGAGCAGCGAACCCAGCTCGCCGACGCTGATCGACAGGTCGGTCTGGAATACGTGCGAACCGTAGAAGTCGTGGAACGCACGCCCGGCCGGGTGCTTGAGGAACGCGGTGCCGCCGGTGTGACCGGGCGTGTGCCACGAGTACTCATGAACCTGGTTGAAGTTGTAGAGCGCGCTGACCAGCGGCCCGAACAGCCCACCGACGTACTTGCCTACCGCCGCCATCACGCGGCCGCAGACGAACGTGGATGCATCCTCCAGCAGCCAGACCAGCTCGTCGATCGCCTGCACCAGTTCGATCGTCAGCGACCTGGCCTTCTCGCGCTCGGTCAGCAGGAAGATCGGCACGAACTCGTTGCGCGCGCGGATGGTGGTGATCAGGTCGATCGCCGCGGCATTGCCGCGCTCCTTGCCTTCCTCGTCCGGCAGCGACCAGTCGATCAGCATCGCCTGGATCGAGGCGTCGGAGATGATCGTCGCGCGCGCGTCCTCGACGTGCGTGGCGGTCACCGTCTCGACGTTGCGGTCGTGGAACTCCTCGACCAGCATCTTGCAGGCCCGTCCACCGGCGGTGTCGGTGCCGATCTTCGGGTGGACGATGAGGACGCGGAACTTCTGACGCTGGGCGCGACGCTGAAGCATGGCAATGCACTCCTGGCTCACGGATAGGACGCGACCTGCCCGCGTCCGGCGAATGTCGGTGGTCCTTGTCGCGCCGTCGGGTCAGGTGTGCGCGCCCCTCATCAGGGGTTGAGGTCGTAGCGGAGCGTTACCTGCAAGCGTTGTGCTTCGCCATCGTTGTCGTTGAGGTCGGTGTTCTTGCCCCACAGGTATTCGGCGCCGAGCATGGCCCGTTCGGAGAACTGCCACGCCAGGTTGAGCGATGCGAAGCGGGTGCTCTTGGGCAGCGTCGGGTCGATCAGCATGTCCTCGTCCGGATCGATGCGCAGATAACCGTAGGAGGCGCTCGAACTGACGTTGTCGGTCCAGCCATGGGTGTAGCCCAGGCCCCAGCCACCGGCATCGATGGCCTTGAGGTCGGTATTGGCGTTGAACGCGGCATCCAGCCCGAACCCCGAAATGTCCTGCAGGAAGTTGGCATAGCCGGAGCCGTAGCTGGCCCAAGCCTGGACGCTGTCGTTGTCGAACAGGCCGGCGGCGAAGCTGAGCTGCGTGGCGTAGGCATCGGTGTTGCGGTGCTCGTCACCGATGGCGCTCTGCACGCCCAGGTCGCGGAACAGGTTGGCCCACTGGATGTGCCAGTCCGGGGTCTCCCAGCGCAGGCCGAGCGTCAGGTCGGGAACACGCGAGTAGGTTTCGAAATCGCCGATCTGGGCGATGTCGGCGTTCGGCTTCTCCACCGACATCGGTATGGTCAGCTTGCCCTCGCCCGCCCGGTATACGATCGGCGAGTAGCGCACCTGCGGCGTGTACTTGAAGGTGAAGGAGTTCGGACCCTCGTAGTCGAGGGTGTTGGGGAAGGCGTCGATGTCGGTGAACGCGGACAGGTAGTAGCCGGCGATCAGCGAGTAGTCCTTCGCTTCCAGCTCGCCGTACAGGTACTGCATGTTGTACGGCATGTCGCCGCTGCCGCTGCCGAAGAAGTTGTTCTTGTAGACCACCTTCAGCAGGCCATAGTCGGTCTGGCGACGGAAGTCGAGGCGGAACACGCTCTGCTTGGCGCTGAGGTTGCTGCGCGAATCCGAGTCGTGGAAAGGCTGGCCCTGCACCGGGATGGACGACGGCACGAACAGGTCCTTGGCGCCCATGAACTTGTTGTCGAACATCATGTCGAACTGCGCGACCACGTCGAACTTGATCAGGTTGCCGGTGTCGCCGAGCTGGACATAGCCTTCGGGCAACGGCTCTGCCGTCGCCGGCAATGCCGACGGCGGTCGATGGATGCGCGATTCTTCGGGCGCCGGCCCGGTGGCCGAGGCAATCACCGGCGTAGGCGCTGCGGTTGGTGCAGTCGGTGGTGGCGCGGCCTTGGCCTGCGCCTCCCTGGACTCCAGTTCGTCCAGGCGCTGCTGCATCTTCTGCATCATCTGCTGCTGCTGTTGCAGCTGCTGGCGCATCTGCGAAAGTTCGGCCTTCAACTGCTCGGCCGACGCCGCAGACTGGGCTTGTACGGGCAACGCGGCAAATGCAGTGCAAGCTGCAATTGCAACGGCCAGCGAGGAAGCTGCGAAATCATGTCGCATGATCCATTCCCTCCCACTGTCGACCGCATGGCATGCGGCGCGAGGCCCCAACGTTAATGCCGGCTAACGTGAAGCGACCGTGATGCTTCGGCTGGCAGCCCGTGTACCTCGAATTAACATTTCACATCCAGGACCGATCGCCCGTGAACTCGATCGTCAGCCAGAACTGGGGCCGGTCGGCGCCAAGGCGCGCGGCGATGTCCCTACGGATCGCGTCGACGCGTGAAATCGGCCCGATCTGGTGATCGGCGGGCACCAGGATGAGTATCTCGACGAACCGGCCCCGCCCCACTTTCGCCACGTGGCTGGAGTACTCGAGGAAGCCGTGCTCGGCGACGACTTCGTCCATGACCTGCTTGACCTCCCGATCGAGATCGCCGGGCGCGACCTGCAGGACTTCGCGGATCGCCCGCCAGGTCGAACGCATCGGCACCGCCAGCATCGCCAGTGCGATGCAAAGCAGGATCGCCGGATCGATGAAAGGCACCCACGCATCGTGGCCAGTGCCCTTCATCGAGACAGCAACCGCGAAGCCCAGCAGCAGCGCCAGGCTGAGCGATCCGCTGACCAGCCACGCACGCGCATCGAGCGCCAGCAGGTTCGACCCGAGCCGTCGCGCGTGGCCACGCATGTAGGCCGACATGCCCATGCCGACGACGCAGAGGATGCCCGCCCAGAGCGCGCCCAGCCCGTACGACACCTCGTTGCCACCGGAGGTCAACCCGATGATCGCGGTGAACGCCGCATACAGGCACGACAACGCCAGCGTGGCACCGCCGAACGCCTCGACCATCGGCTCCAGGTGCCAGTAACCGAACTGGAAGCGGCGGCTGCCTTCATACGCCACCAGCCTCGACACGCTGAGCGATGCCACCGTCAGCACCACGTCGACCAGGCTGTACATGCCGTCGAAGATGATCGCGTCGGAATTGACCAGCAGGCCGCTGGCGATGCCGACCACGCCGACCACGATGGTGATGCCGATGGAAAGCTTGAGGAGGCGCTGCTCGGGGCGGGTGTCCATCGAATCTCCGTGGTCGTGCGGAGTCGGATCGCGGGAAGTGCCCGGATTGTGTTGCACCCGGCCGTGACGCCAGTGTAGCTGCCGGCGGTGCCCTGCCCGCCCTTGGTGACTATTCGCCCGCGGCGCGGACGACGAACTCGCCCAGGAACTTGCCGCCATCCTTCGTCACGAATTCGATGGCGACCTTGCTTCCGGGCTTCAGCGCCGCGCCCGGCTGCATCAGCATCAGATGCATTCCGCCCGGCTTGAGCACGGCCGAATCGCCGGCGCCGATGCGCAGCTCCGGCAGCGCGCGCATGCGGCTGACACCGTCGACCACGCGGGTCTCGTGCAGCGACACGTCACCGAACGCAGCACTGCTGGCAGTGAGCACCGTCAGCGGCTTCTTGCACGGATTCTCGATGCGGCCGAAGCCGGCCATCATCGGCATCGCCATCGGCGGCATCCGCACCCAGCCGTCGCGCACGACGAGCGTGCACTCACCGGCGAATGCGGACGTGGACAATGCGGCGAGCAGGGCCAGTAACCCCAGGCGGAGGCGTGATGCGTTCATGGGCCTATGATACTTCCCACATGCTGAAGGAGTCGCCGATGAAGCATTCGCTCTCGCTGCTTGCCCTGGCCTGCTCGGTCGCGGCCTGCTCTCTCGCTGCCTGTTCCGGGTCCAGGGCACCACCGGCCGAAGGTGCTTCCGCCCCGGCACCGGCAAACGCCGGGAAAGGCGCGGAGCGCGACGATGCCACCGCGACCCGACTGTCCGTCTACAGCGGCGGCTACGACCAGCTGGCCAACAGCGGCGTCCCGCAGGCTGGAATGCCGGGCTACGCGCTGGTCGACCGCAAGCTCCAGCGCACGCTCAAGCAAGGCGAGAATGCGATCACGGCCGATGATGTTCCGCCGTCGATGGATGTTGAGGCAGCGTCCTTGCGCCCGCTGACGGACGGCGTCGGCATCGTCGGCCAGCGTTATGTCGCTGCGCTGTCGGGCACCGGCGACGTGCTCGCACAGGCGACAGGCAGCAAGGTCACCGTGGAGCACACCGCCGGCGGCGCCAAGCAGACCGACACCGGCACGCTGCTGTCGGCTGGCGATGGCGTGACGCTTGCGCTGGACGATGGCCGCAT
>Ga0102589_1005258_pt1 | contig 11461 bp, 10 predicted proteins | sample AraplaMF_Col_mLB_FD_76858 | JGI IMG/M metagenome (GOLD analysis project Ga0102589, IMG submission 76858) | Arabidopsis root microbial communities from the University of North Carolina, USA - plate scrape MF_Col_mLB | ecosystem: Host-associated > Plants > Roots > Endosphere | place: USA... | reverse complement strand
CTTCAAATACTAAAACTTCTTGTCCTATTTGCTTCGCTAACTGCTGAACAGTTAGAATTGAACGATTGTATGGACTTGAGATAACAATGTCAATTCCCTCACCTTGTAATACATCTGTTATTCGTTGCACATCTAACTTTCCTTTTTCAGTTAATCCTCTTGTTTTTTCTTTTCCAGATTTCGGAGAATCCCCATGTCTCACCATATATATGAAAGTTTTCATAATTCCCTCCATTTTTCCAGGTTCCTTTACAATTCCTTTCTCATATTAGCATATATATCCAATTCAGTCCTTACGAAAATAAAAGAAAACTGCGAATTCTAAATAAATTCACGATATTTGTAAGAAAAACACGAAGTTTTCACTATCCTCTGGTATAAAAAAGCGTTATTCTTTCTAATCTAGCTTGTTTAGAAAGAATAACGCTTTTTTATGAATCTTTTGATTTATAGTGAATTCCAATTATTTGCTGAAGAATTATATGAAGATCGTACTCTTTCATTTCTGGAAAACTTCGCTAAAGAACTAGGGTTTGTACAACGGAATAGATAAAATCAATACACTCTTATGGATTGGTTCTATTGCTAAAGATTTATTTTCTCCTCTATTCAACCTTTTAATCAAATAATATAAATTTAAAATCACCTCTAGAGAAAATTAAGCACATACTAGCAAGCAAATTGTATTAGAAATGCTCCCAAAATAAATAGCATAAAGCTGCAAACATCTCCCTCTCTAAAAAACAGTACATATTTACAGAAATGAACGCTTTTGTAATAAATAATTCTATTACTTCCCATAATCATCCACAATCACTCGAATCACACGATACGATTCCTCTGCCACTATCTTATTACACGTCTTATTCTCATCATATGTAATTAACGCTTTCCAAAGTGCCCAACCTCTCGCTCTATTCCACGTTTCTTCATCTATGCACAATACTTCTTTAAATATCTTTCTACTACTTTTATCAAAAAACGTCCATGCCATCGCTGCATCACAAGCCGGATCTCCTACTCCTAAAATACCAAAATCAATTACGGCACAAAGCTTTCCGTCCTTAACAAGTAGATTTCCTGGTGCAACATCTCCATGAACCCAAACTGATTTACGCTCCCACGTTGACTGAAGGGCTACATCCCAAAGATGCTTTAATACGGTTTCATCAAAAACGTCCTTATTATTTTCGATAGCATCTCTCGCCTCTTCATCATATACAGATATAAGCCCGCCTCGGTAAAAATTATGTGCTCCAGCTATTGGGCCGTTACTCGCATCAATGGATTGCAATTCTACTAAAAATGATCCTAAGTCCGCCGCAAATTCATGTAAATCACGAACATTTTGTTTCGTAACGGTTTCTCCCTCTATCCATTTATTAATAGACCATGGCCACGGATACGATTCCGATGGATTTCCTTTCGCAAGTGGTGTAGAAATCGGTAAAGAAAGCTCCTTACTTAATATAGGTAGCCACTTATTTTCTTTCTCTACTTGCGGTGCATATGCCTCATCACTTGGTAATCTAACACTCATCTCATCCCCTAGATGAAACGTTCTATTATCATGTCCACTAAACTTTACAGGCTTCACCTCTAAATGTGCCCATTTAGGAAACTGTTCCCCTATCAATTTTTTAACTAACTCTGTATGAATTTGATTCATTCACTTACCCCCTTCTCTTTTGAAACTTACTAAGTCCATCTGTACTCCCAACATATTCAAAACCATTTTTCTTATAAAAATCATTCAACGTACGATTATGCCCAACACAATCTAGTTTCAAAAACTCTTTGTCATTTTGTACATTCTCTTCTACCCACTGTAAAATCCATTCTCCAATCCCATTCCCCTTATACTTCCGTTTCACCGCAAATCTATGAATATATAAAGAATCTGAAACTTCCTCCTTACCAAAAATACGCTCATCCCATTCATTTTGTTTAGGAGATACTGTAACCGTACCGACAATTTCATTTTCTTTCACAACAACATACGTATATTTCTCTTTTATACCTTCTAATATTTCAGCCGTAGCCTCTCCGCCTAGCAGATACTGCCATTGATCCACTTCTTTATGTTGTAGCCACTCTGCTACTTCTTTTAATAAAGTGATGATGCTATCGCTTTCCTCTTCAGTAGCAGTTCGAATTGTATATTCTTTAACTGTATTTCTCTCCATATTGCCGTTCCCCTTTCAAAACTTACTTCTCTCTTTATTCATTTTCGTTTTATACATTATATACCAAAATTAACCACTACGCCTTCAAAGATATCTAACCTGTATTTCATCAAAAAAACCGCTCACTACTAGTGAAACGGTTTTAATTCCTTCAACATTCACTTCGTCTTCACAAAATAATATAAAAACCACACCGCATGATTTTGTTCATCGGCAGCTATTCTGCGCAACAACTCTTTCAGATGTGCATCCGATGTTTCATCGGAAATTTCCAAATAATAATCTACCGTCTTCTGTTCATCTTGTATAGCGAATTCTAATCCTTGTAAGTACGTATTCGGGCATTCTTCTGTAATTTGTGGCTTTGGCTGCTGACCTGTTAAATTTGTATAGATTTGTACAAAATGATGAAAATGCTTTATTTCATCGTTACGAATTTCAAGAATTTGATTTCGTTCCGCCGCATTTGGAGCCATGTTTGCTAATTTCGCATAACAATTTATAGCACTAAACTCTCCATTAATAGCTTTCTCAATATCACGAATCAGCTTATCATTTTGCCTATACCAATCATAATAATTCGAATTATACATCGTATCCCCTCCATTATTTCACATAACATTTTATGCAATTTGAAATAGCAGGAGCATGTATATAACAGGAAAACACAAATCCGAACCCTTCTATTCCCTTTAACCTATAAGTTAATAAAAAGATAAAAACGCTTCACTCCTAGTGAAACGTTTTTATCTTTTATGCATTTACTTCCGTTTTATGTTCCTTTCCTACACTACGTTTGAATGCAGTCGCTAAAATAATCATCATACTTACTACGCCAATCCAAACGAGCACTGTTACAGGTGTACTCCAGCTTAAGTCTTTTCCGAAGAAGAAGATTTCTCTAAGCCCTTCAATCATAAATCGCATAGGTAACCATGCATACACCCAGTCTTGGTAAAATGGCGACAACATTTCAGGCGCTAATGATAATAACGGTGCACCAAAGAATAGTAAGAGAGCAAATACACCAATTCCCTTTAATCCAACTAATGAAAGTACCGCCGATATCATTAAGAAGAAACTAAAGGACGTAATAGATAAAAACAGTGCCGTATCTGTGAAGTTCGTAATATTTAACCCTACCATACCATCCGCGATCCATGTAAGGCCAAATCCAATGACAAGTGTCGCAATAGCTCCTGTTATGATTTGTTTTAGTTTTAATACAAAGTTTTCTTTTCTTGTACTTACTGGCATTTTACTTATCGCAATAAAGATAATTGCTGCGCTCGCTAGACTTGCAATCCATAACGGCTGGAATAAAGACATTGGCGAGTTACCGTTCGCACTATTTTTGCCGGTTTCATTTACGTTTGTCACTTTCTTTGCAATCGGTGTGACTACCTTTGAAACTTGGTCTGCTGTTAATGTAGCTCCTTTTGCTTTATATCCTTCTAATAATTGCGTGCGAACAGTGTTATTCATATTATCAACTACAGCATTTAACATTTGTCCTGCCATAGTTGAAGCCGCTGTATTCATTCCTTGATTTATGAATATTTCTACCTCTGGCGAAGATGGCTGTGGTGTTCGTAATGATGCCTGCTTTGTACTAAAATCTTTCGGAATGACTAATGCTGCGTAATACTCTTGATTATTTAATCCTTTTTGCACAGATTCTTTATTTTTTACTTCTACCCACTTTACTGAAGGTTCTTCCTCTGATTTTGATGTCTTTTTCATATTATCAACAATCGTTTGCCCCATATTCATCTTCGGTTGATTCGGGATTTCTACTCCTTGATCCTCATTTACGATTGCGATTGGCAAGTTTTTCGGCTGTGGTTGAACCGTTGGAAATAACGTTAATGAAAAAATAAAAACTACAAGTAGTGCAATAATTGGTGATACCAATAAAAGTTTATTTTTAAACATTTTCTGTTCTCCTCCTCTAATTTGATTTATAATAACCAACAACGTGTTGTTTATTTATATTTTGAATTATATGTTCGAGTTGAACCTTATACAATAATCAAAAATCGTGAATGTGTCGGTTATAAGACACATCCTTGAAATGTGTTGGCTAAAATGAAGGAGGACATACTTTGCGTGATAGTAATTTAGATTTACGTGTTGTTCGTACGAAAACTGCGATACGAAATGCATTGGTGGAATTAATTGAAGAAAAAGGCTTTGACGCCATTACAGTAAAAGATATTACAACGAAAGCAAACATTAATCGCGGTACTTTCTATGCGCACTATCAAGATAAATTTGATTTAATGACGAAATGCCAAGAAGAAATTATGTATGAGTTTTCTAGCATTGCAAAACGGAAATTTCCAGAAGTTATTGCTGACCTTGGATCAAATCCTTCCCCTACAATGCCATTTATACTTATCACTTCTATTCTTGAATTTCTAAATGAAAATAGTGATTTTATGAAAGCTGTACTGAGCCCAAAAGGAGATTTATCTTTCCAAACAAAACTGAAAGACTTTATGTGGAAAACACTATTTGAAGATACGAATGGTGCTCTCATTAATAAGGAAAACTTACTTGTTCCAAGCCAATACTTAGCTTCTTATATGGCATCTGCCCATATTGGTGTTATTCAGCAATGGTTAAATAACGGACAAAAAGAAACACCTGAGGAAATTGCTCGCATTTTATCAACAATCGCAGTTCATGGACCTTTTTATGCGGCCGGTTTAAAGAAATGAGCCAGCTATATATGACAAAAGATCATCCCACTATAATAGCGGATGATCTTTTGTTTCATTACAACACTTCAATATACCCTTCTGTTCCATGTACCCGAATTCGTTGCCCATCTTTTATTAATTTCGTAGCATTCTCCACACCGACAACTGCTGGTAATCCATATTCACGTGCAATAACTGCCCCGTGCGTCATAAGTCCGCCAACTTCAGTGACTAACCCTTTTATGGACACAAATAACGGTGTCCAGCCGGGATCAGTAAAAGCAGTAACTAATATATCTCCCTCTTCTAAATTCACTTCTTCCATGTTTAAAATAACGCGAGCTCTTCCCTCAATCACTCCTGAAGAAACAGGCAGGCCTACAATCGCATCAGCCGGGAGGTTTTCTCGTTTATATTTACCTGTAATGATTTCTCCATTAGACGTCATAATACGAGGAGGTGTCAGTTTTTCATATAATTTGTAATTATTTTTTTGTTTTTGGATAAACTCGTAATCTAGTTTATTCGTGCGAACAACTTCGTGAAGTTCTTCAAAAGTTAAATAGTATATATCATCGACTTCACGAATGATACCGCTTTGCACAAGTTGCTCAGCTTCTTTCAATAACGCCTGCTTATATATGAAATAACGATTAATCATGCCGTATTTTGGATATTCACGATAGCCGATACAATTACGGAGGTTTCGAATCATTCTCTTCGTTTCTTCTACTTTTTGTTTACCCTCCGGCAAATGCTGCAATCGATCTATTAACTCTTCTTCTTTTTTCAAAGCTTCTTGCAGTCCTTCTTCAAATTTCCGCTTACTCGCACCATATTCAAAATCTCTTATATTATTTAAAATCATCGGGATAATTGTAGTTGACTTTTCACTCCAGCGCGTTTTCGTAATATCTATTTCTCCGCTGCATCTCATTCCGTATTTATTTAGAAAAGCACTGATTGCCTCTTGAGCTTTCTCCCCGCCTTTAAACTGAACTAGTTCATTTAAAAAGCTATCATCTTCTACATGTTGTAAATACGTTATAACTTCTGGATATGGCCGAATCACATCAGCAACATCCATTAATGCTAAACCCATTTCAGACGTAATATTATTTTGTACCGATTGAGAAAGCGTGTCTGCTGCATTCTTTTCACCTAGCCATTGCTCCATCTTTTCATTCATCCATGTTGAAGCATTCATACCTGCCATAATGACCGCTATACTTTGCGGGTTAAATAATACTTTCTTTAATTGCTGAATATCTTCCAAAATAAAATGGAGTACATCCATCCCTGATTTCGTTTGCATGTTTCGTTTTAACTCTTCGATCGATGCTTCACTAGCCTTTATTAAATTCGTAACGATTGACGGATCATTTTCGATTTCTGGTTGCGAATTTGCAGGTGGCACACTTTTACCAGCACTCTTTCCTTTTTCATCATCTGGTAACAATGTAATAAAATCATCTCGCTCGATTATAGTCGTTAATGCATCTCTTACGAGCGGATCCGATTTTCCTAAAGTGTTTATTAAGTAATTTCTGCTAGCAGGTGAAGCTAATTGTTGCGTAGCATCAACAAATAGTCTTCCTCCCGCTTTACGCATAGGAGCACTAGTCGTTAACAGGAAAAAAGATAACCCTAGTGGTTTCATCGCATCGGTCATCATTTGTTGATGGCCAACCGATATATACACATGATTTCCCCCATCATTTTCTTCAGGGATTGGATATAATGTCGTGATTGGGCGACTTTGGACAATATAAAATGTATCATGGGCTAGACACCATTCAATATCTTGCGGACAGCCAAAATAAGACTCAATCTGTCGTCCGATACTTGCTAGTTCTAAAATTTGTTGTTCAGACAATGTTTGAAGCTTTTGCTGAGCTGGATCAATCTTTTTCGTCTCTGTTCCGCCCTCTTTTACAGCATAAATAGCTAATTTTTTAGTTGCTACCATCATTTCCGTAATTTCGCCTTCTTTTACTTTATAATTATCGGCAGAAACCAGTCCTGATACTAAAGCCTCACCAAGTCCAAAACTGGCATCAATTGATAGCACCTTTCGGTTAGAAGTAACCGGATCGGCCGTAAATAAAATGCCCGAAGCCTCAGGGAAAACCATTTTTTGAACAACAACACATATAGAAACTTGATTATGTTCAAAACCATTTTGCATGCGGTACGTAACTGCTCGTTCTGTAAATAAAGACGCCCAGCACTTTCTTACATGCTGCAAAATCGCTTCTTTTCCAATAATATTTAAATACGTATCTTGTTGACCAGCAAACGAGGCATATGGTAAATCTTCAGCCGTAGCACTAGAACGCACAGCATACGCATGTTCATTTCCAAAACGTGAGAGATAATGAGCTACTGCTTCCACTAAATCAGTAGGGATTTCTACTATCATAATGACTTCCCTAATCTTCTTACTAATTTTACCAATTTGAGCTCGCTCTTCCTTTTTCAACTTCGTTAGCTGCTGCAACAAAGTATGAAGCTCTTCATTTTGCTCGATAGCCTTTTCATACCCTACCGTTGTAACACAAAATCCTTCTGGCACTTGTATCCCTTGAATGTTAGATAACTCCCCTAAATTCAAACCTTTTCCACCAACGAGTGAAAGCTGCGTGTTTTCTATTTCTTGAAAATCGAGAACGAAAGAACTCATGTAACATCTCTCCTTATTATGCATGTGTTCTTGATTGTAGCAGGAGTAAATACGAATAAACAGTCTATTTCGAACTTGATTTACATGATATAATTAAGTTAGGAAGAGATTAAAAAATGCCCCAGTTGCTTCATTCTGCAACTGGGGCATTTTATTTCCGCTCAATTTTAAATTATAATTTGTTCACAACTAACTTCAATGTATTTCTGTATTCCACTTTATATATAGAAACGCCATTCATTATTACATACAATTCTTACCTCAACAAATGGTATATAACCCGAAATATGCTTTATTTTATCCTCCTGTGAGCCTTTTCACAGGAGTTTTTATACATACATATATTATTTATAATGAATCAGTTCTCCTCTTTTTCAAAAGCATGTTCTGTGTCATAATAGCGCTTTTTAGAATTTATATATACCTACTAATTTTTCTAAAAAAGGATGATTGTATTGGAAATAAAAACGCTTCAAGGAATTTATGATGATGTTATTAGTTTAGGGGAAAATTGTTATACTGCTATTCATCTAAAAAAATATAAGTTGCGGAAATATTCAGGTCCTCTAGATTGGTTTGTATCACCGAATCTTTCTTCTATCAACGAATTATTGAAAAATAATTTTATAGACTTTATGGAATTAAAAAACATGCACGCAATGCCGGATCAAAATGTTGTGTTTAATGATGGCGTGATACAACCTGTTTTTTCTCATATTATAAAAGACACAAAATATAACGTGACATCTTATCATGATTTCCCTGTTATTCCAAATGAAGATTGGTTCATCACATACCATGATTTTAAACAAAAATTAGATCGAAGAATTGATAATCTTTACAAAAGAATTCATAATTCACAATCCATTTTATTTGTTAGATGGGGCGGAAACTTCATTGAAGCGCTAGAATTACAAACAGTTTTATCAAATATTGTTAAAAATAATTTTAAGATCCTTTTACTCTATCCAACAGGACTTGAAAATGAAATAAACGAATTAGAATGGGGGCTTGATCATGTTTTTCCCATTCAAGTTTCGAGTAATTATCTAAATAAAAGAACTTGGTATATCCTCTTCAAAGATATACATCTAAACTCAAAATAATAAAACTTAAATAATGAAAAGTAGGCTATCGCCTTTCACACGCTTAAGGAAAAATTTCTTTCGGTACATTCGTTAAAGATAAGATTATTAACCTTCCTCTCAGAAAGCACAAATGCCGAACATTCCAGATTTATTCCATCAGAACGATTGGTAGGTGAACAAATCGTTCTAGGTAATAAGCTTAAAGATGAGCCTGTTACCTAGAAACACATTTTAACTAATCTCAATTACATCAACAAACTTAAACATTCTTTGATTATGAAAAGCATCGGTACAAGTAATCGTCTTATTTAATGAATTTATATCAGCTACTGTTATGTAATTTTTATATGAACCCACATTATCATATCCTGATGAATCTTTTATTAACTCGTAACCCCTCCTCAAAAAATAGTATTAACTATGACTTTAACATCAATATTTTCTGTTTGCATTTTATATAAATTGATATGTCTTCCTCTTAATTCTAGGACTAAATTATAGTTTTTTGTAACACCCTACTAATTCTTTTCTCAAATCCCCAAAAATGGATTTTCAAAATTAGGGAACTATAATGTCGTATTAAAATATATTTAGGGGGATACAAAATGGATAATGAAATGAATTATGGAAGTGATTACAAGTTTATTCCAGCAACTTCAATTGAAAGTGGTCATGGCATCAAAGTATTGTCTGATTTATTTTGTTACACGATTCAAATCGTCAACATATGTTTTGTTGGGAATCCGCATACCGATGATTTTGTTTTAGTTGATGCTGGAATGCCTAAATGTGCAAATGAAATTATCTCTGTTACCGAGAATCGATTTGGTACAAATAGCCGCCCAAAAGCAATTATTTTAACTCATGGGCATTTTGATCATGTTGGAGGAATAATTGAACTCATTAAGTATTGGGATGTTCCAGTCTATGCCCATGCAATGGAGATACCGTTTTTGACTGGACAACAAAGCTATCCTGAACCAGATCCATCAGTTGAAGGTGGTATGATAGCGAAAATGTCTCCCCTATTCCCTAATGAACCGATTGATTTAGGAAATAGCGTAAAAGCACTACCTACCGATGGAACTGTTCCCCATATGCCAGAGTTTAGATGGATTCATACACCAGGGCATACTCCTGGGCATATTTCATTATTCCGAGAAAAAGACCGAACTTTAATTGCTGGGGATGCTTTTGTTACAGTGAAACAGGAATATCTATATAAAGTATTTACTCAGGAGCAGGAAATAAGCGGCCCCCCTCGTTATTTAACAACAGACTGGAAAGCCGCTAAAGAATCAGTCATTAAATTAGAAGAAGTAAAGCCTCTGGTCGCTATTACTGGACATGGGATACCAATGTCAGGTGAATTGCTATCAACAAGCCTCAAAACACTCGTTCAAGAATTTGATAAAATCGCTGTACCCGATTATGGAAAATATGTAGATAAAAAGATGCATTAAGCATGAAACCGGAAAAAATTATTAATTTTAATAAAGAAACACTGTACTTAGGCAACATCTGTATTATAAGAATGGAACTGCGCCTTGTGAATAAAACTCGATATTCCGAAAATACTATCTGTAGTATAAGCCTGCTTCTTACCCAGGTTGTACTTCTTATCATTAAAGGTTCATTAAAATGGGTTACGCTATATAGCATAACCCGTTTTTAATGAAATCTTTTATTTCATATACGTTTTAACAATGGAGGAAAATGATGAAACATATTGTTGCTTTATTAATTAAATACACAGCGATAACTGCAGTATTACTTACCGTACTCGGTATCTTTCAAGGCATTTCCATTCCTAGAGTATTACTCATTTCTCTTTTCCTAACAGGAGCTTCCTATTTAATCGGCGACCTCTTCATTTTGCCTAAATACGGAAATACGATTGCTACAATGGCAGATTTCGGATTAATCTTCTTCGGAATTTGGCTTTTAACACCCTTATTTACTAATTTAAATGCTACTCGTAATATCGGACTTTCTTCATTTATAGCCACATTAATTATTGGCGGAATAGAGGTTTTCTTCCACATTTATATGAAGAGATTAGTACTGCGTAATGACGATGCATTAAGAAATCACAACCATATTCATCATGATAAGTATGCTATGGAGATGTCAGATGAATATATAGATTCTTCCACAATCAATACATCCGAATTTAAGGATACATCTAAAAAATAAAAAAGTGGCCACTGCCACTTTTTTATTTTTGTTTATTAAGCTTGGTCAGAATTTCTTACATGTAACGGAGGTGGAACTACCCACCCTTTTTTCTTACTTAAACGCAGCAAAGTTACACCTGCTTGCGCTTTTTTCATATGAAATTGTCCGAATAGCATCCCTACATCTTCTCGAAGACATTTTCCCATCACTTGACTACATGTCACAAGCCCAGCTGCTAATCCTGTAGAAACAGCTGCTGCTATTTCAGCATCATTAATACGCGCTCCTGGAGGAATGTCTTCGATAGATGCAACTGGTCGTTCTGGAGGAGCAGGCGGTAATGCTACGCCATTAACCTTTAACAGAGTTTTTAACTCTTCTATTTCCGAGTTCATATCATTTTCAATTAAGCTTTCTAAAAACTTCTTCAAATCTTCGTCACCTGTGTGATTCATAAACACTTGATGGCTTGCGATTCCACCTTGTGCTGCTAGAAGATAACTCCAAATATCAAATACTTCTCCGTAATGTAACGGTTCATTTTGAGGATTTCCACTTAAAATACCCATTTTTAAATTCCTCCCTTTCGAAAATATCATAATAAATATTGATTTCAATATT
>Ga0102589_1005247_pt1 | contig 11468 bp, 10 predicted proteins | sample AraplaMF_Col_mLB_FD_76858 | JGI IMG/M metagenome (GOLD analysis project Ga0102589, IMG submission 76858) | Arabidopsis root microbial communities from the University of North Carolina, USA - plate scrape MF_Col_mLB | ecosystem: Host-associated > Plants > Roots > Endosphere | place: USA... | reverse complement strand
CCTCACTTTTGCCCATATCCAACCTCTCGATCAGGATGATTTTTCTCTGCTTGAACCGCCCTACTTCGTAGTATCTGATCTTAGCAATCGATGTCCAAGGAATGCTTGTCTCAGCTTGGTGCGCGACATGAATTCCCTCATGATCCATGGCTAACGTGACCTTGCTGAAATCTACTCGCGACAAAAGCTTGAGAGCACCGGTGACGTAACTGGCGAGGAGTGCCGCTGCCGCGAGAATACCGGCGACCAGGCCAAACCAAGAGCCCGAGATGGCCGCCGCGCCCTTTGCAATCAAATACAGAGATATGACACCACCCCCAAACAGCGCGAAGTAGACGGGGCCTCTGGCTCGCGTGAATTCACGACGGGGAAAACTGGTTTCCGTTGTGCTCATTGTCGAGTGCTCGTCATCGAAACTCAAATCGCATTGAACCACACTCGGGAGATACGGTAAGCCAGCGCCCAATTCTCCCCCTCTGGTTGCGCTGAAGAAAATAGCGCGTCAAGCCAATTTCTTCCTCGCTAACTCCTTCGGCGTGAACTTCTGCGTGCCAGCCGAAACGAAACCCGAAGTGATCGGCGACATGCTCTGTTCGTTTCTACAGCAGAATCCAGGTGTGCGCGATGCGACAGGCGACGACTTGATGACGACCCTGATCCGATGCAATTACAGTTGCCCCGCAAATTAATCGTTGGGATCCGGGAGCCAGCGCCAGCCCACAACCCACCTAGGCACCCATCACACCGATTTCTGCGAAATTCCTTCCATCAAAGCCACAGTTTTTGAACCGCCTTTCCCGTTTTTGCGCACAGCTATCGAGCAATTCTCTTGCTATCCGCTTTGCAACTGTGACAGTTTCGCGAGCTATATTTCGGGGAGATACTTAATGCCGTTCCGCCGCGCCGTCCTTGCTGGACTGACCGCCCTCATCCTGTCGCCGTTGGCCGCCCTTGCCGCCGACCTTCCAGACCTCAACGGCAAGTCGGTGGTCGTCGTCACCGAGAATGCCTATCCGCCGCTGCAGTTCGTTGATCCGAAGTCGGGCAAGGCGATTGGCTGGGAATATGATGCGATGAACGAGATCGCCAAGCGGCTGAATTTCAAGGTCGAGTACCAGAACACCAGCTGGGACGCGATGATCCAGGCGGTCTCCGACAACCAGTACAACATCGGCATGACCGGCATCACCATCAAGGATGATCGCAAGGCCAAGGTTGATTTCTCCGATCCCTACATGCGCTCGCAGCAGTTCATGCTGGTGCGCGGAGATGAGAAACGCTTTACCGATGCCAAGACCTTTGGTGCCTTCAATGAAGGCCTCGTCGGTGCCCAGCCGGGCACGTCACCTTTCTACACGGCCGTGTACGAGATTCTTGACGGCAACGAACAGAACCCGCGTATCAAGCTCTTCGAAACCTTCGGCGCCACCGTTCAGGCTCTCAAGGCGGGTGACGTTGATGTCGTGCTGACGGACAGCGTCGCTGCCAAGGGCTATGTCGACGCGTCCAGCGGCGGCCTGAAGGTCATTGGCGGCCCGCTCGGTACGGAAGATTTCGGTTTCATCTTCCCGAAGGGCTCCGATCTCGTCGCCCCAGTCAATGCCGCGATCGCGAGCCTGAAGGCCGACGGCACCTTCGACGCGCTGAACAAGAAGTGGTTCCTCGACTACAAGATGGGCGAATGATCCTGTCTTCGGTTAGCGCGTGATGGCTTCTCAGCCGGCCCCGGGTGGGCATAGTAAGGGCGACTACCCCTGGTGGCTAGTCGCCCTTGTCGCGATCGGCATCGTCCTTGCCGTCGTCATTGTCACCAACGACATCTATGCGCAGGTCTTCCGCACCGTCTTCAACGGCGTCGGCGTCACCATCTTCGTGACGCTGGTGGGATTTGCGTTGGCGACCCTTCTCGGCCTCGGCATCGCGCTGCTCGGACTATCCGACAGCGTCGTGCTCCGCCAGATCTCTCGTTTCTACGTCGAAGTCATCCGCGGCGTGCCGATGCTGGTGCTGCTATTCTATGTCGCCTTCGTCGGCGCCCCCGGCATCGTCGCGGCCTATAACTTCCTGACCAGCCCGCTGGTCCAGGCCGGCTTGAGCGAACCGGTGATGGTGCGCGACTTCTCGCTGATGTGGCGGGCGATCATCGCACTGATGATCGGTTATTCCTCCTTCATCGCCGAAGTTTTCCGCGCCGGCATACAGTCTGTCGATCACGGTCAGATCGAGGCGGCTAAGGCGCTCGGTCTTTCGCGCTACCACCGGTTTCGGTTCGTCGTCTTTCCGCAGGCGATCAGGGTGATCTTCCCGCCGCTGTCGAACGATTTCGTGGCGATGGTCAAGGACAGTTCGCTTGTCTCCGTCCTCGGCGTCTCGGACATCACACAGATGGGCAAGGTCTATGCCTCCGGCTCGTTTCGCTTCTTTGAAACCTACTCCATCGTCACCTACATCTATCTCATCCTGACGATCGGTCTGTCGCTTGCGCTGAGGCAAGTGGAGAAACGGATGCGCGGGAAAGACCGACGCTAGCGTCCGAATGATTCGAATTGCCGCCGTCGTGAAAAATTGGTATGTGACAGCCCATGGAATCCAAGTTCAGTTGCATTGGGGCGCATATTTTCGTGCTGCAGGATCATTACCGCCTGCCGGCACGCTTCTTTGCGACCGTTTCCGGTGCACTCAACAGCCGACTTCGTTGATCGAATGACGGCCGGCGGGCCTCACCGCCACCAGCTCCATTTCTCCATACGCATCCAAGAACGGACCTAACGCCATGAGCGCACCGCGTACCCTTTACGACAAGATCTGGGACGACCATCTGGTCGATCAGCAGGACGACGGCACCTGTCTCCTCTACATCGACCGCCACCTGGTCCATGAAGTCACCTCGCCGCAGGCCTTCGAAGGCCTGCGCATGACCGGCCGCAAGGTCCGCGCGCCTGAAAAGACCCTCGCCGTCGTCGATCACAACGTCCCGACTTCGCCTGATCGTCATCTCGGCATCAAGAACGAGGAAAGCCGGATCCAGGTCGAGCAGCTCGCCATCAACGCCGCCGAATTCGGTGTCGAGTATTATTCCGAGAACGACAAGCGCCAGGGCATCGTCCACATCATCGGACCGGAGCAGGGCTTTACCCTGCCTGGCATGACGATCGTCTGCGGCGACAGCCACACGTCGACGCATGGCGCCTTCGGCTCGCTCGCGCACGGCATCGGTACCTCTGAGGTCGAGCACGTGCTCGCGACCCAGACGCTGATCCAGAAGAAGGCGAAAAACATGCTGGTGCAGGTCGATGGTCAGCTGCCGGCTGGCGTCACCGCCAAGGACATCGTTCTCGCCATCATCGGAGAAATCGGCACCGCCGGCGGCACCGGCTACGTCATCGAATATGCCGGCGAAGCCATTCGCGCGCTGTCGATGGAAGGCCGCATGACGATCTGCAACATGTCGATCGAAGGCGGCGCCCGCGCAGGCCTGATCGCCCCTGACGAGATCACCTTCGAATACATCAAGGGCAAGCCGCGCGCGCCGAAGGGCGAGGCGCTGGAGCAGGCGATCGCTTACTGGAAGACCCTGAAGTCGGACGAGGGTGCCCATTTCGACCGCGTTGTGAAGCTTAACGCCGCTGAACTGCCGCCGATCGTGTCCTGGGGCTCTTCGCCGGAGGACGTCATTTCCGTTCAGGGTGTCGTTCCGAATCCGGACGAGATCCAGGAAGAGACGAAGCGTGCTTCCAAGTGGCGTGCGCTCGATTACATGGGCCTGAAGCCTGGCACCCCGATCACCGAGATCAACATCGACCGCGTCTTCATCGGCTCCTGCACCAACGGCCGCATCGAAGACCTGCGCGCCGTTGCCAAGGTTGTCGAAGGCAAGACCGTTGCCTCGACCGTCAACGCCATGATCGTTCCGGGCTCCGGCCTGGTCAAGGAGCAGGCAGAGCAGGAAGGCCTCGACAAGATCTTCAAGGCAGCCGGCTTTGACTGGCGCGAGCCGGGCTGCTCCATGTGCCTCGCCATGAACGACGACCGCTTGAAGCCCGGCGAACGCTGCGCCTCGACCTCGAACCGCAACTTCGAAGGCCGCCAGGGCTTCAAGGGCCGCACGCACCTGGTCTCCCCGGCCATGGCTGCCGCGGCCGCGATTGCCGGCCACTTCGTCGATATTCGCGAGTGGAACTAAGACGCGTAAGCCTCCCTCTTGGAAACGAGGGGGAGGCTATCTCAGCAGACACCGGACGCATTCGGTGAGACAATGGCCGCGTTCGAACCTTAGCTCTCTGGAGAGCAACATGAACGCCGCAGCGAAGCCGCCCGCAAAACGACGCCTTCTCCTTCTTCGTCACGCCAAATCCGCATGGCCGGCAGATGTTGCCGACCACGACCGTCCGCTTGCGGGTCGCGGAGAAAAGGCAGCACCGCTGATGGGCCGCTATCTCGCGCGCGAAAAGCTTATTCCTGATCTTGTGCTGGTGTCATCCGCTCGCCGCACACAGGAGACGTGGAAACTCGTCGCCAAAAAGCTCCCATCTTCGATCGAAAAGCTGGATACGGAAGACTTGTACGAAGCCTCCGCGGCGAAAATCGCTGCCGTCGTGCAGGCGGTCGATCCATCGGTTCGAACGCTTATGCTGATAGGGCACAATCCCGGCTTTCAGGATCTCGCAGAGGGCCTCATCGGCGCAGGCGATCCCGAGGCATGTGCTGGCATCAGGCAGAAATTCCCGACAGCCGCACTTGCTGTCATCGCATTCGATGCTGATCGTTGGAAACAGCTGAAACCGAAAAGCGGCACGCTGGAACGATTCGTCACACCGCGCTCGCTCGACTGAACGACAGCCGCTTCTCCCTCCCCCGCATGAGAGGAGCGAGAGCGAAGTCTACATCAGAAGTTGGCCGTGTAGGGATCCGGTCCCATGCGGGCGCCCTTGTCGTCGAGCTTGGCAATCGCTGCCATGTCGGCCGCATCCAGCTTGAAATCAAAGACCTTGAAATTCTCCTCGATGCGCGATGGCGTCACCGACTTCGGTATAACGACGAGGCCACTATCGATGTGCCAGCGGACGATGACCTGCGCAGGCGTCTTTCCGTGCTTCTTGGCGATCTCGCCAATCGTTGCATCGGCGATCAACTTGCCCTGACCGAGCGGGCTCCAGGATTCAGTGACGATGTTCAGCCTCTTATGTGCTTCCTGCGCCGCTCTCTGTTGGAAATCCGGATGCAGCTCGATCTGGTTGATAACAGGAACGACGCCCGTGTCGCCGATGATCTGTTCCAGATGGTCGGGATAGAAGTTCGAAACACCGATGGAACGCGCGCGGCCTTCTTCCCTGATCGTCACGAAGGCCTTCCAGGTTTCGCGATACAGACCGCGGTGCGGCGATGGCCAGTGGATGAGGTAGAGGTCGACATAATCCGTGCCGAGCTTCTTCAGGCTGCCCTCGAAGGCGCGCATGGTCGCATCATAGCCCTGGTCGGTGTTGCGGAGCTTGGTGGTGACGAAAATGTCCTTGCGATCGAGACCGGATGAGCGGATGCCCTCGCCGACGCCTTCCTCGTTGTCGTAACCGGAAGCCGTATCAATGTGACGATAGCCGGCGGCAATGGCCGCGCGCACCGTCGGTGCCGCAATCTCCTGGGGCGTTTGCCATACGCCAAGGCCCACCTGGGGAATGGAATGTCCGTCATGGAAAGTGATGATGGGTTGCTGTGCCACAATATGTCTCCGGAAGTTTGAAGAATTGGACGGGGCGTGATTGAACCCGCGGCCTCGCGGATTTCCCTGCGCGCATTTCAGCCCTCGCGCCGGTCGAGAAGGCATATAGGTCAGCGCGGTCGGTTTATCACCCCCATGGCATCAAAGAACGCGTATGACGGTGCCCTTGCGCAGGAAGGGAAGAAGGCGCCGCATGTCGCGCGGATGAACCGCCACACATCCCGCGGTCGGCTTGTAACCGGGCTTGATCAGATGGAAGAAGATTGCCGAACCGCGATTGCGTGCCCGAGACGTCACGTTCCAGTCGAGCACCAGACAGATATCGTAAAGCGCATCCTTCCGCTTCATCTCCTCATGGCTCGGTTTGAACGGTGCCTTGACCAGTCTGTTGTAGTTCGCATCAGTGGGCTGATCGCACCACAGCATGCCGGTGCGAATGCGCTTGACGGGCAGGGTCGCGGGAAGATAGCCGTTTCGTTCGCCGCGCCGGAAACCGTAGAGCAGCCGCATGGCGGCAATCGGCGTCGCCCCGTCGCCTTCCCGCTTGATCACTGTGCGGCCGCTACGGCCGATCGCGGCGGGCAAGATGAGAGGGCCGAAACGGACGATGGCCCTGCTCGGTTTGCCCGGCGCGGCACGCACAACGAGCGTTGAAGGCCTGCTGTTTCGCTCTTGCCTTGCTTTTTCCATTTTTCTCGCATGTTCTTGAATTGCCTTGGGCTTCGATTGAAACCATATCAAACCCCAGGCGGCAACGGCAGACCGCCAATCCTTGCCAAATGTGGAATTTGGCGTAGGAGTATCTGACAGAACGCAAGGACGCACCCGCATGACCGCACGCACCATTCTTCTGGTGGATGACGACGACGACCTTCGCCAGACGCTGACGGAGCAATTGTCGTTGTATGAGGAATTCACGGTTCTACAGGAAGCGACCGCGGGCAAGGGCGTCCAGGCTGCCCGCTCCAATCCGGTCGATCTGCTAATCATGGACGTCGGCCTGCCTGATATGGACGGCCGCGAGGCGGTGAAGCTGCTGCGCAAGGGCGGCTTCAAGGCGCCGATCATCATGCTGACCGGCCATGATACGGATTCCGACACGATCCTCGGCCTTGAGGCCGGCGCCAACGACTATGTCACCAAGCCCTTCCGTTTCGCCGTGCTTCTGGCTCGCATCCGCGTGCAGCTTCGCCAGCACGAACAGAGCGAAGACGCCACCTTCACCGTCGGCCCCTATCTCTTCAAGCCGAGCCAGAAGCTGCTGACCACCGACAACGGCCAGAAGATCCGCCTGACGGAAAAAGAAGCGGCGATCATCCGCTATCTCTACCGCGCCGAACAGAAGGTCGTCACCCGCGACGTGCTGCTGGAAGAAGTCTGGGGCTACAATTCCGGCGTGACCACCCACACGCTGGAAACCCACGTTTACCGCCTGCGCCAGAAGATCGAGCGGGACCCATCCAATGCCGAGATCCTCGTGACGGAAAACGGCGGCTACAAGATCATCCCTTAGCATGTCTCTTTCTGACGATATCCATCTGCTGTCGCAGCTTCCGCTCTTCAAGGACATGAACGACGACCAGCTGCGTCTGATTGCCTTCGGTGCCGACCGTCGGGTGATTGCCGCCGGGCAGATGCTGTTCCGTCAGGGCTCACCCGCCGAAAGCGCCTATGTGATTACCAGCGGCAGCCTCGAGCTCAGCGTGACGGGATCCGATGGCATGGGACGGACCGAAGCGATCGCAGGCCCCGGTGCACTGATTTCGGAACTGGCACTCATAACGCTGGTGGAACGCAAGTTCACGGCGATCGCACGCGAGGATACCGGCATTATCCGCATCACACGGACGCTGTTCCATCGCCTGATCGAGGAATATCCCTCGGCCGCGCGCATCATGGAAAACCGTATCCGCGACAGCATTGCCGATCTTGCGGCGCAAGCCGCAAGCCAGTTTCACCGTTTCAGCTGACTCATGTCAGAGATTGAGATGCACGGTCACCGGCACATGGTCGGACGGCCGGTCCCAGCCGCGCGCTTCCTTCAGCACCTCGATGCGCTGCAGATGCGGACCAAGGTCGGGCGAGGACCAGATATGGTCGAGGCGCCGGCCCTTATCGGCAGCTTCCCAATCCTTCGCGCGGTAGCTCCACCACGTGTAGAGCTTCTCATTGGCAGGCACATGCTGGCGCATGAGATCATGCCAGCCGCCGCGCTTCATCACCTCGATGAGCCCGTCGGTTTCGACAGGCGTATGGCTGACGATCTTCAGAAGCTGCTTGTGCGACCAGACATCATGCTCCAGCGGAGCGATATTGAGATCGCCGACAAGAATGGCTGACGTATTCGGCTCGGCACTGGCCTTCAAGTTCTTCATCTCCTCGATGAAATCGAGCTTGTGGCCGAATTTCGGATTGATCGTGCGGTCCGGCTCGTCGCCGCCGGCAGGAACATAGAAATTGTGCAGGCGGATACGCCGGCTGCCGCGCTCGAAGATTGCCGAAATATGGCGCGCGTCGCCGACATTGCAGTAATCCTGCCGATGGTCTTCAGTCAGCGGCACGCGGGAGGCGATGGCGACCCCGTGATAGCCCTTTTGACCGTGGATGATGATGTGTTCGTAGCCCATCGCGCGCAGCGGCGCGAGCGGGAAGAGATCGTTCGTTACCTTGGTTTCCTGCAGGCAGATGATATCGGGCCGTTGCTTCAGCACAAGCTGCTCGACGATCGGCATGCGCAGCCGCACCGAATTGATGTTCCAGGTGGTGATGGAAAAGCTCATACCATGCCCTTTCAAATCCCTCTGAAAAGGCTTTAGAGCAAAGGCGTCGGCGAGAAAACCGGCCGCAGGCAAAAGCAAGTGGCGATCAACCGAAAAGCATCAGTCCCGATTTGCCGAGGTGCCCTTGATATCCTCGTAGGGTACCCGGAATACGCGCTCGTCGAAGGCAATGCCGGTCTTCACATTGAAGATCATCACCGACGTGTCCTTGCCCTGGTTGTCGGTGATCGTCCATTGGCGGAGATCGTAAGTCTTCGGGTCGAACATCATGGTGATGGTCGAATTGCCGAACACCGTATTGTTACCGAGCGAGATCGTCGTCAGATCGGACTCTTGCTTCACGCCCTTCACCATGCCGGCGGAAAGGTCGATACGCGGCGCAAGCAGCAGGCTGAGCGGCGTCTTGGAAAGCGGATAGAGATCCCAGGTCTTCAGCTTCACGTTGCCGATCGCGACGTTCCTGCCGTCGGCAATGACGCGCATCGGCGACGGATCGTCATAGTTGAAGCGCAGCTTGCCGGGACGCTCGATGAAGAACTTGCCGCCGGTCTGTTCGCCACGAGGGCCAAACTGCACGAACTCGCCCTGCATGGTGGCGACGCCGGAGAAATGATCGGCAATCGCCTGTGCCGTGGCGCTGTTGGCAGCAGGTGCTGCCGCCTGGGCGACCTGGGCTAGAGCGGGAAACGGAACGGCGGTTGCAACGGCAGCGACGGCGAGGACGCCAAGAACGTCACGGCGGGTTACCGGCAGGCCGGAAAAGATGGGCACGGAGTTGGTCATGTGAACCTCCTGTATGCGATCTGCATGCCGCCGAAAGGCGGCGTCTTCAAGGCGCCGCGATCGCCCGGTGAAAGGTAACGGATTACATGCCCCGAGGTTTCCACCGTTTGGGCGGCGCAGCAAAATTATCCTGTATCAGCGGTCGAGAATATCCCCGTCCGTCGGCACGAGAATCTCGCGTTTGCCGGCATGGTTGGCAGGGCCGATGATGCCCTCCTGCTCCATGCGCTCGATCAGCGAGGCAGCACGATTATAACCGATACCGAGTCTGCGCTGAACATAGGACGTAGATGCCTTACCGTCACGCAGCACGATGGCGACGGCCTGATCGTAGGGATCTTCGGAATCGGCAAGATTTGCCGTGCCAGCCGGACCGCCACCATAATCACCATCCTCGTCGTCATCGGCAGTGATGGCATCGAGATATTGCGGCGAGCCCTGCGTCTTCAGATAGGAGACGATCTCCTCGACCTCGACGTCGGATACGAACGGGCCATGGACACGCTGTATGCGGCCGCCGCCGGCCATATAGAGCATGTCGCCCATGCCGAGCAGCTGTTCGGCGCCCTGCTCGCCGAGGATCGTGCGGCTGTCGATCTTCGAGGTCACCTGGAAAGAGATACGGGTCGGGAAATTCGCCTTGATCGTGCCGGTGATGACGTCGACGGACGGACGCTGCGTCGCCATGATGACGTGGATACCAGCCGCACGCGCCATCTGTGCGAGACGCTGGACCGCACCTTCGATGTCCTTGCCGGCGACCATCATCAGGTCGGCCATTTCGTCGATGATCACGACGATATAGGGCATCGGCTGCAGATCGAATTCCTCGGTCTCGTAGACCGCTTCGCCGGTCTGCCGGTCAAAACCGGTCTGCACCGTGCGCGAAATCGTGTCCCCCTTGGCAAGCGCCTGCTCGACGCGCGTGTTGAAGCCATCGATGTTGCGCACGCCGATCTTCGACATCTTCTTGTAGCGCTCTTCCATCTCGCGAACGGTCCATTTGAGCGCGACGACGGCCTTCTTGGGATCGGTAACGACAGGCGAAAGTAGATGCGGAATGCCGTCATAGACGGAGAGTTCCAGCATCTTCGGGTCGATCATGATGAGACGGCACTGTTCCGGCGTCATGCGGTAGAGCAGTGACAGGATCATCGTGTTGATGGCGACGGACTTACCCGAGCCGGTCGTACCGGCAACGAGCAGATGCGGCATCTTCGCAAGATCGGCAATGACGGCTTCACCGCCGATCGTCTTGCCGAGCGCCATTGCGAGCTTCGCTTTGGAGCCTTCGAAGTCGCGCGACCCGATCAACTCGCGCAGATAAACGGTTTCGCGCGTCTGGTTCGGCAGTTCGATACCAATTGCGTTGCGGCCCGGGACGACTGCGACACGAGCGGCGATCGCGCTCATCGAGCGGGCAATATCGTCGGCAAGGCCGATAACGCGGGACGACTTGATGCCGGGCGCCGGCTCCAGTTCGTAGAGCGTGACGACGGGGCCGGGGCGGACATGGATGATCTCGCCCTTGACACCGAAATCCTCAAGCACGCCTTCCAGCATGCGGGCATTCTGCTCCAACGCATCGGCCGAAAGCGTGGAATCGCGCACGACGTTCTTGGGCTCGGCGAGCAGATGCATGGAGGGAAGCTGGAAACCTTCCGGCCGGATGAACGAACCCTGCGCCTCGCGTTCGACGCGCGCGCCAGGCTTCGGGCGAGCCGAGGCGGGAATGACGCGCGGCTCGGGCTTGGCGGACGATTTCGCCGGTGCGCGGATCATCCAGTCATCGTCATCATCGTCGGGCAGGATATCGGCCGGACGCGGCGGCATGTCGGCATAGAACGGCGAATCGTCGTCTTCGTCCTCATCGTCGTTGAGTGAAATGGAGGGCGCCGAGACGATGCGGCGGCTCGATGCGGCACGCGCCTCCATGGAGGGATCCATCCGCTCGCCCCGCGCGGCGGGCTTGGCGCGCACCGGCTCGTTCAGCGTACCGAATTCATCGTCGTTGAAATCATAAGGCGATTCGAAATCGCTCTGGCGGCGCTTGCGCGGACCCATGCCGAAAAGCCGGCGGAAGCGGGCCTGGTTCATGTACCAGGCATGTGTCATGGCACCGCTAAAGGCCATCCAGCGGGATTCGTCGTCGTCTTCATCCTCTTCGCCGACAACGCGCGCCTTGCTGC
>Ga0102589_1005246_pt1 | contig 11469 bp, 13 predicted proteins | sample AraplaMF_Col_mLB_FD_76858 | JGI IMG/M metagenome (GOLD analysis project Ga0102589, IMG submission 76858) | Arabidopsis root microbial communities from the University of North Carolina, USA - plate scrape MF_Col_mLB | ecosystem: Host-associated > Plants > Roots > Endosphere | place: USA... | reverse complement strand
TACGTATATCATTTGTGAGCGACGCGAAAAAAATGATTACGTAAGAAGAATTATGCATATGGGCGATGTAAAAGCAGTTGCTTTCTTAAATGACCCATTCCGTTTAGATGAAATTACTCAGAAATTGCAATTCCGTAAAATGAAAGCAGCAGCTCTTCATTCAGAGGCAAGTAAGCAAGAGCGTGAAGCAACGATGCGTGCTTTCCGCAGCGGGAAATTAGAAATTCTACTTGCTACTGATATTGCAGCACGTGGAATAGATATCGATGATTTAACACATGTAATCCACTTGGAGTTACCAGACACAGTAGACCAATATATTCACCGCTCAGGACGTACAGGACGTATGGGTAAAGAAGGAACTGTCGTTTCTCTTGTAACACAACAAGAAGAGCGTAAATTACTTCAATTTGCAAAAAAATTAGGTATCGTGTTTACGAAGCAAGAAATGTTTAACGGATCATTTGTAGAAACGAAGCCGAAAGCACCAAAGAAAAAGAAACCAGCGTTTACTGGGAAGAAAAAGCCTAGATAAATAATGGGGAAGGCGTAACTACTAGTAGTTGCGTCTTTTTTGTTTGTAATTCAATAACAAAGGGAATTTAATGGAACGAGTTTGTTATGAGATAGGGGAATTAGCACTCAAATTTGGAAGGATTTTCGCAATTGAAACGGGATCTGAAAAAGCGATAGTGTTAAAACGTTTTTTAGAAACGATAAACTCAAAAGGACTAGCGGTTAACTTTGACCCAGCAAATTTAATAAGTGATGTAAATGAAAATCCAGTAGAAGGTTTATTACTATTAAAAGATTATATAGTACAAACTCATATTAAAGATTGTAAAGAAGTAAAAAGTGATCGTTCAAGTAAGTATATAGAAGTAGCAGCAGGAAATGGTGAAGTGGATTTCGATATATTCTTCAAGGTATTAGATGAAATTAGATTCGACGGATATAACATGATTGAAAGAAATGATTATTTTGACGAATTGGATGGAATGAGTCAGTCGATAAATTTTGCAAAGAAGTACATATAAATTCAAAAGGAATAACGATAGCACCTGTAGAAACCTACATAGAACATAAAAACCATTAGGGGGAAAAACAATGATTCATAAAGTCGGACAAATTATGTTATATGTAAACAATCAAGATGAGGCAGTTAATTTTTGGACAGAAAAGGTAGGGTTTCATGTAGTTGCAGAGGAAGATAATAAGCAAGGAATGAGATGGATTGAAATCGCTCCGAAAAGCGGTGCAGAAACGAGCATTATATTACATAATAAAGAAGTGATTTCTAAAATGAGCCCAGAATTGAATCTTGGTACACCATCTTTAATGTTCTTCTCAGAAAATCTTGATCAATTATATACAGATTTAAAAAATAAAAATGTTACTGTTGGGGAAATGGTAACTATACCTTCTGGTAAAGTGTTTAACTTTGCTGATAGTGAAGGCAATTATTTTGCGGTTATGGAAAAGAACAAATAATAATATTGCTATGTAAAAATCCCCCTCAAATATATTGAGGGGGATTACATGTTTGAAGTGGATTTTTCATTAGAGAGTTGATTAATATAAAATACGCCTTTTTCAATAGCTGTCTCAATATAACCAACGATTTGATTAAACGTAAATACTTGTAAGTCTTCATGTAAATGTTGCTCTGGATACAACATATCTTCAAAAAGATACTTTCGAAAAGCTAATACGTTTTCTTTAGAAACTTCTTCAATATCCATAATGTGAGCCTCTTCGTTGAGAAGAGAGAAGAGCTGTTGTTCTTTATCGTAATGATGAAGCAACTTTGCATTTAACAATTTAAAATCGTTATAGTACATAGGTGCGATCGTTTCGTCATTTTCTATTCTATTTTTTAGCCAAGGTAGAAAAAAGCCACTTAGCCAATTATCATCGGCAATGAGATGAGTGTAATAGCCTATGAGAAAAGGGGAATCCATATGAGCTCTGTATTTTTGAAAAAAAGAATTGAAATCTATCCTTCTCGTATAGTTTTTCGTTGTGCCAGCGTAAAAGTGTGAAGTTCCTTTTTCTTCTGCTGAATGAACCGCATCAGGGGCTACACCTCCAAGTATGAAAGAAGCTTTATCTTGGATATATAGTTTTTCGGCAATCTTGTTGGCTATAATAGCATGCATAATTCGTGATCCCATGAATGACACCTCGGTTTCAAGTATTCATTTCAGGAAGAGGACTGGACAGTTAGTATTACTTTCCCTGTACTTTTTCTACTTTCGACCCATTCATGTGCTTTCCCTGCATCTTGAAGTGGAAAAGATTTGGCAACTTTCATTTTTAGACTGCCATCACGTAAATAACGGAAAACTTCATGTGCTGTTTCTTGGAGTAGTTCAGGACGTTTTTTTCGTGTAGTGCCGAAGCTAAAACCGAGTATAGAGCGGCAACTTGCGTGTAAATCTTTCGTTTGAAAGTTACCAATTTCACCGCTTGCATTACCGAAATGAACGAGGCGACCGTAATAAGCAAGACATTTTAAACTTCTTTCCGAAACTGTTCCAGAAATAGAATCTAAAATTACATCGACCCCTTCGCCATTTGTCAGCTCATTGACTTTCTCTACAAAATCCTCATCTTGATGACAAATAACATAATCAGCTCCAGCATCTAAAGCTATTTTTCTTTTTACTTCACTCCCGACAGTACCAATAATGGTTCCAGCCCCTAATCGTTTTGCAAGTTGAATTGCTGTCGTACCAATTCCACCAGCCGCTGCATGAATGAGTACAGACTCACCTTGTTGAAGCCTTGCAACATTTGCGAGTAAATTATAGCTTGTAAAAGATACAATCGGACAAGCAGCTGCAGTTTGAAAATCGACTTTATCAGGTAAAACGAAAGTAAGGTTTTCGTTTGCGACAACGTATTCTGCGTAAGATCCATTTTGAGGAAAAGCAATGACACGTTGTCCAGGATAAATATTTTTCACTTGAGAACCGACACGTTCTACAATACCAGCGGCATCTATCCCTGGTATAAAAGGTAGTGCTTCATTTCCTTTTTTACCATAACGGGATTTAATATCGGCGAAATTTACACTAGTAGCAACAACGCGAATCAAAACTTGATCTTCTGAAATAGTCGGCATATCCACATCTGTATATTTCATCACTTCAGGACCACCGAACGACGTTACAATGATAGCTTTCATCATATTTCCTCCTAAATTTGATTATATAAATCATTTTAAATCGTCATTAGAAATTGGAAAATTATATAATAGTTATGTGTGATTATAAGTGAAGCTTATGAACTGATTGAAACATTATATTAATTTATATAAAAAAACTTTTGAAAAATCGAACGAAATATCAATTACTTGCCAATATATAGTGTAAGACAAAGGAGGGAAGGTACATGAAGGATGAAACATTGTATACAAATTTAATCCAATTAATTTTATCAGGCAATAAAGAAGCGTATGGCAAATTGTATGATAAAACAATTCAAGAAGTATATAAAACAGCACATTTTTTAATAGGCGATAAAACGGATGTAGATGATGTCGTTCAAGAAATATATATACAGCTATATGAATCGCTTCGTAAATATGATAATGAGAAGCCATTTCGTCCTTGGCTAATCGGACTTGCGATTAAACAAATTCATTCTTACAGAAGAAAGAGGTGGATGCGACTACGTATTGTAAAAAAAGCAGAAGAGCAAAGAAAACCAGTACAAATTGATTTTTCTAACGATGTTGTAAGTAAAATATCAAACCAAAAACTAATCGAACTCATACATAAATTACCGTATAAATTGAAACAAGTTATTATCTTAAGATACTTACACGATTATTCACAAGAAGAAGTAGCGCAAATACTACATATTCCAATTGGTACTGTGAAATCTAGAATTCACGCGGCATTAAAAAAACTACGTCAAAAAGAGCACGTAGAAGAAATCTTTTTAGGAGAGGTAGGGAATATGAAATGAGTTTAGATTGTAGAGTTAGAGAATCTATACAAGAAGAAGCGAAGGGGATTATCGCCCCGCCGGATTTAAAAGAGAAAGTAATTGTTCAGATTAAAATGAAGCGCGGGGGGAACAAAAGGAAGAAGCGTCTTATTGCAGGAGTGCTTGCGGCAGCATTTTTACTCCCAACGACTGGTTTTGCGTATCAATCTATTATGGCGGATGGTATATACGGATCGTTTGAGAATTTAAAAAAACATGCTGGAGCGATGACATTAGAAGCGTATATGCGTTTTAATGCAAAATTATCAGAAGCGAAAGATGAAATGGGTGCGAAGGAATATGAAGAGTTTACAAAAGAACTAAAAAAATTAACAAATGCAAAGCTGGTATACGGAGATTCGAACGGTAATATTGATTATGATCAATTATCACCAGCAAAAAGAGAAGAGATGAAGAAGGTAAGTATGGGGCTTCAACCATACTTTGATAAATTAAATGGTCATAAATCTAGTAAAGAAATATTAACACAAGAAGAATTTGATCACTATATGGAAGCATTAATGACACATGAAATCGTACGAGTGAAGACAAAATCAACTGGTGGAATGAAAGTAGAAGACGTACCTGAGGCGTACAAAGAAAGATTTATTCAAGCGGAGCAGCTTATGGAGTATGTAGATGAAAAGGTGAGATAAGTAAAAAAGCTCATAGCCTAAGCTGTGAGCTTTTCTTATTGAAACGTAAATATATTTTAACCACCTATTCCTTTTGCAAGCAATAGGAAGTATACAACTACTAATATTACGCCATTTAATACCGTACCAACTATTCCGAATAACCAATTCTTTGATGCGATTGCAAAAAGAATACCGAGTAATGAAAGTATAGCTAGAATCGCAATAATTAAAGTTAAATTTGCATTAGGCCCTCTTAAAATAAAGAAAGAACATATACTTGCGAGAAACATTAGACACGAGAATCCAAAAAGTTTATACATAATAATTCTCCCTTATTTGAAGTGTCATTTAACTTAGTACACGATTTTCTTTAGTTTAACATACATTTCCTTACCGCATGAATAGCGACTCTTACAAGTAATATCGCACTTATAAATAAACCACCGTAACCAACGACACTTAAAAATTTGAACATTAGGTTCTTTTGCATACAATTCAGGGCAGAATTATCTTGATTTGTTTAATAAAGTGAAAGTAGGAAATCATTTAGTTATATTCCTTACTATTCTCATTGTCTTTTTGTATAAAACAATCTAAAAGGGAGTAACCAGCTATTAAACTAATAATCGTAACAAAAGTTGTATTGATAAGAATAATATTAGTTAAATAAGGTAGGTATGCACCAACTGGTGAAAAGAGTAGAGCTGGAGAAAAGGAAATGAATAGCGTAGGCACTGTAATAGCAATAAATTTATCCGGTTGAAAGCGCCAGTTTTGTTTACTCGTTTCGCGATTAATAGATTGAAGGAATCTTAATAAGATGCCAACTATAAGAGGGAAGAGTGTAAAGTAAAATAATCTTGGATAAACGTTAAAGTTCGCCTGCGCATCTGTATCTAAATAAAATTGAATTTTTACTCCGACAAATAATAATAAGACGATAAATAATGTGAAGCAGAGGTATAGCATCACTTTTTGCATTACATTCCACCATCCTTTACTCAAAATATATTCAAAAAAAGAAGAGATATACAATAACTACTGTGTATATCTCTTCTTTTACTGTTAGTTAATAGTGGAGTTTGCTTTTTCTTGCTTCGTGAAATAATCAATAATGCCCATCGCGCTAATTTCTATATCTAGATGTAAAATGTTATAAACGGAATGATCTGATGGGACTTTTAATTTTGTAAGGTGAGAAGAGATTTTATCCATTAACATAGTTTGTAGAACCTTAGTCGCCTCATCGAAATCATTATACTGTTCAAAGACCTCTTTACCAGTATGAACGAAAATAGGTAACCAATGTTCAAGTTGGTTATATACTTCTGTAACATTGGATGATGCACCGTAATGACCGAAATAAATAGTATCTACATTCATACTTTGAATATGATTTTTAGAAGCAATCATCGCATCTGGTTGGAATTGTGAAGGGGATGTTGATGGTAAATATAGTTCTACACCAAGGTCTGCAAGTTCTCTATAATAAATTCCAATTGTATCGCCAGTAAAAATGCCGTTTGTTAATGAATCGTGAATGCTAATATGGTGTTTAGCATGCCCCGGTGTATCGTAAAATGTAAGTGTACGGTCTTCGGCAATTTGTAACGTATCACCATGTTGTACAATACGAACACGTTCTTCTTCTATAGGAAGAATTGGATCAAACAGTTTATCGAAATCTTCTTTGTATACAGCTTTTGCGCCTAAAATGAGTTTTGTTGGATCAATCATATGACGAGCACCGCGAGAATGCACATATAAAGTAGCATTTGGGCACTTTTCCATCATTAAACCAGCAGCCCCGGCGTGATCTAAATGAACATGTGTAACGATAATGTTTTTTACATCGTTTAAATCAATATGTAATTGTTGTAAGCCATCTAAAATATACGGAAGAGAAGGGGCTGCACAAGTTTCAATTAAAGTAATATCGTCACCTAATAAAACGTACGTACCAGTTCGTTCATTATGTTGTAAATCGAAATCATCAATCAGATATAGGTGAGAAGATAATTGCTCTACTTTTTTCATATTTACCACTCCTTATATACTGCATGTTTCTATTATACGCTAAAATAGAAAAAAGGCAGAAAACGAAGCTCGTCTTCTGCCTTTTTGTAATATTATTATTTCGTTTGTTGTTTATTAATAGACATAATGAACAGTCCAACAATCCCGCCTACTAATGGAAGCATAATTTCTCCTGCTAAATTAAAGTAGGAGCTTAAGAATAAACCATTTACATCGATTACCCAGCCAGTAACATACAATAACATCATATATAGTACGAAATAAAACTCGCGATTTGAAATCGTTTCATGTTGTGCAGTTTTCATAATGGACACCATCCTTTTCTTTTATAATGGAATATAAACTGTCACATTTTGTTCACATTTCAATTGTAAAACTTTCCATCATAAAAGTCTAGTAGTATGTGTCGAATTTTGAACGGAAATAAAGCGTTATTATTATATCTTATAAGTACGTAATAAGAGATGTATATTCACGAATGTAGTATAGTATAAACATAGAATGATAGTGAAGAGAGGGGCAAAGACAATGACAGTTTATGATTTTTCAGCTAAAACAATTACCGGTGAAGAAAAATCGTTAAAAGATTACGAAGGAAAAGCACTTCTTATTGTAAATGTAGCTAGTAAATGTGGTTTCACACCGCAATATAAAGGATTACAAGAGGTGTATGATAAATATAAAGACCAAGGACTTGAAATACTCGGATTCCCTTGTAACCAATTTGGAGGACAAGAACCAGGTACAGAAGCGGATATTACTAGTTTTTGTGAATTAAACTACGGTGTAAACTTCCCAATGTTTGCAAAGGTTGATGTGAAAGGTGATAAGGCTCATCCTTTATATACATACATGACAGAACAAGCACCAGGTTTACTCGGTATGAAAGCAGTGAAATGGAATTTTACGAAGTTTTTAATTGGAAAAGACGGGAAAGTAGTAGGGCGTTTTGCGCCACAGACGAAGCCGGTAGATTTAGAGGTTGAGATTGAGAAGGTACTTGGAGAATAATTAGGAGTTTCACTTTATTAAAAAACGTCTCAAAGAACAATGTAGTTCTTTGAGACGTTTTCTTTAAACTTACATTTTCAAGATTAAATTACTGTATCAAAGCCATCTGATTTAGGTAGAGAAGCTGCTTTTTTCATAAGCACTTCCCATAAGTGTACGGATTTCTTCCATTCTGCTGCAGCCTGCCCCTGTTTATACATAGCGTTCTCATAACTGGCAGTAAGTTGTTGCATATCGGCCGAGTTGTAAAGTGTATCGATATGGAGAGCGTATTCTCGGAATGTTTGACTTTCACCCCGTGGTATGCCAATTCTTGCAAATTGTTTTAAAAGTGCATCGTAAGCTTTTTGATAAACAGCATCATTTTTTCGGTATTTATAGAAATGAATAATAAGAAATGTCCTCCATATCATTCTAGTGGTGAAGAGAATGTATCCCATAATACTAATTAGTATCGTAGAGAGGAATACGTACCACCAAGAAAAACTAGTTTGAGAATTTGTGACCTTTTTAGTAGAAGCTTCTTCTGTATTTTTTATTAAACTTTTAAGTCTTGCTTCATTATTTCGTTGTTGTATTTGCGTGTTATTAGAATTATTTGCTTCGCTATTTTGTGAAATAGGAGCAGGCGTATTATTTATAAAATTATAGGGATTAGTAAATCCTTTTGTTGGTTCGAATGGAATCCATCCGTATCCTGGGAAATATACTTCGACCCAAGAGTGTGCGTTATCGTTCGTGATTGTATAAACATCCTCACCTTCTGCAGAGGTAAGTGCATTGTCAAGAGTTCCTTCTGTATAGCCTTTTACCCAGCGAGCAGGAATCCCGGCAGAACGAAGTAGTACAATCATAGACGTCGAAAAATTATTACAGTAGCCGCTTTTTGTATCGAAAAGGAATTGATCTACATAATCTTGGCTTTTGGCAGGGAATAAGACATTCGTTGATTCGTATGTAAAAGAGTTGTCTGTAAAGTAATTTTCAATAGCTAATACTTTATCATATCGGTTGTCTTTATCATTTGTAAGATTGACAGCCAAGTCTTTTACGCGCTGTGGTAATGACTTGGGAAGTTGTGTGTACTTTGTCATAAAATAAGGATTTGTTTCTTGACCTTCATTTGTTTTTACAGCTTTCAAGTTTTCTATGGAAAACTCAGGGATCTCATATGTTACTTTATACGAATGTAAAGTAGTAGAAGAGTCTCCATTCATTGTATAAATTTTTTCTGAAAACGGGTCAACACTGTATGATACATCAGAAGCAGCCTCAACTGATACTAATCCTGCTGGATAGGTAAGGTGAGGATAACTTTTTTGCATGGTAATTGTTGCCTCAGTCGTTTTCATTTTTGTATTTTGTTCGTACCAGCTTACGACGTCGTTTTTATTTTTAAAAGAAATCTTTTTCGGATTTTCAGAAATTTCCCAGCCTTTTCCTGTATAAAAATCTTTTGTTTCTACTCTCCAATATTGTTTGTTTTGCGTTCGTGCTGTGAAAACAACTGTAGGATCCGCCTTAAAAGGACCGCCTAATCGCGAGTCATCTAAACCATACCCAATTGTAGAAATTTTTTGTTCTTTACTTGCTTCAGATGTGTTGAATTTTAAAAAATCCATTGGGTTTGGCCATTGAGGGCCAAATTTTGGAGCAAAGTATGCAATGGTTGCTAATAATACGATAAATATTGTAAGTGGTCTAAGTAATTTTGAGATTTCTCTAGCATAATTTTGTAAGTGTTCACGTTCTTTTATTCGTTCTACTTGAAGAAGACTAAGCATAAAAAAGCCGATGACAACAGTACGAATAATAGCGTAGTTTGCATTGTATAAATGTAAGTTATGAAAAGTTGCGATATAAATAATAGTCAATACAAGAAATAGAAACCCACGTTTTTTATGAATAATCCAAAATGAAGTAAAAGAACTCAAAAACCAAAATGAGAGAAAAAATAAAACCGTCGGAAAAACTGGAGAAATATCTAGTAAATTCCCTTGGAAAAACAGGGAGGAATTTCGAAACATATCAGAAAAGAATGCTGTTAGCCAAGATGGATTTATAAAAGCATTTTTATAATATAGGGAATGAATGATAAATAGGACTGTGACAATTTTTATTGGAATCTGCCACCTCGTTTGAAAAAAAGAGAGAGCGAAGCAAATTCCTATAAATGTTACGAAAATATCTAATCTACCTACATTTGTAATACCTATAAGAGGTCTTAGCCATTCTAGTAAAAGAAGAAATACACATGCATGCATAAAGAATCTGTTCGTATCCCACTTGTATTTTGTTTGTAATGTTATCATTTGCTCACCTCAAAAAACACGTTTGTATACCGGTTTTCATAAACCGTGTTTACAAATATTTGTCGTTTTTTTAGAGTTTCTAGTATACTGAGTTCTCGGTGTGAAAGTTGATTCGCTTTTTCTTTCACGACAAAAACCATACATTTTCTATTTCTTATAGCAGCACAATCAGCCGCCTTTTGAATATCGGGAGAAAGATTACTGGTCACGAGTATAACCGTGACGGGCTCATAAATTTTTCTTAGTTCCATGTCTACACTCTGGGAGAGCGGGAATACACTGTCTGCTTGTACTTTTGCTAAATGACAAAGGATTTGTTGTAACTGCGTATCTCCATTGTCTAAAGGGAAAATAGTTTGTTCTTTTCCGATAGACACGAATGATGCTGGTGAATTTTGTTTCAAGACAGCCCTTACGATAGAGGCAGTAAATGTGACGACTGATTCGAATAGAGGAGACTCGGTTCTGTCTATGAATATCATGATATTATGGCTGCGCTGTTGTTCAAACTCTTTTGTCATAATATTGTTTGTTCGTGCAGTTGCTTTCCAATCGATCCATGAAAAGCGATCGCCAGGTTTATAGTCTCTGACACCGACCGAGATTGTAGAGTCTTTTGCTGAATTTATATTTGCTGAAAGCGCTCCTTGTTCGAAATGATTTTCCAATTGTCGATACGCTATATCTACATACTGGGGATAGACTAAAAATGTATTTGGAACTGAAAAAGTTACTTCTTTCTCCATCATGCCGAATAAATCGCCAGTTTTGACACGAACGCTTGAAAAAGTGTGCTCGCCTCTAGGGATTGTGTCAATAACATATTGAAACGAAATATTTCGTTTCAATCCTGGGAAGAGTACTACCTTATTCATCTTTATTTGTTTACAACTTATAAATTGTGGTGGCAGTTCATCTTCTATAACTAAATAAAGTAAGGGAAAAGGAAATTTTCTTTTTATTGTAATCGTGCTTACAAATTGTTCTCCTACTACATATCCATTTTGGTTTGTTATTCGCTTTACTTCAGCGTCCCGTAAAGCGTAGAAGGGGAGTAGTAGTGAATAAAGAGCAATGGGAATTATGCTGTAAAATAAAAACCAACTGACAAACCCTCCTTGAAACATAGCGTACACAAATGTTAAGACTAGGCATAAAGGGAGTAGCAATAACTTCATAACGTGATATAGCGCTCGCAGCATTCGTTTCATCAAGGGTTCATCGCCCTTTGAGTAGGCACGGTAGTTCGTGCAACAATTTTTGCGATAACTTGTTCGCCAGTTATTCCTTCAAATTTTGCTTCCATTTTTAGAATGAGCCTATGCGCTAAAACGTAAGGAGCTAAAAGTTTAACATCGTCTGGAATAACATAATTTCTGCCATGGATAAATGCATAAGCTTGTGAAGCTTTCATTAAAGCAATTGAGCCACGTGGACTTGCACCTAGCTGTATAGAACTGTACGTACGAGTCTGA
>Ga0102589_1005245_pt1 | contig 11469 bp, 10 predicted proteins | sample AraplaMF_Col_mLB_FD_76858 | JGI IMG/M metagenome (GOLD analysis project Ga0102589, IMG submission 76858) | Arabidopsis root microbial communities from the University of North Carolina, USA - plate scrape MF_Col_mLB | ecosystem: Host-associated > Plants > Roots > Endosphere | place: USA... | reverse complement strand
CCCCCGCCGAGGAGGAGAACGCGGCGAAACCTGAAGAGGGTGAGCCCGAGACGGTGCAGGAGGTCGGGCGAGCGGGAATACGGATCGACCTATCCCGCATTGGAGGTCAGCCAGATCGGCGACTGCGCTTCCGCCCGCACAGGTGATGATGCCGGCGTCCTCGGAGAACAGCCGCTGGGATGTCAGCCGGTTTTTCGGGAAAAGTCCCTTGAACGCTCCATGATGAAGCCAACTCACGCAGGCCAGCTTGTGGTCGAGCAGGCCTGCCGCTGCCAGGATGAAGCTGCCTGTGCAGACGCCGATGATTGCGACCTTTCGTTTGGCGGCATCTTTCAGGAAGCCGATCGTCTCGCGATCGAGCGGTTCCTCGACGCCGAGCAGGCCACCGACGACAGCGATATAGTCGAAGCGCTCGGCGTTACCCAGCCGCGCGGTGGGCGCGACCTGAATCGCGCAACTCGATTTGATCAGATGTGGCGTTGCGCTTATGACCTCCCAGTCGCATTGCAGCCGGCCGGACCGGTCATCGACGTCGCTGGCAAGTCGCAAAGTGTCCACGAAGAGGGAAAAGGCGCTGAGCGTAAAATGTCGCGCAAGGATGAAACCGACCTTGAGCGGTGCATTCTTTGGCGGGGATGCGTCAAGCTTTGGCAAGGGCGTTCCTCAAATCATATGCGGGGAAATACCGGCATCATTCGCCAGGAAGGATATGCGACGCATCAGGTCGCCACGAAAAGCGGGATTGCCAGAGTGAGGCTGGGGCGCTGGTACTGGAGGAACGTCTAACCTCCGTACTGTGGGTACGCGGGTTCCCGACGAGATATTATCTGATGCTGCGAGTACAGAACAGGAACAGCGCCGGCAACGGTTGCGCGAGCTTAGCGCGGGGTTCCCTTCGGTTGCTGCGCTCGCAGGCGGTATGGCGAGGGTAGCACCTGCCATAGTAACGGCAGGAAAACGGATCGGAGGGAGGCAACTTGCGACCCTGAGGCCCCTAGAAAGGTGACTAGGCGCTCCGGTGATCGAGAGAGTGCCAAAATGCTTCCAGTAGGGCGGCAACTCCGCTTTCAAAGTCTGAGAGCATTGCTTCATTCGAGGAATGGTGCCCGATGCTTCGGCCGGCCGCGGGTATATTCGATCGCCCGAGCCCGCTTCCTTGCCGCGCGGCGGTGGTCGTGCCATGGGGTTGGCGCTACCCAGTTGCATCGCCCTGCTGCAACAGCCGCACCATCACCTGCACGGCGTCCCATAACTCGGCTCATGGATCAGTGCGGCGGTGACGGTGCTGTCCACACGCACGACCTTGCCATTTTCCAGCTTCTCCCGCTTGGCGCTCGCCAGCAGCACCCGGTTGATCTCTTCAAAAGTTTGCGCCCGGATCGCGCTGATCGTCTTGTGCAAGACCGATTTCTTCGGGCTCCAACTCCACGGCAGCCGGGCAAAGGCCCGGAACGAGGCGGAGTCCTCGAGATGGAAGGCCAGTTCCTGATAACTCAACTGGCGATGCTGCTTGAGCAGCGCGCAGCGCAGCACAGCCTCGGCTGGTAGCCCCTCACGGCCGGTCTCCCTGAGGCCATGTCGGCGCAGGTCGCGCGCCACCAGCCCGAGCAGATCGCCATGCTCATCCAGCCATTGCGACATCGCCTTCAGTTCGCGACCGATCTCGTGTTCAGCGAAAAGATCAAATATGCTGGCTTGGACGGTGCGTTCTTGGCGCATTGTCGGCTCCGGCGGTTACGGGTTTCCCTTTAGAATCAGTAGCTTGATCTAAAGTGTACCTGAAACCGCCGGGCTTCGCCCGCGGAAATATCGCGATTCATCCAATAATTTCAGCAGTTTACCGTTTATGGATGGGCACTAGCTAGGCTCTATCGTTGTATCGATTGCCTCGGGATGCCAATCCAGGTCTCAGTGCTTGTGGTTTGCCGCTTTCATCCGCTCTGAAAGCTCGGAGAGCCCGAAGGGCTTTACCAGGAAATCGTCCGCGCCGCTTCGCAGGCCCTCGATCTGATCCGAAGTCTGGTCGTGCGCCGTCAGAATGATGACGGGGACGGAGTTCGCTTGTCGTCTAAGCGCCTTCAATAGGGTTAAGCCATTACCATCGGGCAAGCGCAGGTCGAGCAGGATGACGCCGTATTTGCCGGTTTCGGCCGCTTGGGTTGCTTCCGCGAGATTGAGGCACCAATCGACCGAATGACCGTCGGCCGCGATGTGATCGCGCACGGCGTCTCCCAAAAGGACGTTGTCCTCGACCAGCAATACGTTCACACGCTATCTCCCTCGAATGCCTGCCTTCCGGCGGCATCCTCCATGGCCATGACGGCGTCTATCCGTCGCCAGGATTTCTAATGAGATCGCTAGCTGACAATGACCTTAAGGCTTTGCGAGGATCGGCATTAAACGCCGTTGTGATCCCGGCTTCCTCGGCACTGGCCTGCAGGTGAGAATATATGTCGGCATGCTGCCAGGTCATGTCGGCATTCCGACGTCAGAACCGGCGAGCAGCGAAAGCTCGTTGGCGGTCTTCATCACCATGGTGATCGTCTGGCTGATATCGGGCGCTGCCGAGGCATTGACCAGCGCGATATAGGGGCAGGTGAGGGCCGCAATGCAGCGTCCGTCCGGCCCAAGGATAGGAGCGGAAAGGTTATTGACGCCTGCCGTCTGGGCGCTCGCCATCATTTCGTAACCGTGTTCGCGGATCTGGGCGAGGCGCTCGTAAAATTCTGGTCCGAGATTCACTTCCGCGCGGCTGCGCACGTGTTCCGCGATCATCATCTGCCGCTCTTCATCGCTTCGGAACGCAAGAAGCACGTGGCCGGAGCCGGTGTCGAAGAGACTGATGTGCGACCCGATGCGGATCGAGAGACCCCAGTAATCCGGCGCCTCGTGCTGCGCGATCACCACCGCCGAACCGCGGTCAAAGACGACCAGGTGGTTCGCCTGTTTGGTCTTCTGCGCTAGTTCACGCATCAATGGCATTGCGAAAGACGCCAGCCGGCGTGTTGGCGCGTGCAACTGGGCCAGCCCGAATAGCTTGAGTGTCAGTGTAAACCGGTCACCCTCCAGCTTCGTCACGTAGCCGCGGCGGACGAGGCGATCGAGCATGCGATAGAATTCGTTGGGGCTACGATCGAGACGCTTGGCGATCTCCGCCTGGGTCAGCCCTTCCTCGACGCTGGCCAAAAGCTCGAGGATATCGAGCCCCTTGTCCAGCGCCGGAGCGCGGTACCGATCAGCGTCATCTGCTTCCATCAATTTCTCCTGTGAATGCCACCTTACATATACAAATGCGTAGCTGCCGAAAAGCGCAGTGTGCAGCTCGGTTCGGTCGGTAGCGTCGCCTGTATATGAAAAGGAACCTCATATATGGGTAGGTGCTTGCCGGCGCGAACTGCCGATCCGCAGCGCGTGGCGGACCTTAGTAGTGAACTTCTTCATCGACTATGGAAAACGGGCAGGTTAGGCTCGCGCTCTTGAGGTGAGGCTGTTCGTGTTCCGAGGATTCTGGTGATGTTTTTGACTGATGGAGAACTAAGCGAAATCAAAGCGTTTCGACGGGAACTTCATCGCAATCCGGAAGTCTCGGGTGAGGAGGCGGAAACCGCATCCCGCGTTACAGAGGAACTCGGCCGCACGAGGCCAGATCGCATCGTTGCCGGCATCGGCGGCCATGGCCTCGCGGCCGTCTATGAAGGAGCGGCATCAGGTCCGACGATCATGATCCGTGCGGAACTGGATGGCCTGCCGATCGAGGAAATCTCCGATGTCGCGCACCGTTCGACGGTGCCGGGCAAGGGCCACCTTTGCGGCCATGACGGTCACATGGCGATCCTGATGGCACTCGCGAAGGGTCTTGGGCACGAGCGGCCTGCGAAGGGGCGGGTTATCCTGATGTTCCAGCCGGCCGAGGAGAACGGTGCAGGGGCAGCGGCCGTGCTTGCCGATCCGAAGTTTGCGACGCTGACGCAGGATCTATCGCTCTCGCTTCATAACTTCCCGGGTATCCGGCTCGGACACGTCCTTCTCAAGGAGGGGCCGGTCAATTGCGCATCGCGCGGAATGAAGATCATTCTAAAGGGTAAGACATCGCACGCCTCTTATCCGGAGCAGGGCATTGCGCCGACTTTCGTGCTGGCGCGGTTGCTCGGTGATCTGACGGCGTTGGGCAACAATGGGCCGCTGGGGCCGGACTACTCGCTGGTTACGGTCACACATGCGCGGCTCGGGGAGCCGGCATTTGGGATCAGTCCCGGCGAAGCGCAGATCTGGGCGACCCTGCGGACGCTGACCGATGAAGCGATGGCAGCGTTGGTTTCCCGCGCCGAGGAACTGGTGCAGACCCAGGCGAAGGCCGGGCAATTGCAGGTGGAGATCAGTTACGAGGACGTGTTCCGCCAGTGCTACAATTCCGCCGAAGCGGTCAAGGAGCTGCGGCGTGCCCTGGATGACGAGGGCGTCAGCCATGACGATGTCAGTAGCCTGCTGCCAATGAAAGCTTCTGAAGACTTCGGTCTGTTCCGGACTGTGGCGCCCGCAGCGATGTTCTTTCTCGGGGCGGGTGAAGATCATCCGCGACTGCACAACCCCGACTACGATTTTCCCGATGAGCTGATCGCGACCGGATCGCGGGTCTTCATGCGCGCCATCAGGAACATTCTCGGCCGAGCTACCCTCCGGCGGCCCCTGTAGTAGCTGCCGGACATTCCCGCCGGTGATTGGCCGATGGCGAGGACCCTGCTTCCGTTCCGTCGGCGCGGTGCCTTCGCATCTCCGGTCAAATTAGATCGCAATCCCTGATCGACTTGGGAGTGGATTTGCGCAATATTTTCAGCATCGGATGCATGCGCGGTTCGCGCAGCGTCACGTCGGAACCATTTGACTTCCTCCAGAGTGCAATGGGATTAGCATGTTTGCTCAAGACATCATGAACACCGACATCACAACGATCAGCGCCGATAGCAGCATCCATCAGGCAATAGACCTGATGGTTGCCAAGAATATCAGCGGCCTGCCTGTTATCGACAACGATGGCAATGTTTGTGGCCTGCTGACAGAAGGAGACCTCCTCCGGCGCATCGAGTTCGGTGGCGGCAGATCGGCCGGCAAGCCGGATGAGACGTCGCTCGTCGACCTCGACGACTATATCCGAAGCCGCAGCTGGCGGGTATCGGATGTCATGTCCGCAAGCGTGATCAGCGTGACGCCGGATACGCCGGTTGCGGCGATCGCCGAGGCGATGTTCCGGCACAAGATCAAGCGGGTGCCCGTCGTCAGCGACAAGCGCCTTCTCGGTATCGTCAGCCGTATTGATCTCCTCAAAGCAATCGTTGCGGCGCCGGCCGAGAGAACGGCAAGTGGTGACGATGCTCTCGCCCGCGCCATCCGCGCGCGACTGCAGGGTGACCTTGGTCTCGACACCGATGCGATCAAGGTATCGGTTCAGGATTCCAGAGCGGTGCTTGAAGGGACCGTATCGAGCGAACTGGAGCGGCGCGCCATCCGTGTCCTGGTAGAGAACCTCAAGGGCGTCAGCGGCTTCATCGACAAGCTCGGTGTTGCCTGATCGGAGATCCTCAGGCTACCGTACGGAGAAGCTTTTTCGCTTGTGTTGCCATCAGTCGTTCTTCGTTGGTCGGGATCACTAGCGTTTTGAAATCACCCAGGAAGCGCAGCCTTCGCAGGATTGCCTCGCGGACAGGGGCGGCGTGCTCGCCAATCCCGCCCGTAAAGACAAGCGCATCGATGCCGCCTAGGGAGACGGCCATCATCGCGATATGCTGAGCCGTTTTGCGGGCAAAATACTCGAGCGCAAAGGCGGCTTTGGGATCGTCGCTTTGAAGCAATGCCTCGACGTCGTTGCTGATGCCGGACAAGCCTTTCAGGCCCGAACACTCATAGAGGATATCCTGGACCGCTTCGACGCCGAGCTCCAGGTCGTGGATCATGTAGAGAACGGCGCCCGGATCGATTGAGCCGCTGCGGGTTCCCATAGGAATGCCGTCGAGCGCGGTCATGCTCATCGTCGTATCGACGCTGACGCCGTTCTTCAACGCACAGAGGCTGGCGCCATTGCCGAGGTGGCCAACAACGACACGGCCGGCATGGAGGTCCGGATAGTCCTTGGACAGCACCTGAGAAATCCAATCATAGGAAAGCCCATGGAAGCCATAGCGGCGCATGCCTTTGTCGCGCATCTCCTGCGGTAGTGCGAAGCTGCTGGTCAGCTCGTCGTGGCCTGCGTGAAAGGCTGTGTCGAAGCAGGCAATATCGGGCGCTCCGCTCGCGATTCTCGCCGAAGCGGTGATACCGGCGAGATTGTGGGGTTGGTGAAGCGGCGCTAACGGGATCAGCGCCTCGAGGCGGCGCATCACATCCGGCGTGACAATGACGGGCTCTCGGAAGGTCTGCCCACCATGGACGACGCGATGGGCAACGGCTGTTGTGCGCCAGCCGTGATCGTGCCCGCCTATGAGCTCGGTCACCGCGCGGAGTGCTAGATTGTGATCAGTGCTCGCGGGCAGGGTACTTCGCGTCTCCTCACCATTGGGAAGCTTCGCACGCATCTCAGGCGTGTCACCAATACCGGTGACCTTGCCGCTCATCAGCACGTTTAGGTCCCGTTCCGCGAAGATCTGAAACTTCAGGCTCGATGAACCGGTGTTGAGAACAAGCAGCGTGTCGATCATCGAATTGTGCTCCGAGGCCGATCAAGAGAGTACAAAAGCGAGACGGTGTGTCAGGGCGTCGCAATTGCCCTGCGCCGGCACTGAGTACCCCTCTGCTGCGGCAGGGTGGCCGCAGAAGATGCAAGTGTCAAATTGTTTCTGTTTCAGGATTCGCGTATAACGAGTTCTTTCTCAGGTGGCGTTGCGGTGGATGAGATCCTGCCTTTACGCGGTTATGGTCGCCGGCTCTATTCCCGAGGCTTTGGACTTGCCGTAGTCGATGCAGGCAGACTCCAGCGTGTTATGGTTGTGGGCAGCTCGAGCACCACGCTACTCGATTTGGGAGGGATGGGAATGGAAATGCAGCTATCCATTGCTGCTCGCCCTGAAGCGGTCAGCTTCGATCCTAGCCGGACTGCCGTCATGGTCATCGATATGCAGAACGACTTCGGCTGCCGTGGTGGAATGTTCGATCGCGCCGGCCTTGACGTCGCGCCCATCGCGCATCTCGTTCAGCCGATTTCGCGGTTGCTCGAAGCGGCGCGGCGTAACGCATTGCTCATCGTCTACACCAGGCAAGAGCATAATGCCGACCTTTCCGATGCCGGTAACGAAGATGCTCCGCATCGCATCAAGCACAAGCGCCTGAATATCGGGGCAGCCGTGGTAGCCCCAAACGGCATCCAAAGCCAAATCCTGGTGCGCGATACCTGGAACACTGCAATTATCCCGGAACTCGAGCCCCAGCCAGGCGACGCCGTGATCTCCAAGCATCGCTACAGTGCATTTTTCGAAACGTCGCTCGATACCCTCCTTCGCGCCAGGAGGATCAACACGCTCATCTTCACCGGTGCCACGACCAGCATCTGCGTTGAGTCCACAGTCCGTGACGCGACTTTTCGCGACTATCGTTGCATCGTGCTTAGGGACTGTACGGCAGAACTAATCGCGGCTGACACAATGCGCAGCAACCATGAAGCGTCGCTGCTCGCAATCGAGCTGCTCTTCGGTTGGACAGCGGAGTCCGAGGCGGTGATTGACGCCTTATCCAGAAGTGCAAAAGCCGGGTAGGGGGCAAGCCGCAACCGCCGCTGATCGGTGCCCCTACTCACAAAATCCTCTGAGATCTCAGGATTTTTCTCTTTTCGGGTTGCGCCGATCGGCCTATCAAGCGGTAGTGCTGTTCGGCACGCCTCGGATCCCGCTTCTGTGTCCATTCTATCCGGATGCATCCATTCCACATCGGCAGATCAATGACAGCTATGCAGACGACTGAGAAAGACGATGTGGAGAGCATCCGCAGGGCAAAGATCGTCGCGCTGGTCGTTGCCGTTTCGTTTTTCATGCAGATTCTCGACGGCACCATCGTCACCACTTCATTGCCGCAGATGGCGGCGAGTTTTGGCGTTCAACCGATATCCATGAGCATCGGCATCACGGTCTATATGCTGACGATGGCGGCCTTCATTCCGCTTTCGGGATGGCTTGGGGATCGATACGGCGCACGGCGCGTCTTCATAGCCTCTATCGCCGTCTTTACGATCGCATCGCTCTTCTGTGGGCTCTCCGATGGGCTTGCGGAGTTTGTCATCGCCCGCGCGGTGCAGGGCGCGGGCAGTGCGCTGATGACGCCGGTCGGCCGGATCATTGTCCTCAAGAATGCCCGCAAATCGGAGCTCGTCCAGGCGATCGCGCTGATAACCTGGCCGGCGCTGACGGCTCCCGTTGTCGGTCCGCTGCTCGGCAGCTTCATCACCACCTACGCAAGTTGGCATTGGAACTTCCTCATCAATGTGCCGATCGGGGTGCTCGGCATGGCGCTGGTTCTTCGTTTCGTGCCGGAACAGCGCGAGGAAGATGCCGGGCGGCTGGATTTACTTGGCTTCGTTCTCAGCGGCGGCGGATTGACCTTCCTGCTGGCAGCACTTGAGTTCTCGGTGAAGTGGCATGGCGGGCTGGTACCAATTTTGCTGATGCTGGTGGCAGGGCTCGTGCTCTCGGTCATGGCGACCCGGCATTTCCGGCGAGTCAGCAATCCATTGCTCGATCTCTCTGCCTTCAAAGTGCAAACCTTTGCGATCGCGACCCTTTCAGGCGGGACGGCGAGCCGTCTCGCGATCAACGCGACGCCCTTCCTCTTGCCGCTCCTCTTCCAACTCGGATTCGGATTGAGCTCGATCGAAGCGGGTGCCTATCTGCTGGTCTACTTTCTCGGAAACCTCGGCATGAAGGTCGTCACGACACCGCTGCTCGCCAGGTTTGGATTTCGCGCGGTGCTCTTCTTCAACGGGTTGATTGCTGCATCGGCGATTGCCGCCTGCGGCTTTCTCGTACCCGAGACGCCGCGTATTGTTATCTACGTGCTGTTGATGACCGCGGGTCTCTCGCGCTCAATGGAATTCACGGCACTGAATACACTGGCCTTTGCCGATATCAGTTCTGCACAACGCAGTTCGGCTTCCACTCTGTCGAGCATGCTGCAGCAGATTTCGATGTTGCTCGGCGTGGCGATCGCGGCGGCGGTGCTCAACATCTCCGTCGCCTTGCGCGGTGTCGAGGGGCCGGGGCTCGTCGATTTCCGATGGGCGTTTCTTGTCGTCGGCGCAATCGGCATCATATCGTCAGTGAGCTTCCTGCGGCTGGTGCCGGATGCAGGCGCCGAGGTGTCGGGTCACAAGATCGGCACGAAATAGTTGGCCGCCGTGCAGTCGGGCGGCTCTCGCGGGAGGAAATATGAAACTCGGATATGTCTGCACGCCACAGGAGGTCTTCGACTTCTGGTTCGAGGAGTGCGGCCGCGATCAATGGTTCAAAGCGACGACGGAGCTTGATCGGGATATTCGCAAGCGCTTCCGCGACACGCATCTTGCGCTCTCGCGCGACGTGTCGGAGGAGTGGCGTGCGACGCCCCACAGCAGGCTTGCCGCAGTAATCGTGCTGGACCAGTTTCCTCGCAACATCTACCGCACGACACCGCTCGCCTTTGCCACCGATGGGCTTGCGCTGCGGGAAGCAAAGCTTGCCGTGGAAGCTGGCGCCGACCAGCAGGTCAGCCCGGAATGCCGGACGTTTTTTTACATGCCCTTCGAGCACTGCGAAGATCTGGCCGAGCAGGATCGTGCCGTGGCACTATTCAGGGCGCTTGGCGATGAGGAATATATCGACTATGCGCTTCGCCACCATAAGGTGATCGCCGCCCACGGTCGATTTCCGCATCGAAACGCCATCGTCGGACGACAATCGACCGCGGCAGAACTAGCATATCTGGCACAGCCGGGCGCAGGCTTCTGAGCGCGTCGCCTTTCTGTTGCCTTTCTTTCTTATGAAAAACTGGACTCCAATTTTGATCCAGAACCTTCCGAGCGGGGATATTTTGCGGCCGACCCAACTCTTGCTTCGCATTTTCCTAGTCGCTGCGCTGGCGACCGTTGGCGCGAGCCTTGCAAGCGCGCAGGCGCCTCAACCGCAGGCCGAGCAACAGCCCCAGGCGACCGAGCAGGCTTCAGTTGCTGACGGTCCGATCGAGCAGGCCGCTAAGGCGCTGGAGAAGGCAAAGCAGGACCTCGTCGCGCTCGAGGACGGCGTAAGGCAGAAAGGCGACGATGACGACGCGCTGGTGGCTCTCGCCGGAAAGACCGACGAACTCGGTCGCGCGGTTCTGAACATTTCCGTTGGCCCCAGACCGCGGCTCGATCAGATCAAGAACCGCCTTGCCGAGCTGGGCGATCCGCCGAAGGAAGGTCAGCCAGCAGAAGCGGAGATCGTTACGACAGAACGCAACGCTTTGACTGCGGAGCGCGCCCAGATCAACGCCGTTACCGGTGATGCCGAAACGCTGTCAGCTTCCATCGGCAAGCTTGGCAACCTTATTGCCGAAACCCGCCGACAGCTCTTTGCTGCCACCTTGCTGCGGCGCACCGATGTCTCGCTTTCCGTTATCGATGATGCGGCGAGCGCCTTCGTCCGGGAGGGCACGGAGTTCATCCAAGCCCTCGGCAGCTGGCTGGGATTCGTACTGAAGTTCAAGGCTTTCGCGTTCTTTGCGGCCATCGCGATGTCGCTCGTGACGGCATTGGTGCTCTTGTCCGGCGGCTACCGCATCTTCGGCCGCTACCTTCAGCGCAAGGAGACCGTCGAGCAGCCCTCGTATATCAACCGTCTCTCCATCGCTTTCTGGTCCACCCTGATCCGGACGTTCGCTCTCGCGGCGCTCTTGGTGACGTCTTACTTCTTCCTCAATAGTTTCAATGTTCTGAGGCCGGATATTGCGCCGATCATCGGGGCGCTCTTCGGCGCGATAGGGCTGATCTATTTCGTCAGGCGTTTCACCAACGCAGTGTTTGCGCCGAAGGAACCGCACTGGCGTCTCGTAAAGCTTTCGAACCGTGGCGCGAGCTCGATCGGCGCCTGCCTGCTGGCGATGGCCATCGTCAACGCGCTCGATTACCTCTTCGGCAGCATCAGCGAAGCGATGGGCTCTCCGCTCGTCCTCACCGTCGTCAAGAGTCTGATAGCTGCCCTGATCATCGGTTTCATCCTGATCGCGGCGTCGTTCGGTCGTCCGATGTTGGCTAGGAACGGGGATCCGGACGCGCCGGGACGCCATTGGCCGCACGGCATGGCGATCATTTTGCGCGTGCTGGGCGCAGGTCTGATCATAACGGCGCTGACCGGCTATGTCGGGCTTGCGCGCTTCGTTGCAACGCAGCTGATCATCACCGGTGCCATCATCGTCACGACCTATATTGGTCTTCTGTCCGGTAAGGCTATTTCACGCAGCGAGACTTTTGGCGAGACATCG
>Ga0102589_1005243_pt1 | contig 11472 bp, 15 predicted proteins | sample AraplaMF_Col_mLB_FD_76858 | JGI IMG/M metagenome (GOLD analysis project Ga0102589, IMG submission 76858) | Arabidopsis root microbial communities from the University of North Carolina, USA - plate scrape MF_Col_mLB | ecosystem: Host-associated > Plants > Roots > Endosphere | place: USA... | reverse complement strand
TTCGTTACTATGGCAGCGGAGGTCTTGCATGAAGTATTTATGGGGAACACTGTTTGCATTGGCAGCGATATTTATTATTATTGGAATCGTGTATTGGGCGAATCTGTAATGGATGCTCTATAATAGAGATACCCGCACGAACAAGTGCAGATCATTATGAATTGACATCTAGATAGGGGAGAATGTGCTCTGTAATCGACTTGCAGAGCCTTCTGATAAGAAAGGCAGGTTGAACGGACATGAGTCAGATTTGTCCTTGGTGTGATACGGAAATTGTGTGGGATGAGGTGCTAGGTCCAGAAGAAGAGTGTCCGCATTGCCACAATGAGCTGAATGCTTATCGAACATTGAATGTGGATATTGAGCACGATCCTGATAAGCAGCATGATGATCATGATCATGAGGAAGAATCCGAGGAGAAGGGCTGGTCCAACTTCGGCTGGACAGAAGATGCTGCCTTGTTCGGCGATGAGAGTTCATTGCAGTACCAAGAAGGCGTGGATAAGGTGCTTCATGGGCAATCCGAAGTGCCAGAATGTCCTCAGTGCAGAGAATATATGTTACTAGCTGGCACAGAAACGATTGGTTCCAATCACTTCGAGCCACATGTATCGGAAGCCTTGAAGGCGCCGGTAGTAACAGCGCCATTCCGCTTGGATGTATATGTATGCACTTCTTGCTTCCAAGTATCCAAAGTACTGGCTGAGCCGCACCGCGAGCCGCTTATGGAAGTCGTCCGCCGTGCGCAGTCTGAATAAATTATCATAAGACGGCTGCTTTAGGGCAACTTATAAGCTGTAACGAAGAGGGCTATATGCCCGATTAAGCAGGGAGGGGTTCCCTTCGTGACAGCGCGTCTTGACGCTCAATCGCTATTGCTGTTGATCGTTTTTGGTCTCTTTTCGTTGGCGAATGCTCTTTCGGGAGCATTCGTCAATGTTTTTCTATGGAAGGCTGCATCAGATTACAGCTTGATTGGCTGGTTTGCCTTCAGTCAGCAAATATCCAGCGGGTTGACCTTCTACTGTGCAGGTAAATGGGTGAAGGAAGGTAACAAAATGAATTGCCTGCGGCTCGGCATTGGATTGGCGGGGGCATTTTATGCAGTAGTACTCTGGCTTGGTAAAGGTGCGGTCGATTACATATGGCTGCTCGGATTTATATTGGGTGCCGCGTTCGGTGCCTTTTGGCTCGCCTTTAATGTGGTGTATTTCGAAGTGACGGATCCGGACAATCGTGATTTATTTAATGGCTGGGTTGGGCTTATCGGTTCATGCTGCGGGATGGCCGCGCCGTGGGCATCCGGATATTTGATCACTAAGCTTGGCGATGGAACGGGCTACCGCATCATCTTTACCGTATCATTTTGCGTGTTTATTGGGGCAATCGTATTCAGCTTTTGGCTGCGCAAGCGTCCCCCTGAGGGTTACTATAATTGGACATTGCCATTTACCGCATGGAAGAAGGCTGGCAGTCCTTGGCGGCATGCCTTGCCAGCGCTTGCTGCACAAGGCGCCAAGGATGGGGTCTTTACCTTCCTGATCGGACTTGTGGTCTACATTGCAACGACCAATGAGATGAAGCTGGGCAATTACACCCTAATCACATCTGCTGTAGCATTAGGCAGCTTCTATGTGATAGGCAGGATTATGCGTCCTTCCTTCCGGGCACCGGGCTTGTTCATCGGGACGATTGCAATGGCGCTTGCAGTCATTCCTTTATTTTTCGGTGTTGCCTATGGAAGCCTGCTTCTATTCGGGATTATCACCTCGCTATTCTCGCCACTGTTTGTGATCCCGATGACAACCGCTACTTTCGACATTATGGGGGTAGATGAGCGTTCAGCAGCCCAACGCGTGGAGCTGACGGTTCTGCGCGAATTTGGTTTGTTGATCGGGCGAATGGCAGGGGTTGCAGCGTATTTGCTAGTTGTGCAATGGAGAACGACAGAGCCGGTTGTCGTTGCTTTCTTGGCTGTTTTGGGGGCTCTTCCTATTATCAGTGCAGTAAGCATCCGGACATTAGTATCGAATCAGCGAATAGGAAAATAAGAAAATAAGAAAGGCCCTGCTGCTCGCATGAGTCATCAGGGCCTTTTATATTCCTGTCTTTTTCACGAATAGAACGCATAGGTTTAACTAATACGTCCGGGTTCACCGTTATCTCCTCGTGTAGCTGAACAGTTCAGCATCCGGATGGAAGCCGAATTCAATCAAATCTCCAACAATTTGAGACGCAATGGTGCTGTATACAGTGCCATTTCCGCCAAAGGCCTCAATGAAGAAGCATCCTGGACGGTGAGGAGCCTCGCCAAAATAGGGATATCCATCCCGCGTGACACCGAATGCGCCCGTCCAAGCATTTTCAGCTATGAGCGGAGCCAACTGTGGGAATAGGGCCTCCACTTCCTTGATAAGCTGTGCGGTTTTGCTTGGGAGCAGCTTATTCCGCTCTTCAGTACTTATATCTCCTTCATCAAATCCGCCCGCCAGGATCCGATTATCTGCCGAAGTACGCAAATATAAATAAGGACGCCTTGTCTCCCAAATGAGGAAGCGTTCATGCCATACATCAAGCAGATCAGGGATAGTTTGCGTTTTAATCGCGAAGGAGCTAGTAATTCTTGTGTTTGGATTCGACTTCATTTCATTCGTTTCATACCCGAGTGCGAATACGGCATGCTTGGCTGTTGCTACAAATCCGCCATCCGTTTGTATCTGAATGAAACCACCCTCGTGCCTCACTTGGGTGCCCTTGGTATGCTCGAATACTCGCAGTTTATATTTGTTTTTCGCAGTATGTAATAGTGCATGTGTGAAACGGTAAGGATTCACCTCAGCATCACCATGAGTGACAATTGCGGCCGGCTTATCGAATCCAAATCGATGACGAATTTGTTGACTGTTCCACCATTCTGTATGGAAGCCATAGCGATGCAAAATATCGTATTCGACTCGCAGACTTCTTACGTCTTCTTCGCTGCTTGCATAATAGAGGCTGCTGCGAGGGAACATCTCAGAATCCTCATCGAGCTCGGAAGCGATCGTAAGCAGACGTTCAGCTGCCTGCTTGCACAGTGTATAGAAACGAAGTCCCCTTCGCTCACCAAATAAACCGATGCATGAGGTCAATGAACGATCATTCATGTATTGAAGCAATCCTGTATTGGAGCTCGTACTGCCGCCCCCTACCTGCCTCTTCTCCAGCACAACAACATCGAATCCGCGCTTGCACAGCTCATAGGCGCAAAGTGCGCCACTAATGCCTGATCCGACTACTAGCACGTCGCAGCGAATGGATTCAGATAATGGAGGATGCACATGCCTAGATGGCAGCGTACTCTTCCATGGAAGCGACCCAAATTGTAGATCCACGCGACATCTCCTTTCATCCAGATTTCCGGTTACATATTTCCCTAATGTTGGGTTCATAATACATAGAGAACGACAACTTCCAGACAGGATGAAAGGAGTATGCTCAGATGCAATATGCTCAGCATAACCAACAGTCACATCAAGGCAATATGAAGCCGTTATCGGCGAAGGAATTGGAGTACATCGTGGATTCGATCTCCAATGAGGATTTGCTTATTAAGCAGTGTGCGGCAACCGCAGCAATGGCGACAACTCCAGGTGTTCAGCAAGCGCTGACGCACATGATCGGTGTTCATCAGCAGCACATGAATGTATTGCTACATACTCTGCAGCAGCACACACATATGGCACCAACTAGTCCACAACAATCTCAATAATCGAAGTAATGAAGGAGGAACGACAACATGAATGGTTCACAACAAAATCAATTCATGCAAGAGGAAGACTTGTTGTACACGATCTTGGCTGATTTGAAGCGAACTTCTCGCGAGTATACAACAGGTGTAACAGAAGCGGCTTGTCCGGTAGTTCGGCAGATGTTTACGGACTTGACTCACAGTACGTTAACGATGCAAGGACAGCTGTTCACGCTCATGGAGAAGAACAATATGTATTCCGTCGCATCACCAGCATTGCGCCAGGAGTTGGACAAGCAACTGAAGGACAATCAACAGCTTCAAATGAAATCCAACCAGTTCGTGCAGCAGAAGCTGGGCCAAGCGGGATATGGTCACTATCAGCAGCATGCGCATCAACAACAAGAGCATCATCAAGGCAACTACAATCAGTACATGTAATACAGGGAAAGGCTGCTGAGTACTTCAGCGGCCTTTTTACTTGCGGCTGTAGTACGGAGATGACCTACCAACCAGCAAAGCTGCAAATTCGCATGGTCGTGGACCTTCAATTCCATTACGGCAACAGGTATCATAGCAGTAGGAAATGCACTAGGAAATCATGGAATGCGCAGTAAAGCCTGTTGATATTGGCGTGTGCATATGAAAAGGTGTATCATATGTAGCATATTTACACTAAAGTCGGCTTGCCCACTGCAGGTCGAGGGAGGATCGAATATGAAGGATTTGAGCGATTTTAATATTAGCATACTTAAATTGTTAAAAGAGGACGCGCGTCGTTCCCCGGCGCTCATCGCCACGATGCTTGGTGTTGACGAAGAGAAAGTTCGCACTGCGATTGCCGAGATGGAAGAAGAGCACGTTATTGTTAAATATGCAACGGTAGTGAATTGGAGCAAGGTTGATGATGAGACTGTAACTGCCCTTATTGAAGTGCAAATAACTCCAGAGCGTGGTCGTGGCTTCGAGGGTATTGCAGAGCGAATATACTTATTCCCACAGGTGAAGTCCGTATACTTGATGTCTGGCGCCTATGATTTACTAGTTGAGGTAGAAGGAAAGAACTTGCGTGAAGTAGCTTCCTTCGTATCCGACAAGCTGTCTCCGATTGAATCGGTATTGTCGACGAAGACACACTTCATCCTGAAGAAGTATAAGCAGGACGGCATTATTTATGAAGAGCGCGAGGATGATCATCGTCTCGTAATTACCCCGTGAAAGGTGAAGTGCTATGATTAAGGAAGAAGAGAAGCAAGCTGGCGTACGCTCCATGAGCGACTATATTAACCCATTGGTACGTGACATTGCGCCATCCGGTATTCGTAAGTTCTTTGACTTGGCTAACGCCAGCAAGGACATCATCACACTCGGTGTCGGGGAACCGGATTTCTGCACGCCTTGGCATGTTCGTGAAGCGTGTGTATATTCGTTAGAGCGTGGTCGTACGAAGTACACTTCCAATGCAGGGATGCTGGAACTGCGCGAAGCGATTGCAGAATATTTGAACAATTCATTCCAAGTAAAATATGAACCGTCAGATGAAGTGCTTGTTACCGTTGGCGGATCGGAAGCCATTGATCTGGCACTGCGGACGCTGGTTGCCCCAGGCGATGAAATCCTTATCCCGGAACCGTGTTATATCTCATATTCGCCGATCGTGTCGATTGGTGGTGGGGTAGCGGTAGGAATTGAGACGGATGCTGCTAATCAGTTCAAGCTGACTGCGGAGGCGTTGAAGGCTAAGCTTACACCGAAATCCAAGGTACTGATATTATGCTATCCGAGTAATCCAACAGGCGGTATTATGACCTATGAGGATTGGCTCCCGATCGCGAAGATTGTTGAAGAACACGATTTGATCGTCATTTCAGACGAGATTTATGCTGAGTTAACATATGATCAGAAGCATGTCAGCTTCGCATCCATTCCAGGCATGAAGGACAGAACGGTGCTTGTCAGCGGATTCTCCAAGGCATTTGCCATGACTGGCTGGCGGATGGGGTATGCATGCGGTCATCCGGAGATCATTGCCGCGATGATGAAAATTCATCAATATACGGTCATGTGTGCACCGATAATGGGACAGATTGCCGCCCTTGAAGCATTGCGCAATGGGATGAGCGAGAAGGATCATATGATGGAGTCGTACAATCAGCGCAGACGTCTTGTTGTGAACGGATTCCGCGAAATTGGTCTGGAATGCCATGAGCCGCAAGGGGCTTTTTATGCATTCCCATCCATTAAGTCAACTGGACTTACTTCAGAGCAATTTGCCCATCGGTTGTTGTTCGAAGCGAAGGTTGCGGCTGTTCCGGGTGATGTGTTCGGCCTAGGAGGAGAAGGTCATATTCGCTGCTCTTATGCGACATCCGTTGCGCAATTGAATGAAGCTCTTGATCGAATGGGTCGTTTCCTCGACAAGATGAAGCAAGAAATGTGATAATTATTCATAATCAACGAAAATGAACTAGTTTTCTTTCTTTCCCTCTGGTATAATATAACATGTCTCGCAGAACTGTCCCATGTTATGGAACATCTGGAGAAACCTAGGATATTCTAGAATCGCCATGAAGGGAGGAAAGGTCGATTGTTTTGTTCGAACTATACCTTGACGTCGTATCCGCATAGTTCAGTGAGAGAAGATAGATCTCATGTAAGATGGTCGGGCAGAACAAGAAACATTTCGTCCAAGCTATTGGCGCTTGAGTATGAGATCCTTGTCCTTCGCAAGCAAATGGAGCAGATGTTCCAAGAGGAGCAGTCCTTTACTGCAGAGACAGTAATCGAGATTAGCAGCATGTTGGACTTGAAGATTAATGAATATATGAAGTCACAATCGATGAAATAGATGGTGCGTGAGGAAGACTCCTATGAGGAGTCTTCTTTTTTTGCCTATGTTGTTTATGATATAGTGAAGGTTGGGATTTATTAAACGGACAATACATTTATATGGGCAACGTGGAGAGGGGACAGGCTATCATGCGCAATTGGAGATGGATCGGTGTTCTAGCGGTATTGCTTGTGCTTGTAAGTGGTTGTGGAGGGCCTAAAGCCGATGCTACAGTATTCATCATGACATCATCGTCATTACCTCCCGAAATGACAAGTGCACTGCAAGATGATCTGAATAAGACGTTTGAAAATAAATTCACAGTCCAAGTCGTCGCTTCACCGTTGTACAGCATCGAGAAGTTGTTTGTGGAATATGCGGCTGGAGAGAATAGTGTAATGGTCATTCCAGAGGAGGACGCGAAGAGAATGGCTCCTCAGGGTGGACACGTAGCTCTCGATAAGTATTTTGATGCCAAAAAATATAACGAAGGCGTGTATGACGGTGCTGTATATGAAGGCAAGGATGAGCATAAAGGAACTTTCTTATTCTCGTTGTCTGCAGAGAAGCTGCCTATCTTGAAGAAACATGGTATTCAGGAAAAGGGGCTGTCTGTTACGATTCCTTCGCGAACACCAGATGAAGCCAGATCCGTTGAGATACTCAGGGCTCTTGCTGAAGAGAAGTAAGGTGGCTTGATTCGGACAAACTGTACAGATAGATAACAATCATTGGACATCACGGTAAGACATCATAGGTGAAAGGGGGGGAGCGCTCGTGATCATTGGTGTAACAGGAAGCACCGGGAGCGGGAAAACATCATTTGCAATGCATTATGCTGCAACGTTCGGGCGTGAAGGGTTCTACATGACGACCCGTCTTACGCCGCTTCCGGATGAATTGCCTGCGCCACCCCATTTCACATGGCAGACGATTCATACGGAATGTGCTTTGCCAGAAGTTCTGCATCGAATCAATGAGCAATCCAATATGTACCGGGCCGACCGGCGTGTACTTGTCATTGATAGCGTTACCTCGTATTTGCATGACGCACACGAACGAATTATGGAGGAAATGGACAATAAGCAGGATCTTGCTGAATACGCTGGGCGCTTGACAGCTGCGCGGATGGAGTTGCAAGAGGCATTGTTCATCTTTCAAGGCAAGCTGTTCATTATTACGAACGAGCCGCCAGGCTACACACCTTTCACGAATCCGCTTGAAGTTGAGTATATTGTGCAGCACGCCGCTCTGAATCGCGAGCTTGTAAAGCGGAGTACACAATGGTTCCGGATGACTTCAGGGATTCCAGAGGACATTAGCGCGAAGCGGAAACGAAAGTAAACTAGAAATGTGCACGTGGAGAGGACATTAAGCCCAGGATAGAACGGTAATGAGGGGGCATAGCAAATGAAGTTATATACGCGTACAGGTGATGAAGGAACGACATCGTTGATAGGTGGTCGGGTACCGAAGGATCATTTGCGGGTAGCAGCTTATGGGGAGCTTGATGAGCTGAATTCATTCGTCGGCTGGGCGATTACTTGCTGTCATGGAGATGAAATGAAAGCACTTCGGGAGCAGTTATCCGTGATTCAGCATGAATTGTTCGATTGCGGAGCCGATACCGCTTATGCGGAGCAGAAGCAGGGGAAATTCATTTATAAAATTCGTCCAGAACAGGTGGAGCAGCTTGAGAAATGGATGGACGAGCATGAGACAGCGAATGAGCCGATCACAAAGTTCATTTTGCCAGGAGGATCCGAGGCGGCAGCAGCCTTGCATATATGTCGAACTGTGTGTCGAAGAGCGGAGCGTCAGCTCGTTACGCTCTCGCATCAGGAGACCGTACATGTCGAAGTAATGAAATATGTGAATCGATTGTCAGACTATTTCTTTACAGTGGCGCGCCGGGCAAATGGTCTTGTTGGCGTTCAGGATCAGGAATATGTGAGAAGTGCTGACGTGTTCAGGAAGAAGGAGCAGCATGATTGAAGAAGAAGGGAAGCAAGAAGCGGACGGCTTGTCTGGGGAGATTGCGGCTGAGCTGTCCTATGTAGTGCCTGAGAGTGAAGAAGGGATTCAACTTCGAACCGTTCTCCGTTCCAGATTGAATTTGTCGAGGCGTTTATTGAAGCGGCTGAAGACGTTGGAACAAGCGATTACGGTGAATGGCGGTACAGAATACAATGGCAGAATTCTTACGGTGCGCGACAAGCTTCGTGCGGGTGATCTGATCCGGGTGGAGATTGCAGAGGATCATGTGGATACAATCGAGCCAGAGCCAATCCCAATTCAGATTGTATACGAGGATGAGGATATTCTCGTGCTCAATAAGCAGGCAGGCATAGTGGTTCATCCAACCAAGGGATATCCGAATGGGACATTGGCTAATGGAGTTGTCCATCATTGGCGGATGCGTGGCGAGCGAACCCGCTTTCGACCAGCGAATCGACTCGACCAAGAGACCTCTGGGCTGCTTATTGTTGCGAAGCACGGCCACGCTCATCATCAATTATCGGATCAGATGCAGAAGAATGAGGTGTGGAAGCAGTATGAGGCATTTGTATTTGGGATTCCTCGTGAGGAGGAAGGGACGGTACATGCTCCAATCGATAGAGACAAGGAGCAGCCTCATCTTCGTGTCGTGACACCGGATGGATACGATTCCATCACGCATTATCGTGTGCTGGAGTCCTACCATGGACAAGCTGCAAGAGTAAGCTGCCGACTGGAGACGGGACGTACTCATCAAATCCGGGTGCATATGAAGCATATCGGAAGTCCGCTGCTGGGCGATAAGTTCTATGCTGATCCTGATCTGGTGAATACTCCGCTGCTTCAGGCTGCAGTGGAGCCATTAACGCGGCATGCACTTCATGCCTCTGAGCTGCGATTTACACACCCGATGAGTGGGGTTAAGCTTCACTTTAAGGCCGAGCTTCCTCAGGAACTAGTAGAACTGCGTGACCGGCTTGTTGACTGGAGCGAGTAATAATGAAATGATGTTATGAGAGGAGTTACATGACATATGAACGTTACTGTATATCAATATGCCAAATGCGGCACTTGCCGTAAAGCAGTGCAGTGGCTCAAGGGACAAGGCTATGATGTTGCACTGATCCCGATCGTAGAGGAGCCGCCAAGCAGCGAGGAATTGCGTGCACTAGTTGCCCAAAGCGGATTGGAGTTGAAGAAATTCTTCAATACGTCTGGCGAAGTATACAAGGCGATGCAGCTTAAGGACAAGCTGCCAACGATGAGCGAGCAGGAACAGTTGAATCTGTTGGCATCAAATGGCAAGCTGATCAAGCGTCCTATTGTTACAGATGGGTATCGAGCAACAGTCGGCTTCAAGGAAGAGATGTTTGCAGAAGCGTGGGGCACGGCCTCCAAGCATTAAGAAGGATTTGCAACAGTTGATCCTGACAAGCAGCACATAGGTACGATGCTGTTCAGATTAACAGGAACCGTGTTAATAGATCATGCAGGATGAGGAAGATGATGGTTGACATCACGTGAACGAACAAGTAAGATTCCTCATGGAAGTATTTAACTAGCGATGAAAGGGGAGGGTAATGGTGGAAGGCAGTCCGAGTCATTTGCGACAACTGATGTACACTCGTAGAGAGGATGTGTCCTATACAAGCGGCCCTCCCATGTCTTGCTGTGCCCTGAATCGTCTTGCATGCTGTATGCACGAGAAGAATCAGTAGGCTTATTTGACGTGTGAGGAATCGACTTGCTGGATGTAATCAAGCTCTCTCTTTGCGAGGGGGCTTTTTTTGTGTGTAGATGTTTTTTGTAGTAGATTGAATTTGAGTAAGTTGAATTTGGGTAAGAAGGTGATCGACATGATATTTTTGACATTGGAAATGATGATGAAGCTCGGTTTGGCGCTATTATTCGGTTTGCTGATTGGGCTTGACAGACAAATTAAGCAAAAACAGCTTGGTTTGAGACCGAGTATGGTCATATGTATTGCCAGCTGCCTGGTTACGATTGTGTCAATTGAGGCATTCGGGAAGTTCGGCGGCACTAACCATCCGAATATGGATCCAATGCGCTTGGCAGCTCAGATCATAAGCGGGGTCGGTTTTATTGGAGCGGGTGTTATCTTACGAAGAAGCAATGAGGTTATTTCCGGTCTCACTTCTGCAGCATTAATCTGGTCGGCGTCTGCTCTCGGTGTAGCGATTGGGGCTGGATTCTATTTGGAAGCAGCTTGCGGTGCGGCGCTGCTGATTACGGCTGTCAATCTCATTCCGGGTTTAATTAAGATGATTGCCCCTGCCAAGTTGAACCGGCATGATGTGGCGTTGAAGATCGTCGTAGAATCGAACCACCGAATGACGGATCTCATAAAGAAGATTCAGCGCAAGGATCGAACGGATGCAGATGAGTTCCATATCCGCCACTTTAAACTCAAGGATCTGGATAAGGATCGCCAGCGAATTGACCTAGTGCTATCTGTGCCAAGTAATCAATACTTGACGGAAATCTATTATTCCATCAAGAAGATTGAGCATGTTGTGAGCGTAGAGATTGAGCAATTGTAAGTAGAGCGCAAGAAGATGGATTGCTGTCTTATCAAGAGGCGGATTTCTATCTTGATCATATGGAGAGGGAAGAGGCAGAGGACATTAAGCAATTGCTCGCTTACCCAGAAGGTACAGCTGGATCACTTATGACAACGGAGATCATCCGAATCCGTACGACAGATACAATTGCTGAGGTTCTTGATTGGATGCGCCGTTGCTTGACGAATGTGGAGACTATTTATTACAGTCGGTTAGTCGGGATCGTGACTTTTGATGATGTAATGTCTCATTTGTAGCATAAATAGAAAGAATGAGTATGGGTTCCTTGCTTGGCAGAATCCGTTATCTAGTGATTGTAGGAATTATGATAT
>Ga0102589_1005238_pt1 | contig 11480 bp, 11 predicted proteins | sample AraplaMF_Col_mLB_FD_76858 | JGI IMG/M metagenome (GOLD analysis project Ga0102589, IMG submission 76858) | Arabidopsis root microbial communities from the University of North Carolina, USA - plate scrape MF_Col_mLB | ecosystem: Host-associated > Plants > Roots > Endosphere | place: USA... | reverse complement strand
TAAAAATCTAGAAGCCCATCGCATAACACCTTATACAGAAACCTTGTCTACAGAACATTGGTTTATTGTATCGATAGATTCTAAAGCGATGATTTATGGACCATCACTTGAAGAGCGTAATATTGCTTTTTATACAGATGACCCCGTTCATATATACTTATTAGAGGATTATGTATGGCATGATGTTTTAGTAAATCGACTTGTCCGACGTAGCCAAGATGACTTGCAGCAATGGATTACTGCAGAGAGAAGATCTTTCTTTATGGGGAAATGAGGAACATATTCAAGAGCAAACCAAAAGATTTGCGTATTAAACCTAACAACTTCTCCGTACAAAAATAGCCGACTATTATATAATAAATATTCGGCTATTTTTGTATAAATTTATACAGACGCTGCCATTACCCCAGCGATTAATGAGATAAACGCTTCTCCCACTCTTTTACCTTTTCAATTGTTACATCTAATTTTTTAGCTATTTCTTCTACACTCATTCCTTTAAAGAGCATTCCAGCTGCCGAAAGTGCTTTATCAATTTCTTCTTGCTTCTCTTGCTCATATAAACGACCTACTTTTGTCATCCGTAACCACTCCTTTACCTTTTTCGCGTAGTCTTCATCAATAAATTTATCTGTAGCTACAAGAATCCCAGCAATAACTTGAATTTGTTCTTGCTCATCGGAGATACACTTTGCTACTTCTATCGTTTTTTCAATTAAAATTTGTCTTTTCTCTCTACTATGCATAAGTGGTACAAGTATTAATTTCATGGTTTCTTCATCCGTCAAAGATTTTCCTTCTTCCATTTTTCTAATAATCTTTTGAAGAATGGCATCACCATTGTATTCATTTAGTAAAACCGCTTTAGAATTTAAACGTATACTACATACATCTATTTCTTCTATAGGATTCATTACCTCACTTGTATAAATAACTACGATTCGAATATCCGGTAACTCTTTCCTCTTATTATAGTAACGATACATAATTTGATTCGCATAATCCATATACTTCAAATGGTTTTCGAGGAAACGGGTATTACTTTCATACTCTAACATTAAAATTGAACCATCTTCCATTTCAAATAAAGTATCTGAGCGCCTTTGATCTGCACGAACTCTCGAAAATTCATTTAGCAACAATTCTTTTATTCTTGGATAACCTTTTAACCCATATGCTTCAAGCCCTTTATCCCTATAACATTCACTTAAAAACTTCATCAGAATATCTTTATTATGATAAGAAATATCATTCCCTGCCAATAGCTAATCCCCTTAACTATTAGTTACCATTTTCTTTATTATATAACTTATAAAATTAGCGTTACAACTTTCGTTCACATGCACATGCTATTTTCAAAACACCTTCCTCTCACTACTTCTCCCTCTCCACAAACCGCCCAAACTCCTTCAAAAACCTCAGCTTAAAACTACCAACAGGCCCATTCCGATGCTTTGCCACATGAATCTCCGTCATCTCTTTCTGCATCGTTTCCTTATCGTAATAATCCTCACGATACATAAGCATAATCACATCCGCATCTTGCTCAATCTGTCCCGTCTCTCTTAAATCTGATAAAATTAGAATTCTTGTTGTGGGTGTTTTTCCGTTAGCTTTTATTATTTGTGGGATTTTGTTTCGGATTAGTTTGTTGTAGGTTGGCATGTGGATTTCCCTCCGTTTGGTTTTTCTTCTATTATAATGGAAAAGCAGTTTAACTAGTTGTTAAACTGCTTTGTTGCTTCTTATTAATTAATATCAATTTTTTCTACTAACATTGCTGGAATACTAATTTCGCCACCCATAGTAGATTTATAAGTATATATACCTGCAGATTTCCCCTTAACAGTAACATTATCTTTTTCTAACACTCTTGAATTTAGAATGTCACTTTTATAAACAACGTATAATACTTTATCGTAATTTCCATTAACCGCTACTCTTAATTGCGTCTCGCCTTTTCCTTCCATTACTTGAAGGACTTTCCCTGTAAATTTAGCTTTCTTTCCTTTAAACTCATCCGGTGTTCTGGCTAGTTGATCATATGTAATTCCTGTTTCATATCCAATTCGCTCTTCTTCCTCTTTTGCCGCTTTCTCCGCTGCTGCTTTCTCTGCTGCCGCTTGTTCTGCTGCTGCCTTCTCCGCTGCTGCTTTCTCTGCTGCTGCTTTCTCTGCCGCTGCTTTCTCTGCCGCTGCTTGTTCTGCTGCTGCCTTTTCCTCAGCTGTTAACTCTTTCTTCTGCTCAGCTTTAGCTGGTTTAGCCACAGCTTTTGTCTCTTCTGCCTTTTTCGTATCATCAGCAGTTACACCAACTAAAACAAACATTGCTATTACACCTATTCCATAGAACTTTAACACACTTTTTCTATTTCGTTTTCCTTCTTCTCCCCATCTAACTACTAATTGAGGTTTAATAATCCCAATAATTAATGCTATTAAGCATACAACAAATAATAATGCAAATAAAGTATTCAAATCGCTTATCCCTCTCACTTTTTTATTTAATTACAATTAATTTCATTCAAACTATATATTCCCATGTTTTAATGTTTTTTTCAATACAAAATTATTTGATTGATTTGTCAGATAATAAAAATTAACACTTATCAAATAAACTACCTGTAAAAATACTTATAAAGGTAGTAAACGGAAGGATTTGTATTACAATGATGATCAATGAAAAAAGAATAAAGCATGATATCGAAAATAGTTTTTAGTCTTAATAAAACAGAAAAACAGATTCCCCATTTTATTACTAATAGGGAATCTGTTTACTTACAGGCTATATTTTATTGATTGCTTCTTTTATATACTGTTCTTCCTCACCCGTAAAAAGAGTGGGGAATTCGGCTAATGGGATTTTTGATTGTTTGATTATATCCTCTATATCACTTTGAGAGATATCAAGGTAGTTCGTTACCTCTTCGATTAAGTTACAAAATTCCTTCAAAGTAACTTGAACATCATGATGACTCGGATCCTTCTCTTCTACCTTATACTTTTTCAACTTCCCTATCACATCCATAAAACGTCGATCAAACTTATCTTTTAATTCCTTATTATTATAAAACGTTTGAACACTCTCCTTTGAAAAATGTTCCTCTAACCATTCTTTATTTTCTTTCTCACATATAAAAGTTTGAAGAAAAGAAGAAAACAAAGCAACATCCACTCGTTCTTCCTTTTGAAACTTCTTCGTCATCTCATCCATATGCGAAAGTACCTTCGCAATTCTTTCTTGCTCCGCCAAAAGCATCTCTCTTTGAAAATTCATTTGTCTTAAAAATTCTTCAGCCTCAATATCACGCTGCAATATAATATTTTGAATTTCCCCAAGCGAAAAACCAAGATGCTTAAACGATTGAATTTGCTGCAGCACATACAAATCATCTTTCGTATATAACCGATGCCCGCCCTCAGTATAATCGCTCGGCTTTAATAAATTAATCTTGTCATAATAACGAAGCGTCCGCACCGTAACATCCCCAACACTTGCAAACTCACTAATCATCCACGCCATATCATCACCTACTCTACTAACTTCTCTCTCACATACTGAAGCATATGAGAAAAACTCATCTCATTCTGCCTACAATATTGAAACAAACCTACAACAAGTAACAAAAAAGGGACATTCCCTCTATAACGATTTTCATACTCGCTAATACCATCATAAAAGTACTCATATTTTCGTCTTCGTAAAACGATATAAACTGCAATAAACAACAATGCAATCATAACGAAAAATCGCTTTCCCCTTATCTCCACTTCTTGTTTCATCACCTATTCTCCTTCCACAGCGTACTTATCTTCTTTAAATAGCGGAATTCGAATGAAATAACGATATGGTTTGTCGCGCATTACTTTCCACGCAACAATGGTCACTTGAACGACCTCAAAGGCAAACACAATCCAAAACAAAATATCACTAATACGCGAACTAATCTTAAATAGAAGAAAGATTAACAAATGAAAATTAAATAATTCTCGGCAATGATATTTATAAAGATCATTTTTACGTGCCAGTTTGATGTACACAAGTAATGGTGAAAAGATTCCTATTGCAACTGAAAGTATTAGCATGATGATGGTGTTTCTTTTGTGATGGTTTTCAAGATTGGTTTTGTCCCCCTTTTTGTTTGTCTTCTTTAGGCTAGGGGTGACGTTGGGATAGGTACATAGACCTTCAGGTACAGTTGCAATATACACATCATTAAGAAGTTCTAACAGGCATTAGAAGAATTACTCCTGTAAAAACTATACTCTTCAAAAATAAATTATTTACTGTAAAAACTCTTAATTAGGCGATATTTTTAAAAAACATCATGTTTGCACTAGCAAACTACAAATAATGCTACATTAATATTTATATATAATATAAATATTCTTTTAAAATAAACATAGTAATTCAATCCTTCAAAACACCTTTATACCTTGAACTTCTTTACAAGAAATATAAAAAGGGTTCAACTTCTTGAACCCTTCCAATTTCCTACTAATGAGTGACAAACAAGCGATTTCTTCCGTTCGTAAATGCATCGATATATTCCTGTTTTCGAGTATCCCTCAATTGATTTATATTATTAATATCTGAGTACTTCTCAAAATCACTTTTTAAGATTCCTGTATATTTTGTAATTTGATCAATTAACCATGGATCATCTAGCACTTTTAATTTTTTATTTCCTTTTGCAATGTTATTTCCTTTCGGAAGTAATGCTAAGTTAAAAAGATTATTGCAAGAAAGATCTTTTTCATCAATTGATAAATCAGGTGAATTATTAAATAAATCTTGTGGATAAATATGGTCAATATTTACTTCAATATCAATTTGATCAGGGCCAGCTATATTACTTAAACAGTAGTAATGTACTAATAGAGGTTTAAGTTCACTATATTTCTTAATTTTATCGTCATTAATTGTATTATTATCAATTATCTCATCTAGTAAATGCACCCATTTTTGTTGATCAAGTGCTGAAAAAACATCTGGTTCTCTATATAATTTCATAAGATTTGAAGCAATTTTCGAGTCACTGGAGCCTCTCCATTGCCTTGTTAGATATTCATAGATTAAGCGATCAAATAGAATCACAGCATTTTTCTGAAATTTTTTCGCATCTGAAGTAATAGGCTTACCCTTCCGTTCCCAATCTTGATAGAGAATTGCAATAAAATTGATTAATACTGCATCGCTAGTAATTTCCATTAACGCAACATTCCAGCTACGCAAATATTTAAAATAAGTGACTTCAGATATGATCTTTAACATAAGATTCACATCTACTATAAATTGCTCAAGATCTTCTTTCCATTTAATTTTGGGATTTCGAGAAATTCTTGAAACAGCGTTTTTATTAATCGCTTTCTCATATATAGCACTAAAAATTTTAAACCCCAAAGTAATTTTCGATTTAAATTCGTTGTCCTTTTCGAGGGATAATGGTTTAATAAGAAAACTACAATCTTTTAATCTCCCAATAAGTGTAGCTGGAAAATCCCATCTTACAACATCATTTGTCTTAACCGATAGCCTAGCATACAACTCATTTACATGTTCTTTTAACTCTTGTGAAGGCTCTTTAATAATTATATTCCAAGAGGGCTTTGATGAAAGAATTTCCTCGGATGTAAGTGGCGTCCCTTCACTATTTATTAATTTGAAGATATTTTGGGCATCAATAAGAGATGCATTCCTTAACTCAATAATACCAATAACCGCTTCTTGTAATTTACTTTCTAACCTATCTATCAACTCTAGTCTCTCTTTAATTCTCTCCCACTTCTGATCTATTAATGTCTGTAACTCCTTTTTTTTAATCTTAGACAACTTAAATTTTGAAGTTAAATACTCTATAAAATCAGCAGGAGTAGGTTCATCTATATTTTCATCGTAACAAAGCTTATTAAATTCTAAAATGAATAGGCGTAGTTTTTTCCCATTAAGCTTTACACCTATATCAGATTGTTCAATATACGGTAAGTTGTCAATAACTACAGAAAAATCAAACGGTCTACTGAAACCGCTCGATTTTTTATCTTTTTTATGTACAGCTAAAATAAGTTGCAATAAGATTTTTAAATCATCATCTTTTTCTTCCACGTAGACAGTATTATTTTCTTCATCTTCTGTTTGGAATGAGTACGTTTCTTCCTCTACATCGGGATCAACCTCATCATCTTTTTCTTCAGCACCCCCTTCATCTTCATCACTAACTTCCGGATCTTTCTCTAAATGCTCATAAATTGCCTTCCAGTATTCCTCCTCAATTTTTTCTGGTTGGTCATTAACTTTAAACTTTACAAACTTTCTGGCCCAATCGTAAATCTCTTCTGGATTTTCCATGATTTTCATCAAAGCATTTCTTCTTTGTCTTCCATCTAGAAGCCATTTTGTAGTTCTCCCTTTTACATCTTCTCTATTTAAAACCACCACACCTAATGGGAAGTTTTTAAAAATACTTATACACAATTTAAAATTCTTCTTATCATCCCATGTTTGTTTCCTTTGAAACCTCGGAAAAAAGATCTTTCTATCTTCTAGATAAGTTTTAACAGACTCCGGTCTTATTTCATACATTCGCTTCAATTCCTCCTTCTTACTTCATATTCTATTTCTTCTTTTTATTATTATGGTATAGACTTTTTTAATTACTGCCTCATTATATCAATATACCAAAATGATAAGATATTAATGTTTCATACTCCTCCAAACATCCATAAATATTCCATTAACAACTTTCATATTCTTTTTAATTTCCTTCTAATTATATAATGAAATAAAAATGACTTAAGAAAAACTAACAAATTTTTTCTACTGTAATAGCCGTTGAGCTAATCCAAGTTACTCTCACTCTATCTCCAACCTGGGCATCAATATGATTAAACCACTTTCCAAACAATTGTAAATCCCCATTACCTTGTAATTGCTTAGCATACTCATCTCCCTGTTCGCTAGAACCAGATGCTTTTACTTCAACATCCCTCAAAAATCCATCCACTGAACTACACGTAAGGATATTCATCTGTCCAGGGTAATTACTATTATAAATCCCTATTCTTTTCGCCTCCTTTCTTGGTACCTGTAAATATCCCTCTCCGTAGACAACACCTCTTGTATTCGTGTGTCTATGAGATCCCCATTTTAAATGTGCGTCTTTCAAAGTAGTTATAAAAAAGTCTCCAGCATTCGCCATAAAAATACCCCCGTATTTAAAATATAATATTCAGATTAACAACCACTTAAAACAATTATATTCCATCTCTTCCTATATGTTCAATAAAAGTAACGTTTCGAGAGGATCTTTTATTATTCAAGAACTTACATTAGATTTTCGTATATTAAAAAAAATCTAAGTACATTCCAAATGTATTTATGATTATTTCACTTTTTATTAGAGATCTGTAATTCTTTTATTCATCCCATAGACTATTAGCTTGAGGTCATTCTCAATTCTCAATATAAAAATACACACTAGAAATGAAAACCATTTCTATAATAAATATGCTACCATAAGGAGTGTTAGCATACTAAAAAAGAGACACTACATATACGTACAAAATACATTGAATTGCATAGGTAATTAGGAGGAACATGTATGGCAGAAAGAAAGATATGGTTTATTACTCGTCCAGAAAGAGACCCCAAGTTTCATGCTCTTGCTCTCAGCGCATTACAAGAAGCAACAAATAATTTTCAACATCCTTGGAAAGGAAATCGGGAATTACATAGAAGGTATGAAGAAGTCTTAGGAAATAGAGAATTAAAAACACCTACTATTAGTACTGATGGTTCTGGAGGTCGTACCTGGGTCGCCATGTTAAAAACGTTTGCTTATATATACATAAATGAAAGTGGATATTTAGTTCCTACTAAGGTAGGTAAAGCTTTACTGAATAGGGAGAATGTTTTCGAAAATATCTCGAAACAAATTCTTACTCTACAAATACCAAATGCCTATTTTATGGAACCGGGGTTCCGGCCGAAATTTGTATCTCATTTCAAAATCCGCCCAGCGCGCTTTCTAATTAAATTAACCAATCAAAAGTCACTAGACCATTATGTAACAAAAGAAGAAATAACTTACTTTGTGTTAACGGCATCCAAGGATAATCAATTGCATCAAGTAACACAAAATATTCTAGAATTCCGTAAAGCAACCGAAGAAGAAAAAAAGGAAATAAAAATGGGTATCGCTGAACAATATGAACATCGTAGCCGTTCTGACAGTGCTGCACGTGGATTCGAAACAGCCCATTCAGATGTAGCCCATACATTCATGTTACTTTGTGATTACACAGGATTAGTAGAATATATTCGTGGAGAATGCTTGCGCGTTAACGCTATACGTGTTAAAGAAATAACACAAAAAATAGAGGATTATGACAAACGGTATCCATTTAATAATCGTTATCAATTTTCTTTAGAGCGGATGGCCGAGAATAATGGATTAGATATAGATAGCTATAAAGCAACCCGTTTTCATGATAAAAAACCGGCTACAAATAAAGGAAAAAGGACATTACTTGTTCAAGAGGCTCTATCAGGGGTATCTGTTCTATCCGAAGATAACAAAGGCAGAGCAATAGAATTACTAGAAATAGCTGGATTCAGTCCAATTGAATCTGTATCAATTATTGAAGAAAAATTAGAAGATCAAGGTTATGCATTCTCAAATGAAGACTTTTATGAAGCTTATTTATCAGAAAAAGATAATCTAGCGTTTGAGGACAAAACTGGTGAGATTTTAACTCAAATAGGTTTCAACGTTATTATGCGACCAAAATCTACAAACGGTGATCACACGGAAATCGAAATCGTTTTATTATATGGAAATGATGGATTAGGGCTAGTCGATGCTAAAAATTACCGTAGTAGTAAGTTCTCTCTTCCAGCAAACCTTGCTTCCCATATGGCAAGTGAATACATCCCAAATTACGAGGGCTATCAAGGGAGAAATGTAAGCTTCTTTGGCTATATTGCAGCTGATCAAATCGGTGGAGAAAGAAATTTAGGTAAAATTACTGAAAAAGCTAAAAATCATATTGCTGGTCGTGAAGTTAAAGGTTTTATAATGAACGCAAAAACTTTATTAAGCTTCTTAGACTATTGTATAGAAAATAATTTATCAAAAGAAGAAAGAGTATTGCTATTCTTACGTGCAATTAACAATAAAGGATTCTCCACATTTTCTTCTCTATATAAGGAAATAAATCAAAACTAAAAATAAGAGGTTGTTCCCCTAGGAACAACCTCTTATTTTATACAAGCGCAGGTAGCTCTTGTTCTCCTAATAGTTTATTAATATCCCATTTTGGCTGTGTATATTCATATTCTACACCCGCTAATGTTTTCAATACGGACTCTACAATAATTTTTGCCGCAAGTGGTGGCACTGCCATTCCAATCTGCTGACGAACCTTTTCTTTTCCACCTGAAAAGATGAAATCGTCTGGGAACGTTTGTATCCTAGCTCGTTCACGATTAGTTAATGCACGTGGCTCGTCCCAATGATAGCCATGGGTCCCACCTCCGCCACTTCCTGTAATTGTATAAGAAGGTGTATTAGGATTTAACCTTTTATAAATTTGGCTTAATTTCGCACCCTTTACATTTAAACGAAGATGTTCTGGAATTCCCTCATACCACGCATTTTCACCAGGTGGAATATGATTTAACATATCAATCACTTTCTGCTTATGTCTTGTAAATTCATGATTTGCAGCTTCTTCTGGAATATTTTCCAAAGCTTGTGCGGCAGTAACATATGGATATTCTCTACCCGGCCCATGAGTTGGTGCAGGCACTTTATATTGAACTTCTATGTCATTTCTAATTCCTACAATAATGATCCGATGTCTCGCTTGCGGGACCCCATACTCTTCAAATTTATATAAATGAGGTGTAATTGTGTATCCTGCTGCTTGCATTTCACGTAAGATCTGAACAAACGCCCCACCATCATTAGCACTTTGTAATCCACTTACATTTTCAGCGATAAACCATTGGGGTTGATGCTGTGTTAATACACGAATCCCATAGCTATATAGTGGACCAAAATCACCATCTATCCCCCTCTGCTCACCTACAATACTAAAGTCATTGCAAGGAAAACCAAAAACAAATGCATCAATTGGGGTTAATCTTGGGTCACTCTCAATTTCTAACGTACGAACATCTTGAACAATCACTGTATCAGGAGCCATTGGACAAATATTATTCGCATAGGTTCTAGCTGCGTCTGGACAAATTTCATTCGACCAAGTATGTTCTACCTTATACTCTTCACCATCTCTATCTACAACTCTTGCCATACGAGCACCCACTGCAAAGCCGCCGGGACCATTAAAAAATTCACCTTTATGATAAACAGGCACTTTTCTTCCCTCCCATACAGAATTTGATACTTATCTTCTATTATATTTATTGTATCCTATTCCATTTTCTTTTAGTAATCAACAAAAAAGACTCTTGAACTCCATAAAAAGACAACATTCTTCATCTCAAAGCCTTTTCGACATAATTTATGCCATTCTGCCTAATATATATCCTTGTTAATACTAATTTAATTTTACTGATATATCAACATTTAAGTATTTGTGAAACTTTACCTATATACAAAATAAATTCAAAAATTTAATCTCTATCTTGTTTATTGGCACCCTATATGCAATGCTTACCACAATGCGAGTTATAAATGTTATAATAAAATAAAAAGTTATTGGTACATAGATAGGATGTTGAAAAGATGGAACTCATCAAAGTATTAGGCGAACGTATTAGATTCTTCCGGAAAGAACAAAACTTAAGTCAGGAACGATTAGGAGAATTATCCAATATACACACAAATCATATAGGTGCTATTGAACGTGGCGAAAAAAACGTTACAATAGAAAGCTTAGCAAAAATAACACATGGATTAGGTATTACTTTAGAAGAGTTATTCCATGATCTTTGACTAATAGTCTCAATAGAAAATCCCAAGAACAAACATAAATTCTCAAATTAAATCCATAAATCAATTCCAACTACCTCATTCATATGCTCTCCCTACTAACTTTTTAGCAAGCATGTAACTCTTTGAAATATTATTTACATCCAAATAATACATAAATAACCTTAAACTAGAATTAGATTGTTTTATGTCCATCTAGATACACTCGCAGATCCTATATCATCGCATTTACACTCTAGGCAGACATAAAACCACAAATCCTATTAAACCTTATATAAAAATTAATATTAAATCATTATCACCTTCCCATATGCCCTAACACTCTCCTCCAAAAACCCCCTACTCTCCCCACTATCCTTATAAAAACTCTCCCACCCCCGCTCCCTCAAAATCCCCTTCCAACTATCACTCTCAACCATCCTCTTAATAACACCATCCCAATAAGCAACCTCTTCCTCCGTCATATCTTTTGGGCCCATAATTCCTTTCCAGTGCTGGAAGATGACGTTGATTCCTTGTTCTT
>Ga0102589_1005234_pt1 | contig 11486 bp, 8 predicted proteins | sample AraplaMF_Col_mLB_FD_76858 | JGI IMG/M metagenome (GOLD analysis project Ga0102589, IMG submission 76858) | Arabidopsis root microbial communities from the University of North Carolina, USA - plate scrape MF_Col_mLB | ecosystem: Host-associated > Plants > Roots > Endosphere | place: USA... | reverse complement strand
GTACAGGCGCAGCAGGTAGTGCGCCACGATGGTCAGCCCGCCGCTGCGCATTTGCCAGGTGTAGAGGTCAAACTGGTTGAGCTTGGGGCCCAGCGCCGCGCTGCTGCGCGTGTCGCCGCCGCCCAGGTGGGCCAGCTCGTGCGCCAGCACGGCGTCGGCCTCGGCCGTGTCCAGCACCCGCAGCAGCGGGATGCTCACAAACAGCGTGCGGCCCGTCACAACCTGCCCGGCCACCGTGCAGGGCGCCTCGGTCACGAAAAAGTTGTTGTCGATGCCCGCGATGATCTGATCCGGCGGGGCGGTCTTGACGCGGCCCGCCAGCTGGCGAATGCGGTCCCACAGGCGCGGGGCATCGGCCTCGGACAGCAGCTCGCCCTCAATGGTGTTGCCGAAGGGGAGTTTTTTGAACAGCGTGTAGATGGCATAGAACACCGCCATCGCCGCCATGATGCCGGCCAGGCCGACCAGCTTGATGTAGTAGCTGTGCCAGAAATACGCCGTGAGCCAGAAGGAAAGCCACACCAGCATGGCGCTTTGCAGCGTGACCTCCACCGCGCTTGAAAACGTCATGAGCCGCCAGCCCGCCACAAAGCTCGCGTAGCGCAGGCCGCGGTTGACAAAGGCCAGCGCACCCAGCACCCCGGCCGCCACCAGCATCGCCCCGCCCAGGATCAAGGTCCAGAAGGCGGTGCGCTCGGCCCAGTGGAACCACCAGTGCATCGAATAGGGGCTGCAGACCTTGTCGTGAAAGATCTGGTTTTCCGGCCCGGTGGCGGCGCAGGCCATCGACAGCCTGTGCGTGTCGTAAAACGCAATTTCGTCCGCCTTCTGCGCCGGCGTCAGGTTTGTAGCGGCATTGATTTGCGTAGTGACGCGCTGAAGGAAATCCTTGTCCTCAGACTGCAGCGCATAGTGCGTGAACACCAGCGTGACCGCCGGAATGAGAAAGAGCGACGCCAGGGTCAGCAGAAAAACTCGCCAGAGGTCGGCGTGGATCGTGCGCGCAGCAGCCATGGGAACGTCCTTTTGTGTTTTAAATTTGAACCGGCCGATCATACGGGCGGCCATGCGTTTGGCTGCTGGGTTGGCAGGGAACAATTCACCAAAAGGGGTGCTGTTTCAGTTTGTTTCCAATGGACGACGTATCCAGTACGATGCACGACATCAGGGGGTGACCATGGCAACTCAGGACAACAAACGGCTGGCGGTGTTGATCGACGCGGACAACGCCCAGGCTTCCGTCATCCAGGAGCTGTTGGCGGAGGTGTCCCGCTACGGCACCGCCACCATCAAGCGCGCGTACGGCGACTGGACGACAACCAACCTGAAGAGCTGGAAGGACACATTGCACAAGATGGCGATCCAGCCCATCCAGCAGTTCAGCTACACCAGTGGCAAAAACTCCACAGATTCATCTCTCATCATCGACGCCATGGACGTGTTGCACGCCGGCAGCGTTGACGGCTTTTGCCTGGTTTCGTCCGACAGCGACTTCACACGACTGGCCACCCGGGTGCGCGAGGCGGGGTTGGTGGTTTATGGCTTTGGTGAAAGAAAGACACCCGAGCCCTTTGTCGCCGCCTGCGACAAATTCATCTTCACCGAAATTTTGAAAGACGAGCCGGAGCGAGCCAAAACTGAAGAGGTTCCCGCGTTACCTGCTTTAAAACCGATGGTGCTTGCGGCTCTGGGTGCCGTGACCCGTGAGGACGGCTGGGCAGCTCTCGGGCCTGTTGGCAGCCAGATGACCAAGAACCAACCCTCTTTCGATCCACGCAACTATGGGTTTTCCAAACTGGGTGAATTGATGCGGAAGCAGCCTTACCTGGAGTTTAAGGAAGTTGCCATGGAAGGGTCAGCTGGAGTGCATCTGCATGTGCGGCTTAAGCAGGCCGCCGCAGCAAAGTAAATCCGACGCGTTGAGCCGGCAACCTCATCCTCTTACGAGTCCACACCCCCAGACCCGCAGAACATGGTTGACCGGCATTGCATGCCGCACCTGCAGCGCAAGCCTGCCCGCGCCGCTCCCTGTTCCACGATATGTCACCCGCTAGGGAAAGCAAGTTTCAAATATTTTGTCGCCCAGACTTTTCCACGCGCTTGATTTGTAAGTACTGAATCGAATCAACGGCAAATTAACGAGGTGTTTGGTGTAGTGAGCTTTTCCGCGTAAGTTATCGGTCTTTACGAGGCGCCGCATGCAAACAAAAAAACCATTTATCAAGGTGGGCCCTAAGATCTGTCGATCTTTTTTTGTACTAGGTTTCCATTTCTCCGCACCTATCGCGAGTTTCGCTTCAATCAAAAAGGTATTAATTTCTTGGGTGCAGAACTCGATGTATTCCTGCAGGATAACTTTCCTTTTCTCCTTGTCGGCCTGCCGATCTACTAGTAATTCCTTGTCTTTGTTCTTCCATGCCGCATAAAGGCAATCATCTCCTTCAGTTTTTACTAGAGGTATTAATCCGTAGCTAACCATAGAGCTGGTTTTGATCTTATCCGGTGGGTCAAAAAAATTTGTTTGCAGCAGTCCTTGAAGCGCTCCGCTTCTGGACATGCGATTCGTAATTTCCTTTGCGATAGCCACCGTGGAAAACGGATTGAGCAGCACTGCAATGCTTTGTTTGAGCACTGTTTTGGTTCGTGCTTGGGTGTCGTTTATTTCTAGGAATAGCTTCGCTTCAAATTCTCTCTTCTGAGTGTTTGTCCAGTTGGGTGGAAAGATAAGACCTGTCACGAGTAAATTTTGTCGTGTTCGCTGCTTTGATATTTCTTTATCAAGTGGATCGCTTGGAGCTTCGTGATAGGAAAAGACGCGATGCTGTCCATCGATCAATCCAATCATATTTGCTTGGAGTGGTATGTTTACGTCCACCGGGCTGACGGCGGCAAGAAGAGTATTGTCTGCATTTTTCCCGGTCGTTGGATCGTTGAGGATCGTTTTTCCGGGCAGTGTGACGATGATGTTATTCACAAATACGCGCTTTGCATCTGTCAGATAGCGGCGCATCCTCATAATCTTGCTTTTGACGAGAATGCGCTGGTAAAGCCCATCAGGATCCCGCCAACTGTCCTTCCGTAAAACATACGACATCTCTAGCAAAGTTTCTGGGTCTGCGTAGAAGGATATGACTTTGAACCCTTTGGGATATCCGCTATTTGCCTCAGGCAGAAGATATCCGCTGAAATTTTTTGAGTCGTTAGCCGTCTTGTGAATTCTGGACCCAATCTTCTTTAGATCAACTTTTAAATAGTTGAAAAACTCATGTCTCGCCGATTGGTAAATGGTTTTACTGAGCGCATCAAAGTAGCGCAACCGTGTCCCGTCTAAGAAGCAATAGTGAGGAAAGGCGTTTTCAATTTCATCGCCAGCGCCATGAAGCGATGCATAGCAGATGAATACCTGGAACTCATTAGGCTGGAATGAGCTTTGATCTAAGGCAGCATTGAAAACAGTATTTACGTCGCTGTATTGAGCGATCCAATCCGAAGAGTTTTTTAGTATCTTTTCATAAAGAATGCTCTTCGATGCCAAGTGCGCTGAACTGGGTTTTCCAATCGTGTATTCCGCTATTACTATGACATTCTGGTAAATCAGAATGTCGTCGATCTCGCCAGACCTCCCGTCAAACATGAATTGCAATCCGTCGGATTTAATCCAATCAAATCCAATTCGCTGAAACACCGCTCGAGTGGACAACCTTTGTCTCAACTGAGCGAGCTTTTGCGGATCGCGTACGCGCTTTACTTTACGCATCTTCCTTTTTTTCACGACTTTAGACATCGGGCTCCTCCACTGAAAGTTCTATGGGGCTGAAAAGCTGATTTTTACTGTCGCCGACTTCATCGAACCTGAGGGCACCAGCGTGTCTGTGTGAATTGGAGTACGTGTAAGAAAAGTATTTCTGCTTTTTTCGCTTCTCTGTGAAATCTGTTGCGGAATTTGCAAACACAATCTTCGGTTCAATTCCGAACTTTGACAGAGGGGGCTTATCAATAATGGCTTCTATGGCAGACCGAGCAACGGCATGCAATTTCTTTTGCTTGAGGAGGACTACGTACTCTGCTGCGTAGTATTTAAACTTCTTCTCTGGCTTTTTTGCGATGGAGTACACGAAGACTTGGAAGTGTTCATCTGGAAGGATATCTTTTAGTTTCCTTAGAAGAAGACGGCCGTACTTCAAAACTCGCAATGAAACTATCGTCTTTTCAAAATCTCCTTGGGTGGGTTCTTCAGCGAAGTCAAGCGCTTGCTGGGTTTTCTTTTGCAGCTCATTCGCCAGATGTTTTTTAAACATCTCGACGTATTTCGGGTTTAATTCGAACCCCACATAGGTTCGACCGAGAAGGCGACTTACTGTTGGTACAGTTCCAGACCCGGAGAATGGATCCAAAACAACGTCGCCTTCAGCCGTTGTGAGCTGAATGATTCTTGCGACAAGCTCACTCGGCAATGGACAAAAGTGACTCACATAACTCGCACCCCATGAGCCTTGGGTGGGGATGTCATAGCTCCATATTTCTTCGGGTGCTTTCCCTTTCGGGTTGTATCGCTCGGGGTAACGAACCCACCAGCGTTTTAAGTCAGTTGTTTGTCGGTATTTGGTTGGGTCATACTTAAACGAGGCAGTTCCCTTTGTGAGAACAAGTATGTATTCAAATATTTTTCGTGTTGCACCAGGTGCTACCCAAGGGACTGTTCTTTCTTTTTTCCAAATGATGATGTCTCTTAGTGACCAGCCGCAGATCTTTAGTTTGGCTGCGATGTCAAATGGCAGAGGGAAAACCTCCTGGTCTCTTCTGAATGTATCTACAACAAGCCAAAGGGAGCCATCCGCTTTAGTTGCGCGGTGCACTTCTGTGAAGAGTTTTTTTAGATCCTCAAGATATTCTTCGTAATTTTGACCAAACCCAATTTGCCCTTTAGGTCCGTAATCCTTGAGGTCGAAGTAAGGTGGTGACGTTATTGTTAAGTTAATGCTTTCATCCGGCAAAGATAGAGCCAAGATTCGTGAGTCGCCCACATGAACCGAGTTGAATAAATCTCTTGAATTAATTTTCTTTATCGCCAGCGGCTCTTGTTTTAGTTTTTTCATTCAGTTAGCAGTCGCGCTGCTTAGATTATTTTCCCCAAGAATCCTTCATACCCGTCACCCGATTGAATACGGGCTTACCCTCTCCTCCAATTGGATGATCCTTGGCGTCGGTCACAAAGTACCCATGCCGCTCAAACTGAAAGCGCGTGCCGGCAGGCGCCTTGGCCAGTGATGGCTCCACATACGCCGTCACGGTCTTGAGGCTGTCGGCATTCAGTTCGTCCAGGAAGTCCTTGTCGCCGGTGCCGGGGTGCTCGACGCTGAAGAGGCGGTCATAGAGGCGCACTTCTACTTCAACGCCGTCGTTGACGCCCACCCAGGTGATGACACCCTTGACCTTGATCGCGTCGGAGCCGGGGGTGCCGCTCTTGGTGTCGGGGACCAGGGTGGCGTGGACTTCGGTCACCTTGCCATTGGCGTCTTTGAGGGCGCCTGTGCATTCAATGACGTGGCCGTACTTGAGGCGGACCTTGCTGCCGGCGATGGCCTGCTTGCTGGCGTTGATGTGGGGCGGGAAGAGGCGGAAGAAGCCTTTGGGCGGCACTTCTTCGTAGTCGCTGCGTTCAATCCACACCTCTTTGCCGATCTTGAAGTGGCGCTTGCCCATCTCTTCATGGTGCGGGTGCACGGGGGCGCTGCAGTCGTCGAGCTTGCCTGCGCCCATCACTTCGTCCCAGTTGGTGAGCACCAGCTTGACGGGGTCGAGCACGGCCATGGCGCGGGGAGCTATCGGGTCCAGGGTGTCGCGCAGCGCGCCTTCGAGGGTGCTGTAGTCGATCCAGCTGTCGCTCTTGGTGACGCCAATGCGCTCGGCAAACAGTTGCAGGGCCTCGGGTGTGTAGCCGCGGCGGCGCAGGCCGACGATGGTGGGCATGCGGGGGTCGTCCCAGCCGCTGACGCGTTTTTCATTGACGAGTTGCGCGAGCTTGCGTTTGCTGGTGAGCACGTAGGTGAGGTTGAGGCGCGCGAATTCGTACTGGCGCGGATGCGGCGTGGCAATCAGCTTGCCTTCGGCCAGGCGGTCGAGCAGCCAGTCGTAGAAGGGGCGCTGGTCTTCAAACTCGAGGGTACAGATGCTGTGGGTGATCTGCTCGAGCGCGTCTTCAACCGGATGGGCGAAGGTGTACATGGGGTAGATGCACCATGTGTCGCCGGTGTTGTGGTGGTGGGCGCGGCGTATGCGGTAGATGGCCGGGTCGCGCATATTGATGTTGGGCGAGGCCATGTCGATCTTGGCGCGCAGCACGGCGGCCCCGTCGGCGAGCTTGCCGCCCTTCATCTCGCGAAAGCGGGCCAGGTTCTCGGCGGGCGTGCGGCTGCGGAAGGGGCTGTTGGTGCCGGGGTGGCCGAAGTCGCCGCGGTTGTGGCGCATTTCCTCGGCGCTTTGTTCGTCGACGTAGGCGTTGCCGCTTTCGATCAGGTATTCGGCGGCGCGGTACATGAAGTCGAAGTAGTCGCTGGCCTGGTAGGGCTTGGTGTCGCCTTTGTTACCGGCACCGCCGATCTGCGCCCAGTCGTAGCCCAGCCATTTGACGGCGTCGATGATGCTGTCGACGTATTCGCTGTCTTCTTTTTCGGGGTTGGTATCGTCAAAGCGCAGGTGGCAGACGCCGCCGTAGTCGCGCGCCAAGCCGAAGTTCAGGCAGATGCTTTTGGCATGGCCCACATGCAAGTAGCCATTGGGCTCGGGCGGGAAGCGCAGGCGCACCTTGGCGGGGTCGGGCTGGCCGGCGGCGTGGTGGGCGGCGTCCCCGGGGCTGCCGCCCCAGCGGCGGCTGGCATAAGTGCCTTCGGCCAGGTCTTTTTCAATGATCTGGCGCAGGAAGTTGCTGGGCTTGTGGGCGTCTTTGTCGGCAGGAGAGGCTGGGGCGGGGGAATTCATTGGCTGATTTTAGGGGGTTACGTTTGGCTACGCTCTTCACGGGGCGTGCGGTATGCCATTACAGGTGGCCTGCGTTTAATAAGCACATGGGCATTTCCTGCCCTGTTAAGGAGAACTCTATGAAGACAAGCCTCAAAGCAAACCGCTCCCTCGCACTGGCAGGCGCCACCGCCGCGCTGGCCGTGGCCGCCCTGGGCTTTGCAGGTGCCGCCCAGGCCCGCGACAACGTGTCGTTTTCCGTGGGCATAGGCGTTCCGGGTGTGGCAGTGGGTGTGACGAATGCCTATCCGGTGTACCAGCCACCGGTTTATGTGCAGCCTGCCCCCGTGTATGTGCAGCCGGCACCGGTTTACTACCCCCGCCCTGTGTATGTGCGTCCCGCACCCGTGTACGTGGCTCCGCGGCCGGTTTATTACGGCCCGCGCTACGGCCACAGGCACCATGGCGGCTACTACGTGCAGGCGCCCGGCCCGGGCTACTACCGCCCGGCACCGGTTTATTACCAGCGTTAAGCCGGCCTCGTTCGGTTGAAGCCCAAAAAAGCCCGCCTCGCGCGGGCTTTTTTACGGGCGTTGATGTTTGCCCCAGCGCCAAAAGTAAAGCCCGCAGGCCCAGAAGCCTGCGGGCTTTGTTCCCCGGCCGCTCTGCAACCGAGGAAAGGTACGCCCGAGGGCGCACCCGGATCACCGCCTCAGGCGGGTTTCCAGAAAATGTAATCGGCCTGGTAAGACGTCGTCAGCTTGTCGCCGATGTCGGCCTGGGTGCAGGCCTTGCTGAGTTCCTGCCCGCCCTTGGTCTTGATACGCTGGATATAGCTGACGTTTTGCAGCACGCCGGGGGTGGGGCCTGACGCACCGGTGTAAAGCTGCTGCGGCAGGTTGGTGGCGCCCACGCGGGGGGCCAGCGCGGCCTGGGTGCCGACGACGCTGGAGCCGTCGATATGCGTGAAGGTGTCGGGCGGGCCGGAATAGCGGGCGACGGTCTTGCCGGTGCGGTCCAGCAGCTCGGCCTCGGGGCGCACCAGCACCCAGCCTATGGTGCCGGCGGTGGTGGCATTGGCCCGGCACTCATAGTGCAGCAGGCCGCTGGCCGTGGTTTCAAGCGCGACGACATGGCCCTGCGGCACCACGATCTGCGCGTCGAGGCGGTCCTGGCTGTATTCCTTGGGAAGGGGCGCGACGCCGGAGCAGGCGACCATGAGCGCTGCCGTGCCGGTGATCATGGCCGCGGTGACAGCGGCGCTTTTGCTGTAAGCCCACAGGACGTTGTGCGTGCTCTTCATTGAAACCCCCGGTTCTGGCTGATGTGGCCTTGTGCTGGCTGGCCTTTCGGCCTTGTGCCTGTTGTTGCATGCCAGTAAAACGCGGAGCGAAAAAAAGCGCTGTAGGACGCCGCGCAAGCTTGCTGCCAGCGCGCATCCGGGGCGCGTGACGGGCGGTGGACGGCACCCGAAGGCAGGCGCAAAAAAGCCCACAGGGCAAGCCTGCGGGCCTGAAAACCGGTCCCGCCTGACGTTCGGGCCGGTGGCTCACCTTTATGGAGCTTTTACGCAGACACCACCCCGTTCGGGCTGAGCCTGTCGAAGCCCTTCGACAGGCTCAGGGCGAACGGGAGGGGGCAGGGCGAACGTCAACGGGCTCAGGGTGAACGCAGGCTTAGCGCGAACGCGAGGCCATGCCTTCATGCCTTACATCGGCTTGTAGAAGATGTAGTCGGCCTGGTACTGCACGACCTGCCTGGCGCCCGCATTCGCGGCTGCACAGGGCATGGCGGGGGCGACCCCGCCGCGGGTGTCTACGCGCTGGATGTAGGTGACGCCGCTCATGGCGCCGCTGCCCATGGCCGGGTTGCCCTTGACGAGCTGCGTGGGGATGTTGCCGGCGCCGTTGGGCGCGACGGCGACCTGGGTGGCGGTGAGTTTGGAGCCGTCCATGCTTTCCCAGGTGGCGGGCGGGCCGTAGTACTTGCCGACCTGTTTGCCGCTGCGGTCGTTCAGTTTCGCGTCGGGGCCGACAAAGACCCATTCAAACTGCCCGGCCATGTCTTTTTTGGGGCTGCACTGGTAGGTGATCTCGCCCACGCCCACGGTCTCCATCGCGACCTTGTGGCCGGCCGGCACCTGCACGGCAGCCGGCAGGCCGGCCTGCGAATACATGGGCTTCATGGGCGCCATGCTGCCGCAGGCGGTGAGCAGCGAAACGGCGAGCAGGGATGCGAAAGCGGTGAGGGGATGGGGCAGCATGTTGAACTCCTCGGTGGTTGTGGGCCGGCCGGGGCGGCGCGTCCTGCTGTGAGTACGCAGTGAGCGCGATGCTGGATTCAAAAAAAGGGTTGCCACGGTAAGGTATTCACCAGCGGGGGCCGTGGACCGGCTTTGCCGGGCCACAGGCGCCGTCCCCTTGAGGGGAGAACAGGCTACACGCAGTGAGCCTGGACAGGGGGGAGCGTTACTCTCACCAGCGGGGGCCGTGGACCGGCTTTGCCGGGCCACAGGCGCCGTCCCCTGAGGGGAGAACAGGCTACACGCAATGAGCCTGGACAGGGGGGAGCGTTACTCTCACCAGCGGGGGCCGTGGAACTGGCTTTGCCGGGCCACAGGCGCCGTCCCCTTGAGGGGGAGAACAGGCTACACGCAGTGAGCCTGGACAGGGGGGAGCGTGACTCTCACCAGCGGGGACCGTGGAACCGGCTTTGCCGGGCCACAGGCGCCGTCCCCTTGAGGGGAGAACAGGCTACACGCAGTGAGCCTGGACAGGGGGGAGTGTTATTGCCCGAAGCGTGGGCCCTTGCGCAGGAAGTCCTGCTCCTCGGGCGTATCGGCCCGCCCCAGTGCCGCGTTGCGGTAAGGAAAGCGACCGAAGAGCTTGATGATGTCGCGGTGCTGGTGGGCGAAATCGAGGTTGCCCTGCAGGCGCTGCTTCAGGGCCTCGGGCGCATCGGCGACAAGCCGGGTAAAGCGCGCCACGCATTCGTCCTGCAGCGGCGGGCTTTCGGCGTGCATCAGCGGCATGTAGAGGAAGACACGCGCTGCCCACGGAAGTTGCAGGTCTTCCCCCGCCGCGATGGTTTGCCTCACCAGCTGCTGGGCGCGCGCATCGCCGGCAAAGGCGCGCGCAGTGCCGCGAAAGATGTTGCGGGTGAACTGGTCGAGCAGGATGATGAGCGCCAGGCGGTGCAGGGGCGTTTGTTCCCAATGCTGCAGGCCGCCGGCCAGGGCTTCTTCCGCGGCGGCTCCGAAGCGCGCGCGGATCTCGGCATCAAGCTCGGGGCCGCCGCTGAACCAGCGTTTGCCGAGATCCTGCGTGGGCCAGTCCTGCGTGATGCCGTCGCCCAGCCAGAACTCAAGGACCTGGCCGGGGGTGGTGGTGGAAGTGGAGGCCGCCGTTGACGACGAAGAGGCAGAGGGGGAAGGCGCGGGCTCGGTCATGGTGACCGGAGCTTAGCCTACCAGCGGTCGGAGCGCAGCTGCAGGTCCCACACGCCCTTGCGCACGGCATAGACACCGACCACGCCGTAGCGCTGCTCGCCCACGGCGTCCCACTTCATGGAACCGGTGATGGGCGCGTAGCCGTCAAAGGTGCGCAGGGTCTCGGTGATTTTTGCGGGCTTGACGGAGTTGGCGCGCTTCATGGCGCCGGCCAGGATGTACATGGCGTCGTAGGTGTAATGGCCGCCGTAGGCCGGCTCCCGCTTGAAGGTTTCCTGGTACCGGGTGAGGAAGGACTTGCCGTTGACGAATTCCTTGGCATCCAGGATGGGCGAGGTGGCGTACAGGCCCTTGACCGTGTCGCTGCCCTTGAGCATGTCGGTGGTCTTGATGGTGTCACCGCCCAGGATGCTGACCTGCTGGTTGTAGTCGATCTTCTTGAGCGCTTCAATCAGCGCCAGGATCTGGAAGTCGCCCTGCGTGGAGACGATGACCTGCACGTTGCCGGCCTTGATCTTGGCGGCGAGCTCGTCAAACGCGGTGGTCTTGTCGTCGGACGAATAGCTGACCACCACTTCCTTGCTGGCCTTCTTGAGTTCGGCCGTGGCGCCGGCGGCCAGGCCCTTGCCGTAGGTGGTGCCGTCGTCGACCACCGCGAATCTGGCGGCCTCGAGCTGGTTGGCGGCGAAGGAGCCGATGGCGCGGGCCTGCAGGTTGTCATTGGCGACCAGGCGGAAGGTGGTGTCCAGGCCGAGTTCGGTGAACTTGGGATTGGTCGAGATGGCCAGCTGGGCGACGTGCTTTTCGGCATAGATGGGCGCGGCCGGAATGCTGACGCCGGAATTGAGGTTGCCGATCACGGCGACTACGCCCGCATCGACCAGCTGTTTGGCGACGTCAACGCCGGCCTTGGGGTCGGAGCGGTCGTCCATGGCGACGATTTCGATCCTGACGGTCTTGCCCTTGATCTGGAACCCTTCCCTGTTGAGCTCGTCCACGGCCATCTTCACGCCGTTGTGCAAATCCTGCCCTAGAGCGGCAAGGTTGCCTGACAGGGGCTGGGCGACACCGATCTTGATGG
>Ga0102589_1005227_pt1 | contig 11497 bp, 9 predicted proteins | sample AraplaMF_Col_mLB_FD_76858 | JGI IMG/M metagenome (GOLD analysis project Ga0102589, IMG submission 76858) | Arabidopsis root microbial communities from the University of North Carolina, USA - plate scrape MF_Col_mLB | ecosystem: Host-associated > Plants > Roots > Endosphere | place: USA... | reverse complement strand
ATATTTTGGCTTCTTTCCTTTCAACTTTAAACCTGCACCCAGTTGAGCAACCCGATCAGCCACTAATCCTTGTTCGCTATGTTGCGGAAATAAAACCATTGGAACTCCAAAATACAGGCTTTCATTCACACTATTCATGCCACAATGGGTAATAAATACATCGGCTGTTTGCAATACCGATATTTGATCCACGACGTTATTCACTGTGAAATTTCTTGGTATGTTGCCAAGAGAAGCAATCTCCGTTTTTTCACCAACTGACATCACAACATCATAGTCCGTATCTGCAAATGCCTGAATAACTTTTTGGTAAAAATCTTGATTTTGATTCAGTATAGTCCCAAGTGAAATGTAGATTAGTTTTCTATCTTTTTTATTAATCTGTATCGGCGGAGACTGCCTGATGGATGGTCCGACAAAAGCATATCGCTCAGAAAACGTATCCGCCATCGGCTGGAATTCTTTCGAGGTATAAACAATGGTGTCTGTTTCATTATTATTTTGAACAATCGATACAACATTCCCTATCTCATAACCATGATTCTTTAACAACTGAATTTTTCTGTTCATTCGGGGCCAACCCACGATCATCCTCCATACATCGATGAAACCACGCTTCATCAGTTTCGCGGTGTACTGATTAAAAGCAAAGGTAGTAGTCGAACAAACATATGGAATTTCTAGTTTTTTAGCAAATAATTTTCCCCAAAAGCATATAGAGTCAGATACAATACAATCCGGCTGGATTTCCCTTAATTCCTGACATACCTTCTCATCCAAAGCAATGGTCGTATCGGCAACCATCTCAATTAATGCTGTAAAATCTTTGCCAACCTTGCGATCCAATTCCTTTTGTGAAAGCTGGGGCAAGAACTCATCACAAGCAATGAATGCAGCACCAGCACCTTCTATTTTTTCCTGAAATTCTAGAAAGGAATAGTACCAAACTTGATGGCCTCTATTGACTAACTCGGCAACCACCGGAATGGTTGGATTGGTATGACCATGTGCGGGTATCGAAAAAAATACAATTTTGCTCATTCTGATTCATCTACCTCTCGCTCCGCTTTTTGGATCATCTCTACAAATTCCATGAAATGATTACTTTTTAAGAGAGCAATCCCTTTTGTCGCATCTTCCCCCAAGACAATCAGCTTATCACCAGCTTGTATCTGATACATTTCGCGTGCCTGTTTGGGAATGACAATCTGTCCCCGATCTCCTACCTTCACAACACCAAAGAACTGCTTCCCCGTGGGAACGAGCTGATTCGCCGCTTCTTCACTCATATCACGGGATAATTGATCCAGGGTTACTTGGAAAAGTTCAGCGAGTATTTTGCATTTAAAAATATCGGGCAAGGCCTCCCCGTTTTCCCACTTTGCTACGGTCTGTCGTGACACGTTTACCTTCTCAGCTAATTGTTCCTGACTGAATTTATGCTTTTTACGCAACACACGAATATTCATACCAATCATATTTTTCATCTCCGTATACGTTAAATATATAGAAGAACCAAGGTGGAAATCTATCAACAATTCGCAACATTTTATGTTAAGAATTGTGGCAAAGTACAAGTCATAGATGAAGCTAACGTCGATAGCGCCGTATTCGATTGCGAACCAAAAATTTTTCGCAATATATCCAATACTTGTGCACTGTTATTTGTCCATATCATACCAAATTAATAGAGAATACAAACTGAGGTGTTCTGTTAAAGAACAAGACTGTCGACAGTCTTGCTGTATCCATTAGATGTATCGATGATGTCCAAATGCTTCTATTTTATTGAAGTAATAGGTTTTAACTTACTGTTCCCTTCTTTATAAATTGGCTAACATGGGTAAAGCAGATTATTTTAGGGGGCTGTTATTTTGAAAAAACGGATAACCATACTACTAGCATTCTTATCATTACTAGGGATAACGGCATGCGGCAATACGATGCCGACAGCCGATGAAGTATTGCAGAAAGCAATTGAGGCTGATAAAAGTGTAAAGAGCTTTTCCTTGGATATCAATCAGACAGAGACAATCAAGGCAGATCAAAAAATTGAAGCTTCTAAGCTAACTAAAATAAGATTTGATTATACGAAAGAACCGATCGGCTTATATTTCGAAAATTCGATAATATCTAATGAGGTGAATTTAACTTTAAAAAAGTACCAAACGAATGAAGGGTCATATTTTCTTCAATATGATGGTCAATGGAGGAAATTGCCGGATGATTTGATGAATCCAACTCAAATACAGAAGGATATGGATTTGAATGAGCTCTTTAGACAGATCAAGATGTATGCAAATGAAGCGAACATTATTTCAGAAGGCAATGATTATATCGTGACAGTGAGTTTGGAAAATGAAAAAGCTAAGGAAGCTGAACATTTTTTGTGGTCGGAGTTACCAAGCAAGGAAGAGGATAAATTAGAACAGGAAAAGTCGGAGCAAAAGGGTAATAAACAAATCATGCTCGATATGAAAAACATAGTCATTAAATATCGGATCAATAAGGATAATTATTTTCTTATGAGTACCGCTTTAGAATATACAAAGTCTGGGGAAGAATCCGGACGAAAAATTGAGGATCATTTTGTAAGTAACTCAACATACACTAGACACAATGTGGTTCCTCAGATTAAAGTGCCACAGCATATTATAAAAAGCGCTCAATAAGAAGTTATTTTTCTACGATTCCGCCGCATCTTTTGAATGCGGCGGTTTTTGCATATTCTTGACAGGACGAGCTATGATCGTGTATGATTTTCCTCGTAATACCATTTTATGATGATGAGGATTAGAAAGGGGATGGCGGTATTGTCAACTGTTCTTCAACGGAAATTGGCTTAAGACGGGAGAAGTCTGCCCATTTTTAGCTTAATGCCAATCGAAGAACAGTGGATAAAGAACCGATTCCTTTTTTCATATACAAGTACGCGTTCATGAACTTTGGGTGCAGAACCAAGCGGAACCAACAGACACGGTCTGTTCGTATTGGTCTGCAGCACTAAGGATAAATTGAACTACCTATTATGGGCTATTTGTATAGGGCAAGGCGATTCGTTCGCCTTGCCCTTTTTTTGCATACACACAAGCAAATACTTTCTTTATGAAGCTGTTCTCTCGCTTGGCGTTGAGCATCATTTACGCACATGCAAAGGAGAGAATGACATGAGTATGTTATCTGTAGAAGAAGTAACCCATTTTTATGGGGATAAACGAGTATTTCTCGATATTAGCTTCCGCTTGCTTCCGGGGGAGCATGCCGGAATTGTAGGCAGCAACGGAGCGGGCAAATCAACATTGCTGCGTATCCTGTCCGGTGAGCTATTGCCGGATGCAGGGAAGGTGGAGTGGCTGCCTCATGTGAAGGTAGGTTATTTGCAGCAGCATATTGATCTGCAGCCTGGGATGACCGTGCTCGATTATTTGCGCGGGGCATTTGGTCACCTCTATGCCATGGAACAGAATTTGATGGAGCTGGCACACAAGATGGCCGAAGATGCTGACAATCTGGAGTTATGGCTTGCCAAGTATGGGGAGCTTCAGCATCGACTGGAGCATTCGGGATTTTATGAGATTGAAGTGAAGCTGGAACAGATCGCAGCAGGCTTAGGGCTGCTTGATATTGGTCTGGATCGGGATGTTGAGAAGCTGAGCGGAGGTCAACGCACGAAGCTGCTTCTAGGAAGATTGCTCTTGGAAGAGCCCCATGTTCTCCTGCTGGATGAACCGACGAACTATTTGGATGAGGTGCACATTGATTGGCTGAAGGGCTATTTGAAGGGGTATAAGCAAGCCTTCTTGGTCATTTCCCATGATAATTCTTTCTTAAATGAAATTGCCACGTCGATCTTTCATGTCGAGCACCAGAATATTAAGCGTTATGTAGGCAACTACGAGGCATTCCGCAGCGTATACGAGCTTAATAATTTGCAGCAGCACGAAGCGTATAGCCGACAACAGAAGGAAATTGCCAGACTCGAAGATTTTGTTCAGAAAAATAAGATTCGCAAGGCGAAGCAGGCCAAGAGCCGCGAGAAGATGCTGGAACGCATGACGCGGATTGATCGACCAACTTCTGGTGCGAAGCCGCGATTTTCTTTCCAAGTTCATGTGGAGCCTGAAGGTAGAATTATGAGGGCTGAACAGCTGCAAATCGGCTATGCGAAGCCGCTATGCTCGCCTCTGAATCTGTTGATGAAACGAGGAGAGAAGATTGCGATTGTCGGTCATAATGGGGTTGGCAAGACAACGCTGCTTAAGACGCTGCTTGGAGAATTAACCCCATTGCATGGCAATGTTCGTCAAGGAGAGCGGGTGAAGGTCGCTTATTTTGCTCAAGAGCTGTTCGTATCCGACGATTCCGCGCTTGATCAATTATGCGCATTCCGTACAGACATGACACATCAGCAGATACGCAAGCTGCTTGCGATGACTGGGTTGACGGAGGAGCATATTCGGCAGCCGCTCAGCTCGCTAAGCGGCGGAGAGCAGGCTAAGGTACGATTATGCGAATTGATGCTGACGGACAGCAATGTGCTCGTGTTGGATGAACCGACGAATCACTTGGATGCTCGGGCGAAGGAGGCCCTTATAGAGGCACTGCGCAGCTACACTGGTTCAGTGCTGCTGGTATCTCATGAGCCCGACTTTTATGCAGATTGGGTTACACAGGTGTGGTCATTGAAATAAAGGATGCTTCGTTTGCGGCTTGACCATAGTAGGGAGATTGCAGAAAGCTGCAGTCTCCCTTCTTTTCTTGGAAGCAAGAGAACATTCTTACTATTCATATTTTTTAACTGTGATATAATGTTGGTTAAAATAGGAAGGTGAGGTTATATGAATGCCACTTGAAACATTTACTGCTTCTGCACATCTGCAAGAGGGAATGGTTGTAAAGGCGAGATCACGGAATTTCGAGATTACGATTGACGAGCCGAAATCGCTGGGCGGTACGGATACGGCGATGAATCCGGTTGAAGTCGTACTGTGTGCGTTAGGCGCCTGCCAGTCCATCGTGGCAAGAGCATATGCCCGTAAATTCAATATTCAGCTGGAGCAATTTTGGGTGGAGCTTGAGGGGGATTTGGATACAGATGGCTTCATGAACAAATCTGACGTGCGCCGAGGCTATTCTGAAATTCGCTACAACATCCATGTGAAGAGCAATGCTTCCTATGAGCAGATCGAACAATTCGTGCAGTTCATTGAGCGTACATGTCCGGTTGGGGATACGATTAGTGCTCCTGTTCGACTTGTATTGAATGGCATTATTTTGGAACAGGACTCTCCGCAGGTCACTTCATAACGTAGGAGATGCACCGTAATCTTAATTGCGCCCTGTACAGTAGGGATGATTCCACCTATGATGGAATAGAGACTACGACATGGAGGCAATTCAGATGAGCAATTCAATTCGACTGCATGAAAATTTTGAACATGAACAATTGAACACGAACTTGATGTGGTACTCGCCGCCTCGAGCGTGGGAGATCAATCAAGAATCTGCAAAACTCATTGTTCGCACCGCCAAAGAAACCGATTACTGGCAAAAGACACATTATGGCTTTGAAGTCGATAATGGACATTTTCTATATACAGAAATTGAGGGGAACTTCAGGCTGACGACCAAGGTATATTCCTATCCTGTTCACCGTTATGACCAAGCAGGGCTAATGGTTCGCTATTCGCCAGACACTTGGCTCAAAACATCTGTAGAATATATTCCGGATGCCAGCAATAAGCTCGGCGCAGTGGTAACGAACCACGGATATTCGGACTGGTCAACCCAAGAGGTTGATAATGGGGATGCTCCGGTCTACTTCCGTATTTCCCGGATTGGGAACGACTTTTATGTCGATTACTCACTGGATGGTTCTGCTTGGAAGCAGCTTCGCATGACACATTTATTTGAGCAGGAGTCGAAGCCCATTCAAGTGGGCATTTATGCATGCAGTCCGCAGGGAGAAGGGTATGAGGCACATTTTGATTACATAACGATTGAAGAACTTTCGGATGATCGAACTCAAGTGTATGCTTAATGTGTTCCCGCAATGTTTTTAACGTCAGCTACCTATGAGGTAACCGATTAGATTCAAAAATAGCTAGAATATAGTGTCGAGTTAGGGTATTACCCGAACTCGGCATTTTTTTGTGCGTGAAATACTCATGCCTTTCTATCCTAAAAAAATTATCGTTATATATACAAACATACAGAAAGGGAGATTTTATGCCAAGTTTGCTGCAGGCAAAAGACGTAACGAAACGATACAATTCCATGCAAAGACCTGCTCTGAACGGAATTTCGTTTGACGTGCATGTTGGGGAATTTATCGGCATCATGGGGGCCTCCGGCTCCGGGAAAACGACACTGCTTAATGTATTATCCACCATTGATACGCCGACAGACGGTGAAATTACCATTAACGGTGTGGATATCAGTAAGCTTGACGATACTCGTTCAGCAGATTTCCGCAATGAGCATCTTGGTTTTATTTTCCAGGAATACTTTTTGCTGGACAGTCTAACGGTCATGGAGAATATTGCTGTCCCCCTTACTCTAAAAGGGCTATCCGAAGGGGAAATCGATCGCTCTATACGTTCCTTGGCCGAACGCTTCGGCATATCCCAGCAGCTTGGGAAATATCCCAGTGAGTTGTCCGGCGGACAGAGACAGCGGGTTGCGGCAGCAAGAGCCATTGTTAAAAAGCCGTCGATCCTATTTGCGGACGAACCAACGGGAGCGCTGGATTCCAACTCGGCAACAGAACTGCTGCGAACGTTAAGCGAAGCTAACGAAGAATTGGGCACAACCATTCTGATGGTGACTCATGACGCGTACGCTGCAAGCTTTGCCAAGCGTATCCTGATATTTAAGGACGGGCGGATTTTTAATGAGCTGGAACGCAAGACTCAAGATCAGCGCTCCTTTTATGAAACCATTATGGAGCAGATTGCGCTGTTGGATGAATCGCGCTAAAAAGAGGTGTTGTTATGAAGTTAACGACTATTGCATTTAAAAATGTAAGGAATAATGTATCGTTCTACTCGCTCTATCTATTTTCAGTCGCTCTTATTTTGACCGTTTTTTTCACCTTTATGTCATTTTCGCTAAATGACATTATGATGTCCAAAATTTCGGAAGATGGGCGAGTAGAAACGATGTCACGCACCATCTCTGTTTTTTTAATGGCATTTGTATTATTTTATATGTCCTATTCCAATCAATTTTTTATGAAGCGCCGGATGAAGGAACTGGGCATTTATACGCTGCTCGGTTACCGAAAGTCTGCCATGCTTGCATTATTGACCATTGAGAATATCCTGATCAGTTTAGGAGCTCTTCTTATTGGGATCATTATGGGAGCGTTGGCCCACAAAGGGATCGTTGCAGGGGTCTCCTTGCTGCTGAATTTAGAGATTAATACTTCAACTATCCCGTTATTGAACGGCAAGGCCGTGCTTTATAGCGTTGTATTCGTCTTTGCGGTTATTTTAGTGCTAAGCTTGTCCAACTGGAGGCTGCTTCGCAAAACGACGCTGTTAAGTCTTGTCCGGCTTGAAAAAACAGTTGAAAAACCGATCAAGGTTCGCGTTTCTGCTGCCATATTGGGACTGTTGCTCATGATCTCTGGTGATTTGTTAGCTATTGATGTCATACGCGGCAAAGAGTCATTGTGGAAATCCATCGGTGTTGCTCCGATGGGGCTATCAATGGTACTGATGATTGCAGTCGGGACTTCATTTGTTATTTATTCCTTTCTTCCGTATTTATTCCGTAAGCTGGAACATCGGAAAAGTCTCCTGTACAAAGACATTGCGATAGTTACGATACCCAAGTTCATTTCCCGTATCCGAACCAATGCAAAAACCTTGATTATGCTGTCCCTGCTGATTGCCGGTACCTTGGGCGTATTCGGTTCTACAGCCTTGACCATGTACTATCCCGTGGCGGCGGTGAATCGCATCATTCCATCTGCGCTAGAGTTCCCGATTGAGAAGCCGGAACAGGCAAATCAAGCTGTTCAAGCATTGAATAAGGCAATCGGTTCCGGTAAGTTTACAGCTCAGCAATCCACGCTTATAAAGATCCGGTCCCAATCGGACAATCTTCCAGCAGAATATGCGCTAGGGAAGGAGCCGGGATTTGAATTGATGGCTTTATCGGATTATAATCGGTTATTGCATCAGCAAGGCAAGGAAGCGGAATATACACAATTGGAAGATACCAACAGCATTTTAGTTAAATATCGTTCCGATCCGACGCAGAGAGATGTCGGCCAAAATTACCGGCTTTCTCTTCCGGACAACCAATCCCTTGATATCACTGTCCGGGATACAACGCTGTCTAACCCAATCGGATTTAATATCAGTGTAGGTACTCTGATCGTATCCGATGAGATTTATCATCGTTTGGCCGAGCTTGGTCTTCCCAAGATGACAGTCATGAGCATTGATGGAAAAAATCTAAGAGACAGCAAGGCGGCTTACGAGGCTCTGCGTTCCGGCCTGAAGGATAACCCTTATTTCTCCAGTGCCTATGCCCGGACGTATGAGATCATGTCCAACAATAGTTCTACCTTTTTGTTGCTTGGATTTTTGACCGTACTCTTTTTCATCGCAGCGGGAAGCATCTTATATTTTCATAACATCTCGGCCGTTTCCTATGAACAGAGCGATTATGAGATCCTCGGTAAGATGGGTTACAGTAGGAAGAAAATAAAGAAAGTGATACGAAGTCAAATTCTTATGATGTATGCCATCCCGCTCGGTATCGGTCTCTTCCACAGCATTTGTGGGCTGATCTGCTATAGAGGGCTGCTCATCGATGATATTTTGGGTCAAAGCTGGCAGATTTCTGTTCCGGTCGCGATGGCTCTGGTTATTGCAGGAGCTGTATTTGGCATCTATTATTTGATTACGAGACGCGCTTGTTATCGAACTGTATTTCCCCGTTAATAGAGTTCATTCCATGGATTAGCGAGGAAGGAGGCGATCCCTTTTCAAAACAGATATCTGTACAGACAAATACTGCTGATCGTTAATGAACTACTAATTATCGCTTACCTCGTGTATGGACATTTGTCCGGTCTTCGGAGTGATATAGACGTTGCGGATGTGATCATGCTGGTGCTCGTGTTTATAATTACGCTGGATGCCGTATACATCAGCAGCATGAATCTGAAAAACAGCGGAGTATTGACCCGTTTTACGTGGCTGTTAATCTTATCTGGCTGGTATACCTTGCTAAGCATCGATTCGGGAGACGAGCAGTTTGCTAAACTGCTCTCTTTCTGCGGTTCGGTGCTGTTATACGCAGTCTACCGATTTATATCTGCCTTTCTCTTTCAGGATGCGGCGTACTTATACAAAAAACAGGCCGACATCCTATTGAAAGCGGCTTGTATGTTCACGGTATTTTTGGGCTTGATCCAAGACGCATGGTTTCATTTGTTTTACTTGTTCCAGCTTGTGCTTAGCTTTGGAGTCGGCATTGGCCTGTGTTATGTACATCGACAGCGGATTCTATTTGTGCTTCGCAACGAATGGAAGCAGTTCGGCGCTCCTGCTTTAACAGCAGCTCTGATTTTTTTCGGCTATGTGCTGTACTTTGGTACAAACCCGGAATTCGTAGAGGGTCTTGGCATTTATCCCTTTCTCTTTCTGCCTTTATTAAGCATTCACCGGATTGCGCTAACACATGCGGAGGATCTCCCTGTCATGTTGTTTCGTGGGAAATCACTGCTCATTCTTATGGTCGGAATCATATCCCTGTTTAGCCTAATTACTCTGTTGTTGCAGCTTCAGCCAAGTGAATTCTTTGTCATTATTCATGGAATGCTTTTGTGCATGCAAGCTTATGCCTTGCATTTATATGTTTTTTCCAAGATCCAGTCGAACTCGACATGCGACAGCTCTATGCAGAGCATGGACAGCCATTATGCGCGAACCTTGCTGCAGATCAAACGAGAGGAAGCGATCCAAAGAGATTTCTCGAATTATCTGCATGACGGTATTCTTCAAGATTTGCTTTCTATTCGGAATATGATGAATAAATCAGACCGCACCGAAATCAGAGGGTTAATCATGGAGGCGCTGAACCGCCTAAACCTGTCGATCCGACAGCAGATGCAGGAGTACCAACCGGCCTTGCTCAATACCCTTACCTATAAAGAAAATTTGATAAATCTATTGAGTATGGTTCAGCAAACGTATCCTACAAGGAGATTTTCCATTTCATTTGAGTGCGATGATACCTTCTTTCTGGTAGAGCCATACAATTATATGATGTATCGTATGCTTAAGGAGCTTGCGGCCAATGCCTTTAAGCACTCAGACGGAACTACTCTGGACATTCGTCTCTCTCTTAACTTTGAGCAGGTGGAGCTATGGGTGCAAGATAACGGTATTGGCCTGAAGAATTTCGAACATGCAGGAGAGGGACTGCCCAAGGGATTGCAGTCCATTCGGGAACAGCTTGCTCTGATTGATGGCTCCATTACCTTGGAAGAGGCCCACGGTGGAGGATTGTGTGTTACAGTAAAGTTCTTGATGAAAGGAGAGGGCTCATATGCACATTATCTTGATCGATGATCATGCTTTGTTCGCGAAAAGCCTGGAAATCGCACTGGAAGGCACGCCTGAAATCGAGCGGTTTCAATCCGTTACGGATACTGCTCTGGCAGTTTCCGTGATCATCAAAGAGCAGCCTGATATTATATTGATGGATATCCACCTTAATTCCTCGGCCAGTGAGGATGGGATAATGCTTGCCAAAAAAATACGGAGTGAAATTCCGGAAGCCCGAATCGTGATGCTGACTGGCTATGATTTGCCGGTATACAGATATGAAGCACAAAAAATAGGGGCGAAAGGATTCCTGAATAAAAATATGAATCCCGAAGAAGTAGTTCGTGCACTGCTGCAAATCCAAAACGGGGAGACTTATTTCCCTGCTTCCATCGATTTTATAGAGACGTTGACAGACAGTGAAAAACAGATCCTCCAGCTCTTAAGCGACGGATACAAGCGAAAAGAAATAGCCGGCAAGCTGCATATCAGCGAGCGGACCGTGTCGAATCATCTGCAGCATACGTTTGAGAAACTGAATGTAACCTCGTCGCTTGAAGCCGTTGCGAAAGGAATTCAATTTGGCTACATACAACCTACGTTCAAGATGATTTAATGGGATTTTTCATAGGGAGGCCAATCGGAACTTTTTGAACGAACATAACTACATTCATAAGTGTTGTTCCTGCTATCGTCGGGGTCGAGCGTGATGGAATTAGGCTCTTCCACGCTAGTTCCTGTATGTTCCGCCCAGATTAAGTTGAATGCAGGGGCATTTTCGTGCATAGTAGAGGGTGAGGACAGTACGGAACTACTACAATAGAATGGGGAACAATCTTGAAAACGTTCAAAAAAGTCTATATAGAGCTGACCAGTGTATGCAACTTGGCTTGTACGTTCTGTCCGCCGACAGAACGCAAAGCGAACTT
>Ga0102589_1005225_pt1 | contig 11498 bp, 8 predicted proteins | sample AraplaMF_Col_mLB_FD_76858 | JGI IMG/M metagenome (GOLD analysis project Ga0102589, IMG submission 76858) | Arabidopsis root microbial communities from the University of North Carolina, USA - plate scrape MF_Col_mLB | ecosystem: Host-associated > Plants > Roots > Endosphere | place: USA... | reverse complement strand
ATCGCCGATGCTCGCGTCGCCGGAGGTCGCGCTGCCGTTCTCGGCCCAGCCGCCGGAGCCGCCGTCGCCGCCCGAGCCGCCATCGCCGCCGTTGCCGCCGTTGCCGCCGTAGCCGTCGCCACCGCCGCCATCGCCGCCATAGCCTTCACCGCCATAGCCGTCGCCGCCCGCGCCGCCGGATCCGCCATTGGCATTGCCGCCATTGGTGGCGACATTGCCGATGCCGTAAGTGCGGACGTCGTATACGGCGCCGTCAAGGACGGTCGATGCGACGATCGTGCTGGAGGTCGAGCTGAAGGTGCTCGAGTCGGTGTAGGTGTTGGTGGCGGTGCCGCCACTGTGCGCTGCCGCGGAGCCGCCATCGGCCGTCGCGTCGCCATCGTTGCCGCGGTTGTCGCCCGCGCTGTTGTCGGATGCATCGATCGGCACGTTGATGTTGGCGAGGATGTCGTCACCGTCGCCGCCATTGCCGTTGGTTTGTTGTGCCATTGCCTGGCCGCCAAGCCCCAGGCCAATGAGCACTGCCGTTGCCATCAAGCTGGTACGAATGCGCATTGTTGTTCTCCTTTACGTGACGTCGGCTGGCACCCGGGGGAGGCACCGGTAAACGACGCAAGGAACTACACGCATGGCCGGTGCCAACTGTCGTTCAGGCACCGCAACACGTTGATCACGCGGATTAATCCTCCTGAACCGAGCGTGGCTGCCGTTCGCGGGGCCGCCGCACCGGGCCGAACAGGGCCGACTCGTTGCAAAACTGAAATGAAACCTTCAACGCAAACGCGAGGCGGGCCTTCGATATGTCGCGCAAGGCCTTGATGCGGCGACGCGGAAGCTGTCGCCATCGCGATTCAGGCGGCGGTTTCACGGGCGAAACGCGGGACATTACCGTGACACTTCAATGCCCCTGCCCCCCTTTGTGCTCAATGGCTTGCGTCAAAAACCTCAGACAACGCCGGCGTTACGGGGCGGCAACGCCCGGATAACACTCAGGTTCCTTCGTCTCCATCGCTCACACTCCCGTCACGGCGGGCGTCGTCGCGCCGTGCGCGGAGGCGGTCGAGTTTCTCCTTGAGTTTGATCTCCAGACCCCGCTCCACCGGCCGGTAATAGACGCGTTCGCCCATCGCATCGGGGAATCCGGTCTGGTCGAGTGCGACGCCGCCCTCGGCGTCGTGGTCGTATTGATAGCCCTTCGAATAGCCGAGCTGCTTCATCAACTTCGTCGGCGCATTGCGAAGGTGCAGCGGCACGTCCTGCGTGCCGTATTGATGCACGTCGGCGCGCGCGGCGTTGTACGCGGCGTACACCGCGTTCGACTTCGCGGTGGTTGCCAGGTACACGACGACCTGCGCGAGCGCGAGTTCGCCTTCCGGACTGCCGAGACGCTCGAAAGTATCCCACGCTTCCAGCGCCATCGGCATCGCACGCGGATCGGCGAGCCCGATGTCTTCCACCGCCATGCGCGTGAGCCGACGCGCGAGGTAGGCCCGATCGCAACCGCCATCGAGCATGCGTACGAACCAGTACAGCGCGGCATCGGGATTGGAACTGCGCACGGATTTGTGCAGCGCCGAGATCTGGTCGTAGAACTGCTCGCCGCCCTTGTCGAAACGGCGCGTGCGATCGGCCAGCACCTGCGCGAGCGTGCCTGCCGTGATCTCGCCCTCCTCGCCTTCGGCCAGTTCGGCGGCGATTTCCAGCAGCGTGAGCGCACGGCGCACGTCGCCGTCGGCGGCCTGCGCGATCTCGCCCAGCAAGGCATCCTCGACCTTCAGCCCTCGCCCGCCGAGGCCGCGTTCCTCGTCGTCCAGCGCCTGTCGGAGGGCGAGTCGGATCTCGTCGGCCGATACCGCTTCCATCACGTGCACGCGGCAGCGCGAAAGCAATGCGGAGTTGAGTTCGAAGGACGGGTTCTCCGTCGTGGCGCCGACGAACAGGATCGTGCCGCGTTCGATGTGCGGGAGGAACGCGTCCTGCTGCGTCTTGTTGAAGCGATGCACCTCGTCGACGAACAGCACGGTGCGGTGGCCTTCGGCGAAACGCTGCGCGGCTTCGGCGAGCACTTGGCGGACTTCGGGCAGACCGGAGAGCACGGCGGAAATCGCGCGGAAATCGGCGTCGGCGTATTTCGCCAGCAGCAGTGCGAGCGTGGTCTTTCCGCAGCCCGGCGGGCCCCACAGGATCATCGAATGCACGCGCCCGGATTCGATCGCCCGGCGCAGCGCCGAGTGCGGCGACAGCAGCCGCTTCTGGCCGACCATCTCGTCGAGCGTGCGCGGGCGCATGCGTTCGGCGAGCGGCTGCATGCCGCGGTTGTCGACGTGCAGCAGGTCGTCGGTCAGGGAGGAGGAAGAACTGGAGCGGCGGGCCACGTGCGGTCTCGCGGGGGTATGCGTACACGATAGCAACCTGCGTGCGAATGGGCTGTTCCCGGCGCCGAGGCTTGTTTCCCACTTGCGACGGGAGTTGCTCGCAACGCCTTCCCCTTCTCCATTCGGGAAAATGATGCCCGGAGGGCTCAAACGTTTTTCCCTTCTCCCTTCCGGAGAAGGTGCCCAGAGAGCTCGAAGGCTTTTCCCTTCTCCCTTCGGGAGAAGGTGCCCGGAGGGCGGATGAGGGGTAACGGAGGGGCGACGCTGGAACTCGCAGTGCATCACTGCACTGCTGGTTTGCCTCTGTCACTCCGTTGCCCCTCACCCCAACCCCTCTCCCGAGGGGAGAGGGGCTTCAGGGCTTCAGGGCTTCAGGCCTTCAGGGCTTCAAGGTTCCAGGCGTCAACCCCGCCTGCGCCGAAGCCTCCGGCCCCAACTGATATTCCATCTGCAGCCACGCCCCGTCGCGCCGGTCGTACAGCGCATGGATGCGCACCTCGCTGCTGCCGTCGCGCCCGAAGTCGGCCAGCCCGCGCGCTTCCATGCCCAGGTAGTGGCCGGCCATTTCCACCGTGTCCACGCGATCCAGCTGCATGCGCACCGAGGTCATCCCCAGCTCCCGCTGCAAGGTATCGGCCACGCGGTTTTCCAGTTGCCCCAGCGCGAGGCTGTCGTTCGGAATGAGGCGGCCATCGCCACCAACGCCGACATCCAGCTCCGGCCATCCGGCCTGCCCGAGGAATTCGTCGTAACGGCTGGTGAAGCGGAAGCCGATCCAGCCCGTCTCGCCGGCGAAGCGCATGCCGCCTTCGCCGCGGATCACCTGCTGCTGCGGACCCAACGGTTGTGCCTGCAGGTCGTCGAACTTCGCCTCGATCGCACGGCCGCCGAAGCGCTCGGACAATGCGGCCACGACCGTCCCGGCGATCGCCTTCTCCAGCGCGGCGCGATCCATCGCACGCGGCACAGGCACGGTCGCAAGCGCGCGCGTTGGCGCGGGTGCGGTCGCGATCGGTTCGTTCGAAAAGGCCGGCGCGCAGAGGACGCACAGGCCGATGAGCAGAGAGGGACGGCGGAACACACGGCGCTCCGGCGGCCGGTGCTTCCGGCCCCTGTCCTTCCACAAACGAAAAGGCCTGCGAAAGCAGGCCTTTGGGATTCGCCAGCGGCTTACTCGCCGCCGATCACATCCACGCCCTTGGGCGGCGTATAGCGGAAGGTATCGGCGGGGAACGCCGGATTGCGCTTCCAGTTGGTGAATTCGATTTCGGTGCGCTGGCCGAGGTTGTCGACCACCTGCATCTTCACCAGCCCGCTGCCGCCGAACCCCAGGCGCGCGCTGCGGAAGGCCGCATCGGACTCGCGCCTGGGCGCCAGCGACATCCACTCCAGGCCCTTGTCCATGCCCAGTTCCTTGACCACGAACTGCGCGTCCAGCTTCGCCGGATCGATCAGCGCGGCGAGCGGGCTGTTCTGTTCTTCCACGCCCTGCGGACGCACGGTGGCCTGCTGCAGGTCCGGATCGAACACCCACACCTTCTTGCCGTCGGCGACGATCAGCTGCGGATACGGCTTCACGTACTGCCATCGGAACAGCCGCGGCGCCGACAACGCGAGCGTGCCGACCGAGGTTTCCTTCAACTTGCCCTGCGGATCGAAGACCTGCTGGCTGAACTCACCGCTCAGGCCCTTCATGCCCTTGGTGAAGGTGTTGAGGTCGTCGCGCGCGCCGGCCAGCGCCGGCGACGAGGCCAGTGCGAGCGCCAGCAAGGCCCCCATGAAACGAACTGCACGCATCGAGAAACTCCGGATCTGCGGTTGCCGGCGAGTGTGCCGGCGGTTGTCTGAACAGGCCTGCACGCCGCGGACGGTCCCCGCGGCGCGGTTCATTTCGGCGGCGGCGGCGCCAGCACCGAACGGTCGCCGTTGTGTTCCGGCGGGGTCACGACGCCGGCCGCTTCCATCGCCTCGATCAAGCGTGCGGCGCGGTTGTAGCCGATCTTCAGGCGACGCTGCACTCCGGAAATCGAGGCGCGGCGAGTCTCGGTGACGATGCGCACGGCTTCGTCGTACAGCGGGTCGGATTCGTCGCCGCCACCGCCGCCGCTTTCCGGCAGGCCGGTCGCGCCGACCACGACGCCGTCGCCCATCGTCTGCACTTCGTCCAGCACGCCCTCGATGTAATCCGGGCCGCCGCCGATCTGCTTGAGATGCTCCACGACGCGATGCACTTCCTCGTCCGACACGAACGCGCCGTGCACGCGCTCGGGCATCGCGGTGCCCGGTGGCAGGTACAGCATGTCGCCGTGGCCCAGCAGCGTTTCCGCGCCGGACTGGTCGAGGATGGTGCGCGAGTCGATCTTGCTCGACACCTGGAACGCGATGCGCGTCGGGATGTTCGCCTTGATCAAACCGGTGATGACGTCCACCGAAGGACGCTGCGTGGCGAGGATCAGATGGATGCCCGCCGCACGCGCCTTCTGCGCCAGGCGCGCGATGAGCTCTTCGACCTTCTTGCCGACGATCATCATCATGTCGGCGAATTCGTCGATGAAGATGACGATGAAGGGCAGCGTGTCGAGCGGACGCGGTGCCTCGCCCAGTTCCGGGTTCGGCTTGAACAGCGGATCCATCATCGGCTGGCCGGCGTCGATGGCGTCCTTCACCTTTTTGTTGAAGCCGGCGAGGTTTCGCACACCCACGGCCGACATCAGCTTGTAGCGGCGCTCCATTTCGGCCACGCACCAGCGCAGGCCGTTGGCCGCTTCCTTCATGTCGGTGACGACCGGCGCCAGCAGGTGCGGAATGCCCTGGTAGACCGAAAGCTCCAGCATCTTCGGATCGATCATCAGCATCCGCAGGTCCTTCGCGGAAGCCTTGTACAACAGCGACAGCACCATCGCGTTGACGGCGACGGACTTGCCCGAACCGGTGGTGCCGGCGACCAGCAGGTGCGGCATGCGCGCCAGGTCTGCGACCGTCGGGCGGCCGGCGATGTCCTTGCCCAGCGCCAGCGTCAGCGGACTGGCGGACTTGTCGTATTCCTTCGAGCGCAGCAGCTCGGAGAGGAAGATCATCTCGCGCGAGGTGTTGGGCGTTTCCAGGCCAACCACCGACTTGCCCGGGATCACGTCGACCACGCGCACCGACTTCACCGACAGGCCGCGCGCGATGTCCTTGTCGAGCGAGGAAATCTGGCTGACCTTCACGCCCGGCGCGGGTTCGATCTCGAACCGCGTGATGACCGGGCCCGGATACGCGCCGACGACCTGCGCGTCGATGCGGAAGTCCTTGAGCTTGAACTCGATCTGGCGCGAAAGCGTCTCGAGCGTCTGTTCGTCGTAGCCCTTGGGCTGCGGCTTGGGGTCGTCGAGCAGCGCCAGCGGCGGAATGCCGGAGCCGTCGCCACCGCCATGGAACAGCGGAATCTGCGTCTCGCGCTTGGCGCGTTCGCTCTTCTCCACAACGGCCGCGGCCGGCGGCGGCGGTTCGATGCGCACCGGCGCACGCTTGGCGCGCAGTTCGGTATCGACCTTGCGCGCTTCCTCGCGCTCCTCGCGCAGCGCACGCGTCTGCTGCCACTCGGTCGCCTGCTTCTCGCCCTTGCGGAACAGCGTGCTCGCGGTCGGGCCGAACGCCAGGACCCACTGGCCGATCTTGTCCATCACTGCGAACCACGACAGCCCCGTCGCCAGCGTCACCGACACCAGCAGCAGCGCGAGCAGGAAGAGATTTCCGCCGACCGGACCGAAGCCGCTGTAGAGCGACTTGCCGACCAGCTGGCCGAGGATGCCGCCCGCGCGCGCGGAGAATGCTTCGGCCGTGCCGACGCGCAGTTCCAGCAGTCCAGTCGCGGCGACCAGGAACCCGACGATGCCGACCAGCTTCAACGCGGGACCGAAATCCGCTTCGCCATCACCGTCGCTGTCCATGCCGAACAGCGCGATCCACGCGATCGCGCCGAGCATGATCGGCAACAGGAACGCCACGTAGCCGCACAGATACAGCAGCACATCGGCCGTCCACGCACCGACGCGGCCGCCGACGTTGTGCAGCGGTGCGGTGACGCTGCCCGAATGCGACCAGCCCGGATCCTGCGGCGAGAACGTCACCAGGCTCGCCAGCAGGTACAGCAGCAGCGGCGCGATCAGGATCAGCGCGATGTCGCGCACCAGCCGCTGCTTGCGCGGCGACGGCGGCAGCTTCTCGGCCTTGAGCTTCTTTCGACTGGCTGCGGACGCTTGCGCCACCGTGATGTTCTGCCTCAACAGGAGTTCGTTAGTTGTTGAATATACGCGAAAAGCCGGGAATCGAGATTCGGGAATCGGGATTCGTGAAAGCGTCGGCTGTTCAGCGGTTCCCGCTGACGACACCGCTTGCCCCAAAACGATAGTAGCCCGGGGCGACCGAGCCGCTCCGGGCTACCAGATTGTAGTTCGGCAGCTGTGGTTCGGCAGGGAACCCGGCCGCCGAGCGCCGCTCGACGAATCCCGATTCCCTATTCCCGAATCCCGGCCTTTTAGACCTTCATGTCCACCAGCGCCGGATGGACGATCTTGCCGCCCTCGACGTTGATGCCGCGCACCAGCGCCGGGTTGTTGCGCCAGTCGCTGCCCGAGGCCAGCTTGTTGACCCACGGCAGGATCGCCGCGCAGATCGCCTGCGAGCTGGTCTGCGGCACGGCGCCCGGCATGTTGGTCACGCAGAAGTGGGTGACGCCCTCTTCGACATAGGTCGGTTCCTTCCAGGTGGTCGGACGCGAGGTCTCGAAACAGCCGCCCTGATCGATCGAGATGTCGACCAGCACGCTGCCCGCTTCCATGCCCTTGAGCATTTCGCGGTTCATCACGTGCGGGGCCTTGGCGCCGGTGACCAGCACCGCGCCAACGACGAGGTCGGCCGAGGCGACTTCACGGGCGACGACATCGGCGTACGGGTACAGCGCGGTGACGTTGTTGCCCAGGCGCATCATTTCGTCCATGCGGTCCTGGCGCATTTCGAACACCACCACGTTCGAACCGCCGGCCGCGGCGAGCTGCGCCGACGCACTGCCGGCCTTGCCCGCGCCGAACACCACGACCTTGCCCCGCTCGGTCGACGGCAGGCCGCCGAGCAGCTTGCCCTTGCCGCCCTGCGGCTGGTGCAGCAGGTGCGTGCCGACCTGCACCGCGATCTTGCCGGCGATGACCGACATCGGCGCCAGCAGCGGCAGGTCGCCGTTGGGCAGCTCGACGGTCTCGAACGCGACGCCGGTCAGACCGATGTCGAGCAGCTGGCGGGTGAGCTTGGGCTCGGCGGCCAGGTGCAGGTAGCAGAACAGCAGGTGATCCTTGCGCAGGTGCGCCAGGTCGCCGGCGATCGGCTCCTTCACCTTCACGATGAGTTCGCCCTTCTCGTACAGCGCGGCCGCGTCTGGCGCGATCTTCACGCCCAGCTGCGTGTACTGCTCGTCCTTGAAGCCCGACTTGATGCCGGCATCCTTCTCGATCCAGACCTCATGGCCGCGCTTGACCAGGTCGCCGGCCGCGGCCGGAACGAGCGCGACGCGCCCTTCGAGGGTCTTGGTTTCCTTGGGAACGCCGATCCGCATGTCTCTTACCTTCGATCGTTGAAAAGCCGCGCGGTGTGCGCGACCCGTGGGGGGATGTGGTGACGAAAAAAACGCCGCATCGGCGGCGTGCGTGCCTATTGTCGTACGTGGCGGGGATGGCCTCACGGCGCACTGCAACATTGCGTCGCGCGGAAAGCCCGGTTCAGTGCCTTGTTTTAGGGGGACCGCGCCGCCAAGCTATGACTCCTGCGTTTCGTTGCACACGCCTGCGTATGGCGGCTTCCACGAAACCCTTTCGCGCGCAGCGCACTTCAAACAGCACGCAATTATACCCATGAGCCCATCCAAGCACTCCAAAGTCATCATCCTCGGCTCCGGCCCGGCCGGCTGGACGGCCGCCGTCTACGCGGCGCGGGCGAACCTGAAGCCGCTGGTGATCACCGGCCTGCAGATGGGCGGCCAGCTGATGACGACCACCGAAGTCGACAACTGGCCCGGCGACGCGCACGGCCTGATGGGCCCGGACCTGATGGCGCGCATGCAGGCGCATGCGGAGCGTTTCGACACCGAAGTCGTGTTCGACCACGTCCACACCGTGGACACCTCGTCGCGTCCGTTCCGACTGGTCGGCGACAGCGGCGAATACACCTGCGACGCGCTCATCATCGCCACCGGTGCGACCGCGAAGTACCTCGGCCTGCCGTCGGAGGAACTGTTCAAGGGCCGCGGCGTGTCCGCGTGTGCGACGTGCGATGGCTTCTTCTACAAGGAGCAGGACGTGGCGGTGATCGGCGGCGGCAACACTGCGGTCGAGGAGGCGCTGTACCTGTCGAACATCGCGCGCAAGGTCTACCTCGTGCATCGTCGCGACACGCTGCGCGCCGAAAAGATCATGCAGGACAAGCTGTTCGCGAAGATCCAGGCCGGCAAGATCGAGCCGGTGTGGCACCACCAGGTCGACGAAGTGCTCGGCAACGATGCGGGCGTCACCGGCGTGCGCGTGAAGTCCGTGCAGGACGGTTCGACGAAGGACATTCCGATCCACGGCCTGTTCGTCGCCATCGGCCACACGCCGAACACCTCGCTGTTCGAAGGCCAGCTGGAAATGAAGAACGGCTACCTGGTCATCAGGACCGGCCTGGACGGCAATGCGACGCAGACGTCGGTGCCGGGCGTGTTCGCCGCGGGCGATGTCGCCGACCAGGTATACCGCCAGGCGATCACCTCGGCGGGCTTCGGCTGCATGGCGGCGCTGGATGCGGAAAAGTTCCTGGACAAGGAAGGCTGAGGCGCCTTCCGACGCGGATCAAGCCGGAATCGACGGATCAGAGACGATAGAGAGCATTCGTTTCCTCGGTGATATCCGTGTCCTCCGCGTCCGGGTCGAACAACAAGATGCCCACCGCCCGCATTCTCGACTCGCTCGCGCAGGTTCCGGCCTACCAGTGGGACGGGCTGCATGACGGTCGCAATCCCTTCGTCGCACATGCGTTCCTGCTTGGGCTCGAACAGCACGGCTGCCTGCGCGAACAATGGGGCTGGCGGCCGCAACATCTGACGCTCTGGGACGGCGATGACCTCATCGCCGCCGCGCCCGCGTACCTGAAGGACAACTCGCACGGCGAGTTCGTGTTCGACCACGCCTGGGCGCATGCGTATGCCCGCGCGGGGCTCGACTACTTCCCGAAGTGGCTCTGCGCCGTGCCCTATTCGCCCGTCACCGGGCCGCGCCTGCTGGCAAAGACGCCCGAGCGGCGACAACGGCTCATCGGGACGATGGCAAGGCTGTGCGCCGGCAACGCGCTGTCGTCGGTGCACGTCAATTTCCACGCGGATGAGGAAGACGACAACTTCGCCGAAGACTGGCTGTCGCGCATCGACGTGCAGTACCACTGGCTCAACGATCGTGGCTGGCGCACGTTCGACGACTACCTCGCCGCGTTCGACCACAAGCACCGCAAGAACATCCGGCAGGAGCGCGCGAAGGTCGCGCGTGCGGGCATCGTGTTCCGCGTGGTCGATGGCACGCAGGCGACCGCCGACGATCTGTCGGCGATGCACGACTTCTACCTGCAGACCTTCGCCGAGTACGGCAACCATCCGGCGATCACGCTGGAATTCCTGCAGCATCTCGCGCGTGAAATGCCGGCGTCGCTGGTGATCATGCTGGCGATGCGCGATGGCGCGCCGATCGCCGGCGCCTTGTGCCTGCGCGGCGGCGACACGCTGTACGGCCGCTACTGGGGCGCGATGGAAACCGTGCCCGGGCTGCATTTCGAAACCTGTTACTACCAGGGCATCGAGTATTGCCTGCGCGAAGGACTGACCCGTTTCGAGCCCGGCGCGCAGGGCGAGCACAAGCTCGCGCGCGGTTTCCTGCCGACGCTGGTGCGTAGCCGGCACTGGATCGCGCACGAAGGTTTCCGCGACGCGCTGCGCGAGTGGTGTTCGCAGGAAGCCGCATCGATCCGCGCCTACGCCCGCACGCTCGACGCGCACTCGCCGTTCAAGGCGGCCGATGCGCCATCATCCTCGACGTGAGCACCCTGCCCGCCCTGCTGCCGCCGGAGCCAGACGCCCCGTTTCCGCCGGTGGAACGCGCACTCCGCCAACCCGACGGCCTGCTCGCGCTGGGTGGCGACCTGTCGCCAACGCGGCTGCTGAACGCGTACCGGCACGGCATTTTCCCGTGGTATTCGCAGGGCCAGCCGATCCTGTGGTGGAGCCCCGATCCGCGGACGATGTTCGCCACCGACGGCGTGCGGCTGGGGTCGAAGTTCCGTCGCGGACTTCGCCGTTCGACGTGGGAAGTGCGGGCCGACACGGCGTTCGCACAGGTCATCCGCGCCTGCGCCGAAAGCCCGCGTCCCGGACAGGCCGGCACGTGGATCACGCGCGACATGCGCACCGCCTACGAGCGCATGCACGAGCTCGGGCACGCCCACTCGTTCGAGGTGTTCGACGGCGAGCGGCTGGTCGGCGGCATCTACGGCATCGCCATCGGCCGGATGTTCTTCGGCGAGAGCATGTTCAGCGCGGTGTCGGGCGGCTCGAAGGTTGCGCTGGCCGCGCTGGCGTTCCACCTGCACGACTGGGGATTCCCGCTGATCGACGCGCAGGTCGAAAACGACCACCTGCTCGGTCTTGGAGCCCGGCTCTGGCCCCGGCCGCGCTTCAAGGCCGCTGTCGCCGCGCTGACCGCACAGCCGGATCCCGTGGCGCCCTGGACGGACCGCGTGGGCCGCTGGCCCGCTTCGCGACTGGCCGACGTAATAGCCCCTGCCGGGGCCGCTTCCTCCGAGCCTTAACCGATTTTTTGCACGAACGCCACCGGCATGGCAAAATGCGAGGCTTCGTTGCCGCTCCGCTCCTGGATCCGGCGCCACGACGACACATATCAGGAAGCACATGGCAAAAGACGACGTGATCGAATTCGAGGGCACGGTGGCGGAAACCCTTCCGAACACCATGTTCCGGGTGCGCCTCGAAAACGGGCACGAGATCATTGCCCACATCTCCGGCCGCATGCGGAAGAACTACATCCGCATCCTGACCGGCGACAAGGTGAAGGT
>Ga0102589_1005224_pt1 | contig 11499 bp, 7 predicted proteins | sample AraplaMF_Col_mLB_FD_76858 | JGI IMG/M metagenome (GOLD analysis project Ga0102589, IMG submission 76858) | Arabidopsis root microbial communities from the University of North Carolina, USA - plate scrape MF_Col_mLB | ecosystem: Host-associated > Plants > Roots > Endosphere | place: USA... | reverse complement strand
AGTCCGCTGTACAATATTCCATGCGCATGGCGGTTGCAGGGAGCCTGGAAGCTGGATGCGTTGGAACAAGCCTACGATGCGCTGATCCAGCGTCATGAAGTGCTGCGCACCGTCATTGGCGAGGCGAACGGCGAGCCGGTACAGATCATTCGCGAACACCAGCCTGAGCGTCTGCCTATGACGGATCTTCGCCATCTGGCAAGCGAGGACAGAGAGCGCGAGATGAAGTCGCTCATGCAAGAGGAGGCAGACAAGCCGTTCCAACTGGCTGAGGGACCGTTAATCCGGGCGCAGGCCATCGCGATGGGAGAGAACGATTGGGTGCTGCTGTGCACGCTGCACCATATCATATTTGACGGATGGTCGCTGGACATTTTCGTCCGGGAATGGCTCGCACTATATGAGGCGTTTGCGGGAGGGCAGCCAGCGGCATTGGCACCGCTATCTTTGCAATATGCCGACTACGCGCATTGGCAGCGGAACTGGCTGAGCGAAGACGTGATGAACCGTCAGTTGGCGTACTGGGAGGAAGAGCTAGGCGGGGAACTGCCAGTGCTGCAGCTGCCGACGGATCGTCCGCGTCCAGCGCAGCAAAGCTATCGGGGAGAGCTGTATGAAGTGGATCTTCCAGCCGCTTTGCTCGTCAAGTTAAAAGCGTTTAGTCGTCAAGAGGGAGCGACGTTATTCATGACACTGCTCGCAGCCTACCAAGGTTTCCTCTCCCGCTATACGGGACAGACAGATATCGCCGTCGGCAGTCCGATTGCGAACCGGCATTACGAGGAAATTGAGGGGATGATTGGATTCTTTGTCAACACCCTGGTGTACCGTGCGGATGTGTCGGCCAATCCGAGCTTCCGGGAGTTGGTGTCGCAAGTGCGCGGGAAAGCATGGAAAGCGCAGGAGCATCAGGACATCCCGTTCGAGAAGATCGTGGCGGCGCTGCAGCCGGAGCGGTCGGCGAGCTATGCGCCATTGTTTCAGACGGTATTTACGCTTCAAAGCCGTCCGAGCGAGCTGCCAATGGACTCGGAACGCCGGATGGATACGATAAGCAGCTTTATGTCGGTCGCGAAGTTCGACTTGACGGTAGGCGTGCAAGAAGCCGAAGAGGGTATGCGCGTCAGCTTCGAATACAGCACGGACTTATTCGACGCGTCAACCATCGAGCGGATGGCGGTACACTTCGAGCGATGGCTGCATGAAGTGGCGGAGCATCCAGAGCGATCGATAGGCCAGATGCAGTTGATCAGTGAAGCAGAAACGAAGCAGCAACTGGAGATATGGAACCGGACGGAGACGGCGTATCCACGGGATCCGTTAATTCAGGAGCTGTTCGAGGAGCAGGCGGCGGCACGGCCGGAAGCGGTGGCAGTCGGTGACGAAGACCGTCAGCTGACGTATGGGGAACTGAATGCGCGGGCGAACCAACTGGCGCACTGCTTGCGAAAGAAAGGCGTGAAGCCGGAGACACTGGTCGGAATCTGCATGGAACGCTCGGCGGACCTGATCGTCGGGATCCTGGGGATCTTAAAAGCTGGTGGCGCGTATGTGCCGATGGATCCGTCGTATCCGCAGCAGCGCTTGACTTACATGACCCAGGATGCGGGAATTGAGTTGATGGTGACCCAGAGTGAGACAAGCGGTTGGGTGCCGGAGCCGATCACGCGCATCTGTCTGGACAGCGCTGCCGATCAGGAGATGCTGTCACAGGAGAGCGACCGGAATCCGTCAATCGCCACGACGCCGCACAACATGGCCTATCTGATTTACACCTCAGGAACTACAGGGAATCCGAAAGGGGTTATGGTCGAACATCACACACTGATCAATATGGTGTTCTGGCACCAGCAATTTTTCCAAGTTACGGAGCAAGATCGTGCGAGTCAAATAGCAAGCATCGCATTTGATGCCGCAGTTGCAGAAATATGGCCCTATCTGAGCAGAGGCGCTAGTTTGCATGTGTGCAAGGAAAGCGTAAGAACGGATCCTGCAGCGTTGCAGAATTGGGTCGTTGAACAGCAAATTACGATCGGTTTTATGCCAACGCAGATGGCCGAAATCATGATTCATCTGCCTTGGCCGTCGCATACATCCTTACGCTGTTTGCTGACGGCGGGGGATATGCTGCGGCAGTCGCCGCCAGCTTCATTGCCTTTTGCACTCATCAACAACTACGGCCCTACAGAGTGTACAGTCGTGGCTACAGCAACGGAGGTCAGCCCCTTGCAGGAGGGCATACCGCCAATTGGAGGACCAATAGCGAATACGAAGTTATACGTGTTGGATCCACATCAACAACCTGTACCAATCGGTGTCGCTGGGGAGCTGTACATTGGCGGGGCAGGGGTCACTCGTGGATACTTGAATCGTCCAGAGCTGACAGAGGAGCGATTCCTTCCGGATCCTTTCAGCGGTGAGTCTGGAGCGAAAATGTACAGAACGGGAGATGCTGTTAAGTATCAGCCGGACGGCAACCTGATCTATGTAAGCAGGATCGACGACCAAGTGAAAATCAGAGGATTCCGGATTGAGCTCGGAGAGATTGAAATGGTGTTAAGTCAGTTGCCGGCGATCAAGCAAGCTGTCGTCATCGTGCGGGAAGATAGGCCGGGGGAAAAGCAACTGGCGGCGTATCTGGTCGGAGAAGGAAGCGCACAGGAATGGCGGACATACTTGAGCGAGCGCTTGCCAAGCTATATGGTGCCGACCTATTTTGTGCAACTGGACAGTTTGCCGTTAACGCCGAACGGGAAAATCGATACCAAATCTCTCCCGAAAATCGACAGTGTACTGCAAACATCTGCAAGTTATATCGCGCCTCGTCATGCAACAGAGAGAAAACTTGTACAGATTTGGTCAAGCGTGTTAGGGATGAAGGAAACTTCAATTGGCGTCCACGATTCCTTCTTTGACTTAGGCGGACACTCCATGAAAATTATGGAGGCATTGGCAAAAGGGCTGACAGAAGGATGGCATGTAACGGTTAAGGATTACTACGATCTGCAAACCATACAAAAAATCGCGCAAAAGATTGACCATGGTTCAAAAAAATGCTTGCATTCCGATACATCTAGGCTGCAATTTCTCAAGCCTCCGAAGAAAGACATCGCTCATGCAACCTACGACCCTATCGGTAATGTATTGCTTACAGGGGTCACGGGTTACCTGGGCATACATTTACTTGCGGAGCTGCTGGATGGAACCAATAGCAGAGTATACTGTTTGATCCGGGGAAGTGACCCGAGGAATCGGTTGTTGGAACAGATTTCCTTTTACTTTCATGACAAGTTTGAAAAGTATAAAGTTATGCTAAGCAGCCGGGTTGTTATCGTAAAGGGGGATTTATCTGAGAAACAATTCGGCCTAAGCGATGCTGAATATGCTCAACTTGACAGTACGATCAGTAGTGTCATCCATTCTGCCGCGTTGACCAAACACTTCGGTAATTACGCTGATTTTGAAAAAGCGAATGTAACAACGCTTGAAGAGCTTATATCGTTCGTAGGACGTAATAAAAGGCTGCATTATATGTCCACGATGAGCGTATCAGGTCATATAACATTTGGGGAAGAGCAGCATGTATTTACCGAAAATGATTTTTACGTACAACAAAATTATGAGGATAATGTGTATGTGAAAAGTAAATTTTGGGCGGAACATGCACTGTTCCAAGCGATCTCGAATGGGGTGGACGCTGCCATTTACCGGGTGGGCAATCTGACCAACCGGCACAGTGATGGGCAACATCAACATAATATCGCGGACAATGCATTTATGAGCCGCTTCAAATTTATGTTGCAACATGGGGTTGCCTCGAACCAATTCATATCTAATGATATAGAGTTTACTCCTGTTGATGCGTGCAGCAGAGCCGTCGTTGCCTTAATAAAAGCAGATGCAAGCGCTGGGGAAAACTACGTTTTCCATTTGTACAATCATCACAAAGTTGGACTTGGCGAGGTCGTGCAATTGCTACACAAGTCGGGGCATGCGATTGAATTGTTGGATGGTGCGGCGTTCCAGGATCTTATGCTTCGATTATCCCAGGATGATAAGCACATTCATGACATTCAAATGTTAATGGCAGCAGGAGAACAGCTTGAAGGCGATTATGCCATTGTCAAGCATGATTCGTTACAAACACAAATCGCCTTAAGCAAGGCCGGATTTTATTGGCCGAAAATTGATGCACTGTATATGCAAAAAATCGTGACCTACTTGCAAAATTCCGGATACTTACCAGTGAATGAGATGAGAAGCTTGATCCAGCACGTGTAGTGCTATGGCTGTGTAACTTGGATTCGATCTCCATGATTCTAGGATTGACATCTAAACTGAGCATATATGTAATCTCGCAGCAGCTCCCTTGTGATTGGAGCCTTGCTAAACTCTCGTCAAGTAGATATCACTAAAGAAGCAGCCTTTAAGCAACCTTAGTTCGGTATTGAACCGGACTAAGGTTGTTTAGTCTCTTTGGAAAACGCTCGTTGTTATAGAACTCTTAAAACCTCTATCATTTACGTATGGCTTATTGTCTTTTCCATATAAATGCTTACAATAGGTCTTGTACCATTTGCTATTTCGAGGAACATTTTATCAACGAAATTTGTCTAAGGGAAAATTAAAAATGAAAATAACATTTCGAAAATACGAAGTAAAACTTGGAAGCAGGACATATAAGGTGTTAATTCCGATACCTGATATTGAAGATTTGTACGTAGTTAGTACAGATGCTACAGGAGCCGTTATTTTAGGTAATGAATGTAGCCTGGAAAAGTTCGAGAATATTTTAACGGTTGCTGCTACTAATAAAGATAGTATTATCTTTATACCTTCAAGAAAGAATGAGTTAACCGAATATTTACTCGATCGATGGTCAAACAAGGATAATGGGAATGACCTAGTATTATTACATCATACGATCCAGTTCAAACGAAATGACTGGAAGGCAATTAGAAGCTTAATTAGAAAATCTAAAAATGAGAATATAGAAGAAATCATTGTAACTAAGGATCAGGAAGGGACTCGTAATTTGAGTAAGTACTGGTATCGGGAGCATAAAGATTATCTCGATATCAAGGAACAGTATGAGACTCTTTTTTTGATTGGAAGTAAAGAAATCTTTGTAAATATATCTATTGATAGTAGGGAAGTGAGGGAAGAAGGAAGAGACTTATATGTAAGCCATCCAGGATATCATGCTCATGAACACATCGATTATTATGAAAGAAGGAAGCACAATAAAGATTATAAGGACGTCGGATGGTCTCTCTGCTTAGACTTTTATGATCGAGAACTCTGGAAAAGATGAAAATCGCCTAAAATATCTACGCTACGCATCGGGCTAGAAAGGTTGAAAGAGATGGAAAAAATCAAAGCTATAAAAACCGAATTGGGTGAAATTCATGGAAGAGACGCGATCTTCCTTGATGATATTCAATTCAATTATCAAAAGAAAGAAGTTACATTAATTGGCGAGATAAGCGGAGGATTATGTACAGAATCAGATGATGAAGAGTTTATTAAATACGAATTGCTATTCAAGAAAGTTTATTACTTTAATATGGTCGAGTTAGATGTAAGTTTACAGATGTTTGATCATCCATATCATGAAAGTAGTAGCTTCGTAGAAATAGGTAATACAAAAATACTTAGAGATATAAAGAATGCAAGAGGTCTGGAGTTAAAGCAATATGTAATATATACATATGACGAGGTTTTCGTTATCGCATGTCAAGAATTTGAATTACGTTTAAAGAAATAAAAGCAAGAAGCAACATTACACGAAAGATTGGGTATAGGTTTTGTCGTAATATATGTTTGGCTAAGCACTTGGTTCGCAAATAGTATGAAGAAGATGAGATTTCCTGAGGAGGTATAGATCGATATGTCTGATCATTGGGATATTTATTTTTGTGAGATTGAAGGTAAGTTTGCATCAGTTGTATTGGATATGGATATCTGGAAGGAGATTGAGAAATCTGAGTATCCACATCCGATGGTTTTAAGAATACGAATCAAAAACCCTGGAGAAAGCGGTACTCCAATTAATGAAGAGGCTGAATTAATCAACGACCTAGAAGATAAAATCAATGATGAAAGTGCAGGTTTTGGATTCCATGTTGGCAGGGTGACTACTGATGGGATACGGGATGTATTTTATTATTTTTCTAAACCTTACGAGCTAGAGAAAGCAGCAGAGACGTATTTCTTGGAACATGGATATGAGATAGAGGTTCTTCATCTTGAAGAGGAAAATCCTTGGGATTTTTATTTTGAGTACCTTTACCCCGACAAATATCAAATTCAACATATGGGGAATCGAAAAGTTGTCAATCAGTTACGAGAGTCAGGGGATACATTTGAAGATGTGAGACAGGTAGATCATTGGGTCTATTTTCAATCTATTGAAGATAAAGAGTATTTCGATGCTAAGGTTAAACTTTTGGGATTCGAAATCGATTCAGATGCTCCTAATGACGATAAAATTTATTCTCATATCTATCGTTCTGATTACGTCGACTTCCATTCGATAAATGAAGTTACGGATATTCTTGTTGATTTAGCAGGTGAATGTCATGGTGAATACGATGGATGGGGAACTACAGTAGTTAAGTAGATTAGAGGAAGAGGCAACTTCGCCTGGCTCAAATCATAACAACAAGAGAAAGTAAAAACCCACCCTAAGGTTGCACGCCGAAGGTGGGTTCTGCACTCTTAACTGACTAAGAAGGGATTACCCATCCAAGCCAATTGTATTGACCAAGTGTTCACAGCACTTGGTCTTTATTAATATATAGTACCATAATCGAAAAGATGTATCAAAGGTTACTAGATTGAGAAATCAGCGGAAAGAAGCGGGGAAATAGATGAAGGTAATTACACTTTGTGGCTCTACAAAATTTAAAGAACAATTTGAACAAGCCAATAGATACTTAACGCTTCAAGGGAATATTGTTATTAGTTTGGCGTTTTTCGAGCAAAGCGAAGGAATTGAGATTACTACGGAACAAGCAGAATTGTTTACAAAAATACATCTCCGTAAAATAGAAATGTCGGACGAAATATTTGTTATCGATGTTGACGGTTATATCGGTAGTAGTACAAAAAATGAAATTGAGTATGCTATTGAAAAAGGGAAAACGATTAGATACTTTTCTAAAAGCGAATTAGTATAACGCGATTTTCCTTAAGCTCAACTTTTCGCTAAGAAGTGAATGTGCTTTCGGAATATTCCCTTGGAAATAGCATGCGATGCAATGACTGGGTGACCGGCGATTAGAACCCCTTGGGACAGTATAAAAGGAACTTTTGGGTAGGAGTGATCTCGAACTCAACCGTAAAGTATGTTTCATTATGATTGGACATGATGTGTAGGCGAGTAAGAAGCCGCATCTCTGCTATATGTACATAAAATAACTGCAAAAGCGAGTACCCTGCTCGGAAATCACGAAATATGCGTGAATAAGGACACACACCTCACTTTCATCTCCTCTAAAGAGTGGTATAATAGTGCGTCACTATGTGAGGTCAAGGGGATCCTTGGCACAATACACGAAGAAGAGATGATACGGTGAGTACAATTGTTCCCAGTATAAAGAGAAGAACGACCTTCCTGTTGAATAAATATTTTACAGGAGAAACGCTTGATTATAAGCAAATTATCGCGATTATTATTCCGATATTTGTGGATCAAGCTTTTATTATTTTGATGAGCCTGCTGAATACGGCCATGATCAGTTCCTCGGGGGTAGCGGCCGTGAGTGCGGTCAGTATGGTGGATTCGTTGAACATCTTCTTGGTCAACGTGTTTGTGGCTGTAGCGACGGGAGGGACCGTCATCGTCGCACAGTATAAAGGCAGGGGCAATGCAGATATGGTTTCGAAGTCGGCTGCTCAAGCCATATCGGCAGTTGCGCTGCTGTCGATCTTGATCAGCGCGGTCGTTATTATTTTCCATAACCCCACGCTAGACTTATTGTTCGGTCGTGCGGAAGCGGATGTGCTGGATAACGCAAGGATCTTTTTGATCGGGAGCTGCCTCACGTACCCGTTCATTGCGATTTTCCAAGCTGTGACGGGGGCGTTGCGCGGCGTGGCAGAGACGAAGGCCTGCTTGGGTCTATCGTTCATTATGAACTTGACCTACCTGTTTCTGAATATATTGTTCATTACGGTACTCGATATGGGCGTAGTCGGATTGATCATTTCCATGCTTACGGCTCGTGTGCTGGGGATGGTGATATCGTTAATTTATTTGTTGAAGATCAATCAGACGCTGCAGTTCCGAATTCAGAATGCACTGAAATTGGATTTTTCGATTTTGAAAAAAATTATGATTATCGGCGTTCCATTTGCAGCGGAGCAGATGTTCTTTAACGGCGGGAAGCTGCTGACGCAGACGTTTATCGTTCAGCTCGGTACGCTTGCGATCACGGTCAATGCCATAAGCGGCTCCATATCGCTTGTGTTCCAGATCGGAGCGAATGCCTTAAGCATCGCGATCGTCACGGTCGTAGGCCAATGCATCGGACGGCGCAATATTGAGGATGCGAGGAAGTTTATCAAGTCTTTCCTGTGGCTGTCCTCCATCATATTCGTTATTGCGGCAGTGATTCTCATGCCTTTATTCCCTTGGATCGTGAGATTGTTCTCTCCTCCGGCGGAGATCATTCCGGAGATCTTTAAACTTACGGTGCTGATTGCGATTACCCAGCCATTTTTATGGTCGATCAGCTTTATTATGCCATCGGCTCTTCGTGCAGCGGGTGATTCCAACTTTACTTCGATTACTGCTATGCTCACGATGTGGTTGTTCCGTGTCATTCTGGGCTATGTACTCGGGATACCGCTTGGCCTTGGTATCATGGGGGTATGGATCGCAATGGTCATAGAGTGGGGGATCCGCGGCTCCGTCTTCCTCTGGCGCTTCCGCGGGGAGAAGTGGTACAGCCGGAAGTTGATTTGATAGTTTCATGAGCCATTACGTTAACTCTTAAACAAAGAGAAAAGACAGCGAAATCCTATTTAAGGAGGAGTCACGCTGTCTTTTTTGCTCAAACGTAACATTGTTGAAGACTGATTCAAATGCCTCGAACAGCAGCTTATTGTGTCAGGAGTGAGGGCTATTGATTGCCTGTACTGCATTTGAAGTGGAGACGGACAAGTGAGGAGGCTTTTTCACTCACTCTATTCTTAATTAGGAATAGTATACTTTTTCTACTTTATATAATGTGTGCTCGATAGTTGGGCAAAGATCGGCATCTACTTTGTAAAATTTAACTCTAAAGTATAAACTTTTTAAAAAGTTCTTTATATTATTTTTTTGCTTAAAGGCAGGATGAAATTCTGAATTTTTCTCCACATCACCAAAACTTTGGATCCATTGCTCTACATAATTCTGACTAAGTATTTTTCTATTTAAAACACTAATTATGGATCTTACCATTCTCTCATCTTCCCCATCGGAATAAATTCGATCTGTTATGGTCATCTTTTTGTAAACCAAATCGAGGATGGTTAGGAGATCATCTTTATCGAGTTCGGAACATTTAGCCAAATCGTGTAAAGCATCTGCTGCATGGGCTATGGCATGAGCCCAGCCTTTTTCTTCGTCGTACCCACGGTAATCTCGCTCTTCTTGCACATTGTAAAATACTTTCTCTTTTATCTGATGAATCTGCGTTCTTGAGAGAAATGGTGATTCTCTATGCCTCATGAAGTAGAGCGGTATGACTAACATAGAGAAAGATCGAGTGAAGACAGAGTCTGTATTTGTTTCACCAAGCTTAAAAAGCAAATGGTCTTTATCCAAAACAACTGGTAGAAGTTGTTCTAGTTCGTTTGCAGTTAGAGAATTACCAGGAATCCAATGTGATAAGGTTGTATAAATTAGCTCATCACGTAGCTCAGCATCCAAAGAACCGATGTTATTTATCATTTCTTGTATCATCTGGAATGTATCAGGAGGTGCTTGGTAGCCATTTTCTTTTATTAATATCAACTTTTCTTTTAAATTCATTTTACACGCTCCTATTGGGAATTTTTTCTGTTCAACTAAGTGTAGCTGATCCAGTTCTCAGTTGCCAGATGGATTTACAATTCGAGATGACTTCCGGAGAGGAAGGAACAGGAAGGCATTTTGCAGAATATTCTAAATGAAATGTATTTACATATGATAGTAGCAGCCCAGTCATACATCGGCAATTACGTTTATCCGCATCGTGCATCCCCATCTATTGTGCAATTGTACACCCACCTGACTACCGCTTCGTAACGTTCTAAACGTTTCATCACAACAAGTAATGAAAGGGAGGTTTCTATGGAACTGCAAGAAATCGAGCAAAACTTAAAGGAAACAAGAGACAAACTGCTCGGAATTCTGAAAGGATTAAATGGAGATCAATTAAACGAACGAAAAGACGAAGATAGTTGGAGTATTGGTCAGATATGTCAGCACCTTGCCAAGGTAGAAGAAATATATGTCGTAGCCATTAAGAGGGGGTTACAGAATACAGAAGAATCATCCGTAGAACACAAATCAATCGATTCTTTACTGGACAGAAAAATAAAGCTAGCGGCTCCGGACATTGTAAAGCCAACGGATGAACGTTATGAATATGAAGACATCATTGCAAAACTAAACAGTTCCAGACAACAGTTTGTTGAGATGCTAAACGCATTAGAGGATCCAACGATACTGAGTAGAAGACATTTTGTTCACCCTGCCTTTAAAGAGATGTTATTGATTGATTGGGTGAAATCGACGTACGTACATGAAGAAAGGCACATTCAACAAATTCAAGACATTATAAATGGGGTTAGATAAAGACTGGCATGCGGAAGATGCGGTCAATTAATTCCGAAATATACAGGTGAAGTCAATTCACTAGCGAATAATAATTTCATACGAGCAACAGCCGGTAATTGAAGCAAAGTTCCGCTTGCATTCGATTGCCGGCTTTTTTTAACTTTTCTCATAAAAAAGGGGGATGTCCATGTACAAATTAATACTCGTTGATGATGAAGAAGACGTACGAGAAGGTGTGCTGCATGAAATTGATTGGGAGTCATTAGGGTTTACGGTCGTGGAGACGGCAGAGAATGGTCAAGAGGCAATGGAGTACATAGAAAGATTGCAACCGGATATTGTGGTGACCGATATTCATATGCCTTTCATGAATGGATTGCAGCTCGCGGAGTGGATTCGTAGTCATGATCCTTCGATGAAAATAATGATATTAACGGGCTACGATGAATTTGAATATGCGCAGAAGGCGATCAAGCTCCATATAGACGAATACGTGCTCAAGCCATTTTCCGCTGCGGAATTGCAAGCCGCACTGGTGAAGGTCAAGCAGCAGATGGATCAGGAGGTTGCGGAGAAGAACAATCTACTAACGCTACAGGATCATTATCGAAAGAGCTTACCTGTATTGCAGCATGTATTTTTATCTTCTCTCCTTACAGGCAAGTGCTCTTTGGAAGACATTCAAG